>Ga0182740_1001275_pt1 | contig 17646 bp, 14 predicted proteins | sample eDN5th37CKraftBY_FD_128872 | JGI IMG/M metagenome (GOLD analysis project Ga0182740, IMG submission 128872) | Enriched backyard soil microbial communities from Emeryville, California, USA - eDNA 5th pass 37_C Kraft BY (version 2) (version 2) | ecosystem: Environmental > Terrestrial > Soil >...
TTCTACACGACCACCAAGAACAAGCGCAACATGCCCGAGAAGATGCTGATCAAGAAATTTGATCCGGTCGCTCGCAAGCACGTTGACTACAAGGAAACCAAGCTGAAGTAATTCAGCCGGTATTCCCGCAAGACAAAAAAAGCCCTGCATCGCAGGGCTTTTTTTTCGCCTGCCCGCCGCTGCGCATCCCCTGATTCCCTGTTGCCCGGCGCCGGGGTGCATGTTTCAATTGGGCCGCTGTCATCCGCCGCCTCGAGGCGCCTGGTCCTCTTTCCACGCGATATCCGCCATGTTCCGTCCCTGCCTTACCCTGTTGCGCCGCGCCGCGGCGCCGGCACTCCTGGCCCTGGCGCTGGCCCCGGCCACCTCCGCCAAGGACAAGGAGCCTCCCATCCGAATCGGCGAGATCAACAGCTACAAAGCGATCCCCGCCTTCCTGGGCCCATACAAAAAGGGCTGGCAGTTGGCACTGGAAGAGGTCAACGCAAGCGGCGGCGTGCTGGGCAGGAAGCTGGAGGTGATCTCGCGCGACGACAACGGCAACCCGGGCGATTCAGTGCGTGCCGCCCAGGAATTGCTGGCGCGCGAAAAGGTGGACTTGCTGTTCGGCGGCTTTCTTTCCAATACCGGCCTGGCATTGACGGACTTTGCCAAGCAGCAGCAGGTGTTCTTCCTGGCGGCGGAACCGCTCACCGACAAGATCACCTGGCAGGAGGGCAACCGCTACACCTACCGCCTGCGCCCCTCTACCTGGATGCACGTGGCGGCCCTGGCCCCCAAGGCGCTGGCCTTGCGCAAGAAGCGCTGGGCCATCGTCTACCCCAACTATGAATACGGCCAGTCCGCCGTGGCCACCTTCAAGGCCATGATGACCTCGTTCCAGTCCGACGTGGAATTCGTTGCCGAGCAAGCCGTGCCGCTGGGCAAGGTGGACGCGGGCGCCGTCGTGCAGGCCCTGGCGGACGCCAAGCCCGATGCGATCTTCAACGTGTTGTTCGCTGCCGACCTGACCCGATTCGTGCGCGAAGGCAATACCCGCGGCCTGTTCGAAAACCGAGCCGTCGTATCCGTGCTTTCCGGCGAACCCGAATATCTCGAACCCCTGGGCGCCGACACCCCCACGGGCTGGATCGTTACCGGCTATCCCTGGTATGCCATCGACACGCCGGCCAATACCACCTTCGTCGACGCCTACAAGAAACGCTACAACGAAACGCCCAAGGTGGGCTCGGTGGTGGGCTACGCCTCCCTCATGTCCATCGCCCAGGGCCTGAAGGCCGCCGGCGCCGTGGATACGGAGAAGCTGGTCGACGCCTTCGCCGGCCTGAAGGTGGACACGCCCTATGGCCAGATCCAGTATCGCAAGATCGACCACCAATCCACGATGGGCGTGTACGTGGGCGTGACCGCAGTGGAAGACGGCAAGGGCGTGATGAAGGATTTCGCCTACATCGACGGCGCGCGCCTTCAGCCCCCTGACGAGCAAGTGCGCAAGATGCGTCCGGCGCACTGATGAGCCTGTCCGGGCTGCTGCTGCAGCTGCTCAATGGGCTGGCGGACGCCAGCGCGCTGTTCCTGGTCGCCGCCGGCCTGTCGCTGATTTTCGGCGTCACGCGCGTGGTGAATTTCGCGCACGGTTCGTTCTACATGCTGAGCATCTACCTGGCCTGGACCTTCACCGGATATTTTGGCGACGGGGCGGGTTACTGGGCTGGATTGCTGCTGGCGGCGCTGGTGACCGGCCTAGTCGGCGCGGCCGCCGAATGGCTGGTGCTCAGGCGCCTGTACCAGGCTCCCGAACTGTTCCAACTGCTGGCCACCTTTGCGCTGGTGCTCATCATCGGCGACGCGGCGCTGGCGATCTGGGGGCCGGAAGACCTGTTCGCGGCGCGCGCGCCTGGCCTGTCCGGCGCCGTGCAGATCCTGGGACGCCGTTATCCCGAATACGACCTGCTACTGATTGCCGCAGGTCCCGTGGTACTGGGTCTGCTCTGGCTGCTGCTGATGCGCACACGCTGGGGCCGCCTGCTGCGCGCGGCGGCCGAAAATCGCCGGATGCTTGCTGCGCTGGGCGTGAATCAGGCCTGGCTGTTCACCTCGGCTTTCACGTTGGGCGCGTTCCTGGCGGGACTGGGTGGCGCGCTGGCGGCGCCGCGCGTGCCGGCCACGCTGGGCCTGGACCTGGAAATCATCGCCAGCGCTTTTGTGGTGGTCGTGGTGGGCGGCCTGGGTTCGATCCCCGGCGCCTTCCTGGCCGCCTTGCTGATCTGCTCCGTCAAGGCGCTGTTCGTTTTCCTGGGACAGGTGCAGATCGGCCCCTGGGTCTTCAATCTTTCCAAGCTTACGCTCCTGGCCGAATTTGCCGTGATGGCCGTTGTGCTGGTGGTCCGCCCCTGGGGCCTGCTGGGCAAGCCCTCCGAACCCGCCTCCCACGTCACCGCCGCCGAGCGTCCCATCGCTCCCGCCGGCCGGCGTTTGCGCCTGGCCTACGGCGTGCTGCTCGCGCTATTGGCGCTGGCGCCGGTAGTGGCCGCGCACAACCCCTACCTGGGCATCCTGCTGACCGAGATCCTGATCGCCGCGCTGTTCGCCACCAGCCTGCATTTCCTTACCGGACTGGCCGGCATGACCTCGTTCGGGCATGCTGCCTGGTTTGGCCTCGGCGCCTACGGCGCCGCGCTGCTCTTGAAGCTGGCGGCCGTGCCGATGGAGGCTGCGCTGCTTCTGGGGCCCTTCGCCGCGGCGCTGGGCGCTCTGCTCTTCGGCTGGTTCTGCGTGCGCCTGTCCGGCGTCTATCTGGCCATGCTGACCCTGGCAGTGGCGCAGATCCTCTGGGCGCTCGCTTATCAATGGGACGATGTGACCGGCGGCAGCAACGGGCTGATCGGCCTGTGGCCTTCCGCCTGGCTCACCCAGGGCCCCTGGTTTTATTACCTCACGCTGGCGCTTTGTGCGGCCGGCATCGCCTGGCTGCGCCGGCTGGCGTTCTCGCCCCTGGGTTATGCCCTGCGCGGCGTGCGGGATTCCGCCTTGCGAGCCGAAGCGCTGGGCATGGACACCCGCCGCGTGCAATGGGCGGGCTTCGTGGCCGCGTCCTTCGCCGCGGGCTTGGCAGGCTCACTCTATGCGTTCTCCAAAGGCAGCATCGCGCCCGACACGCTGGCCGTGAGCCGGTCCGTGGACGGACTGGTCATGGTGCTGCTGGGCGGCCTGCAGACCCTGGCCGGCCCGCTCGTGGGCGCGGCCGCCTATACGTGGCTGCAGGACGCCGCCGCCCGCAGCACCGAATACTGGCATGCCGTGTTGGGGCTGGCCATCCTGGCCCTGGTCATGGCCTTTCCCGAGGGCCTGGCCGGCGCCGCGGCCCGCCTTGCCGCGCGCTGGAACGGGAGGCGCGCATGACGCCCGCCCCGCTGCTCCAAGTCCGCGACCTGCGCAAATCCTTCGGCGGCATCGATGCCCTGGCCGGCGTTTCCTTTACGCTGGAAGCTGGCAGGATGCTGGCGCTGATTGGCCCCAACGGCGCAGGCAAGTCCACCTGCTTCAACGCGCTGGGCGGCCAGCTCCGGCCCGACTCCGGATCGGTCCTTCTGGACGGGCGCGAGCTGGTCGGGCTCTCGGCGCGCAGGATCTGTCAGCTGGGCGTTGGCCGCAGTTTCCAGACCGCCGCCACCTTCCGCTCCATGACCGTGCGGGAAAACGTGCAGACGGCGCTGCTGTCGCGCGACCGCTTGCTGCTGAATCCGTGGCGGCGGGCGGCCCGGCACGCGGTCGAAGAGGCCATGTCGCTGCTTTCGCAAGTACAGATGACGGACAAGTCGGAAGCGCATTGCGGCACGCTGGCCTATGGCGACGTCAAGCGTGTCGAACTGGCCATGGCGCTGGCGCATCGACCCCGTCTTTTGCTGATGGACGAACCCACGGCCGGCATGGCGACCAATGAACGCCATGCGCTGATGCGACTGACGCGCACACTGGCCGACACGCAGCGCATGGCGGTCCTCTTTACGGAGCACAGCCTGGACGTCGTGTTCAAGCATGCCGACCGCATTGCGGTGCTGGTGCGCGGCAGCGTGCTGGCCGAGGGAGCGCCCGCGCAGATTGCCGCCGACGAGCGGGTAAGGGCCGCCTACCTCGGCACGGAAGCGCCGCAGCCGATCTGAAGCCGGCAGCGCCCGCGCCGCATCAGTCGTTCCTCAGCCCATTGGGCTGGCATTCCCAGAAGATCTTGGCCTGGCAGCCCTCGCAAATGCCGCGGTCCAGCTTGGCGTAGATCGAATGCAATGCCGTCGCCTTGTCGGGAAAGATGTGGTCCTCCCCCAGGCGCTCCAGGAATCCCGTGCGGCGCCACATGTCCATCACTTCCGGCCGCGGACGATGGAAATAGAGGTCGCCCCCCATGGCGCGCCGGGCAGCCAGCTCGTCCTCCCAGACCTGTGCGCCAGCCATATCGATGAAGTTCATGCTCTTGGCCATGACCAACAGATGGCGAGCAGCGCCGGGCGCGGCGCGCAGCTCATGCAGACGCTGCGCCACATGGGTGGCCGCGCCGAAATACACCGAGCCCTCCATGCGCAGCAGCTTGAGCTGCGGGCACTCGGGCAAGGCATCGGACGCGTGCTCCAGCACCACGAAACGGCGCTCCAGCCCGCGCGAATCGAAACCCATGGTGCGCATCGCGGGCCGCGAGGTACGGTGCAGATAGACCATCAAGGACAGCACCGTGCCCAGCAGGATCGCCACTTCCATGCGTATGGTGATGGTGGCGGCCAGTGTCGCGGCCGCGATGATGCATTCGCCGCGCTGGGTACGGATCAGTTGCCGCCAGCGCGGAATGTCGAACAGGGTCCAGGCCACGAGCAGCAGCAGGCCGGAGATCGCGGCATGCGGAATCATGGCAAGCAACGGGGCCGACAAGGCCACCAGCGCCACCAGCAACAAGGCCGAGAATACGGATGCCAGCGGCGTCTTGGCGCCAGCTTCGTAATTGGGAATGGAGCGGTTGAGGGATCCGCAGGACAGGTAGCACGAGAAAAAGCCGCCCACGATGTTGGACAGCCCCTGCCCCACGAACTCGCGATTGGCGTCGATGCGCTGGCCCGATCGGGTAGCCACGGCCTTGGCGATGGAAATGGACTGCGCCAACGCCACGATCGTCAGCGCGAAGGCCACGCTCAAAAGCTCCGGCAAGGCGCGCCAATCGACGCTCGGTATGTGAAATGGCGGCCAGGGCCGGGCCAGCGCGCCCAGCACGGACACCGGTTCGCCATCGGTCAGCGCATTGAAGGCCGCGGCCGCGAGCGCCCCCGCCGCCAGCCCCGCCAGCATGTACGGTTTGCGTTTATCCAGCCGCCGCAGCAACAGGGCCACGGCCAAGGTCGTCAGCGTCACCAGCAAGGCGCCCAGGTGCACCTGCCCGAGGTGCGTGGCCAGCGTCGCCAGCAGGGCGCCCGCGCCGTGCGCGTCCGGCGCCGGCATGCCCAGGGCGTCCTTCAGCGCATGCACGGCGATAAGCAGGGCCGCGCCGCTGGTGAAGCCGAACAACGCCGAAGGCGAGATGAAATGCGCCAGCGATCCCAGTCTCAGGGTGCCCACCAGCCATTGCATCAGCCCGACCAGCACGGTGACGGCTAGCGCCAGCTGGATGTAGCCCTGGCTGCCGGCGACCGCCAGCGGCGTCAGCACCGCATAGAGCGCCAGCGAGTTGGCATTGGTCGGGCCGGACATGACATGGCGGCTCGATCCGAACAACGCCGCGACGATACAGGGAACGATGGCGGAATACAGGCCATACTCGGGCGGCAGCCCGGCCAGCATGGCGAACGCCACGCCCTGCGGCAGCACCAGCAACGCGCCCAGCAGGCCCGCCGTGGCATCCGCGCGCAAGGTCCGCGCATTGACCTCATCCACCCACGAGCCGAACAGCCGGCGCGCTACGCTCATCCCCCCCTGCATCATTCTTTCTTGTCCCTCGGCATCTGCTTTTGAATCGGCCCGCGTCACGCCGTGGCGGCGAGGCCTTTGGCCCCGACCGCGGCGCGTTTGAGCCGGCATCGGGGCCGTCTAGCGTAATCGCTAGCGCCCCTCGCGCGCAACGCGTTCCGCTTACTTCAGGTAACGGCGCTCCAGCTCGCGCATCTGCGCATCGCCCTGCAGCTCGATGATCTCCTTGACCGTAGGCAGGACGGCGTCCACCTCGTGGATGCCCCCCTCGCGGCGGATGCGGGCGAACACGTCCCGCATCGCCCCCGCCGCGGCGCGGATGGCGTGATTGCCATAAATGACCAGGCCGACCTTACCCAGCGCCTGGATATCGGATTCGCGCAACTGCGGATAGGCCGTGGGCACCAGCACCAGCGGCACGCGGCCTTGCCAGGCGGAAACGAACGACAGGATCTCGTCGGGCGTACCCTGCCTGGAATGGATCAGGATGGCGTCCGCGCCCGCGGCTTCGTATTCGCGGGCGCGCGCCAGCGCTTCCCGTTCGCCGGCTCCCGCAATCAGCGCCTCGGTCCGGGCGATCACGCAGAAATCCGCGTCGCGGCGCGCGCCGCAGGCCGCTTCGATCTTGCCCTGGAACTCCGCAACCCGCACCAATTCCTGCCTGCCGGCGGCACGCAGGCTGGTGTCCTTGGGAAAGGTCTTGTCCTCCATCACCACCGCCGATACGCCGGCGGCTTCGTACTGCGGCACCATATAGGAAACGTTGATCGCATTGCCGAACCCGGTGTCGATATCGGCAATGACGGGCGCCTCCACCGTCGCTGCGATCGCCCGCATCATGTCCAGGTGCTGCGATGGCGAGAGAATATTGGCGTCGGGCACGGCGTAGCTCGCCGACAGTTCGAAGCCGCTGCCCCAGATCGCGTCGAACCCGGCCTCGGCCGCGAGTTTGGCGGCCAGCGGGTTGTGCGCCGACATGGCGTGCATCAAGGCGGGATCCTGCAATTTCTGGCGAAAACGGGCGTTTCTATTCATGGCGGGAACGTGGCCGTAAACCCGGCGCGCCGCGCGCCGGCTCCGGCCATCGTAGCGCCAATCCCGGTCTCGCCGGGACGTCAGCCTGCCTCGCCCCCGCGCCGCGACTTCATGGCCTGCCCAATGGCAGCCAGCACGTCGTCCGCAATCAGCCTCGCCGCCATCGGCAGCAGTTCGCTCTCTTCGCGCTGGATATGCGCGGCATAGGCGCTGGCGAAATCCTGGACCTGGCTCATGGGCAGCTCGGCCTGGCGCCCCGCCGCGATGTCGGAAAGCGCCTGGCGCAAGGGCTCCCAGCGCTGCGCCAGTTGCCGGTGCTCGGCGATCAAGCCGTCCACCAGCGCATGCAGGCAGACCGCGTCGGATCCGGCCATCGACTCGATCAAGGCGGGGAACAAGTCCTCTTCCTCGTCTTCGTGGTGATGCACGGCCGCCGTATCGAAGTAGCGAAGGACGCTGGCCGCGGCGGTCTGGGCCGCCGCGTCGCTCCCGTGGGCGGGCAAGTGCCGGCTCAAACGCTCCAGCGTGGCGCACTGGCGGGAAATGCGTCCGTGGCAGGCCGACAGCAAGGCCAACGGATCATCGGCTCCAGGCGCCGGGGCCGGACCTCCAGGAAAGCTCACCGCCATTGCACACCTCCGTTATCCGGCGTGGCCGCGCCACCACAAGCGGATGGAATCCCACGCGCGCCCCGCGAATCCTGCCTCGGCCACGGGCTCCAGGGCCACCACGGGGAACTGCATGGCCGGCTTGCCGTCGACCATCACGCGCAGCGCGCCCACGGTGGACTGGGCAGCGATCGGCGCAATCAGCGGATCCTGCGGCGTCCAGACCGGTTCGACCTTGGCGCCTGCGGGCACCGTCACATACGCATCGCGCGCGAATCCGGCTTTCAGGCTGTCGTGCTCGCCTTTCCATACCTCGGGCGTGGCGACGGCCTGCCCGCGCGCGTACAGCTTGATGGTATTGAACCCCTGAAAGCCCCACTCCAGCAACTCGCGGCTTTCCTGCGTGCGCAACTTGTCCGACGCCGTGCCCACCACCACGGTGATCAGGCGGCGCTGGTCCGCGCCATTTGGCCGCTGCGCGGTGGCCACGATGCAGTACCCTGCCGAGTCGGTGTGCCCGGTCTTCAGGCCGTCCACGCTGGGATCCAGCCAGAGCAGGCGGTTGCGATTCGGCTGCGTGATCTTGTTGTAGGTGAACTGCTTGGCCGAATCGTAGGTTTTGTAGAGCTGGGGATAGTCGCGGATGAAGCGCGTCGCCAGGATCGACAGGTCGCTGACGGTGGAATAGGTCCCCGCATCCGGCAAGCCATGCGGGCTGGCGAAGCGCGTGGCATGCAGGCCCAGCTTGGCGGCGGTATCGTTCATCCGCGCCACGAAGGCCTCGACGCTGCCCGACACCGCTTCCGCCAGCGCAATCGCCGCGTCGTTGCCCGACTGGATCATCAGCCCACGCAGCAGGTCATCCACCGACACCTTGGAGCCCGGCTCCAGGAACATCTTCGAGCTGCCCGCCGGCACCTTCCAGGCGCGCGTCGACACCGTGACCAGCTGCGTGGCCGACAGTTCCTTCTTGCTCAGGGCCTCGAATACCACGTAGGCCGTCATGATCTTGGTCAAGGACGCCGGCTCGATCCGCGCCGTCGCCGCGTGCGACGCGATCACCTGCCCGCTGGTCTCGTCCAGCAAAAGCCAGGCCTTGGCCGACAAGGCCGGCGCCGTCTGCGCCAAGGCGCTCGACACGCACGCGGCCGCGACGAGCAAGCCCGCCGCCAACTTCTTCATCAACATATCGCTGCTTCACTTCCATGCTTGGTTTTTTCCCGCGCGAGAGCCCGCGCGGCGCCCGCAATTGGAACACGCGCGGCGCGGTTGGTTCAGCGCCGTCGGCATATGAAAAGATGGGCGAGGAATGTCACGACATCTTGCAAGACGCCTTCTACAAAGCACTTTCTGTGTCGAAAACAACAAACAACGGTCAAAAACCCGCTGGAAAACCGCATAAATCACCACTCTTCCGCTATCATCGGCCGCGTAGCGTTAAATGCCGATAACCGGCGCGCGCTGCTCCATGACCTCAACATACGGATTTTGACCATGGCCACGAAAGCAAAAGCTCCTGCCAAGAAAGTCACCAAGCCCGCCGCCAAGGCGCCCGCAAAGAAGGCAACTGCTGCCAAACCCGCTGTGAAGCCCGCTGCAAAGCCGGCCGTCAAAAAGGTCGTCGCCGCCAAGAAGGTCGCTGCTGCCCCCAAGGCCATCAAGGCAGCCCTGAACAAGACCCAGCTCATCGCTTACATCGTTGAGCAATCCGGCGTTGAAGCCAAGTCGGTCAAGGCCGTCCTGGCCAGCCTGGAAACCTCGGTGCTGAGCTCCGTGGACAAGAAGGGCGCTGGCGAATTCACGCTGCCCGGCCTGTTCAAGGTTGCCGTGCAGAAGGTTCCCGCCAAGGCCAAGCGCTTCGGCAAGGATCCCTTCACCGGTGAAGAGCGCTGGTTCCCCGCCAAGCCGGCTTCGGTCAAGGTGAAGGTTCGCCCGCTCAAGAAGCTGAAGGACGCCGCGCAGTAATTCCGCGCGTACATCAGGTCAAGCCGGAAGGGCCCGCCTCGCAAGAGGCGGGCCCTTCTTTTTTGCGGCGCTCCCGCGCGCCATGCACTGAGCCTCGTCCGAATTTATCTTTATGTTAAGATACTTCACGTAAAAACAAATACGGCCTGCCCCATGAATGACCTCGTCGATCTGGTGATCTCGCAATGGACGCGGGAATGTCCCGCCCAGGATTTCGCCGCCATGTCCGTCGTCACCCGCGTATTCCGCCTGAATGCGCTGGCCGCGCGCAATGTGAACCGCAGCTTTCGCCGCTATGACCTGCATCAGGGCGAATTCGACGTCCTGGCCACGCTCTACCGCAGCGGCGCCCCCTACGCGTTGAATCCCCAGAAACTGGTGGAAGCCCTGCTGCTGACCTCCGGCGCCATGACCAACCGCCTTGACCGCCTGGAACAGGCCGGCCTGCTCACGCGCAGCCCCAATCCGGAAGACCGCCGCGGCGTCATCGTGTCGCTCACGGCCGAAGGCCTGCGCGTCATCAAGCTGGTACTGAAGGACTACCTGAAAGACCTCAATGAATTGCTGGAACCGCTGTCCGCCAGCGAACGCAAGCAGCTGGCGGGCCTGCTGAAGAAGCTGCTGATCAAGCAAGACCAGGAAACGCCCGGCGGCATCGGCACTTGAGCCTGCCGCCCGAACGTCCCCGCAGCCGCTTTTCCCCGATTCAAATCCATGACTTCCGCTACCCAGCCTTCCCAGACGCCGGTCTTGACCGCCCCCATCATCCTGCTGATGTCGGTGGCCACCGGCCTCGCCGTCGCCAGCAACTACTACGCGCAGCCGCTGCTGCACACGATCAGCGAGCAATTCTCGCTGTCCACGGCGACAGCCGGCAGCATCGTCACCACCGCGCAGCTGAGCTACGCAGTGGGCCTGATACTGCTGGTGCCGCTAGGCGACATGTTCGAACGCCGCGGCCTGATCGTGCTGATGAGCCTGCTGTCCTCGGGCGGGTTGCTGGTGTCCGCGTTCGCCCCCAACATCACCGTGCTGATTCTGGGCACGGCGCTGACCGGCATGTTGTCCGTGGTCGCCCAGATCCTGGTGCCGTTCGCCGCCACGTTGGCCGCGCCCCATGAACGGGGCAAGGCCGTGGGCACAGTCATGAGCGGGCTGCTGCTGGGCATCCTGCTGGCCCGTACCGTCGCGGGCGCGCTCGCCGACGTAGGCAGCTGGCGCACGGTGTATTGGGTGGCCGCCATTCTGATGCTGTTCATGTCCGCCGCCCTGTGGCGCCTGCTGCCCCGCCACCAGAGCCCCGCCGGGCTGAGCTACCCGCGTCTGCTGGGTTCCATCCTGCGCATGTTCGTTGAAGAGCCCCTGTTCCGCGCCCGTTCGCTCCTGGGCGCGCTGCTGTTCGCGGCCTTCAGCATGCTGTGGACGCCCCTGACCTTCCTGCTGGCCAGCCCGCCCTATCAATACAGCAATACGACCATCGGCCTGTTCGGCCTGGCCGGCGCCGCCGGGGCGTATGCCGCGAACCGCTTCGGTCGCCTGGCCGACCGCGGCATGGGCAATCTGGCCACCCGCGTCGGACTGCTGTTGCTGCTGGGCTCCTGGGGGCTGATGGCCTTCGGCCAGGTATCGGTGCTCGCCTTGCTGGCTGGCATCCTGGTGCAGGACCTGGCGATCCAGGGCGTCCATGTCACCAATAGCAGCTCCCTCTACCGGCTGCGCCCCGAAGCGCGCAGCCGGCTGACAGCGGGCTACATGACCAGCTACTTCATCGGCGGCGCATCCGGTTCGCTGGTATCGTCCTGGCTGTACGCCCATTTTGGCTGGCCCGGCGTGGTCACGGCGGGCGCCGTCCTCGGGGTGATTACGCTGGCATACGGCGCCTTGGCGCCCAGCGCGCGCATCCCCGAAACGGCTCCGTCCCCTGCCCGCGCCTAGCACCTCCTATAATCAGGGGTTTTGGCCGCCTCCGCGCCCGCGCGGCGAGGCGGCTCACCCTTTTTTTGCCACCGTGCACGAGCCCATGCAGGAACGTTACCTCCCCAATACCGTCGAAGCAGCCGCCCACCAAGACTGGCAGGCCCGCGACGTCTATCTCGTCCATGAAAACGCGAAGAACGCCGACGGCTCCGAAAAGCCGAAGTTCTACGCCTGCTCCATGCTGCCCTATCCCAGCGGCAAGCTGCACATGGGCCACGTGCGCAACTACACCATCAACGACATGATGGCCCGCCAGCTGCGCATGCGCGGCTACAACGTCCTGATGCCCATGGGCTGGGACGCCTTCGGCATGCCGGCGGAAAACGCCGCCATCAAGTCCAAGGTTCCGCCGGCGAAGTGGACGTACGACAACATCGCCTACATGAAGAAGCAGATGAAGGCGATGGGTCTGGCGATCGACTGGACGCGCGAGATGTGCGCCTGCGATCCCCAGTACTACAAATGGAACCAGTGGCTCTTTCTCAAGATGCTGGAAAAGGGCGTGGCCTACCGCAAGACCCAGGTCGTCAACTGGGATCCGGTGGACCAGACCGTGCTGGCCAATGAACAGGTCATCGACGGCCGCGGCTGGCGCTCGGGCGCGCTCGTGGAAAAGCGCGAGATCCCCGGCTACTACCTGCGCATCACCGATTACGCCGACGAGCTGCTGGGCGCCGTCCAGAACGACCTGCCCGGCTGGCCCGAACGCGTGCGCCTGATGCAGGAAAACTGGATCGGCAAGTCCGAGGGGCTGCGCTTTGCCTTCCCGCACAAGATCGCCGGTCAGGATGGCCAGTTGATCCAGGACGGCAAACTGTACGTATTCACCACCCGCGCCGACACCATCATGGGCGTGACCTTCTGCGCGGTGGCGCCGGAGCACCCCCTGGCCACTCAGGCCGCCTTGTCCAATCCGCAACTGACCGCATTCATCGAACAATGCAGGCTGGGCGGCACGACCGAGGCCGAAATGGCCACGCGCGAAAAGGAAGGCATGCCTACCGGGCTGTTCGTCACGCACCCGATCACGGGCGCCGACATCGAGGTATGGGTCGGCAACTACGTGCTCATGAGCTATGGCGACGGCGCCGTCATGGGCGTGCCGGCGCATGACGAACGCGATTTCGCCTTCGCCAAGAAGTACGACCTGCCCATCGTCCAGGTCGTGGACGTGGCGGGCAAGGAATATTCCACCAACGCCTGGCAGGAGTGGTACGGCGACAAACAAGCCGGCCGCACCATCAATTCCGGCAAGTACGACGGTCTCACGCACAAGGAAGCAGTCGACGCCATTGCCGCCGATCTCGGCGCCCTGGGCCTGGGTGAAAAACAGACCACCTGGCGCCTGCGCGACTGGGGCATTTCGCGCCAGCGTTATTGGGGCACGCCCATCCCCATCATCCATTGCGCGGATTGCGGCCCGGTCCCGGTTCCGGAAAAGGACCTGCCCGTCGTGCTGCCCGACGACCTCATCCCGGACGGCAGCGGCAACCCGCTGGCCAAGAACGAGGCCTTCCTGTCCTGCTCCTGCCCCAAGTGCGGCAAGCCGGCGCGGCGCGAAACGGACACGATGGACACCTTCGTGGACTCGTCCTGGTATTTCATGCGCTACACCTCGCCTGGCAATGACAACGCCATGGTCGACTCGCGCAATGACTACTGGATGCCCATGGACCAGTACATCGGCGGCATCGAGCACGCAGTGCTCCACCTGCTGTATGCCCGTTTCTGGACCAAGGTCATGCGCGACATGGGCTTGCTCAATTTCGACGAGCCCTTCACCAAGCTGCTGTGCCAGGGCATGGTGCTGAACCACATCTATTCGCGCAAGACCCCCCAGGGTGGCATCGAATACTTCTGGCCGGAAGACGTTGAAAACGTCTATGACGACCGCGGCGCCATCGTCGGCGCCAAGCTGAAGTCGGACGGCTCCGCCATCAACTACGGCGGCGTGGGCACGATGTCCAAGTCCAAGAACAACGGCGTCGATCCCCAGTCGTTGATCGACACGCTGGGCGCCGATACGGCCCGCCTGTTCGTCATGTTCGCCAGCCCGCCGGAACAGACTCTCGAATGGTCCGACTCCGGCGTCGAAGGCTCCAACCGCTTCCTGCGCCGCCTCTGGTCCATCAGCTATGGCCAGCGCGAAGCCGTGGCACGCGGCTTGGCCAATGGCGCCGATTGGGTGCAGGCGCCAGCCGCCGTCAAGGACCTGCGCCGCGAAGTCTACGGCCTGCTCAAGCAAGCCGACTACGACTACCAGCGCATCCAGTACAACACCGTCGTGTCGGCGTGCATGAAGATGCTCAACGCCATCGACGACGCCAAGCTGCCCGAAGGCGCTGCCGCGGACGCCGCCTACGCCGAAACGCTGGGCGTGCTGCTGCGCGTGCTGTACCCCGTGGTGCCGCACATCACCTGGCACCTGTGGCGCGACCTGGGCTACGCACACGAACTGGGCGACCTGCTCGACGCGCCCTGGCCTCATGTGGACGAAGCGGCGCTGATCGCCGACGAAATCGAACTCATGCTCCAGGTCAATGGCAAGCTGCGCGGCTCCATCCGCGTGGCCGCCAAGGCCGCCAAGGAAGATATCGAGAAGCTCGCCGCCTCCCAGGAGGAGGTCTCCCGCTTCCTGGAAGGCCGTCCGCCCAAGCGTGTCATCGTGGTTCCGGGCAAACTGGTCAACGTCGTAGGCTGATGAGGTCAAGCATGCACTTCGCCGGGCAACAAACGCACTCCTCCCGCCTACCCTGGCTACTGCGCGGCGCCTGCCTGGCGCTGTTCATGCTGCTCTCCGCTTGCGGTTTCGCCTTGCGGGGAGTCACCCCCATGCCGTTCGAGACGCTGTATATCGGTATTCCTGACAACACGCAGTTCGGCGCCGACGTGCGGCGCGCGTTGCGAGCCGCTTCGCCAAACACTAAGCTCGTGGACACCCCCAAGCAAGCTCAGGCCATGCTGCAGCAGGTTGCCGACACGCGGAGCCTGCGGGAGGTTTCGTTGAACGCCCAGGGCCGCGTCGAGGAATACGAACTGGGCATCAACTATACGTTCCGACTCATCGACGCCAAGGGCCGCGCGCTGATTCCGGACACCACCCTGTCGATCTACCGCGAAATGCCTTATGACGATCAGGTCGTACAAGCCAAACAGGGGCAGATCGAAACCCTGTATCGGACCATGCAGCGGGACTTGGTATCACGCCTGCTGCGCCGCATGACCGCGCCGGAAGTGCGTCACGCTTTCGAGAACGCCGAGCAGCGCGCCGAAGACGGCGAAATTCCGCTGTACGACCCGACGGCGCCGGACCAGCAGCGCACGCCGGCCCCCTGGCAGACCCCGTCCACCACGGACCCGGCCATCCTGCGCTAAATGGCACAGCCTCTGGACGCGGATCGCCTGGCCGAACACCTGCAGCGCCCAGGCAACCGCCTGGCGCCGCTTTATACGGTGTCCGGCGACGAACCCCTGCTCGTGACCGAGGCCGTGGACGCCCTGCGCGCTGCGGCCCGCAACGCCGGCTACACCGATCGCCTGTCCATGGTGATGGATGCGCGCAGCGACTGGAGCGCGGTCATCGCCGCCACCCAGAGCGTGTCGCTGTTCGGTGATCGCCGCATTCTTGAAATCAAGATCCCGACCGGCAAACCGGGCAAGTCCGGCGCCGATACCCTGGCCAAGCTGGCCGAACAGGCCGAAAAGCAGGCGGATCCGGACACGCTCATCCTGATCGCCCTGCCCCGCCTGGACAAGGCCACCCGCGAAAGCCGCTGGGTACAGGCCCTGGGCCGCGGCGGCATGATGGTCGATATCGCCAACATCGAGCGCGGCCGCCTGCCCGCCTGGGTCGGCATGCGCCTGGCGCGCCAGAACCAGAAGGCCGACAGCGCCACGCTGCAATGGATGGCCGACAAGGTGGAAGGCAATCTGCTGGCCGCCCACCAGGAAATCCAGAAGCTGGGCCTGCTTTACCCGGAAGGCCAGCTCGCGGCCGAGGACGTGGAGCGCGCCGTGCTGAACGTGGCCCGTTACGACGTATTCGGCCTGCGCGACGCCATGCTTGCCGGCGATACCGGCCGCACCATCCGCATGATCGACGGCCTGCGCGCCGAAGGCGAAGCCCTGCCGCTGGTGCTGTGGGCGGTCGGCGAGGAAATCCGCCTGCTTGCCCGCGTCGCGGAGGCGCGCGCACTGGGCCAGGACGTCAACGGCCTGATGCGCCGTCTGCGCATTTTCGGTGCGCATGAACGCCTGGCGCTGCAGGCGCTCGGCCGGGTCCAGCCGAATGTCTGGCCCGCCGCAGTCCAACACGCCCACGAGGTGGACCGGCTGATCAAAGGCCTGTCGGTGCCCGGGCGCCTGTCCGACCCCTGGGAAGAAATGACGCGGCTCGCGCTGCGCGTCGCCGCCGCCGGCGGACGACCGTGAAGGCGGCATAGCCGCCACCCTCGCTTTCTCTCCAGCCCTTCGGCTGGACTTCGCCCGGCCTAACCGCCGGATATACACTGAATCCCCAGGCGGCGCCCGCGCCGCCCCACCATCCTGATCGACGCTGCCATGTCCTCGTCCTCCATCGAACAAGCCATGCTCACCCTGGGCGAAAATGCCCGCCGCGCCTCGCGCGCCATGATGCGCGCCAACGGCGCCGCCAAGAACCTGGCGCTGCTGGCCATGGCCGACGCCCTCGCCGCCAGCCATGACGACCTCAAGGCCGCCAATGAAAAGGACCTGGCGGCTGCGCGCAACAACGGCCTGGAACCGGCCCTGCTGGACCGCCTGACCCTGTCGGACAAGACGCTCGCGCACATGGCCGAAGGCCTGCGCCAGATCGCGGCCCTGCCGGATCCGATCGGCAGCGTTACCGCCACCAGCGTGCGCCCCAACGGCATGCGCGTCGCGCAAATGCGCGTTCCGCTGGGCGTGATCGGCATCATCTACGAATCCCGTCCCAACGTGACCATCGACGCGGCCGCGCTGTGCCTGAAGTCCGGCAACGCCGCCATCCTGCGCGGTGGCAGCGAAGCCCTGCACTCCAACATCGCGCTGGGCCGCATCGTACAAACCGGCCTGGCCGCCGCGGGCCTGCCGCAGGATGCCGTGCAGGTCGTCGCCACGGCAGACCGTGCCGCGGTCGGCAAGCTCATCACCATGACCGAGCACATCGACGTTATCGTCCCGCGCGGCGGCAAGGGCCTGATCGCCCGCCTCTCGCAGGAAGCGCGCGTGCCGCTCATCAAGCACCTGGATGGCAACTGCCACGTGTATATCGACGCGGCGGCGGATCCGGACAAGGCGCATGCCATCGCGTTCAACGCCAAGACCTACCGCTACGGCATCTGCGGCGCCATGGAAACCCTGCTGGTCGACGCGGTGGCCGCCGTTTCCATCCTCCCCAGCCTGGCCGCCGCTCTCATCGAACATGGCGTCGAATTGCGCGGCTGCCCGCGAACGCTGGCCCTGCTGCCGCATGCCAAGCCGGCCACCGAAGAAGACTGGGCCACGGAATACCTGGGCCCCATCCTGGCCGTGCGCATCGTCGATTCGCTGGACGAGGCCATCGAGCACATCGCCCGGTGGGGCTCCGGCCATACCGACGCAATCGTCACCGAGGACCTGTCCGCGGCGCAGCGCTTCCAGCGCGAGGTCGACTCCAGCTCGGTGTACGTCAATCTGCCGACGTGCTTTGCAGACGGCTTCGAATACGGCCTGGGCGCCGAGATCGGCATTTCCACGAATCGCCTGCACGCGCGCGGTCCGGTCGGCCTGGAGGGCCTGACTACGCTGAAATGGGTGCTGAGCGGCGAAGGCCAGGTACGCGGCTGACGGACTCCCGTCCCTAGCTGCAAAACGGCTGACGCGGCCCTGAACACGGGGCCGCAATTAGCCTTTTACAATACCGCCAGCGATTTCCCGCAGGCATTCCTACCATCCGAACGCGGCGCACCGCGCATTCTTGAGATCCCCCATGCATTCACCCGCGATGGCCATGGCCTTCAGCCTCTTCCTGCTGTGCTTCATTACCTGCACGCTGTGCGGCATCGTGCTGTTCTTCAAGAGCAAACAGATCAACGCCGCATTGAAGCATCCGTATCTCCAGCACCGCCCGTTCAAGCAA
>Ga0182740_1001276_pt1 | contig 17627 bp, 16 predicted proteins | sample eDN5th37CKraftBY_FD_128872 | JGI IMG/M metagenome (GOLD analysis project Ga0182740, IMG submission 128872) | Enriched backyard soil microbial communities from Emeryville, California, USA - eDNA 5th pass 37_C Kraft BY (version 2) (version 2) | ecosystem: Environmental > Terrestrial > Soil >...
GAGGCCTTCCTGAAGGAGTTCGGCCCGCGCATCCGCGGCGTGGCGACCAGCGCGCTGTTCGGCCGCGTGGATTCCAGCCTCCTCGACCACCTGCCGAATGCGGAGATCGTGTCGAGCTTCGGCGTCGGCTACGACAACGTGGATGCGGGGGAAGCAGCGAAGCGCAACATCATCGTCACGAACACCCCGGGCGTTCTCGACGACGAGGTCGCCGACCTCACCCTCGGCCTGCTTCTTGCAACCTTGCGAAAGATCCCGCAGGCCGACCGCTATCTCCGCGAGGGCAAATGGCTGAAGGCGTCCTTTCCCCTGTCGGCGACCCTGCGCGACAGGAAAGTCGGCATCGTCGGACTGGGGCGCATCGGCAAGGCCATTGCGAGGCGGCTCGCCGGCTTCGATGTGAGCATCGCCTATCACGGGCGGACACAGCAGGATGACGTGGCCTATCCCTATCATCCGACGGTGACCGGCCTCGCGGAGGCATGCGACGTGCTCATCGTCATCACGCCCGGCGGTGCCGCCACGAGGCATCTCATCAACGCGGACGTGCTGAAGGCCTTGGGTCCCAACGGCGTTCTGATCAACGTCGCCCGTGGCACGGTCGTGGACGAGCAGGCGCTCATCGACGCGCTCAAGTCAGGCACGATCCTGAGCGCGGGCCTCGACGTCTATGAGGACGAACCGCGCGTGCCGCAGGAGCTGATCGATCTGGAGCATGTGGTGCTCCTGCCCCACATCGCCTCCGCATCGGTCCACACCCGCAACGCCATGGGCAAGCTCGTCGCCGACAACCTGATCTCATGGTTCGACGGCAAGGGCCCGCTGACGCCCGTGGCGGAGACGCCCTGGAGCTCGAAATAGACCCCGTCGACATTCATCAGGTAGTCCACAATGGCGCGGGCCTCATCCGGCCCGCTCCATCATGATCCGGCGGAGTGCCTCGCCCAGGGCGCTCCCATCGACGGCGATATTGGGGTCGGGAATCGGCCCCTGAGGACGTGATCGCCGCAAGGCGGACCGCCACGGCAGGAGCCATGGGACCTCCAGTCAGTGGTTCCGGCCGAGCATGGCGGCACGACCGCCAGTCCTTGCTCCAATGGCTCACTGATGTCGTTTCCTGCGCGATTCCGACAAGCCATGCGCTTTTCCGATTTCCGCTGGGTAAGCGCCGTGACACATTAGGGACGACTTCAACAAGTCACAGTGTAAGACGATAATTTTTCCAGAGGCGATGTCAGTCCTTCGCTTGAGGCACCCGATGACGACCACGATCACGAGCATTCGACAGCCAGTTATTTCAAGTCTTATCGAATTTATGCTCGGCGACTATTTCTCCATGCCGTCCTTTCACGGCCAGAGGGCGATTGACTCCACTGCATATTCATTAGAATTCTACTTCATTCGCGGAGCGATATTCTATTATCTTGGCCAGTACAACGGCGCCATCCGGGACTTCAGCATGGTCTTGAGAATGGATTGGAGACACCGTGGGGCGGCGGCATGGATTGCAAAAGCAGAGCGCGCCCATTGCAGAGGCGCGGGGGGCAAGTGCCGATAATCAAGAGGAAGTCATCCGCCTTCCATAAACCGCGGTATCCTGAAAGGCAGGCTTTCAAGCCTGCCTTCTTTATTATTGAGAGCATCGAACGCAAAAGTGGGAACCGGCTTTGCGTGCGGATGCGTCAAAGCAAAAGCTCAAAGCACCGGAACAGCCGCTTAAAGCGCGAACCCGCCGTCGACGAGGTGGATGTGTCCTGTCGTGTAGCTGGCCTCGTCGGACGCGAGATAGACGGCCAGTGCGGCCACCTCCTCGGCCGTGCCGAGACGCCCCATCGGCTGGCGGTCGATGAAGGCTTGGCGCACGGTGTCGAGGCTCTGGCCCGAGCTTGCCGCGAGCGCCGCGATCCGCTCGTCGAGCGACGGCGATTGGACCGTGCCGGGGCAGATGGCGTTGGCACGCACGCCGCGCTTGATGAAATCCGCCGCCACGGCCTTGGTCAGGCCGATCACCGCCGCCTTCGTGGTGCCGTAGACATAGCGGTTCGGGATGCCGCGCACCGATGAGGCGCCCGACGCGATGTTGACGATGGAGCCGCGGCCCTTCTCCAGCATCCCCGGCAGCACGGCGCGGATCGTCCGGTGCATGGATTTCACGTTCAGGTCGAACGAGAAATCCCAGTCCTTGTCGGAGCATTCGAGGATCGTGCCGTGATGCACGAAGCCCGCCGCGTTGACGAGAATGTCGAAGGCTCCGGCCTCGGCAACGAGCCGTTCGACATCGGCGCTCGAGAGCACGTCGAGCCTGCGCATCTCGGCGCCGTCGAGTCCCTCCAGCTTGCCGACGTCGAGATCCGTCGCCCAGACCTTCGCCCCCTCGCGGAGAAAGGCTTCCGCGATGGCGCGTCCGATCCCCTGCCCCGCCGCCGTGACGAGGGCCGTCTTTCCTTGAAGCCTGTTCATGACAGCCCCCGCTCCCTTAGTGGCAGATCAATGATTGTCGCGCGGCACCCCGAAGGTCTGAGCGACCTTCTGGTACTTTACGGCCGGCTTGAGGGTCATGCCCTCGGAGAGCTGATCCACCATCGAGCGCTGGATCTCCTGCCATGGCGTCTGGCTCGCCGGATAGGCATAGCCGCCTCGCGCCTCTAGATCGGCACGACGCTTGTCGAGCTCTTCCGGCGACAGGAGAATGTCGGCGCTGCGCTTGTTCAGGTCGATGCGGATGCGGTCGCCCGTCTGCAGCAGCGCCAGCCCGCCGCCGATGGCGGCCTCGGGCGAAGCGTTGAGGATCGACGGCGTGCCCGAGGTGCCGGACTGGCGTCCGTCGCCAATGCAGGGCAGCGAGAGAACGCCCCGCTTGATCAGCGCACCGGGCGGCTGCATGTTCACCACCTCGGCCGCGCCGGGATAGCCGATCGGCCCCGCGCCGCGCATGATGAGGATCGTGTGCTCGTCGATGTGGAGCGACGGATCGTCGATGCGATGGTGGTAATCCTCCGGGCCGTCGAACACGACCACGGGACCCTCGAATGCGTTCGGGTCTTCCGGATTGTTGAGGTAGCGCTCCTGGAATTCCGGACTGATCACACTCGTCTTCATGATGGCGGAGTCGAACAGCGTTCCCTTGAGGTTGAGGAAGCCAGCCTTCTCCTTGAGCGGATTGTCGTAGGAGCGGATCACGTCGCGATCCCAGGTGAACTTGCCCTTGCAGTTCTCCCCGATGGTGGTGCCCGTGCAGGTCAGCGCGTTCTCGTGGATCTTGCCGCCGCCGATCAGTTCGGCCATGACGGCCGGCAGGCCGCCGGCGCGGTAATATTCCTCGCCGAGATACTCGCCCGCGGGCTGCATGTTCACGAGCAGCGGGATCTCGAAACCGATGCGCTCCCAATCGTTGTTGTCGAGCGGCACGCCGATGTGCTTGGCGATCGCATTGATGTGGATCGGCGCATTGGTGGAACCGCCGATGGCCGCATTGGCGACGATGGCGTTCTCGAACGCCTCGCGGGTCATGATGTCGGAAGGCTTCAGGTCCTCCCAGACCATGTCGACGATGCGCCTGCCGGTCTCGTAAGCCATCTGGCCGCGCTCGCGGTAAGGCGCGGGAATGGCCGCGGATCCCGGGAGGGACATGCCGAGCGCTTCGGCCAGCGCGTTCATCGTGGACGCGGTGCCCATGGTGTTGCAGTGGCCGACGGACGGGGCGGAGGAGCCGACGATGTCGATGAACTGCTGGTAGTCGATGTCGCCCGCCGCATGGCGCTCGCGCGCCTTCCACACGATGGTGCCCGAGCCGGTGCGCTCGCCATGGTGCCAGCCGTTGAGCATCGGCCCGACATTGAGGGAGATCGCCGGAATGTTCACGGTCGCGGCCGCCATGAGGCAGGCCGGCATGGTCTTGTCGCAGCCCGTGAGCAGCACGACGCCGTCGAGCGGATAGCCGTAGAGCACCTCGACGAGGGAGAGATAGGACAGGTTGCGGTCGAGGCAGGCGGTAGGACGCTTGCCGGTCTCCTGGATCGGATGGCACGGGAACTCGAAGGCCACGCCACCGGCAGCCGTGATGCCCTCGCGCACGCGCTTGGCGAGTTCGAGGTGATGCCGGTTGCACGGGGACAGATCGGAACCCGTCTGCGCGATGCCGATGATCGGCTTCTTGCCCTGCAGCTCTTTGCCCGTGAGGCCGAAATTGAGATAGCGCTCCAGGTAGAGCGCGGTCATGCCCGGGTTGTCGGGATTGTCGAACCACAGCCGTGAGCGAAGCTGATCGGGAGTGCGACGGTGAGGCCTCTCAGCCATTCTTCATTTCCTTTCGGGCATCCGTAAATGCGGTGGCGGTATTTGATCCAGGACAGGGACCGAGATCAACCATCCCCTGACTAAAGTAGCTGCCCTGCGATGGACGGGAAGACCTGCTTTCCACCGTTGTCGTTATTATGTTATATAAATACATGAACAGCAGTCGTCCTGACGCAGTTCTTCATGTGGTAACGCCGGGCAGCCCCGCCATGTTTCGACTTGTCTATCCGTTCACCTTGACGGCTCTGCTTGCCGCTCCCGCTTACGCCGACGACTGCCCAACGGCCCAGACGGCGAAGCTGGGTTTTGCCCTGGAGCGTCAGGGAACGATCGCGGAGGTTCGCCCCGCCGCCGACCATTTCGTCCATGTGCTGAACACTTATCCAGGCGGCAAGAAGCAGGACGTGATCTATTATCGGGGCTTCTTCCCGATCAGCCGTTTCGACGACACGGCGCGAAGCATCAACATCCCCGTTTCCGATCTGCGCACCGTCTTTCCGCTCGAACCGAAAGCGCGCCGGGCTCTGACCTACGCCCCCTCTCAACCCGGCAAGGTGGGAGCTCTCATCTCGCTGGAATTGACCGTGACGGGCCAAGAGCAGCTTCAGCTCGGCTCCTGCTCCTACAACGTCCTCGTGGTGCGCAACCGCTTCCTCAATGGGGACGGCAAGACGACGTCCGAACACACGGACCTCTACTCGCCCGAACTCGGCTTCGTCCTCGCCAAGCGCTACGAGGACAGACCCGGCACGCAGACCACCATCAAGTACCAGAGCATCAAGCCGCTGGGACGGGTTTCGCCGCTCTGAGAACCGGAGAGTGGATCAGGTGCCCTGCTCCTTGTCGGATGATGTCATGGTGGCATTGGCACTCGTTAATGAAGATTTGGCGCTGGGATACCTCTCTCCGGTGGAGAGGACGACGCGCGCCAAACCATCAGAGGGGATCGCTCACACCCACACTTCACCCCCGTAATCGGCATGGAAGCGGCCTCAGCTCAGGCCCTCGGCCGTATCGTCGATCTGCGAACGGATGGCCGGGTCGAGATCGAGCGCCTCGGCCAGCTGGTGCAGGAACTCGCGCTCCTGGATCGTGTCGGGATCGATGGCGAGACGGGCGGCCGCATAGACCTGCGCGGCCTTGTCCGGATCGTTGACGCCGGCGGCGAGCTCCTCCACATCGGCGGGCGAGGCCATCTCGGTCTCCAGCCAGCGGCTCGCCTCCGGGTCGATGCCGGCTTCGGTCAACCCCTTGACGATCCGGGACCGCTCGGCCTGGTCGATGTGCCCGTCGGCGGCCGCTGCCGCCACCATGGTGCGCAGGAACAGGAGCGCGTCGTCCTCGGTCTGCGAAACCGGATGGAAGCGGGATGTCTCCGGCAGGCTCAGCGCCGATTGGGCGACGGCCTCGCCGAGTCCAGCTGCCGGAGCGGCGGGCGCGTTGGCGTCGCCTCCGGCCGCGCCCTTGGCGACCTGCTGGTTTTGGTAAGCTTTGTAGGCCAGCCCGCCGATCACCGCGAGGCCGCCGAGCTTGACCAGATTGCCGGTGAGCTTGCCGCTCTTCTTCCGCCCCTTGAACAGAAGCCCCGCCAGTCCGACCAGAGCGGTCTGCGTCAGTCCGGGATGCTGCGAGGCAAAATCCTTGGCCTTCTGCAGGAGCTGATCCGGAGTCTGGCCGGTGACCTGCGTCACGCTCCTCTCGGCCTGCTGACCGATGCTCCCCTGGTTTGGTGAGCCGGGATTGCGGAGGTCGGGACGCCCAATGGCTCCGACGAACGCATCCAGAAGCTTCCTGTAATCGACCATGTGGACCTCCCATTGTTCAATCAGCAATGAACAACGGGAGGACCGCCGAATAGTTCAGGTTCTCTCCGGCCCGTCAGGCAGGGCTCGGCACCATGGCGCCCCGTGCCTTCAAGACCTGCGACACGACCACGGGAACGGCCATCGCCAGCCCGATCAGGGTCATCTGCAGATTGGGCGCGATGATCGGCAGGGCGGCGAGCCCGATGAGCCAGCGCTCCCAGGCCCGCATCTGCGTCAGCCCGTAGCCGGCGAAGGCCGCCGACAGGAACATGATGCCGATGACGGCTCCCGCCGTGACGAAGAGGAAGCCCGGCCACGTGAACTCGGGCGTGACGACGAGCATGGCCGGGCCGTAGACGAAGACGAATGGCACGAGTGCCTTGCCCAATCCCAAGCGGAAGGCGGTGTTGCCGGTCTTGAACGGATCCGCGCCCGCCATGCTGGCTCCCGCATAGGCCGCGAGCGCCACGGGCGGCGTAATGTCGGCGAGCACCCCGTAATAGAACACGAAGAAATGCGCGACGAGGGGCTGGACACCGAGAAGCCCCAGGGCCGGAGCCGCGACGGTGACCATGATGATGTAGTTCGCCGTCGTGGGTACGCCGCATCCCAGCAGGATGCAGACGACGGCCGTCATCAGCAGGGTGAAGAACAGGGTCATGGCCTTCATGTCGGCAAGGCCCGCCGGCACGAGATCCGTCAGGCCCTGAGCCAGCTGAGCCGCGAAGGACGTGACGATGAAGGAGATCTTGAAGCCGACGCCGGTGAGCGTGACGATGCCCACGATGATGCCGACCGTGGCGGCCGCGGCTCCCACGCCGATGGCATATTTCGCGCCGACCACGAAGGCGTCGACGAGGTCCAGCACGAGCGCCTTACCGGCATCGCTCTTGAGGAACGTATAGACGAGAAGCGCCAGCACCAGTCCGAGGAGCGGAACCGTGAAGACCAGCTGCGTGAGCATGCCGGTGGCGATGGCGGCCACGATGGCGGCCAGGAAGCCGAGGGTGATGGCGGGAACGCGGGAGGCGCCCACCACCAGGCAGGCCGTGATGCCCCAGAAGGCGGCAAGGTAAGGCGTGAAACCGGAGAACAGGACGATCAGCAGCACGGCGAGCGGCATGATCGTCTGCCACCCTTCCCGCAGTACCTTGGCGGCCTTCGGCAATTCCTCGGCGGGCAGGCCCTTCAGCCCGGCCCGCTTGGCCTCAAGATGGACCTGCATGAACACGCCGAAGAAATGCATGAGAGCCGGCACGAGAGCGGCCAGAATGACGGTCCGATAGGAAACGTTGAGGAATTCAACCATCAGGAAGGCGGCCGCACCCATGATCGGCGGCGTGATCTGCCCGCCGGTCGAGGCCGCCGATTCCACCGCCGCCGCGAAGTGGCGCTTGTAGCCGACGCGGATCATCGCCGGGATCGTCAGCGAGCCGACCGTCACCGTATTGGCGATGGAGGAGCCCGAGATCATGCCGAACAGGGCCGAACCGAAGATCGACACCTTGGCCGGTCCGCCCGCGTAGCGGCCCGCCACGCAGGTGGCGAGATCGATGAAGAGCTTGCCGAGACCGACCCGGGTCGCGAGCACGCCGAAGAGCACGTAGTGGAAGACGTAAGTGGCAACGACTCCCAGGGCGATACCATAGATGCCCTGGCTCGTGAGATAGAGGTGGTTGACGATGTTGGACCACGAGGCGCCGGGATGCTGGAGAATGCCCGGCATGGAAGGGCCGAAATAGGCATAGAGCATCACCCCGATGGCGATGACCGGCAGCGGCCAGCCCACGGAGCGGCGGGTCGCCTCCAGCAGGACGACGATCAGGACCGAGCCCATGATCACGTCCGTCGAGGACGGGTTGCCCACCCGGAAAGCCAATTCGGTGAAGATCCACGGCACGTAGAGGCTGGATACGACCGCCGCGATGGCCAGGGCCCAGTCGATCAGGGAAATGCTGCCCGGCCGCCACCAGCTCGAAGAAGCGACCCGCTCCTGCCCGCTCTTGAAGGCGGAGAAGACGAGGAAGATCAGGCCCAGCACGAAGGCCATGTGGATGCCGCGGTGGGTGGCCTCCCGCAGGAGGCCGAAGCCGGCGGTGTAGTAATGAAAGAACGAGAGCGTCAGCAGCAGGCCGGCGACGAACCAGGCGGTCGCCGGAGGCAGGGGACGGAAGCGCATCTCGGGATCGAATTTCTCCTCGAGGCTGCGGTTCTCGATGATCACATGGGCGTCGGGTGAGGACATATGGGGCTCTCGTCATAAACAAAGCACCTCCCGCGGCATCTGCCGCGGGAGGTCGAATAGGTCAATCGGCTGGGATCAGCCCTTCAGCAGGCCGGCTTCCTTGTAGAAGCGTTCTGCGCCCGGATGAACGGGGATGCCGGCTCCCGCCAGGGCGTTCTCCTTGCGGATGATCTTGCCCTTGGCATGGCCGGCGTCGAGCGCCGCCCGGGTCTTGTCGCTCCAGAGCCCTTTGACGACCTCATAGACGACCGCCTCCGGCACCTTGGCGGAGGTCACCCACTGGGCTCCCACGGCCAGGGTCTTCACGGCGCCCACATCCTTGTAGGTGCCGGCCGGGATGTCGTCGGCGGCAAAGAAGCTGTACTGCTTGCGGATTGCATCCGCCTCCGGGCCAGCGAGCGGGACGAGGTCGATGCCGCCTCCCGTCGCCGCCAGCTCCGTGATGGCGCTGGTCGGATAACCACCCACGAAGAAGAAGGCGTCCAGGCCGCCGTCGCGCATGCGCTCGGCCGCCTGGTTCGGCTTCAGGAAGTCGGCTTTCACGTCCGATTCCTTGATGCCCCAGCCGGCCAGGATGATCCGGGCATCCACGAGCGTGCCGGAGCCCGGCTCGTCCATGGAAACCCGCTTGCCCTTGAGGTCCGCAACGGACTTGATGTTGGCGGACTTGGCCGCGACCAGATGGATGCTTTCAGGATACAGATTGGCGATCAGGCGCAGATCCTCGATCTTGCCCTTGCCTTCGAACAGGCCGGTGCCCGTATAGGCCCAATAGGCCACGTCGGCCTGGGTAAAGCCGGATTCCAGCGCACCCGACACGATGGAGTTGACGTTGGCCACGGACCCGTTCGAGGCCTGCGCCGTCAGGACGAGCTGCGGCGGGTTCGAGACGGCATTCGCGATGAGACCTCCCACCGGATAATAGGTGCCGGCGGTCCCGCCGGTTCCGATCCTGAAGAATGCGGGAGCCTGAGCGAAGGCGCTGCGGCCGAGAACGGTTGCGGCTCCGAGTCCAAGGCCGATCTTGGCCAACTCGCGACGGTTCAGTTTCATGGACATTGTATTCCCCTGGTGAAAGATGCGACCGCTTGCAATACGGCTCTGCTGCACTCTAGCGGGAATCACCGTCCCGTCTACGGGCCTGCCCTAAACCATTGTTAATCGACGAAGAATGATCCTTCGAATGCCCTGCGGGATCGGCCCGCCGGACCTCAAAGGTCATCGCGCCCCGATTGTCGGCATGGAAGATGGGCATTGGTCGATGACGTTTCACCCGCGCCCATAGCCGAACGCTGCTCGGAAATTAAGGTAAAGATTTTGTTTCGCTTTACTGCATTCCTGAACGGTAGCTTACTTGCCTTCGTCAGACCATGTCGGGTCGGAGCGGAAGGCACAGGGGCAATGCGCAGACAGATTTTGAGTTCGGCTCTTGCCGTGGCAGGCGCATTCTTGAGCCTCCCGGCGGCATCGAGCGAAGCTGTGATCCAGCAGATGCCTCCCGTCGTGAGTGGGGCGATCAAGCAGATCGACGCCGCCCGCCTGTTTCAGGAGAATATCGCAACGATCCCGGCTGTCGCGACGACAAGTTCGAACCCGAACGGAAGCGTCTCGCAGGAGGGAAATATCGCCCACATCGTCCAGCACGGTTTGAACAATCAGGCGGCGATCCTGCAGAGCGGCGGTGGCGGCACGGCCTCGATCATGCAGAATGGACGCGGCAACGCGGCCTTCGTCATTCAGAGGCGTTGACGCGAGATCCGACCCTCCAGGGCAATCGACCGAGACGGAATCCTGCAACCCGGCCTATTTCCACCCTGGACCTTTCGCGGTGAAAGGCACATTTTGGCGAGGTAGGTGACGATTGATCTTGGATTCCGGCGATGCGCAGACATCTCGCTCTTATTCTCCTGTCTGGAATGCTGCCCAGTCTTGCCTGTGCGGCTGAGAGACCGGTTTCGCGAAGCTCGGAAACACAAATCCAGCAGGTCGACCCAAAGCTGAAGGTCCGGCCCGCCCCCTCCATGGCACGGGAGCCGAGTGTAACCGAGTCCGTTCCCACGCCCAGCCAGTCCACGCGCTGTACGCCGGAGAATGCCACTTCGCCTGAATGTGCAACGGCTGCAACGCAGGGCGGGGTCAGCCGGTAAGAAGCCTTCTCGGGACGATGACACCTCGGCGACCTGCGAGGTCGCCAGAATGGCGCAATCGTTCGGGGTGTCCTCAGCGAACACGTCGTATGTTGTAGCCTCTCGTCATCGGCCAGCGGAGTTCGACCACCACGAGCGTTGTTCACTGCAGCGGATCAGGTTCACCGCAGTGGCCCGAGGATCGTAACCAAGCCCGTCCGAGCGTGAAATTTGCCTCTGGAAAATTTTCCATCTGAGAAAATTGTCGCTGGGCTGTTGCACAATTAAGACACATTCTTCCCTGTGGTTGTGCTATCAATTTACGCAAGGGAATGTAAATCGGCGACTTCGTGTATATCGCCGAATGCGAGTATCTGCTGCGCCGCTATCAGGCAGTGCCTTCATGTCCGGATCGATAAGACGGTCAGAGGTCATTGGTCCCGATGAGTGCGCGGCACATGGGGGAAGCATGAGGAATTTCGGATTCTACGCAATCGCGATCGGCGGGATGCTCGTCGCGTCAGGAGCTCTTGCTTCTGAGATGATTTACCGTCCCCAGAACCCGAATTTCGGCGGGAATCCGTTGAACGGCACTTTCCTTCTGCAGCAGGCTCAGTCTCAGGGAAAAGCTACGAAGAGCCAAGAGCAGCAGATCCCCGAGATTAACTTCCCCGACCTGAGTGGCGTTGGCGGAGGCGGCACGTCGCCCATCATCATTATCGGCGGCAGTGGTCAACCGACGATCCCGGCCAATCCATAAGATCAAGAAGCCGTCAGTTTTCGAGTGCGGCGGGGAATTTACTAGAATGAAAATGTACTTGCGTCGGGCAGCAATGGCTGCCGGTCTGCTCATGACGGCGGGCCTTGCAGGCTGTGCCTCATCGGGAAGTGTGCAAGACCCGATGGCTCAACCTGCAACGTTGGTTCCCGAAACGAAAACCGGTGTGGTCCTCGACCAGTTGCCAGCCCCGGCGCGCAAACTGGATGTGGCGGTTTACAGCTTTCCCGACCTGACGGGACAGAACAAGCCCAGTGAAAACTTTGCCGAATTCTCGCGGGCCGTGACTCAAGGCGGCAGCGCCATTCTGATCGATGTGCTCACCAAGGCCGGCCGCGGCAAATGGTTCGACGTCGTCGAGCGCAATGAGCTGCAGGCCCTGCTGCAGGAGCGGCAAATCATCCAGAATACCAGGACGGCAGCACTCGGCGATCAAGCGCCTGGCTTGCCCCCGCTTCGCTTCGCCGGAATTGCTCTGCAGGGCGGCATCGTCGGCTACGATTCCAATGAGACGACTGGTGGCATCGGCGCTCGCTACCTTGGGATCGGCGGCGGCACCCAGTATCGTCAGGACATCGTCACCGTGGCGCTCCGCGCCGTCAGCATTCAAACCGGCCGCGTGATCGCTTCGGTGACAACGACGAAGACGCTCTATTCCGTCGCCGTCAACGGTGGCGCCTTCCACTTCGTCGCCGTCGACAAGTTGCTGGAAATCGAATCCGGTTTCACGCGTAACCATCCGCCGACGCTGGCCGTGCGCGAAGCAATCCAACTTGCAGTTCACGCGTTGATCCTCGAGGGCGTGCAGAACGGCTCCTGGTCGTTTGCCGACAAGAAGGCTGGCGAAGCATTCGTTCGGTCGCTCGAGCGGGAGGGACGGGCCGTGATCCCGGCAGAAGCGTTGGAGCCGATCGCGGCCGCCAAACCTGTCAACAAGCCGTCATAACGAAGTCATGAAGAAGCGGGCGTGATGTCGTAATCACGTCCGGTGCTCCAGCGCATCGATCCCATGAGGGCTTTCGCCTTTGGGATCGAAGGCAGCGCACACTCCCCTGCGCGGCGCATCGTGCGCGAGGGCGGGTCCTGTTTCTAACTATCGCGGATCTACAGAGCGCCCGCAGCGCTATGATGAGGTCATTCAGGGGCTCGACACTAAATCCGCCCATTTCCCTGCGGCTGCGCCTCGCACTGCACCGCTCAGAATAAAGCCTCGGTCGAGCTCCATCGCAGCTCGGTCCCGAGGCTTCATCGCGATACGAAAATCCTTGGCGTCAGGACAGACGCGAAGCCGCAATCACCGCAGCTTGGGTGCGGTTCTGTGCTCCAAGCTTTTTCAGCAATGATTTCACATACACCTTCACCGTTGCCTCGGCGAGGTTCATGTCGCGTGCGATGACCTTGTCCTGAGCGCCCTTCGTCAAGCGGGCAAGAACCTCTCTCTCACGCTCCGAGAGGGTCTCCAGCACGTGTGGGCCGCTTTGATCCGATGAAGTGACCGGCGAACCTGCGAACTTCGTCTGTTCTATTTCGTGCGTGACATCAAGAAGGGCCGTCGACGGGAAGAGACGTTCGCCCATCATGATCAGTTCGAGCGCTTTGATCAGAGCATCATGCCGCGTCGTCGACAGGAGAAGACCATCAGCCCCGGCGCGATAGAGGAGCCGAATGGCTGTCACATCCGCCGTGTCTGAGAGAACGACGATCTTTGCCGAGTAGTCTCCGCCTCGCAACTGCTCGACGCTTCTCGCGGATCCGCCTACGTCCGGACCTGCGCCCACAATGATGAGCGCAGCCGGCGCCTCCTCCAATGAAAGCGATTGGACATCCTTGGTGACGTCGAAATCAACGACCTGGAAGTTGGTGTTCGACAACAGATGAACGAGACCAAGGCGGATGATCGAGTTCTCGCATACGATGATCGTCGGAACGCCCGCCGTCCCCGCGACCGCCCGGAATGGTCTTTTGATAACGATCTGGGAGGTCATTATATCCGGCCACTCTGGTCTTGCGTTTCGTCGCTGTCGAGATCCAAGGAATAGAGAAGATTTCCTTCTAGACATACGACGTTGAGCATCCAGCCCTTCCAGTCGTCGTCCGACATTCCTTCGCTTTCCCGTCGAAGCTCGCCGATGGCCATCAGCGCTTCGGCTTTCACGCCTTCCAGATTGGAAACCGTGATCCCAACCTCGTCCAGAATAGCTTGCTCGCCATTCACCAGATGAAAGAAGCAGCGCATTGTCGAACTCTCGGTTGGGAAAGTCTGCATCTCGGTACCTTCGGAAATTCTGGGAGGCTCAGGCAGTGAAGTCGCTTGCCTGAACATTCCGGTGAGTGCGTCATGCACCCAGCGCGAGCTGGTTGAGGCTCTGCGCTCAACGTGGAAAAGTGGAGCGATCGCGACGCATTGGGGCGTCACGGCCCTATTGCGACGGCGACAGGTCTTTCAATGAAATCCAGCCGAAATCCGGCTTGGGACAGGGAGCGAGATACGCCCGACCATCCTCGATTCCTTCGACCCTGCAGGGCACTGCTCTCTTATCGCCAGGCGGGCGATACATGACGATCGCCCCGACGACCAGGGCATCCATTCCGCTGGCTTCACGCTCGTCGACGGATTCAGCCTGGAGTGGTGATGCCGACGGGACCGATATGTCCTGCGTCCGCGCACGCACCCGATCGAGCGCGCTGATCGCAGCGCGGGCACGATTTCTGTAGCGTTCCCCCACTGGACGAAGCAAAGGCCCGCTCGTCTGGCCGGGGTACCAGGAGATCCCACCGGCCTTTGCGAGTTCCTCTGCAACAGCGTCGATCTCTTCCTCGGTCATTAGTTATCTCGTTATAGCTGACGTAGAGTTAGGCAAGTCAGAGCCCAAAGTAAGAAAGTGATTTTGATTGTAAACAACCGATGCAATTCTAGGTTAAATTCTCCCGCGGCGTGCTGCCGCATAGCATGGACCATCGAAGCACGCAAAGTGAGGCTCATCCCGGCTTGAAGCTGCCGGCTGGTTCGCCGGGCTGATGGTTGCCTATGCTCCAGCGCCCGGAGACCTCACGAAATTCGCATGCATCGGCTGATCGCACCCTTATCGATCAGGTCGTGAACCTGACAGCGATAGGCAGGCATTAACGTGGCTCGGCCATAGTTCTCCTGCAGGCCAAATGAAAAGAGACGACTGCTCGAATGGATCTGAAGACCGTGCTCCGATTCCAGGAAATTCGACGTGCCCAGAAACGCCGATCCTCGGCGCAGGTGTCGTCATGGCGGATTGGGGGCGGCTACTTGGCGGCATTCGTGGTTGTCCTCGTCAGCTCGACATGGGCAGCCGCAGAATCTGTGAATGTGAGCACCAAGCAGGACATCAGCCGCGCCGAACTGGAACGCCTTGCGGAGGAAGCCGCAAAATCGCAGTTCCTGCCCGTTGGATACTTCCTGCGTTTGATTCATCGCGAGAGCGGCTTCGACCGTCATGCACTCAGCCCTGCGGGCGCTCAGGGCATTGCGCAGTTCATGCCTGGAACGGCGGTCATGCGGGGTCTGCGCGATCCTTTCGACCCGGTAGAGGCCTTGCCGAAATCAGCCGAACTGCTGCGAGATCTTTGGTCCCAGTTCGGCAATCAGGGTCTCGCGGCTGCGGCTTACAATGCCGGTCCTGCCCGCGTGCGCGACTGGCTGGCGGGCCGTCGGGCTCTCCCGATGGAGACCGTTCATTATGTTCGCGCCATCACCGGAAAGGATGTTGCGGATTGGGCCCCACCCGGCACGATGCGAACAGGATTTGCCGTCGGCGGCTCCTTCGGGCGCAGCCGCCTGTCGCAGCGTGGATGGGAGGCGGAGCTTCTGGTTCAGCTCATGCGGAACGCTTCCCAGGCTGCACCCTCGGGTGTGTCCAAGGAACGCGTCAGCATTGCCGATGGGCGCCAGTCCCGCCCGCGGAGCCGGGCTGCGTTTGAACGCAGCCTCTGTTCATCCTGCGTGATCCAGAAGTTTTACTGAGCCCCGCGCGAGCGTCGTCGTGGAATCGCCGTCCCAAGGGCCGCCCTAACGATGGTGCCGCGGCGGGCGCTTGTTCACGCTCGAATTGAGTTCCGGACGGCGCTACCGCTTGATCAGCAGCCCCCCGTTGGGAAGCCGCGCGATGATGACGTTGACAGGGGCGGAATTGTTGGGCTGCAGCACGCCGACATTCAGGCCTTGGGTGTTGATCAAGGCGACCTGCGAGCGGAGACCATTGCCGGCCTGCAATACGCCGACATTGTTCTCACGCCCGCCCAGGACCGCAACGGCGGACTGATTGCGCGCGCCGAGCTGAAGCTGTGAGATGGCGTTGTTGAGGCCAGCCTGGATCGACAGCGCGGTATTGCCGCCAATCCCGGGAATTGGCGAAGGCACCACAGGAGCCGTGGGATGAGCAACCGCAGCCGCACGAGCAGCAGCGGCAGCAGCCGCGCCCGTGCGGGTGGTGGGAAGCCCAAAGTTTTCGGCGGATCGGAGCGTTCCGGAAACCTGGCTGATGTAGGCGGGCTCCGCCATTACGGGCGATGATGCGAGAAGGCTCACAGCACCTGAAGCAAGAGCACCGATGACGAGCGACCGGAAGTGGCGGCAATGTCCAGAGATCTTCATGGCGGCGGCTTTCACGGAGCGGTGCATGTGACGGTTCCCTTGTCCGATTCGACCTCGAGGCTGGCCTCGTAGGCATTGTGGGCAGCGGCTTCGAGAACCACGGTCGTCAGGATTTCCTCGTGTCCCGCCATGAGAGCAAAGCGCCCGCTTTGCAGATTCTGGCTGGAGCCGCTCGTGTTTCTCTTCAAGACCAGGAATCGATACGTGCCGGCCGCGGTGACAGGAGAGACGGCAATTGCATCGAGACGGACGAAGTTGGAATTCTCAGTCGTTTGGATCCGGCATTGCACGTTCATGGAGTTTTCTCCGGCAGGGGCTGTGGCGGAGTGCCCGAACCAGAGAGCAAGGAGTGCAACGCAAGGAACCGGAATGGTTTTCTTCAGCGCGCCGGAGCGAAGGAGCATGGCCGGTCTCGTTGAAGGTTGGATTTCGGATGCGAGAAGGGACGGCGGACTAAAGCCCGCCGTCCCCGTGAGTGTGTTAGCGCTGGACAACCGCGGCGATGTTGCCCTTGCCGAACTGTGCCGACACCGAGGTGTTGGTGAGGCCGTTCGTAGCGGACTGGCTGATGAAGGCCTGGTTGCCGACACCGGCCTGAATGGCCAGCGCGGTGTTCGTGCCTGCGGATGCCGACTGCGCGGTCACAACCGTGTTGTCGCGTCCAGCCTGGAAGGCCAGCGAGGTGTTGGCGCCGAGACCATTGCGCTCGATGCTCTGAGCGGTGACCGCCGTGTTGTCCACACCGAGCTGGGCGACCAGCATCGTGTTGGCACCGCCCGAGAGCGGGTTGGCGATCTGCGCCGTCAGGGCCCTGTTGCCACGGCCGGCCTGCACGGTGACGGCGGTGTTGACACCGAGCGAGTTACCCTCGTTCGACTGCGCGGTTACGGCGACGTTGTCCTTGCCGATCTGAAGCGTGCCCTGCGTGTTCAGGCCACCGGCCTGGGCCACGAAGGCGCCATTGCCCACACCGATCTGAGCGATCATCGAGTCGTTGTTGGCGCTCGCCAGATCACCGATGCTACGCGTCCCGGACTGACCTGTCACGGCCACGTTGCCGCCGCCGATCTGCAGAGTGTTGGCGGTGTTGGTGCCAGCCGAGACGTCGAGGCCTTCGATCTTGGTGCTCGAAGCGTCCTGCGCGGTGAGGGCGACGTTCTTCACGCCGACCTGGAGGGTCGTGCCGGTGTTCGTACCACCGTTCGCACCAAGCGCAGTGGGGACAGAAACTGGGACTCCGAGCACAGTCGTCTCGAACTTTGCCGCCGAGGCGCCGCGGTTCACTTGCGTGGTTACCGCAACGTTACCGCCGCCAATCTGACCCGTCGTGGACGTATTCGCCCCACCACGCATCTCGTTGGCCTGAAGCGTCGCCGCGACGTTGACCGATCCGATCTGAGCGGTGTTCTGGTTGTTGCTGCCGGCAACGCCACCCTCGGTGACTGAGGTGCCCTTTACGTCCACGGGGTACCCGAGCACCGGCACAGTCGCAGTGGCCGGGGTAGAACTCTTGCTCTGTCCCGTGCTGGTCTGAGTCGTCACCGCCCGGTTGCCCTTGCCGAACTGGCCTGTCAGCGACGAGTTGTCACCACCCCTGGCGCCCGTGCTCTGCAACGTCGCGGAGATGTTCTTGACGCCGACTTGGATCGTGTCCTGGACGTTCACACCAGCGCGACCACCCGAGAACGTGGACGTCTCGTAGAGAGGCTTGCTCGGGTCGGCGACATCTACGAACTTGTCGACGTCCCAGAAC
>Ga0182740_1001277_pt1 | contig 17614 bp, 17 predicted proteins | sample eDN5th37CKraftBY_FD_128872 | JGI IMG/M metagenome (GOLD analysis project Ga0182740, IMG submission 128872) | Enriched backyard soil microbial communities from Emeryville, California, USA - eDNA 5th pass 37_C Kraft BY (version 2) (version 2) | ecosystem: Environmental > Terrestrial > Soil >...
ATCCTCGCCGCCTGCGGCCAGCTCAAGAGCGAGACCGAGAAGCTGTCGGCGCGCGAGCGCCTTGCCCTGCGCGCCATGGCGATGAGCGACGATGGCAGCGACACCGCGGATGATGACGCCGTCTCCGGCACTGCCGCGCGATGAGTCCTGCGCGGCTTGCAGCCTGAAAGGCTTGCCATGACCCCCCTCGGCCGCGTGCTGCTGCGTCTCGTCGTCGTGCCGCTCGGCGCGCTCGCCGCCGTCTGCGCCTCGGTGGCCGTGCTGGTGCTGCTGCACTGGCAGACGCTGGCCCGCGCCTTCGACGATCCGTCCCTGACCGACGACCAGATGATGGCGGCCTTCATGCTCGCGCCGGCGGCGCTGTACCTGCTGGTCTCGTCCGGCGTCGCCATCCTGTTGCCGGCCGCCATCGGCGTCGTGCTGGCGGAAGCCTTCGCGATCCGCTCCTTCCTGTTCCATGTCGGCAACGGCGGGCTGGCGGCCTGGATCGGCTGGTTCGTGTCCAACGGCGGCGGGGCGTCCGTTGCGAGCGCGGCTGCCGAACGGCTGCCGGTCTATGGCGATCCGCGCTTCATCGTCGTGGCCGGGCTCGCCGCCGGTTTCGTCTACTGGGCCGTCGCCGGCTGGAATGCGGGCTTGCGCCCGCCGGCTGCGCCGGCGTCCTGAAGGCGCGGCCGCCTGCGACAGTAACGATCCGCCCAGCCCCGTGCCGCCGTCACGCGAACCGGCTATAGACCGTGCCATGAATCGCACCGGCCTCATCGTCGTCCTTGCCATCGCCGTCATCGGCGGCGGCATCTTCGCCCTCTGGCCGGAACTTGACCTTGCGCTGGCCGCGCCGTTCTACGATCCGGCCGAGCCGGAATTCTGGTGGCGCTTCCACCCTTGGGTGGAATGGAGCCGCGAGATCGTGAACGGCATCATCACGGCGCTGGGCGTGCTGGCCGGCGTCGCCGTGCTCGTCGGCTGGGTCCGGCCGCGCTGGCGCTTTCCGGTCTCGCTGCGGGCCGGCCTGTTCATGCTCACCACGCTGGCGCTCGGCCCCGGCATCCTCGCCAATGCGGTGCTGAAGGAGCACTGGGGCCGGCCGCGCCCCATCGATGTCGTGCAGTTCGACGGCAAGGACGGCTTCGTGCCGTGGTGGGACCCGCGCGGAGCCTGCCCGGCGAATTGCTCCTTCATCGGCGGCGAGCCCTCCGGCGCGTTCTGGACGCTCGCGCCCGCCGCGCTGACGCCGCCGGCCTGGCGGCCCTATGCCTATGCGGCGGCCATCGGCTTCGGCGTGTTCACGAGCGTTCTGCGCCTCGTTGCCGGCGGGCACTTCGTGTCGGATTCGCTGTTCGCCGGCGTCTTTATGTTCCTGCTGGTCTGGCTCGCCCATGGCGCCTTCTTCAGATGGCGCTGGCGCGGCTCGGCGCGCGGGGCCGGCGGCGGCGCGTGACCGGGCTGGACCCGGCGCGGCAGTTATGTTTTCTCCGCGGCGTCGGCGCTTCACGCGGCCGGAGATGAAAGTCGAGCAAAGGACGTCCGAGCGATGGCGAATGACCGTGATCCGAGATTCGGCGAGGTGAAGAAGGTCGTGCTCGCCTATTCCGGCGGCCTCGATACCTCGATCATCCTCAAATGGCTCCAGACCACCTATGGCTGCGAGGTCGTCACCTTCACCGCCGATCTCGGCCAGGGCGAGGAACTGGAGCCGGCGCGCCAGAAGGCTTTGCTGCTCGGCATCAAGCCCGAGAACATCTTCATCGAGGACCTGCGCGAGGAATTCGTCCGCGACTATGTCTTCCCGATGTTCCGCGCCAATGCGGTCTACGAAGGCCAGTATCTGCTCGGCACCTCGATCGCCCGGCCGCTGATCAGCAAGAAGCAGATCGAGATCGCGGAAGCTGTCGGCGCCGATGCCGTCTGTCATGGCGCGACCGGCAAGGGCAACGATCAGGTCCGCTTCGAGCTGAGCTATTACGCGCTCAAGCCGGATGTGAAGGTGATCGCGCCGTGGCGCGAATGGGACCTACGCTCGCGCGAGCAGCTTATCAGCTTCGCCGAACAGCATCAGATCCCCATCGCCAAGGACAAGCGTGGCGAGGCGCCCTTCTCGGTCGATGCGAACCTGCTGCACGCCTCGTCCGAGGGCAAGGTCCTGGAGGACCCGAGCCTGGACGTGCCGGACTATGTCTATTCGCGCACGCTGAGCCCGGAAGAAGCCCCGGACAAGGCCACCGTCATCGCCATCGATTTCGAGAAGGGCGACCCGATCGCCATCGACGGCGTGAAGATGTCGCCGGCGAGCCTGCTGGCGAAGCTCAACGAGCTGGGCCGCGCCAACGGCATCGGCCGGCTCGACCTCGTCGAGAATCGTTTCGTCGGCATGAAGTCGCGCGGCATGTACGAGACGCCGGGCGGCACCATCCTGCTGGTCGCCCATCGCGGCATCGAGCAGATCACGCTGGATCGCGGCGCGGGGCATCTGAAAGACGAGCTGATGCCGAAATATGCCGAGCTGATTTATAACGGCTTCTGGTTCACGCCGGAGCGCGAGATGCTGCAGGCCGCGATCGACCATTCCCAGCAACTGGTGTCCGGCCGCGTGCGGGTGAAGCTCTATAAGGGCTCGGCCGGCGTGGTCGGCCGCGAGTCGCCGAACTCGCTGTACGATCAGGACCTCGTCACCTTCGAAGAAGGCGCGGTCGCTTACGACCACCGCGACGCCGCAGGCTTCATCAAGCTGAACGCGCTGCGTCTGCGCACCCTGGGCCAGCGCCGCAAGAAGCTGGGGCTTTAGGATTGCCGCCGGGCGATGCGGATAAATAAAAAGGCCGGGCGAGATGCCCGGCCTTTCACTTTTGGCGATCTTTTTGTTTTCAGCATGATCTTGTCCGAAAACCGGTTCCCACTTTTCGGGATCATGCCTCAGCGCGGCCGCGGTGCGGGCGGGGGCGCGCCCTGCATCTGGCCGGTGAGCAGCGGCGTGATGCGCCGGACGGTGACGCGGCGGTTGGCCTCGGACGGGCCGTCCGTCTGCACCTTGAGATACTGCTCGCCATAGCCCTGCGTCGTGAGGTTTTCCGGCGGCACCTGGAATTCCTCGCTCAGCACCACGGCGACGCTTTCGGCACGGCGGTCCGACAGCGACAGGTTGTCGACGTCGGAGCCGACCGCGTCGGTATGGCCTTCGATCAGGAACACCTCGGCGGGGTTGCGCCGGATCGCGCGGTTGATGCCGTCGGCGATCACTTCCAGCCGGCGGATCTGGTTGTTGTCGATCTCCCACGAACCCGTGGCGAAGGTCACGGTGTCGAGATCGATCCGCGGCATGCGGTCGCGCACGCTTTCGCTGTAGCGGATTTCGTCGAGGCTGTAGGCGCGTTGCAGCCGCTCCACCGGCGGGGCCATGAGTGTCTCGTAGACGATCTCGGGCTGGGCATCCTCGTATTCGAGGATGTAGCGGTCCCGCGGCATCGAGATGCGGGGCGGCGGCAGCGTCACGAAGAAGCCGGCGCCGGGACGGGCCTGCGGGGCGCGGCGGTTGTCGATGATGACGACTTCCCGGCCGTCCGGTCCGCGCCGCACGCGCCGCAGCAGCCGGCCGTCATCGCCGACGACATTGAGAATGGTGAAGCCGCCCGGCCGCGCGATGGTCGTGATGGTCTCGCGGCCGCGCTGCTCGGTGCGGACATCGCGGGAGATCGCCCGGAAGCGGTCGGCCTCGTTGTGGCGCACGATGGTGCGGTCGCCCTCCTGAATGATGGTGCGGCCGGGCTCGCGGATGATGAGCTGATTGCCCTGCCGCTCCTCGCGCCGCTCCTGGCGGACGTCGTCGAGCCGGCGGTTGCGCCATTCGCGGACCTGTTCGTTGCGCTGCTGGTCGAACCGCGGATCGCGCGGGTCCGGCCGCGCGTCGGGCTGTCCGGGGCGGCTGTCGCCACGCCGGTCGCCGGGTCCGGCCGCAGGCGGTGGTGGCGCGGACGGCCGTTGAGCAGCCGGCGGTTGCTGGGCGGCGGGAGGCGGAGAGGCAGCCGGGGGCGAAGCCGGCGGCGGGGCGGCGGGCCGCGGTGTCGCGGCGGGCGGCGGAGCCTTCTGTTCGGGCGCGCCGGGGCGCTGCTGCGGGCCGCGCTGGTCCGGCTGCTGGGACCGCTCGGGCCGCATATCATTCTCCGGACGACTGGGCCGTTCGCCGCGCTCCTGTCTCTCAGGACGCTCCATGCGTTGGGGGCGCTCCTGCTGCCGCGGCTGGGCGGCGGGTGGTGTCGGCGGCGCTGGCGGCTGGGCCTGCGGGCTGGGCGGAGCGGCGGGGCGCGGTGCGGCCGGCGCCTCCGGCCGTGCGGCGGGTGGCGCGGCCGGACGCTGCTGCTGCGGCTCTGCGCGGGGTTGCGCGGGAGGAGCCGGCGGCGCGGCGCGGGGAGCCTGTTGCTGTTCAGGTGCCGGCGGGCGCGGCGCTTCCTTCTGCTTCTGCTGTTCGCGCACCGCAGGCGAATCATGAATGCCCGGAATCTGTGCGAGCTGGAATGTGCCGCCGGATAGGGGTGGAGTGGCTTGCGCCGATGCGGCAAATGCGACGGCGGGCATCAGCGTCGTCGCCAGCAGCAGCGAACGGGCGATCTGCGAACGGGATTTCATCGGCTTCCTCCTGCCTGTCGGCTCATCGAATGGATTCAACGGGTAACGGCGCACCGCGGCGGGGCTGTGGTCGGGCCATGGCGGAAATCGGGTGATCTGCTGAACCCCCGTTTATAAACAAAGGGGTAGCGCCCGCAGACATGGAATTCCTCGTCCCCCGCATTCAGAAGCGCGGGTTGGGGTTGTCGGGCCGGCCGGGCAGATAGTCCGGCTCCGAGCCCGGCCCGTTGGGATCGCCAGGATCGTCCACGGGATAGGGGTTCCGCGGCCCCTTGGGCGAAGGGTCCCGGTCGGGTCCGGGGTCCGGCTGAGGGGAGCCGGGCGGGCCGGGCTCGGGCGGCAGGCCGGGATCGGGAAGGCCAGGGTCGGACAGGCGGGCAGGCCAGCCGCGCGCTGCGTGCGAATCGGTCAATGGGGCGGCGATGGACGGGTTCACAGCGCCACCTTCCGGTTGGTGGCGGCTGCCGCGATCATTTTTGCATAGCTGACGACGGTGCCCGGGCTGTCCCAGTACTGGGCGTCCTTGGGCACGACCTTCAGCACGCGGATGTTCGGGTCCTCGGCGCTGTCCCACCATGCCTTGGCAAAGGTGCTCCAGAGGTCCTCGATCCGCCGGCGATCATTGGAGACGGAGGCCGTTCCGGCCAAAGAGACGTATTTCTGGCCGCCGGTATCGGCAAAGGCGACATTCACCCGCGAATAGCGCGCGATGTCCTCGTCTTTGTGGTGGCGGACGTCCGTGAGGAAATACAGCGCATTCTCGTCGTGGACGACATGGGCCGCCATGGGTCGGGAGTGAAGCTCACGGCCGTCCCAGCTTGTCAGCATGGCGATGGAAATCCGGTCCATCAGTGACCACACGCGCTCGACGTCTTCGGGTGTCGTGCTGGTCATAAGGCGGGTCCTGTTGCTGGAGGAAGCATCGAACCCCGACAACGGGCTTGCGCGCCCTCCGTTCCCCGGCAGGCGCGGTTCCATGATGCGGCTCAGTCGTATCGGCGGGCCGAGACGCTGTTCCGAGGGGTATGGTAATGGCCGCCGGGCGATCCGGATGGTGCCGGGCCGGATGTCGCGGGGTGCGCCGGCGCCGGCTATCGGAAGGTCGGACAGGGCCGCTGACACCCGGCACGCCGATGGCGGCCCGCCCGATGCGGATGTCCGGTTTGGCCATGTGGCGCCGCCGGAAAAAGACAAAGCCGGCCGCGAGGGCCGGCGTCGGGGACTTTGCGATGGCGGGTGCGGGTTAGCCAGACCTGCCGTTCAGACCTGACCTGTCAGACTTGACCTGTCAGACCTGCCGCTCGACCATCTTCAGCTTGATCTCGGCGATGGCCTTGGCGGGATTGAGGCCCTTCGGGCATGCCTTGGCGCAGTTCATGATGGTGTGGCAGCGATACAGCCGGAACGGGTCCTCGAGACTGTCGAGCCGCTCGCCGGTCATTTCGTCGCGACTGTCCACCAGCCAGCGTTGGGCCTGGAGTAGCGCGGCCGGGCCGAGATAGCGGTCGGAGTTCCACCAATAGCTCGGGCACGAGGTCGAGCAGCAGGCGCACAGGATGCACTCATAGAGGCCGTCCAGCTTGGCGCGGTCTTCGTGGCTTTGCTTCCATTCCTTCTCCGGCTCGGGCGTCGTGGTCTGGAGCCACGGCTCGATGGAGGCATACTGGGCGTAGAAATTGTTGAGGTCCGGCACCAGGTCCTTGACCACGGGCTGGTGCGGCAGCGGATAGACCCGGATCGGCCCTGTCACGTCGGCCATGTCCTTGGTGCAGGCCAGCGTGTTGGTGCCGTCGATATTCATCGCGCAGGAGCCGCAGACGCCCTCGCGGCAGGAGCGGCGGAAGGTCAGCGTCGGGTCGACCTTGTTCTTGATCCAGATCAGGGCGTCGAGCACCATCGGCCCGCAATCCTTGATATCGACGTGATAGGTGTCGATATGCGGATTCTTGCCGTCGTCCTGGTTCCAGCGGTAGATGCGGAATTCTCGGACCTCGTCGGCGCGGGCCGGCGGGCCCCAGGTCTTGCCTTCGGTGATCTTGGAATTCTTCGGCAGCGTGAGCTGAACCATACCCCAACGGCTCCTGACAGGCGCGCCGGCGCGTGAGCCGCGCCGGTTCTGGATGACCCGGCCGCATATTTTCCGGCTGGATCGCAGATTGGACAGTGTTTAAACCGGCTCTCACCGAAGTCAACGCGAAGGCGACGGCGCCCGCGTCAGGTCAGGTATTCCGTGGTGGATCACCCCGATTTCCGCACCGTCTTCGACGCCATGGCGACCCCCTATGTGTTGCTGGACGCCGACTTCGTCATTGTCGACATGAACCGGGCCTATCTGGACGTGACGATGCGCACGCGCGCCAACCTGCTCGGCCGCAACATATTCGACGCATTCCCTTCCAAGGGAGAGAGCTACGATCTGCTCTATGGCTCCCTCGACCGGGTACGGACCACCGGCGCGGCGGACGCGCTGGCGCTCATTCCCTATGCCATCGCCCGGCCCGCGGAACAGGGCGGCGCCGAGTTGCGATTCTGGAGCGCGACCCATACGCCGATCTGCGACAGCGCCGGAACCGTCACCCATATCCTCCAGAACACGCAGGACGTCACCGAATTGCAGCGCCTGCGGGACGCGGCGGTGCCGGCCGGGCGCGGGGTGCTCGGCACGGACGTTCTGCGGCGCGCGGAGGCGGTGCAGCACGCCAACCGGGAACTGGCGGAGGCGGGGAACCGGCTGCGCAACCTGGTGATGCAGGCGCCGGGTTTCATCTGCGTGCTGCGCGGCCCGAGCCATGTCTTCGAACTCGCCAACAACGCCTATCTGCAACTCATCGGCCATCGCGACGTGGTGGGGCGGGCGTTGCGCGACGTCTTGCCGGAACTGGCCGGACAGGGTTATTTCGAACTGCTGGACAATGTGCTGGCCACGCGGGAAGCGTTTGTCGGCCGTGGCCTCAAGGTCTGGCTCCAGCGCACCCCGCAGGCGCCGCTGGAGGAGCGTTTCGTCGATCTGGTCTACCAGCCGGTGATCGAGGCTGACGGTACAGCCTCCGGCATCTTCGTCGAGGGTGCGGATGTCACCGAACAGATGAAGGCGCTGAATCGTCAGCAGCTCCTTCTGGACGAACTGAACCACCGGGTGAAGAACACGCTGGCGACCGTGCAGGCCATCGCGGTCCAGACCCTGCGCAGCACGCCTGATCCCCGGAGTTTCATCGGCAGCTTCCAGGCGCGACTGCAAGCGCTCGCCCGGACCCATGATCTGCTAACCCTAACGCACTGGCAGGGGGCGGACCTGCGCGAGCTTTTGGCGCGGGAATTTGAACCTTTCGAGGTCGAGCGCGTTCGGCTCGGGGGGCCTGCGGTGCTTCTGCCGGCGCGCGTCGCGCTGGCGCTCGGTCTGGTGGTTCACGAATTGGCGACGAATGCTGTGAAATATGGAGGTCTGTCCACGGCGGACGGGCAGCTCGATGTGGCGTGGTCGCTCGACGGCGCAATATCGGCCGCAGTATCGACTGCGGCGCCGGCTGGGTCGGATGATGGCGGCCCGGTCGATGCGGGGCTGTCGCGGATGCTGAGGATCGTCTGGACGGAACGCGGCGGGGCTCTGCCGCCGGGCGACCGGCCAAGGGGGTTCGGTTCGCGCCTGATCGAGCGCAGCGTCGCGGGTGAACTCAATGGTACGATCGACATGGCATTCGGTCCCGAAGGTCTGGTCTGCACGATGACATTCCCGCTTGGAACGCCCGCATGACGGCCGCGGCCGTCCGATCTTTTGGCGGGCTGAAGGTGCTCGTGCTGGAGGACGAGGCGCTCGTCTCCATGCTGATCGAGGATATGCTCATCGCGATGGGCTGCGAGGTGATAGGCCCGTTCCTGCGCATCGACCGGGTGCGCGAATTTCTTCAGCGCGGCGGGGCCGGCGGGGTGGATTTTGCGCTGATCGACGTCAATGTCGGCGGCGTTCGCAGCTTCGGCGTGGCGGCTGAACTGGTTCAGGCCGGCATCCCGTTCATCTTCGTCACGGGCTATGACGAGCCGGGCATCGATGAGCGGTGGCGGTCATGGCCGCGCCTGCGCAAGCCGGTGATGCCGGAGGACCTGCTGGCGGCGCTGGACGGGCATTTCTCCGCGGTGCGCGCGCAGGACAGGCAGCAAGACCGGCAGGCGGCGGGCTGACCGCTCCCGCCGGGCTGGCCGGTGGCCGCCCGATTTTGCCGGACGGAATGGAAACGGGCGCCGCGATGTGCCGCAGCGCCCGGAGCCTTTTCCGCCATAACGCGCCGCCTGTCAGTACACGCGGGCCTTGGGCTCGATATAGCTGATGTCGTTGGTCATGGTGTAGCTGTGCACCGGCCGGTATTCGAGGCGGACGTCGCCCTTCTCGTCGAGCCAGGTCAGCGTGTGCTTCATCCAGTTGACGTCGTCGCGGTCCGGATAGTCCTCGCGGGCATGGGCGCCGCGGCTCTCGGTGCGGTTCAGCGCCGAGTCCATGGTCACGACGGCCTGGACGATCAGGTTGTCGAATTCCAGCGTCTCGATCAGGTCGCTGTTCCAGACCAGCGAGCGGTCCGTCACGCGCAGGTCAGGCACGCCGGCCATCACGTCATGGATCAGCGTGTGGCCTTCCGCCAGAACCTCGCCGGTACGGAACACCGCGCAGTTGGACTGCATCACGCCCTGCATCTTCGCGCGCAGCTCGGCGGTCGGCGTGCCGCCCGAGGCATGGCGGAACTTGTCGAGGCGGGACAGGGCGAGATCGGCGGAATCCTTCGGCAGGTCGCCGTGATTCTGGCCGGGCGTGAGAATGTCGGCGCAGCGCAGCGCCGCGGCGCGGCCGAACACCACGAGGTCGATCAGCGAATTGGAGCCGAGCCGGTTGGCGCCATGGACCGAGACGCAGGCCGCCTCGCCGATGGCCATCAGGCCGGGCACCACCTCGTCCGGATTGTCGCCGCGCTTGGTGACAACCTCGGCGTGATAGTTCGTGGCGATGCCGCCCATGTTGTAATGCACCGTCGGGATCACCGGGATCGGCTCGCGGGTCACGTCCACGCCGGCGAAGATGCGCGCGGATTCGGAGATGCCCGGCAGCCGCTCGTGCAGCACCTTGGGATCGAGGTGGTCGAGATGCAGGAAGATATGGTCCTTGTTCTTGCCGACGCCGCGACCCTCGCGGATCTCGATAGTCATGGCGCGGGAGACCACGTCGCGGGAGGCGAGGTCCTTGGCTGACGGGGCATAGCGCTCCATGAAGCGCTCGCCTTCGGAATTGGTGAGATAGCCGCCCTCGCCGCGCGCGCCCTCGGTGATGAGGCAGCCCGAGCCGTAGATGCCGGACGGGTGGAACTGCACGAATTCCATGTCCTGCAAGGGCAGGCCGGCGCGCAGCACCATGCCGCCGCCGTCGCCGGTGCAGGTATGAGCCGAGGTGCAGGAGAAATAGGCGCGGCCATAGCCGCCGGTGGCGAGAATCGTCTCCTGGGCGCGGAAACGGTGGATCGAGCCGTCGTCCAGCTTCATGGCGATGACGCCGCGGCAGCGGCCGGTCTCGTCCATGATCAGGTCGATGGCGAAATATTCGATGAAGAATTCGGCCGAATGCCGCAACGCCTGCCCATACATGGTGTGCAGCATGGCGTGGCCGGTGCGGTCGGCAGCGGCGCAGGTCCGCTGGGCCTGCATCTTGCCGTATTCCATGGTCATGCCGCCGAACGGGCGCTGGAAGATGCGGCCGTCCTCGGTGCGGGAGAACGGCACGCCCCAGTGTTCGAGTTCGTAGACCGCGCGGGGCGCGTTGCGGCACAGATATTCGATGGCGTCCTGGTCGCCGAGCCAGTCCGACCCCTTGACGGTGTCGTACATGTGCCAGCGCCAGTCGTCGGCATGCATGTTGCCGAGCGAGGCGGAAATGCCGCCCTGGGCCGCGACGGTGTGAGAGCGCGTCGGGAACACCTTGGTGATGCAGGCGGTGCGCAGGCCCGCTTCACTGCACCCAACGGCCGCGCGCAGGCCGGCGCCGCCGGCGCCCACGACGACGACGTCGAAGGTGTGGTCGGTGATCGGATAGGCCCGGCCGTTGATGGCCGGCCCGCCGGTCGAGGCTCCGTTGGACATGCTCACACCCCGAAGGACAGCTTGAGAATGGCGAAGGCCGAGGTCAGGGCGACCGCCACGGCGAAGAACGTGTTGGCCATGATGAGGACCAGCTTGGTCAGGTCGTGATGGACATAGTCCTCGATCACGACCTGCATGCCGAGCCGCATGTGATAGGTCGCCGAGCCGATGAACAGCAGCAGCAGGATCGCCACGAGCGGCGAGCCGAGAATCTGCTTCACGGCGGAATAGTTGCGGCCGAGCAGCGAGGTCACGATCACCACGAAGGCGATGGTCAGCGGGATGTTGGCGACCGCCGTGAGGCGCTGACGCCAGAAATGCTCGGTGCCGGACTTGGCGGAGCCGAGGCCGCGGACCCGCGCGAGCGGCGTTGAGAGGCGACCGATGCCCATCAGCGGGGTCCTCCGATCAGGATATAGCCGACGACCCAGAGCAGGATCGTGATGACGATGGAGCCGATCAGGTTGGCCCGTGCCAGCCATTCACGCTCGCTCGGCCCGAAGCCGATGATCATGTCCCACAGCAAATGGCGGATGCCGCCCAGCATGTGGTGGACCAGCGCCCAGGTGTATCCGAACAGGATCAGGTGCCCGATGATGGTGCCCATGAACCATTCGACATCGGCATAGGCGGCCGGACCGGCGGCGGCGGCCACCAGCCACCACACCATCAGCAGCGTGCCGGCATAGAGCGCCATGCCGGTGGCCCGATGGACGATGGACATCATCATCGTCAGCATCGGACGGTAGATTTGCAGATGTGGAGAAAGCGGCCGCTCCACCGGAGCTTTGATTCCGGCCATGATGTATCGCACCCTTATAGTTCCGGCCCTTGCATAAATAGTCGGGTCGCGAAGCGCAATGCCGTCTTTGGACTGCCTCGAATGTAGACTTTGCAATGCAACCCCGGGACGTGCGGGGGATTGAAGGGCCTGGGGGTCGGTTCGCCGCGAGCCTCGCCAGGTCCAGGGAGACGCAGAAATGATAATCGTCAGGGAGATTTTCGCCGGCCTCGCCGTCGCCGGCCTGCTCGTCGCCGGCTTGCCGGCTCATGGCCAGACCGCCAAGGGGGCCGCACAGGAGAAAACCAAGGCGGAAACTAAGGCCAAGGCCAAGGGGCGGCAGGCGGTCCAGCCCTCGGCGCGTGCGGTGCTGCGCAACGCCAAAGGCGAAGAGGTCGGCCTCGCCACCTTGCAGACGGCGCACCGTGGTATTCTGATGCGGATCGAGGCGAAGGGCCTGCCGCCCGGGCCGCTGGGAATGCATTTTCATGCCGTGGGCAAATGCGAGCCGCCGTTCGAGAGCGCCGGCGGCCATTTCAATCCCGGAAACCGCGCCCATGGCCTGACCCAGCGGCGTGGCGCCCATGCCGGCGACATGCCTAATCTCGTCGTGCCCGCGAACGGGGAGGTGACGGTGGAGATCGCCAATACCGCGGTGAGCCTGCGGACCGGGCCGCGCAACACCCTGTTCGACGACGATGGCACTGCCCTGGTGATCCATGCCGGGCCGGACGATTACAGCACGGACCCAGCCGGCAATTCCGGGGCGCGGATCGTCTGCTGCGTGATTGAGCGCGACCCGCCCCGCTGAGATGGCGTTGGGGGCGGGTTTTTCAGCTTTCGGCTTTCGGCGCTCCCGCGGCTTGCTCAGCCGCGGGGACCGGGCTGCGGCCGCCGGCCGCCAGCAGCAGCCGCTCGGCCAGCAGCGCCGCCAGCCCGCAGCAGGCGATGCCCGCGACCATGGCGAAGGCGGTCTCGCTGGCCGCCAGCCCGAGCAGGGCCACGACTCCTGTGCCGGTGAACATATGTATCGAGCCCAGCAGCGCCGAGGCGGTTCCCGCCCGCGCACCGTGGTCCTCCAGCGCCAGGACTGTCGATGTCGGCAGGATGATGCCGACCCAGCCGAAGGCCAGCAGCAGGAAGCCGCTCATCGTCACGAGCCCGCCCCAGCCCAGCGCGAAGGCGGCGAGCAGGGCCAGCACCGTCGCGGCATAGCCGGTGACGCCGAGGCGGATCACGCGCCGCAGCCCGAGGCGGTGGATCAGGGGGCTGGTGAGCTGCGCCGAGCCGATGAAGGCGACGGCGTTGACACCGAAGATCAGGCTATAAGCTGTCGGCGTCAGCCCATAGCCCTGAATGATCACGAAAGAGGAATGGGCGAGATAGATGAAGAAGCTGGAGATGCCGAGCGCGCCGATCAGGCACAGACCGATGAAGTTCCGGTCGCGCAGCAGCGTGCCATAGGCCCTCAGCACCGGCGCGATGCGCACGGGATGGCGCGCCGCGCGCGGCATCGATTCCGGCAAAGCGACGGCCGACAGGACGATCGCCATCGCCCCGCCGCCGGCGATGATCCAGAAGATCGCCCGCCAGTCGGAAAACTGGATGACGGCGCTGCCGACCAGCGGCGCGAAGACCGGCGACACGCTGAAGACCAGCATCAGCAGCGACATCAGCTTTGCCGCCTCCGCGCCGCTGTGCAGGTCGCGGACGACCGCGCGCGGGATCACCATGCAGGCGCAGGCGCCGATGCCCTGGACCGCGCGGAACGCCACCAGCGTGCCGATATCCGGCGCAAGCGCGCAGCCGATGCTTCCCAGCACGAAAATGGCGAGGCCGAAATACAGCGGCGGCTTGCGGCCGGCCATGTCGGCGACCGGCCCATAGAACAGTTGGCAGATGCCGACGGCGAGGAAGAAGGCGAGCAGGCTCATCTGCACGCTGGCGACATCGGCGGACAGGCCCGCGGCGATGGCGGGCAACGCCGGCAGATACATGTCGATGGTGAAGGGGCCGATGCCGGACAGCAGGCCGAGAATCAGCGCGTATCGGAACATTCTGCCTCTCGGGGACGATCGGGGAGCGGGCGGGCGGGGGAAGCAGAGCGGCACAGCGTCGCGGATACGCGCCGTGTTCCCTCTGCCGGTGGTCGATTATGGGTGCGTCGAAGCGAAGTGGTGGTGCCCCTGGCCGGACTCGAACCAGCACTCCTCGCGGAACCTGATTTTGAGTCAGGCGCGTCTACCAATTCCGCCACAGGGGCCAACGCGGCGCGGATCATAGTGGGTGAGCGTGGCGGGTCAACACATGCCCCGCGCAAAATCAATTGAACGCCTGGCCTGCCGCATCATTCGACAAGGCGGCCCCGGCGCGGTATCGGCAGGTCATGACCGCCATGGATTCTGCTCTCCTCCGGAGCCCGCCTTTCGTCGCAGCCCTTGCGGTCGCGCTGGGCGGCGCGGCAACGATCCTGGGCGCTTACTTCTTCCAGTACGTGCTCGGCCTGCCGCCGTGTCCGCTCTGTCTCGATCAGCGCGTGCCGTATTACATCGCCATTCCGCTCGGCCTGGCGCTGGCCGTCTGGATATGGCGCGGGGCGCCCGTCTGGGCCGTGCGGGCGGGACTTGCCGCTCTGGTGGTCGTGATGCTGGTCGGCGCGGGGCTGGGACTCTATCACGCCGGCGTCGAATGGAGATGGTGGCCCGGCCCCACGGACTGTTCCGGGCCCGTGGGTGCGGGGCTGGGCTCGGCGGCCGATCTGATGAGCCGGATCGAGGTCGCCCGGGTCGTGCGCTGCGACGAAGCGGCGTGGCGGTTCCTCGGCCTGTCGCTGGCCGGCTACAACGTGCTGATCGCGCTGGTGCTGACCGCAGTGGCGGGATGGGGCCTTGCGGCTTCCCGCCGGGCCGGCTGAACCGGATTGCCCGAACCGGACCGGGTGAGCCTTACAGGCCCGGCGGCACCGGCAACTCCTTGGACACCACCTCGCGCAGCCGGCTGAACACCGCCTTCACCTCCGGATGCTTGTCCGGCTCCCAGCGCTTGAGCAGTTCGTCCACCCGGCCCTGACGGGCTTCGATCACCCGGTCCTGGGCTGCCATGCCGTCATGGGTGAGATGCAGGATGCCGTCCGGCGTATCCTCGATCAGGCGGTGCCGCAGCAGGTCCGCTGCGGGCTTTTCGAGTTCAGAGCGCGGCACGCCGAATTCCCGGCCGAGATCCTCCAGCGAGAGGTCGTTGCGCCTGCCGAGACGATACAGCATCCAGATTTCCGGCGCGGTCAGGTCCAGCCGGGCGCGCTCCGCGATGTCCGCATAGAGCCGCCAGCGGTTCTCCGGCGCGGCGAGGCGGATGACGATGCGCTCCAGCTCGTGCAGCGAATCGGCGTCGCGCGGCATCGGGAAGGTCTCGCCGACGATTTCGGTGGGCGCCATGCCGCGCAGCGGCTGTTCGCGGATCAGCCAGGTCAGCGTGAAGCCGCAGGCGGCGACGAGGGCAGCGACGACATAGACCGGCTCCAGCGCGCCCATGACGGCGGTGATGTAGTCGAGATGGATGCCGGGCGGCAGACTGCGCGCGGCGGCCGGGTTGATCGCGGCAAGGGAGTCCATGCCGGGGCCGCTCAGCCGCGTGTGGAGCCCGTTGGCGAAGATGGCGCCGAAGATCGCGACGCCGAAGGCGCCGCCGACGGCGCGGAACAGCGAGACGCCGGAGGTGGCGACGCCGAGCCGGCTGTAATCCACGCTGTTCTGCACGGCCATGGTCAGGACCTGCATGATCATGCCCATGCCGAGGCCGAGCACCAGAGCATCGACCGAAGCCTGATACTGCCACGAGCCGACCGAGAGCCGCGACAGCATGGTCAGGCCGAGGGTCATCAGCGCCGTGCCGAGGATCGGGAAGACCTTGTAGCGGCCGAACCGGCTGATGAGACGCCCGCTGGTCACCGACGTGACGAGCAGGCCGAGCATCATCGGCATCATGGCGAGGCCCGAGGCCGTGGGGCTGACGCCCTGGACCACCTGAAGATAGATCGGCAGATAGGTGACCGATCCGAACAGCGAGAAACCCACCACGAAGGCGACGCCGCAGGAGATGGCGAAGGTGCGGTTGAGGAACAGGTCGAGCGGCAGGATCGGCTCGTCCACGCGGCGCTCGACGGCGAGAAAGGTCAGCGTCGCGACGATGCCGATGCCGAGCAGGGCGAGCAGCAGCGGCGAGGTCCAGGGCAGCGTCGTGCCGCCGAGGCTGGTGAACAGGATCGTGCTGGTCAGCGCCGCCGTCAGCATCGCCGCGCCGACATAGTCGATGCGGCGCCGCTCGCGCACCGGTGGCGAGGTGAAGGCGAGGCTGATGATGGTCAGGGCGAGCAGGCCGAACGGCACGTTGACGTAGAAGATCCAGCGCCATGAGAGCTGGTCGACGAAGAAGCCGCCGAACAGCGGGCCGATGATGGTCGAGACGCCAAAGACGGCGGCGAAGAAGCCTTGGTAGCGGCCGCGTTCGCGCGGCGGGATGATATCGCCGACGACGGCGATGGCGGTGACGATGAGCCCGCCGCCGCCGATGCCTTGCAGCGTGCGGAACAGGATGAGCTGCACCATGTTCTGCGACAGGCCGCTCAGGATCGAGCCGGTGAGGAAGATGCAGATGCCGATCTGCAACACGATCTTGCGGCCGTAGAGGTCGCCGAACTTGCCGTAGAGCGGGCCGACGATGGTGCTGGAAAGCAGATAGGCCGTCACCACCCAGGACAGATGGGCGATGCCGCCGAGTTCGCCGGCGATGGTCGGCAGCGCGGTGGAGACGATGGTCTGGTCGAGCGAGGCGAGCAGCAGAACCAGCGCCAGCGCGCTGAAGATCGTGCGGATGGATTGTTGCGGCTGTTGTTGCGGCGGGCTCGGCGGCATTCTCGCTCCGGATGGATCGCACCGCCTGAACGGCAGGCATTGCTTCCGCAAACGCGCCGTCAGGGATCGAGTTCGGTATCCCAATAAAGATAATCGAGCCAACTGTCGTGGAGATAGTTCGGGGGAAACATGCGGCCGTTGCGATGAAGCTGGTTGACGGTCGGCTGAAAGGGCGGCTGCGCGAGATGCATGCCGGCTTCGGAGACGGTCAGGCTGCCCTTGTGCAGGTTGCAGGGCGAGCACGCGGTGACGACGTTGTCCCAGGTCGTCTGTCCGCCCCGGGAGCGCGGGATCAGGTGGTCGAAGGTCAGTTCGTCGTGATCGCCGCAATACTGGCAGGAAAAGCGGTCCCGCAGGAAGACGTTGAAGCGGGTGAAGGCCGGGTTGGTTGACGGCTTGACGTAGGATTTGAGCGAGATGACGCTGGGCAGCTGCATCTCGAAACTGGGACTGCGGATCGCCTGGTCGTAATGGGCGACGATGTTCACCCGCTCGAGAAACACCGCCTTGATCGTGTCCTGCCAGGACCAGAGCGAAAGCGGATAATAGCTCAGCGGCCGAAAGTCGGCATTCAGCACCAAGGCGGGAAAGCCCGCCGGCGAAACATGCATGGTCACGACGTCGTCTTGTCCTCCGCCAGGGTGGGACTCAATCCGTGCAACACGCGCATAGTCTACAGGCAGCGTGACGGCATTGTGAAGCCGCCACAGGTGGTATCGACAAAAGCAGTGTTCAGCCGGTCCGGAAGGCGCGGGCGAGGAATTCGCCGCCGCGGCGCAGGCCGTCCTGGTCGATGCCGTGGCCGAGGCCGGGCGAGACATGCGATTCGACCGGAACGCCCAGCGCGCCGAGGCCGTCCGCAGCCATCGTCAGCGCCTGCACCGGGATCACCTCGTCCTGGTCGCCATGGACGAGCAGGACCGGCGGGCGGTTGCGGATCTCCGCCGTCATGTCGCCGCGCGGGTCGTCCGGCGTGGTCAGGAGCCCGGAATAGCCGACGATCGCGGCCGGCGCCTCGGCCCGGCGCAGGCCGGTGTGCAGCGCCATCATGGTGCCCTGGCTGAAGCCAACCAGCGCCAGCGCGGAAGCCGGCAGGCCGAGGCGGGCGAGTTCCGCGTCCAGAAACCGGTCAAGGATCGGGCCCGCCATGGTCACGCCGCGCCAGCGCTCGCCGGGATCGCGGAAGGTC
>Ga0182740_1001279_pt1 | contig 17612 bp, 20 predicted proteins | sample eDN5th37CKraftBY_FD_128872 | JGI IMG/M metagenome (GOLD analysis project Ga0182740, IMG submission 128872) | Enriched backyard soil microbial communities from Emeryville, California, USA - eDNA 5th pass 37_C Kraft BY (version 2) (version 2) | ecosystem: Environmental > Terrestrial > Soil >...
CAGCGGGCGGCCAATCCTCCTCGGCCATCACGGGCTGACCAATGAAAGCCATACCCGCTGTCCCTGGGTGAATCGAAGCCTAAGGCCAGCGGCCCCGAACACCCTCCAAGAAAGGTAAGGACCGATGACCAAACTTCCTGAACGATCACGAGCACGCTCGCTCTTTCCGGAGATGTCCGACTTCTTCGCGGGTCTGCCGTCGTGGGCCTCGATCCGCCCGGTTTTCGGTGACCACATCATCCGGATCGAGGACGAAATGAAAGACGGTGGTTACGAACTGCGCGCCGAGGTCCCGGGAATCGACCCGGCCAAGGACATCGACATCACGGTTCGCGACGGCGTGTTGACCATCAAGGCCGAACGCACCGAGAAGAAGGAGACCAACGGGCGATCCGAGTTCGCATACGGATCGTTCATGCGCTCGGTGACACTGCCTCCCGGCGCTGATGAGGATGCGATCAAGGCCGGTTACGACAAAGGCATCCTCACGATCTCGGTTCCGGTGACCGAACCCGAGGCAGCCGCCGAGAAGCGTGTCGCGGTGGAGACCGTCAGCCCGTGACGCCATGGCCGTGAACAGGGCGGTGATCGACACCGCGGGGATCCACCGACTGGTGGCCACGCTGATCGACCGCGGCTACCGGGTGATCGGCCCTACCTGCGCCGACAACTCGATCGTGCTCGCCGAACTGACTTCCGGCGCCGATCTTCCCCGCGGATGGGGCGTCGACGTGGGGCCGGGCCGGTACCGGTTGCGTCGCCGCGGCGACACCGCTCTGTTCGGCCACTCCGCGGGCCCGCAGTCCTGGAAACAATTCCTTCATCCGGCGCGGCAGCGGCTGTGGTCATCGGACGGCGCGCCTGCACCGGAGCCGCCCCGTTACGCGTTCATCGGTGTGCGAGCCTGTGATCTCGCCGCGATCAACAAACTCAACGGCGTGCTGGGGGAGGGGGAGTACGCCGACCGCGGATTCGTCGGGCGGCTGCGCCGCGCGTTCATCGTGGCGGTCAATTGCACCGAGCCGGGCGGATTGTGCTTCTGCGCGTCCATGGGCACCGGGCCACACCTCGGCCCGGGGTACGACCTGGCCCTCACGGAACGCCTCGACGGTGACGGCCCTCACTACCTCGTCGAGACCGGCAGCGACGAAGGGGAAGAGGTTCTCGACACGTTGCCACATCGCGCGGCCGTGCAGGCTGAGATCGACTCCGCGGAAACCGCGATCGCCGCCGCCGCCGAACACATGGGCCGCGCGATGCCCGACGGTGACCTTCGTGAACTGCTGATCGAGTCCCGTGAGTCACCTCATTGGAACGAGGTAGCAAGCCAGTGCCTGACGTGCGGCAACTGCACGATGGTGTGTCCGACATGCTTCTGCACGAGCGTCGAGGACGTCACCGATCTCACCGGCGAGCATGCCGAGCGGTGGATGAACTGGGCATCCTGTTTCGAGATGGACTTCACGTTCATCCACGAGGGCACTGTCCGGCAGTCCGCACCGTCGCGATACCGGCACTGGATCACCCACAAGCTCGGCACGTGGCACGATCAGTTCGGCACCACCGGATGCGTGGGATGCGGGCGATGTATCGCCTGGTGCCCCACCGGAATCGACATCACCGAAGAGATGGCCACCCTCGCCGATCTGGCCGGTGACCATGACGGCTGAACTCGCTGCGCCGATGGAACCCGTGCCGTACCGGGTTCGCGAGCGCGTCGTCGAGAACCGCGATTCGGCAACGCTCTTCCTGGACCCCGTCAATGGTGCGCTGAGGACCCCGCGGCCCGGAGAGTTCATGATGATGTACGCCTTCGGGATCGGTGAGATCGCAGTGTCGGTCAGCGGCATCTCGCCGGAACCCGAGACCACCGTCGCGCACACGGTGCGCGCGGTGGGAGCCGTCAGCACCGCGCTGCGGGACGCTGCCGTCGGCAGTCTCGTCGGCTTGCGTGGGCCTTTCGGGACGGGCTGGGGTCATGAAGTGGCCACAGGCCGGGAACTGGTGATCGTCGCAGGTGGTGTGGGCCTCGCGCCGCTGCGACCGGTCATCGTCGATGTGCTCGCCTGTCGCCACATGTACGGGCAAGTGACCGTGATCGCCGGTGCCCGCTCGCGCGACGATTTCCTCTTCACCCCGGAACTGCGGCAGTGGAGTTCTCGCGGGTCGATCGATGTGCACCTGACCGTCGACATACCGGTACAGGGCTGGCCGGGCGAGGTCGGATTCGTCACCGAACCGTTGCGCCGGTTGCCGGTCCGGCCTGAGCGCACAACGGCGTACCTGTGCGGCCCGGAACCCATGATGCGCGCCAGTGCTGAAGTGTTGATGGGGAAAGGTTTGCGGGCCAGTGACATTCGCGTGTCCCTGGAGCGCAACATGCAATGCGGCATCGGATGGTGTGGGCACTGTCAACTGGGGCCACTGCTGCTGTGTCGCGACGGTCCGGTGGTCGGCTACGACGTGGCGGATCCCCTGCTCGCGGTGAAGGAGTTGTAGATGAGCGTGCCATCCCTGGCGGTATGGAAATTCGCCTCCTGTGACGGTTGCCAGTTGACGTTGCTCGACTGCGAGGACGAACTGCTGACCCTCGCCGGCGAGGTCCGGATCGCCACGTTCCTCGAAGCGTCCAGTGCGTTCACCGGCGGGCCCTACGACATCTCCCTGGTCGAGGGCTCGATCACCACGCCTGCCGACGAACGACGGATCAGGGAGATCCGTGAGCAGTCGAAGATCCTGGTGACCATCGGGGCCTGCGCGACAGCCGGGGGAATCCAGGCGCTGCGCAACATGTCTGACATCGACGAGTACCTGTCGGTGGTCTACGCGCAACCCGGCTACATCGAGACGCTCGCGACCTCGACACCGCCCGCTGCGCATGTGCGCGTCGACTACCAACTGCAAGGGTGTCCGATCGACCGCGGCCAGTTGCTGGACACACTCGCAGCCCTCCTCATCGGACGCAAACCCCGGCTACCGGCCAAGACCGTGTGCGCCGAATGCAAGCTTCGTGGTATCACGTGTGTTCTGGTGGCCGAATCCATACCGTGCCTGGGGCCCGTCACCCACGCCGGGTGCGGTGCGCTGTGCCCGTCGTGTCATCGCGGCTGCTATGGATGTTTCGGGCCGGCAGCCACGCCGAACTCCGCAGCACTCATCCCGTTGTTGCGCCGCGACGGGATGACCGACGGCGAGGTCGACAGGGTGTTCTCGACGTTCAACGTCACACGTTTCGATGCCGAGCGGAACGACCGGTGAACCCCGAGGTACGCACGTTGTCGGTCGGCGCCCTGGCCCGCGTGGAAGGTGAAGGCGCACTGCACGTCACGCTGCGCGACGGCGCCGTGGTGGGGACACAGCTGAACATCTACGAGCCGCCGCGGTTCTTCGAGGCGTTCCTGCGTGGAAGGGCTCATACCGAACCGCCCGACCTGACCGCGCGGGTCTGCGGGATCTGCCCTGTGGCGTACCAGGTGAGTGCGTGCAATGCCATCGAAGATGCCTGCGGCGTGACGGTGGACCCGGAAATCGTGCAACTGCGCCGGTTGCTGTACTGCGGCGAGTGGATCCACAGTCACGCGTTGCACATCTTCCTGCTGCACCTTCCGGACTTCCTGGGTCATCCCGACGGCATCAGCCTGGCGAGGGAGCATCCCGAGTTGGTCGAACGCGGATTGTCACTGAAGAAGACCGGGAACAGGATCATGGAGCAGATCGGTGGACGTGCCATCCACCCGGTCAACGTGCGTCTCGGCGGGTTCTACTCGGCGCCGAAGCCAGGGGACCTCAAATCTCTCGCCGCGTTGTTGCGCAAAAGTCTCGACGACGCGCTGTACACGGTTCGTGAAGTCGCCGATCTCGACTGTCCCGATGTCGTTTTCGATCACGAGTTCCTGGCACTCGGCACCGCCGACGCTTATCCGATCGAGAGCGGCGCGATCGTCCGAAGTGCCGGCCCGTCATTTCCGCTCGCCGACTTCACCACTCACGTCGGCGAGGCGCAAGTGCCGCACTCGACCGCGCTGCACGCTGCCTTGGACGATGGGCGCTACCTCACCGGGCCGCTGGCCCGGTACTCACTGAACTCTGCCCACCTGCCACCGATCGCGCGTGAAGCCGCCACCTCGGCCGGGCTCGGCGCACAATGCCGAAACCCGTTCCGGAGCATCGTCGTACGTGCTGTCGAGGTGGTCTTCGCGATCGAAGAAGCGCTGCGAATCATCGCCGAATACCAGGAGCCGCCCCGACCGTTCGTGGAGGTACCGGCCCGCGCCGGAGTCGGGCACGGTGTGAGCGAGGCGCCACGCGGCCTGCTCTATCACCGTTATGAGATCGGCCACGACGGTCTGGTCCGGACCGCCACGCTGATCCCACCCACCGCCCAGAACCAGGCGGCCATCGAGCACGAACTCGCCGTACTGGTCGCGGCGAACCTGGATCGCGACGACGCAGAACTGACGCAACTGTGCGAGCGGGCCATTCGCAACCATGATCCGTGCATCTCATGCGCAACCCATTTCCTCACACTTACCCTGGACCGCGGATGACGGTACTGGTCATCGGAATCGGCAACGAGGCCCGTCGCGACGACGGGGTCGGTATCGCCGCCGTGCACGAGATCGCCCAACGGCGGTTGCCCGGTGTCGAGGCGATGGTGACCTCAGGTGACCCAGGGGAGTTGCTCGACGCGTGGGCGGGGGTACCGACCGTCATCGCCGTCGACGCCGCGGTCTCGCCTTCTGCGACTCCCGGCAAGGTCCGCCGGTGGACGCCGGCCGACCTGCCCCGCGATTTGGGCGGCGTGAGCTCCCACGCACTCGGTTTAGCCGGGGCGTATCGGCTGGGAGAGGCCCTCGGGCAGTCACCGGGTCGGCTCATCGTCTTGACCGTGGATGTGGTCGATGTCGGGTACGGATTCGGGATGACGGACGCGGTCGCGGGGGCCGTGCCTGATGTTGTGGCGGTCATTTTGCGCGAGGCCGGCTTGCACGAGGCTGTGCGCGATGTGTAGAGGAGTCGATGTGTGTAGCAGACCACGGACTTTCGTGCGACGGCCGGCAGATGCTGGAGGGAATTCCAACGAGAACAATTGGCACACAATGCAACCCGACGAAGTGCTCGACGCCCTCGGCGCCAGCAGGAGCGGTCTCACCGACAGTGAGGTGGAGCGGCGTCGCGCCGTTCATGGTTGGAACAGACTCGCCGCAGTCCGGAAACAGAGCGCATTGGTGCCGTTCATTCGTCAATTCCACAATGTGCTCATCTATGTGATGTCCTGCGCCGCGATTGTGACTGCGGTGCTTCAGCACTGGGTCGACGCCGCGGTGTTGTTCGCCGCGGTCCTCATCAACGTCGTCATCGCCTACGTTCAGGAAGGCAGAGCCCAGGCAGCCCTGGATGCCATCCGGGCGATGATGTCACCACACGCAACGGTGACTCGCAACGGTCGGACACTGGACGTCGAGGCGGTCGAGCTCGTTCCCGGAGACGTCGTTCAGTTGGCGGCAGGCGATCGCATCCCCGCCGACCTCCGATTGATCGGTGTCGACGGACTACAGGTCGACGAGGCCCCGCTGACGGGCGAGTCTGCACCGGTCTGGAAGACCATCGGCGTGGACGACGAAGATACCTCGCTACCGGACCGACGAAGCATGGCGTATTCGGGAACGCTTGCCATCCACGGCCAGGCCACCGGAGTTGTCGTTGGCACGGGTGCCCAGACCGAACTTGGGCGAATCAACCACCTGCTCACCGGAGTTGCACCGACGGCAACTCCGCTGTTGCGTCAGATCAGCCGGTTCGGTCGGGTGCTGGCGGTTGTGATCCTGTTGCTCAGTGCCGCCACCTACGCGCTGGGGGTGATCTGGCGAGGGGAGACCCTCACGGAGATGTTCATGATGACAGTGGCTCTGGCCGCATCGGCGATCCCGGAAGGGCTCCCGGCCATCATGACGGTCACCTTGGCGATCGGGGTCCAGCGTATGTCGCGGCGACGCGCCATCGTGTGCCGGCTGCCGGCCGTCGAGGCGCTCGGCTCGGTGACGGTCATCTGCACGGACAAGACGGGCACGCTCACCAGCAACGAGATGACGGTCCAGCGAGTGGTCTGCGGAGGCCACGACATAGACGTCGGAGGCGTCGGATATGCGCCTGTGGGTGATTTCAGCATCGACGGACGGGTGATCGATCCCTCCCGCTATCCGGCCCTCATGGAAGCCCTCCTGGCTGCTTCGCTTTGCAACGACGCAGCTCTCGACGTAGAGGATGAGGTCTGGGTGATCACGGGCGACCCGACCGAGGCAGCGCTGCTCGTGGTGGCCAAGAAGGCCGGTCTCGATCACGACCGCGAGACGGTCTCACATCCGCGGGTCGCCACCGTGCCATTCGCGTCGGAAAACCGGATCATGGGCACTCTGCACAGCGATGTCGACCGCACCCCGCTGATCGTGGTCAAAGGCGCACCCGAGCGCGTCCTGGACATCTGTGACAGTCAGCGGTCTCCCCACGGCGAGGAGCCTCTAGACCGGCTTTACTGGCAGCGCATGGCTGCGACCACCGCAGCGCAGGGGTTACGGGTTCTTGCGATCGCCCGTCGGTGCGGAGCTCCACGAAATGCCGGCACCCTCGACATCGCCGACCTCGATTCGGGATTCACCATGTTGGGTCTGGTGGGCATCATCGACGCGTTGCGTCCTGAGGTCGCGGCCGCCGTGCGAGAGTGTCACCGCGCAGGTATCCGGGTGAAAATGATCACCGGCGACCATGCGGCGACCGCTCGTGAGATCGGGGCGCAGCTCGGCATCGGCATCGGGAAGCCGGCGGTGATCGGCTCCGAGATTGCCTCGCTGAACGACACAGATCTGCAAACGGTTGTGCAAGAACGGGATATCTTCGCGCGTGCCAGCCCGGAGCACAAACTTCGCCTGGTGCGAGCCCTTCAAGCCGGCGGTGAAGTGGTGGCCATGACCGGTGACGGCGTCAACGACTCGCCGGCACTGAAGAAAGCAGACGTCGGTATTGCGATGGGTTGTCGAGGCACCGAAGCGGCGAAGGAGGCTGCGGACATGGTGCTGGCGGACGACAACTTCGCCACCATTGCTGCCGCGGTGTCAGAAGGGCGCACCGTCTACGACAACATCCGGAAATTCGTCTTGTTCATGTTGCCCACCAACGGAGGAGAAGCGTTGGTCGTGATTGCGGCCATTCTCTTCCAGTTCACCCTGCCGTTGACTCCCGCACAGGTGCTGTGGATCAACCTCGTCACCTCCAGCACACTCGGTCTGGCGCTTGCCTTCGAGCCGCCGGAGGCCGGTGTGATGCGCCGCAAACCCCGCGCCCCGAGTGAGAGTCTGCTGTCGCGACACTTCGCTTGGCGAGTCCTACTCGTCTCGGTGCTGATGGCAGGCGGAGCACTCGGCATGTTTCTCTGGGAGTTGCGTTCGGGCACAAGCGTCGAGACCGCACGCACGATGGCGGTCAACGCGATCGTGGCCGCCGAGATGTTCTATCTTCTCAACAATCGCTTCCTGCTCGAACCTGTCCTCAACAGGATCGGGTTGTTCGGCAACAAGATCGCTTTCGCGACCGTGGTTGCCTGTACGGCACTCCAGCTCGTGTTCACCTACGCCCCGGCGATGAACGCGGTGTTCGGATCCACACCGCTCGGATACGTCGACTGGATCAAGGCCGCCGCTGTCGGTGCACCTGTGTTCGGAGTGGTCGAGTTGGAGAAGTTCATGGTCCGTCGACGGAAGGCGCGTGCAGCGCTCGCAGGAGAGGAACCCAAAGGCGGACACACCGCCGCCCATCGGTAGCGGCCTGCCGGGCAGCATCAACACCGACGGGCTGCCGCGGTGCCCCTCGCTACCTCGGATGCCACCCCCTACGCCGCCGCCGGCGTCTGCGGGTGTGCCGGGGATGCCCGGCAGCATTTGATCGCGCGACCGTCACTCGATCGCATGCGGGGCTTGCCTTATCAGGGCATTCTGCCGTGCGTCGTGGTTGATCAGCAATGTCGCGTTCTCGGTGCGGATCAATTCGTCGACTCTGTCCATCGAGGCGCGTGACCGGTCGTGGTCGGCATTGAATGTGGGAACGCGCCGATGCCGGAAGTTGTCACAGAAGTGCGCGACGTCGCCGCTGAGCAACAATGTGCCTGCACCTCGCAGGTGTACCAGTAGCGATTGGTGTCCCGGTGTGTGTCCCGCGGTGTCCAGTACGACCACCGTGCCGTCGCCGAACACGTCGTGGTCTCCGTCGAGGAGGACTGTCGGGTTGTCGGCCATCGTGGCGTACAAGTCTGGGATGAAGCCGTAATCGGCGAAACTGTCGCCGAACATCGCCGCGTGCTCATCGCGCTGTACGTACCACGTGGCAGAGGGGAACATCCGACTGTTCCCGACGTGATCGAAATGGGCGTGGGAGAATGCGATGTGGTTCACCGCTGCCGGGTCTACGCCCAACTCGCTGAACTGGTCGCTGAGTCGACGTGTCACCACACCACGGACGTCGTGGGCGACGACTTCGCCACCGGGAACATCGATCAGATTCTCGTCGAGGCCGGTGTCCCACACCATCCATTCATCGCCGTGCTCGATGAGGTAGACGTTGTTGCTGAATGTTGCGCTCTGACCCTCGTTGACGCCTGGGGACCATTGGGAGATATCGGTGACGTGAGCGGTTCCGCCGTCGAGCACATGCATCCGGTCGGCGAAAATTTGTCGCGTGTGCCCGCCGGCCGGCGCGGTTGTCGCGGGCGGGTCCGTGTCGTCGCGCCCCAGCCCGCACGCCGCCAGTAGCGCGGCGAGTCCCGATGCACCGATTCCCAGCAGACCCGCTCGGCGTATCGCATCGCGTCGGGAAAGTTCAGGTGTGTTTCGCCGAAAAGGGTGTGCCGAGGTCATATCCATCCAATGATCGGGTTGTTGCTGACAAGAACTCTCGTCATCTCCCAGTCTCGGGTGGGCCCGTCGGTGAGGTGGCGTCATACCAGTGTCTATGGCACCCAGGACGTTGAAACCTAGGACTCTCAGACCCATGCCAGGTCCCGCCGCGATTCCTAAGCTCGCCGATGAAGCGAAAGAGGGGATGCCGCAATGGGTTTTGCAGACACGGTCGCGACCGCCGAACTGGTACGTCCGGTAGATGCGATGGAGCGGGTCATGTACCGATATGGCGAGCGAAATCCCCTGCGTTTCATGGTGTGTGCCGAGTTCGATGTCGTACTCGACGAGCACGCGGTGCGTTTCGCACTCGACCATGTACAGAGGCGCCACCCCCTGCTGCAGGTTCATGTCGAGGATCGGCCGGACGGGCACCTCGATTTCTGTCGAGTCGAAGAACCCGCGCCGGTACCGCTGCGCGTGATCACGAACTCGGGCTGGCAGGCCGTCGCGATCGAAGATTTCGTGGAACCCATCGACAGGTCGATCGCGCCGTTGATGCGCGCGGTTCTGTTGACGAACGCCGGCCGATCGGCGCTGATCCTCACCTTCGACCACACGGTCGGCGACGGGATCGCGACGCTCATGGCCCTCAAGGACGTTCTTGCGGTGCTCAACGGTGAGGCGCTGCCGGTGCTTCCCGTGCCGCCGTCCCAAGAGAGCATGCTGGAGACGGCTTTCGGGCCCGTGCAGAACTGGTCGGTGCTGACACCACCGGAACCGGACGCCCGCATGGCGCGGCCGATGTCGGTCAGAAGATTCGACGGCACCCCGACCACCGTGCACGCCGCGGAGGTACCCGCTGAGCACACCTCGGCGCTGGTGAACCGGTGCCGTGCAGAGCATGCGACGGTGCACGCGGCGATCGTCACGGCCGCCTCCCGCGTCCGCAGCGACATGCGGGCCGAGGAATTCGTCCGGGTGATGAGTCCCATCAATCTGCGGGATCTGGTCCGGGCCGGAGGTGACGTGGCGGTCTACCTCAGCTCGGCCGTGATCGGGATGGCGCCGTGGGACGGCACGTCATTCTGGGACCAGGCGCGAACTCTCACTGCCGAACTCGCCATCGCACGATCGGTACCCGGGGTGCTGACCTCGTCGGCCGGTACCCAGCAGGCCATGGGCGTCGGCGCCGACTCATCCGCCGCCGAGCATCTCTTCACCAAGGTGATGGCGTTCGAGATGCTGATCTCGAATTTGGGTGTCCAGGATCTCGAATCGAGCGGTCCGTTGCGTCCAACCGCTCTGTGGGCCCCGGTTCTCGAAACCCAGATCGCAGATCACGCGACCATCGGAATCACCACGTACGCAGGAGTTCTCCGCATGGTGAGTGTGGGTTATGACTCCACCGAGGAGTTCATCGAGGCGGTCGCCCGGACCCTCGTCGCGCAGTCGGCGTGAACTCAAACCCCGGTCTCGCCGTCGATGCGTTCACGAATCAGGTCGGCGTGCCCGCAATGGCGGGCGTACTCGGCGATCATGTGGACGAAAATCCACCGCAAGCTGACCTCTGTCCCCATGAAGGCGCTGGTGTCATCGAGTTCACGTTCTGCGGTGTTGGCGCGCGCATGCCCTATTTCGTCCTGCCAGATCGCGACAGCCGCGCGGTAGGACGATTCCGGCGAGATCTCGAACCCGCCGTCGTGGCCCTCGGGGTGCGGGGCGGATCCGAAGATACCGGGCACTCGTTCACCCGTCACAACCCGGCGGAACCAGTTCCGCTCCACCTCAGCCGCATGCTGCACCAAGCCCGACAGCGTCATCTGTGACGGGTCCACCGAGGCGGCGCGGACCTGCTCGTCGGTGAGGCCTTCGCACTTGGCGGCCAAGGTCGCGCGGTAGAAGTCCAGCCAACCTTCCAACGTGGTGCGTTCGTCGGCGTTGAGGGGCGGTGTCGGGCGGTCCATAGACGTCACGCCCACCCATGGTGCCACCGCAGTGCGATACGCGGCGCGTGAGGCCACGCGCCGCGTACCGAACTCGGGTCACCAACCGGACAGGACGAAAACGGCCCACGCCGGCGCCGTCAGTTAAGGTCGCCGCGTGGGCTGGATGGATCGACTGCGTGGGATGTCTTCGTCCGGGCCTGAAGTCGGCGCCCCGTTGCCCGCAGACGTCGGCGCACCAGACCTCGTCGAGCCCCTGTACGCACGGGCTCTGGTGCTCGAATCCGATCGCAGCTCGGCGGTGGTTGAGGTCCAGCCGCCGGGCCGAGCCTCATACCGAGCGGAGCTGCGTAGCGGCACCGATCCCGGCAGCTTCACGGGGCTGGTCATGCGCTGGCACGTCCCAGTGATTGTTGACGCGGCCGACCCAGAACGTGTGCTCCTGCTCGAACCGCCGTGCGGCCCCGATTTGCCGCTCGTGCCTGCCGATCTGCAGGCGATCCGGGACGCCCGGAATCTGCGCACGAGCGCCCTGGCGGCCCAGTACCCGCCGCCTTCTGCGGCTGAACTCGCGAACCTGATGGAACCGACCGTATCGGCGGCCCATCCCGCCTGGGACGCCGTCTGTTTCCGGCTTGGCCTATTGAGCACGCTTGAAGCGCGCGCTGTCCTGAACGGCATCCGCAGCGACGGCAACGGTTGGGAGCAAGCAGAGGAACGGCTGTACTCCTGGGGGCCGAGGATTCCCGACGATCTGCGCAAACAAGTTGGGGCCTTCTTCTTGCACCTCGACCACGTTGCTCCGCAGGGTCCCGGCATCGACCTGCGGCCGTTCTGGACGCTCGGCGTCGCCGCCCTGATGCGCGACCTCGCCGCTGACGAAGTCGACACCGGGGTCTTCGAACGGGTGATGGGGCCGTTCGTCGATGTCAGCGGCCCGCTGCCCGAGCAGCTGCTCTAGCCGCAAGGCTCATCGTCGGCGATCCCACTCGACGAAGTGCGCGTTTCATGTCCCGGGCTCCTCCGGGATCTGGTGCGGGAGAGTGCGGCATCTCTGTGCACGTTGCAGACGGCGGCCAGAAACAACCCCAGCGGTACCGCGCCGACGCTCGATGCGAGCGCGACGCCGGGGTGGAACCACGCGGGGAGGTCGGTGAACATGTCGCCGCCGAACATGATGCCGCACAGCAGGATCGGTGTGAGCGCGATCCCGGCCCACATGACGAGGAAGTTGCAACCGGCGAGCAAGCCCCACGCGCGCGCACGCAGAGCACCCGGGCCCTCGTAGCGGACCGGCTCCAGGGCCTTCCTGACCTCGGGTGGCCACCGTGTCACCTGGATGTCGTTGCTGTAGTCCGGGTCGAAAGTGGTGTGGCGGAATCGAATACTGTGTCCGATGAGTTTTAGGCCGCTGCCTGGCATCGACAGCGGGCATGACCTCGTTCGGTAGATGGTTCCGTGCCCGGGGATGTCGGCGCTGATGACGAGCTTGTCAGGCCCCTGCACGTCGCCACCAGGGCCGTCCTCGATCGCGTCATTGATCATTCCGACCGCAAGATATCCCTCGGCGAACTCCGCCTCACTCGGGGTCGGGCGCGGCGTCGACGGCGGAGTGAACTCACCGATGATCGCCTCCCACACCCGCCGCAACAGGGGCGGCTTCTCGGCGTGTCGTTCGGTCATGGATTCATCGTTCCTCGCTGTGCGGTGTTCGGCGCATCGACGAACCCGAGGAACAGCACATCCTCAAGGTCGTCCGGATCACCGGTGTTGTGGCGGAACCGGACCCTCTGTCCAGGCTTCGGCGCCGTGCGCTCAGACACTCGGCAGGTTCGATGGATGCCCCCAGTGGGGAGCCTGGCTGCGATCGTGATGTCGTATGCGGGCAACGCCTCTGGATCCGTGTCCTCATCGATGACGATCTTGGTGATGGTGCCGACAGTTCCTCGCCGTCGGCATACCGTGCGACGTCGAGCCTGAACGAGGCGAGGCACCACGGGAGGATCGAAACCACGAGTACAGCGAGGGCTGCGAGGAAGACCCACCGCGGGGCCGGTTTCCCGAGGAATTCGCGGATCGCTGCCGCGACGATGATGGTTACGGACATCGTCGAACTGAGGCCGGCCAGCCCGAAGAAGACGCGCTTCAGTAACGCCCACCGGCGGATCCGTGCGCGGGTCTCGGGCGTCCGCGCCAGGGCCATCCACGCTGTGGTGCGGCGGTTCATGAGGCGAACCTGCGCTTTCCATCGAGGAACGGCGATCCTGGTGCCGACTGCCGAATTTCGGAGAATGCGAAATCGCCGTGCAGACCCGTGATCATGAAGCCGCCGCGCCACACGTCGTCATGCCTTTCGGTGAGCAGGACCATGGTGTCGGCGAGGTCTGGGTTGGCGAAGGCGTACACCTGCCACAGACTCTCGGGAGTGAACCGGTTGATCGACGCCTCGTTGATGAGCTCGCCCAGCCAGGCTGTGTGTGTCTTCCCGTCGGCTCCGTCGTAATCGACGATGACCTTTTTCGTCTCCGCTTCCGCTGTGGTGTCGGGTTGGTCCCATCGCGGATCTCGCGTACACGTGCCACGCGGGGGGTGTGGTCCAGCGCAGGCAGTGGCGTGTTCGACATCGTCTCGAGCCACCCGACGCCGCAGGCGACCGCGGCCACGATAACGGCGAAGAACAGCATCACGCCGCGGACGACCCCGTCGAACGGCAAGGACAAGATGCCCCAGCCCAGCAGGACCGAGCTGATAAGGAACAGCCCGAACCAGGTTCCCCCGTCGGTCCAGATCGAACCGTCGGATCCCTGCTTCCGCTGTGGTTGGCGGCTCTGCGGTGTGGCGGTCATGACGCGAACTCCCACTTCGAGCCTGTACGCCGGAACGGGGATCCTGGGCCGGGTTTGACCGGTCCGCCTTCGCCGCCGATGCGGACCCCGTCGAGCTTCCACCCGTCGCGCCAGACATCGTCGTGGACCTCGGTGAGAAACACGACAGTGTCGGTGAGCTCGGGGTCGCGGAACGCGTAGACCTGCCACCGTGAGCCGGGAGAGAACCGCTTTTCCCAAGACTCGTGGATGACATCGGCGAGCTGCGCGTCGTGCCCTTCCCCTGCGGCATCGCGATATTCGACGAGGATCGTCTGCCCACCCTCGGCGTCGTCTGCGTGCAGGACCACCCTGGCTGTTCGCGGGGTCCGGTCGAGCGCGGGCAGCGGACCGCGGGTTGCTCGGAACATCTGGACGAACGTGGGCACCGTCAGTACGACGCAGAGCGCGCCGATCCCGATGACGATCCACATCAGCACCGGGCCCCATCCCTGAAAACTCGCGATCAGCGCTAGGACCATGAAGAGGCCGCATCCGCCGAACACGATGGCCGGGATCGCCCAGTCGTGGCGGACGAGGAACGGTGCCTGCGGTCCCGAGCCGACGAGTAGCTTCTCTGCGGTACGTACGAGCAGCGGCTCCTTGTGATCGTTGCCGGTCATGATCGCTCCGCATCACCGTCGGGCCGACCGGCGGCCTGCTCGTCGGCGAGGTCGTCCGGGTCTCGGGAGTTGTGGCGGAAACTGATCCGCCGCCCCGCCCAGGTGTTGTCGCGACCCCGCGAGTCGCCGACACCCCAGTCGATATGACGGCGGATCGTGGTCGCTTCGGGGAGTACAGCCGTCACCGTGAGCGTGTAGCGGGTCGTGGTGAAACCTTCCCCGTCAGTGCCTTCTCGGGACACGACTGCGTCGATCACCCCGACCGAACAGTGCCCGTCTGCGAACTTCGCCTCATCGAGTCTTGATAGAAGGCGGATCCGTGCCAGGGTCCGTGATGTGTTCGCCCGGCTGGCCCAGAACTCTGCGTACTCATCGGTCACGAGCGCCTCCGTTGTCCGCGCTCACCCAGCCGTCAAACAGCACATCCCCGAGGTTATTCGGATCGAGGGTGTTGTGGCGGAACCGGATCGTGCGGCGGACCCAGCGCTCTGGGTAGAGCAGGCTGCTGTCCTCGCCCCAGTGCAGCTCGCGGTGCAGGACGACGCCATCGGAGAGTTCTGCGCTGATGGCGAAGTCGTAGCTGGTCTGCTCATCACCGCCGCCCGGCTGGGTGATGACCTTGTCGAGACGCCCGATAGAGACGTGTCCGTCGGCATAGAGCACCGTCAAACGTCGGTCGCTTGAGTAGGAGCCCAGCCACGAACCGGCCACCAGGAAAAGCGCTGTGATCGCGAGGGATCCGAGGAGCCACCACAGCCACGGGGCGTCGCCGTGGACGACATGCCAGGCGGCGAGCCCCAGACCGCTCAGTGGCGTCGCGACTCCGCAGGCCGCGCCGACAAGTAGAAGGCACGCCGACGTCGTCTCCCACCGTGACCACCGACGAATCTCTGCACGAGTCTCCGGGGTACGTGCCCGAGCCATCCATTCCCTGGTTTGCGGACCAGGGCCGGTCAGGCTCCGCAGCGTGATCATCCGGAACCCGCTCATGACGTGCCCCTGCGTTCTGCTCTCCGACGGAGCTCGCGGCGGATCTTCTGCAGTCGTTTCGGGACAGGCACCGGCGTGACGATCACATCGCTCTCGTCGGCCTGTGGCTCGGTGATGAGCATCCACTCGTGTTCGGCGGTGGCGCCGGCCGTCTGGGATACCGGCAGGTGGAGGATGAAGTAGCCCCCCTTCGCCTGCGCACCGAACAGTGTCGTCGAGGCGATCGGCTTCGAGCCCGATGGCGGCAGTCCTGCCTGCGAGAGCCACTGCTCGAACGCGGCGTGGATCCGTGCGGCCTGCCGGTCATCGAGGCGGTGGTCGAGGGCGATGTAAGTCGACCAGCTCGCTTCGCCTTCGTAATCCACCGATGCACGGTGGATCGAGTGCGCGACGCCGTGCTCGAAAATCCACTCGTTCTGGTCCCGCAGATCTCGGAGGATGCTGAGGCGCAGGAGCAGGACGCCGACAGCGATGAGCAGCCAGACACTGACGCCGATCCACGCGAGCCACGGCACCCAGACCGGCCAGGAGTCGCGGCTCGCGCCGTTGATCGTGATGCTCCACCCCGCACCCGTCGGGTCCGTGATCGCCTGATGGGTAAGGAACGCGATGGCGGCGAGGGGGAGGAGCACCCAGAACACCGGCGCGTAGACCAGCTCAGTGCGGCGCAGATCCTCGCTGCCCGCCCACCCAGCGACTTCCTCGACCGACTCCGGGCGGGGAACATCGCGAGGACGGGCGACACGGGCCGGCGATGATGTAGCGAGCGTGGCCCAAATGGTTGCCGAGTCGGTGGGTTTCGAGCCCGTCGGGTGGTGCTGGCGCATGTCGCGTCCCTTCCCGGCGGGTGAGGAATCGCCACGGTGCGGTCGTGGTTGTCGTTGTTCCGACCAGCTCACTCGCCGTCAGCGGGGTGTGCGACCCCAATCTGTCTGTCCATAATGACCCATGACAAGTGCTACCGATCACAACAAGTGGTGACCTCCGCCGACCTTTACTCGCGGGAGGGGCCACAGGTCGGCGCACCTCAGCTTGTACACGCCCTGGGGTGCAGTGCCAGCTCCGAGCCGCGCGGTGTTTCAATTGTTTCAACTCGATCTCGTGACGGGTACTGTTGGTCTCATGACCGCAGCCGTAACCCCGCTGGTCCGAGACATCGAGGCCCGGGCCCGTCGCGACGCGCGTTTTGTGCGGGTCCTCGACGCCCTGCGAGACGCACCGACGGGCCCGCAGGGCACCTTGGAACGCTCGGCTGCGCGCGCCCTCAACGACCAGCGCCGGACTGCTCTGATCGAGGAGTTCATCGACGGCGCGCTGTCGACCGCCGATGTGCAAGAACGACTCGGATACGCGACACCGCAGGCAGTGCATCGGCTCCGCACGCGCAAACGGCTGATCGGCGCCGCGGTGGGTAACAAGACCTGGTTCCCGGCGTGGCAGTTCGACGGCGGACGGCTCCGCGCCGACCTGCCGCGCATCCTCGAGCTGCTGGCGAACTTCACCGATGACGCCGTCGCAGCGGACCGCATCATGCGGTTGCAACGGGACGACCTGGACGGTGCCTCAATCGTGGAGGCGCTCGATCACGCGGCGACCGCCGCGCCGGCTTGGCGAGTCCTCACCGCGCTCGGTGCCTGACCTCCTCCCCGGCTATCACAACCCGCTGCCCGCAACCCGGCCCCGCGGGCTGCGGAGCCGAACGGTACAGCCGGGCACCACGATGTGGCGGGTCGAAGCTGCCGCGCCCGACGAGTGGGACTGGCATGGCTTCCCCGAAGCGCGTCACCGCTTCGACCCGCCGTCAGGGGCCTTCCGCACCCGTTATGCCGGTGCGGATCTCGTCGGGGCGTTTCGTGAGCGCTACCGGGCCACCGGGCTCGTCATCCCCGCCGACCACGCTGGGCATTATCTGAGCGAGCTGGTCACCAGGCGCCCGATGCGCGTACTCGACCTGCGCACCGAGCGCAACCTCGACGCCCTCGACGTCGACGACCAGATCAGCACCGGCCAACACGACGCCGTGTGGGGCACCTGTCAACGTCTTGCCGAAGCCGCGCGCGGCTGGTGGACCGACCTCGACGCGATCGTCTACCGGTCGCGCACCACTCCGCAACAGTCCGCCAACTACGCGTTCTTCGCCCACCAGCAGTTCCGAATACGCTTGTGGCCGCTCGCTGAGCGCCTCGATGTCCTGACCGAACTCGTTCTTAGGCATGGTTTTACCGTCAACTGGCCGCTGGGTAGTTGACTTCGGCCGTTGAGCCGCGCCGAGCATACGTGTTTGAAAGCGAAGCGGCCGCCGTCGAG
>Ga0182740_1001281_pt1 | contig 17580 bp, 16 predicted proteins | sample eDN5th37CKraftBY_FD_128872 | JGI IMG/M metagenome (GOLD analysis project Ga0182740, IMG submission 128872) | Enriched backyard soil microbial communities from Emeryville, California, USA - eDNA 5th pass 37_C Kraft BY (version 2) (version 2) | ecosystem: Environmental > Terrestrial > Soil >...
GCAAGGAGCGGCTGGCGCTGGCCAACATTTCGGGCGCCATGATGATCCAGGCAACTATCCCCAGCGCGCTGGGCATCTTCATGACGCCGTGGTTGCTGGACGGCCCTCTGCTCGCGGCGGGCCTGTTCACCATGCTCTCGATCGGCCTGCTGTGGCTGCGCTTCCGCCGTTCGGTCATGAGCGTGCCGGCCTTGTCGGCGGTGGGCGGCCTGTATGCCGTGTTCGCGGCCTATCTGGGCTGGCATTTCTACGTTTGAGCGGCACGTTGCGCTGGGGGGCTTCGGCCCCAGCCGGTTTTGCCACGATCAAGCCAGATTTCGCGGCAAAAACCTTGTCCATAAGTGGAAACCCGCGTAAAATCCTGCCTGTTATCCATCCCAGGAGCAGTCTTCGTGAATACCGATTCCGGCGAAAGTTGTCGATCTTGCATCGACGTCGCTGTTTAACAGGTCCACGCAGAACTCCGTCTGCCGCAGCCTGTTGAACAGGTTGCGGTTGTATCCCAAGCTCCAGGCTCACGCCCGGGCAATCGCGCAAGCCAGCGGCTTGCCGGGAACCTCCCCAACATAAACCGCCAGAACCGCCGCCAGTCGCAGCGTCCGCGTTCGTGCACGTTTTTCGTGCCTGTCCGCTGAACGCAGCGGAGGTGCGCGCGTATTCGCGATCACGCTCCCCATTCTTGCAATGGAGGTCGTTATGCGTTTCTTCGACTTGTTCCTGCGCCGCGCCGGCGTGGACCGTTCTGCCGCCCTGAGCCGCCGCCGCGGCACATCGCGCTTGACGGTCATCTGTCCGCGCGACGAGCTGGGCGCCTTGCGCAAGCAGATCTGCCTGGACTTCAGCGCCGCCGGCCTGGACGTCTCGCAAGTACAGATCGACCAGGGCCGGGATCCTGGCATGGCGTCCGCCTGCATCACCGTCAATTGCCCCCCGGAGCTGCGGGGCGAACTGATGTCGCAGGCGCGCCGCCTGAGCGCCAATCCCGCCGTGCGTCACGTGCATTTCGGCGCCCAAGCCGCGCAGGCCGCGCTGGCCTGAAGCCGCCCTTTCTTCCCCAGGAGAGATCATGCCCAGTGCCTTAGACCCCGAGCCTCGATTGCGCCCAGTGCGCGGCGCCGGCATGCCTGCCTGACCTGTCTATTCGCTGCGAACCGACAGGCGGGATAGTCATCCTGGCCCGTACGGAGTCCGCAGCCTGGAATCCCCGGCCTGGCCCACGTCTTGTGCGCCCTCGCCGCCGGTATCGGTTCCTTCGCTAGCTCCCTTCCGTTTTCCGCACCCGGCGCATTTCCATGCGATCCGGATACCGGCAACATTGCCCCGGTGCCTGCGCACGCCCGTAAGCGGCGGTTTGACGGCTTTCTGAGCGAAAGCCGCGGCCTGCTGCTGCCCGCGCGTGGGCGGCAGCAGGGCAGGGTGGTCCGTGTCTCCGACAACTACACGTATAACCGGAGCACTCCGATGTTCAAGTTTCTCAAGTCCTTCTTTACGTCGGCGGCGGGCCTGCGCCATACCGCTAGACACTTCCGCCGCTCACCCATGCCCGAGCGGGGCGCGGCTGCCGCCGCCGCCTCCTCCGACACGGCTCGCCATGCCAACCGCCAGATGCTGGACCTGGCGCGCATGGATTTTGGCGCTTTGTTCTCGTTGCTCGGCAGCAGCCGTGGCGGGCTGTCGGAGGCCCAGGCGCAGACCGCCCGCGAACGCTACGGCGCCAATGAAGTCGACCATGAAAAGCCGCTCTCCTGGCATGCCCACCTCTGGCTGTCCTATCGCAACCCGTTCAACCTGCTGCTGACCGCGCTGGCGGCGCTGTCCTGGCTGACCGACGTGCACATGGCGGTCCCGGACGATCAATCCTGGATGGCGGTTTTCATCATCGGGGCCATGGTGCTCATTTCCACCGTATTGCGATTCGCGCAGGAACAGCGTTCCAGCCGCGCCGCCGAAGCGCTCAAGGCCATGGTGCAAAACACCGCTACCGTCCTGCGCAGCGACCCCGCCACCCAGGCCGAAGGCGATGCCCGCCGCTATTTCGGCGTGGCGCTGCACGTCAGCGGTTCGCGGCAGGTCGAGGTGCCGCTGGCGCAGTTGGTTCCGGGCGACGTGGTGTTGCTGTCGGCGGGCGACATGATTCCCGCCGATTGCCGCATCCTTGCGGCCAAGGACCTGTTCATCGCGCAAGCCGCGCTGACGGGCGAGTCGCTGCCCGTCGAGAAATATGCGACGCAGCGTCTCGAGACTGCCAATGCCCTCGAGTTGGAGAACATGGCGTTCATGGGCACCAATGTCGTCAGCGGTTCCGGCAGCGCCCTGGTGGTGGCGACCGGCACTCGCAGCTACTTCGGTCAATTGGCCGGGCGCGTCACGCAGACGAGCCGCGCGCCGACCCAGTTCCAGCAAGGCATCAACCGCGTGAGCTGGGTGCTTATCCGGTTCATGCTGGTGATGGCGCCCATCGTCATGCTGATCAATGGGTTCACCAAGGGCGACTGGATGGAAGCGTTGTTGTTTGCGCTCGCCATCGCCGTGGGCCTGACACCCGAAATGCTGCCCATGATCGTCACGGCCACGCTGGCCAAGGGCGCTGTGCGCATGTCGCGCCGCAAGGTGGTCGTCAAGCGGCTGGACGCGATCCAGAACCTGGGCGCCATGAACGTGCTGTGCACGGACAAGACCGGCACGCTGACCCAGGACCGCATCGTGCTGGAGCGGCACACCGACGTATACGGCACCAGCAGCGACGACGTGCTGGCCTACGCCTATCTCAACAGCTACTACCAGACCGGCTTGAAGAACCTGCTGGACGTGGCGGTGCTGCAGCATGCCGAGGTCGAACGCAAACTCGATCTGGCGGCGAAGTACCGCAAGGTCGACGAGATTCCCTTCGACTTTTCCCGGCGGCGCATGTCGGTGGTGGTGAACGAGACCGAGAACGGCCGCGAGCACCACGAACTGATCTGCAAGGGGGCGCTGGAAGAGGTGTTGGCCGTCTGCACCCGGCTGCGCGTGGGCAGCGAGGAACACCTGCTGACCGATGCCCGCCGGGCGGACATCCGCAAGGTGACGGCAGACCTCAACCGTGACGGCCTGCGCGTCATCGCCGTGGGCGTGAGGGAGTTGCCGCCCGCGCAGCAAACCTACGGCGTCGCGGACGAATCCGATCTGGTGCTGGTGGGGTACATCGCATTCCTGGACCCGCCCAAGGAATCCACCGCGCCCGCGCTCAAGGCGCTCAGGGATTCCGGCATCGACGTGAAAGTGCTGACCGGCGACGTGGAACTGGTGACCCAGAAAGTCTGCCGCGAGGTGGGGTTCGAGGTGCGCAAGGTCTACCTGGGTTCTGATATCGAGGCGATGGACGAGGCGCAACTGGCCGCGGCCGTGCGCGAAGCCAACGTGTTCGCGCGCCTCACGCCGGCACACAAGGAGCGCATCGTGCGCAGCCTCAGGGCCCAGGGCAATACCGTGGGCTTCATGGGCGACGGCATCAATGATGCGCCGGCGCTGCGGGCGGCCGATGTGGGCATATCCGTGGATTCGGCCGTCGATATCTCCAAGGAGGCGGCCGACATCATCCTGCTGGAAAAAAGCCTGATGGTGCTGGAGGATGGCGTCATCGAAGGCCGCAAGACCTTCTGCAATATGCTCAAGTACCTGAAGATGACGGCCAGCTCGAACTTCGGCAACGTCTTTTCGGTGCTGGTGGCGAGCGCTTTCCTGCCTTTCCTGCCGATGCTGCCCATCCATCTGCTGGTGCAGAACTTGATGTACGACATTTCCCAGACGGCGATTCCGTTCGACAATGTCGACGAAGAATTGCTGAAAAAGCCGCAGCAATGGGATCCTGACGGCCTTGGCCGCTTCATGGTGTTCTTCGGCCCGATCAGCTCCCTGTTCGACATCGCCACCTATGCGCTCATGTGGTACGTATTCCAGGCCAATACCGCGGAGCACCAGACGCTGTTCCAGTCCGGCTGGTTCGTCGAGGGGCTGTTGTCGCAGACGCTCATCGTCCATATGATCCGTACACGCAAGATCCCGTTCCTGCAAAGCCGCGCCGCCTGGCCGTTGATGGGCATGACGCTGATGGTCGTTGCCCTGGGGTTGCTGCTGCCGTTCTCGCCGCTGGCCGAATACCTCCAGCTGCAGGCGCTGCCGTGGAGCTACTTCCCTTGGCTGGCTGGCATCCTGTTGGCCTATTGCACGCTGACGCAGTTGTTGAAGGGCATCTGGGTCCGCCGCTACGGGTGGCAATAGCTTGCCGCGCCTTCAGGAGAAACGCATGAGAATCGCTACTTTTGCCGTACTGTTGGCGGCCGGCCTGATTTCTCCCCTGACCGCGCGCGGCGCGGACGCCGTGCAGGGGGTGTCCCTGTACGGCGTGGTGGATGCGGGGGTGGCCGTCACAAACGTGTCCGGACAGGGCAGCCATAGTGGGTTGCTCAATGGCGGGCTGACCGACTCGCTCTGGGGCATGACGGGGGAGGAAGACATGGGCGGCGGATGGAACGCCCGGTTCCAGTTGGAAAGCGGCTTCGATCCCTCGTCCGGCAAGCGGGCTGACGACGACCGCTACTTCAACTACGCTGCTTGGGTGGGCCTGGGGCACGACAGCTATGGCGAATTGCGGTTAGGCCGTCAACATACGATAGGGCAGGTCTACGGCAATTCGCTGGAAATCGCGTCCTGGAAGGAAATGGGCATGGGCGCCACGTTCAAGGCGTCCGACAACTATCAGTTCAGCAACCTGGTCAATTACTACACGCCGGCCTGGCGCGGCTTCCAGGCCGGGATCGGCTATTCCTTCGACGCCGACGGCCAGGACCATTTCGGCACCGCCAGCAACAACCGCGCGCTCAGCCTGGGCCTGAAATATGAGGACGGGCCCTTGCTGGCGGTAGCCACGTGGGACCAGTTGCGCCTGGCCGATGCCCCGCCGGGAAGCAATGGGCGGCCGCAGGCGGTGCAGCTAGGCGCCTCTTACGATTTCGAGGTGCTGAAGCTGTCCCTGGCGTGGTCGCGCCAGCGCAATGGCGATGTCGGGCTGGATGGTGGCGACCCGGACGGCTTGGGGCTGGGCCTGGGACCCGCCGCGTTCGTCCGTGGCGGCACGGTCAACGCCTGGCTGGTGGGCGCCAGCGTGCCTGTGGGGCCGGGCGCCGTCCTGGTTCAATGGTCGTTGGCACATCCGGACTGGCATTGGGACAACGGCATGACGGCGCGCAATGCGCAGGTGATGACTCTGGGCTATACGTACACCTTGTCTCCCCGCACGACGCTGTATGCCTTTGCCGGCTATGCGTCGAATTACACGCTGGACGACCAGTTCGACCCCGCCCATTCCCACACCACGCGCGTGGGCACGGGCATTTCGCACCGTTTCTGAGTCCGGCGGCGGGGCGGCCCGGGGTCAACTACAATCGGCAGGTTGCGGCGCATGACGCCCGTCCCCGTCCAGCCCCGACGTTTTCCGGAAGGTTTGCATGGATAGTCTCGAATGGCTCATACCCTGGGAGTTCTCTCCCACGCTGGTGGCCTCCTTCCTGGTGGCCATCGTGCTGTTCGTGCGTGGCCAGCGGGTCCATCATGTGACCGCCGTCCGCCGCATCCTGTTCTGGACGGGCATGGTGCTGCTGTACCTGTCCATGCATACCCGGCTCGACTACTACGCCGAGCGCATGTTCTTCATTCACCGCATCCAGCATCTGGTGCTGCATCACCTGGGGCCGCTGCTGGTCATGGCGGCCTTCCCGGGCCAGGTCATGCGGGCGGGGCTGCCCATGCGCTGGCGCGTCCGGCTGCGCGACTTCCTGCGTACCGGCGCCGGCCGCGCCACGGTGACGGTGCTCACCCACAAGATCTTCGTCCCGGCCCTGTTCGTCTTCCTGGTGATCGTCTGGCTGATCCCGTCGGTGCAGTTCTATTCCATGCTGGACTGGCGGCTCTACCGCCTGATGAACTGGTCGGTGGTGATCAGCGGCTTCATGTACTGGAACCTGATCCTGGACCGCAGGCCCGCGCCGCCCGCGGCCATGACGCCGGGCGGTCGGGTCATCTCCCCCGTGCTGACCATGCTGCCGCAGATGGTGGCCGGCGCGATCATCGCCTTCACCGAAAGCGATATCTATCCGCTCTTTGAACTGTGCGGGCGGGCCATCGCGATGTCGGCCCAGACCGACCAGACCATCGGCGGCCTGACCATGTGGATACCGGCAGCGCTGGTCGAGGTGATCGGCCTGATGGTAGCCCTGGGGACGTTGATGCGCCTGTCGGCAAAGGGACGCCTGCGCAAGGCGGACCGCGACGCGCAGGCGCGGGCCAGGGCCAAGGCCCGGGCGGTGTCCGCCTGAGGATGCAGCCTGCCTGCCGTTACTCGGGCAGCAGGCCGTGGTACTTCTTGCCCAGCGCCACGGTAGCCTGGAACATGCCAGCCTTGCTGCCGCAGTCGTAGCGCACGCCTTCATAGCGGTGCGCATATACGGCGCGCTCGCGCATCATCGACGCGATGCCGTCCGTCAGCTGGATTTCGTTGCCGGCGCCCATTTTGGTGGAGCGCAAGTGGTCGAAGATAGCGGCTTCCAGCACGTAGCGGCCCACGACGGCGAGCGTCGACGGCGCGGCTTCGGGATCCGGCTTTTCCACGATATGGGTGACGCGCTCGGTGCGGCCGTCGGCGCGGGCATCGCCCTGGCGGGTAGCCACGATGCCGTACTTGCGCGTATCCGCGCGGGGCACGTCCTGCACGCCCAGCACGCTGGCGTTCTGCGCCACGGCTACGTCCACCAGTTGCTTCAGCGCGGGCTGGTCGGAGTCGATCAGGTCGTCGGCGAGCAGCACGGCGAAGGGCTCGTCGCCCACCGCGGGCGCGGCGGACAGCACCGCGTGGCCCAGCCCCAGCGGGGCGGATTGGCGGATGTAGAGGCAATTCACATGCGCGGGTAGAATGCCCCGCACCATGGCCAACAGCTCATGTTTGCCTTTGCTTTCCAGATCGGATTCCAGTTCCGGGGCGGAGTCGAAGTGGTCTTCGATGGCGCGCTTATTGCGCCCGGTCACGAAAATAAGGTCGGTGATTCCGGCAGCCACGGCTTCTTCCACGGCGTATTGGATCAGCGGCTTGTCGACCACGGGCAGCATTTCCTTGGGCATTGCCTTGGTGGCGGGCAGGAACCGCGTACCCATGCCAGCGACAGGGAAAACAGCTTTACGGACAGGACGCATTGAGACCTCGTTGGGGGTATCGATGAAACATTTTAAGCTCATCGCTATCATAGGCTTATGAACCGCAGGAAAATGCCATCCATTTGCTCGATTGCGAAACGGGGTGCAATCGTCGGCCTGTCCGTGGCCTTGGCCATGCCCGCCCTCCCGATTGCCGCCTGGGCGCAGCCGATAGGGCTGCCCTCGATGGGCGCGGCGTCCGCTACCGAGCTGTCGCCCATGCTGGAGCGCAGCCTGGGCGAGGCCATCATGGCCCAGGGGCGGCGCGACCCGACCTACGTGGACGATTCCGAACTCAGCCAGTACCTCACCACCATGGGGCGCAAGCTGGCGGCGTACGCGCCCGGCGGTGTTCCCGAGGTCGAGATGTTCGGCGTGCGCGACCCCGAAATCAACGCTTTCGCCATGCCTGGCGGTTTCATCGGCGTCAACACCGGCCTGATCGTGTCTTCCGGCAGCGAATCCGAACTGGCCGCGGTGCTGGCCCACGAAATCGGCCACGTCGTGCAGCGCCACATCGCCCGCGGCATGACCCAGCAAAACCAGAACGGCATGGTCATGTTGGCCAGCCTTGCCGGCGCCCTGCTTGCGGCACTGGCCGGCGGGGGCGGCAATCTGGCAATGGGCGTGGCGGCCTTTGGCCAGGCAGCAGCCATCAACCGCCAACTGGGTTTTTCGCGCGATGCGGAACGCGAGGCCGACCGGGCCGGGCTGCAGATGCTGACCAAGGCGGGCTATGACGCCGAAGGCATGGCGCAGATGTTCGGACGCCTGATGAATGCGTCGCGCCTGAACGAAGGGGCGGGAGGCGGCTCATGGGCCAGCACCCACCCTCTGTCCATCGAACGTATGTCGGATGTGCAGAACCGGGTGCGCAACCAGTCACCCGTGGCGCGCCACGTGGACAGCGACGACTTCTGGTACGTGCGCGCCAAGATGCGCGTGGTGCAAGGCCGCGATGCGGTCAGCCTGCGCACCGCGAGCCAGCAATTGCAGGACGAGGCCCAGGCGCTGTCCGGCGTGCGCCGGTCCGCCGCCTATTACGGCCTGGCGCTGCAGGCATACCTGCGCAACAACCTGGCGGAGGCCGAGCGCAACTGGAACCTGGCGTCGGCCGACGGCCGCAGCTCGGCTCAATTGGCCAAGCTCAGCGTGGACATTGCCCTGGCCCGCAAAGACTACCCCCGCGCACTGGAGCTGGCCCAGGCCGGCACCAAGCGCTGGCCGGGACATCGGGCCCTTGGCATCGCCTACGCCCAGGCATTGCAAAGCGTCGGCCGCCACGCGGACGCGCAGGAATACCTGCGGGCCAAGATCAAGCAGTGGGGCAGCGATGAGCCCAGCCTCTACCAGATGCTGGCCCAGAGCGAGGACCGCAATGGCAAGCCCGTGGCCGCGCGCCGCGATCAGGCGCGCTACTACGTCATGACAGGCGCATACGCCGCCGCCGAATCGCAATTGCAACAGGCGCGCAGCATGTCTACCGACTTCTACGAACAATCGCAGATCGACGTGCAGATCAAGGAAGTCAAAGACAAGCTGGCCGAAGAGCGCCAGTTGCTGGAGCGCTTCAAGTCGGGTTGAACGCCGGGCCGGGCAGGGCGCGCGCGCCCTGCCAGCGTCTTACAGGCCAGTCTCGAAGAAGCGGCCCAGCCGCTGTGGCAGCCAGTTCAGGTGCGCCGGGAAACTGCCGGTCGGAAAACCGGCATGGCCGCCATCCGTGGGCTGGTGCAGCAGGATGGCGGACGAGCATTCCTCGGGCGTGGGCAGCGAGGCGGCCGGCACGAACGGATCGTTGCGGGCATTGAGCACCAGCGTCGGCACGGAGATCTTCGGCAGCCATGGCTTGCTGGAGGCGCGCGTCCAGTAATCCAGCGCATTGCGAAAACCATGCATGGGCGCCGTGTAGGTGTCATCGAACTCGCGCAGGTCGTGCGCATGCGCAATACGCATGACGTCGACCGCGCCGGGGTAGCGGTGCGCCTTCTCCAGCACTTTGTGCTTGAGCGTCTTCAGGAAATGGGCGGTATAGACCCGCCGATTGAATACGCCGGTGGACAGCGTCTTGCCGCAAGCCACCAGATCCAGCGGCACGGAGACACCCGCGCAGGCGGTCAGCCAGCCGGTGTCTTCCTGGTGCTCGCCCAGGTATTTGAGCAGGGCGTTGCCACCCAGCGAAACGCCCACGGCATGCCAGCGCGCATGCGGGATGCGCTGGCGCACGGTTTCCAGCAGGAAGCCGACCTCGGCCGAGTCGCCGGAGTAGTAGGCGCGGGCCAGGCGGTTGGGCACGCCCGAGCAGCCTCGGAAATGCGCGATCACCACGATCCAGCCGCGCGCGCGGAAATGATGCGCAATGGATTGCGCATAGCGGCTGTTACTGCCGCCTTCCAGGCCGTGGAACAGGATCAGGGCGGGCGTGTCGGGCGTATGCGGCAGGGACTTCCAGTCCGCATCCGTCATCCACCGGGCCGCCGCGGTCTTGCCATTGGCGACTGGGCGCTGGCCGCTGACGGGCGCACCGTCGGCGGACTTGTGCGGGAACAGGCCCGGACCGGTCCAATCGAAGTCGACGAAATCGGTGTCGGGCGTGTCGACCCGATCGCGCACGAACGCGATCCGGTGATACTGCGCGAACAAGGCGGCGTACACCGTCTGGCTGTCGCCTCCGGGCAACCAGGAGGGAACGGGGCAGGGCGTTGTATCAAGACGAGCAGCGGCCAACTAAAAATCCACCCGATTCAGTGCAGCATGTCGGGTACGTCGTGCAAGTCGAGCACCCCGGCTTCCGTGGGCGCCGGCGAGGCATGGTGCATGACCATGCGCCAGCCGGTGGGACCCTTGTGGTAGATATTGGTGGCATAGCAATTGGCGAATTGCGTGCCTTCCCGCGTCTGCACCGCCACCTGTTCCACCAGCACGTGCACGGCGCACATCATGCTCAGCATGACCAACGGGCGCAAAGGGCGCACGTGCAGGGGGCCGTTGGCCAGTACCTGCTGCCAGGAGTCGTGCACCGCCGAGTGGCCGACGATACGCAGGCCTCCCGGGTGGATGCAGACGACTTCCTCGTCGTCCGCCCAGACTTGCATCAGGCGAACGACGTCCGCCTGCTCGAGGGCTTCGTAGAACGCGTGCTCTGCTTCTTCGGGCGTGGCGAACATGGTTGCGGAAACGGGTGGACGTTGTGGAGCGGGTAACTCAGTGCCCGTGGCCGTGCAGCACGGTGCCGGGCTTCAGGCGGTATTCGGCGCCGCAGTAGGCGCAGCTGGCGGAGCCGGTGCGAGCCACGTCCAGGAACACGCGCGGGTGCATGCTCCAGAGCGGCGCCTTGGGGCCCGGACAGAACACGGGCAGGTCGTCGGCGCCGACCTCGATGACTTCGTGGGAGTGGGGGACGGCGGCCGGGGCAGCAGCGGTCATGGATATTCCTGAAAAAAAACCGGTAAACGGCAGGTTGGGGCAATGTTGCGGCCTGGTCTTGGACCGGGCCGCGCGGATCAGACTTTACTCAGCCAGTGATGGTACTTCGGGTTGCGGCCATTCACCACGTCAAAAAACGCTTTCTGCAGCTTCTCCGTGATCGGGCCGCGCCGGCCGGAGCCGATCTGGCGGTTGTCAACTTCCCGGATGGGCGTCACTTCGGCGGCGGTACCGGTGAAGAACGCTTCGTCCGCAATGTAGACGTCATCGCGCGTCAGGCGCTTGGTGAGCACGCGCAGGCCCAGGTCGGCGGCCAGCGCATGGATGGTCGAGCGGGTAATGCCGGTCAGGGCAGAGGCGATTTCCGGCTCGCAGAGCACGCCGTCCTTGACGATAAATAGGTTCTCGCCGGAGCCCTCGGCCACAAAGCCTTCGGTGTCCAGCAGCAAGGCCTCGTCGTAGCCGTCTTGCAGGGCTTCGGTATTGGCCAGGATGGAGTTGGCGTAGGTGGTGGCCACCTTGGCGCGCGGCATCGTGACGTTCACGTGCTGGCGCGCGAAGGACGACACCTTGACGCGGATGCCTTCGGATAGCGCTTCTTCGCCCAGGTAGGCGCCCCACGGCCAGGCGGCAATGGCCACATGTACCCGGGCGCCCTTGGGAGAGAACCCCATTTTCTCGGGGCCGTAGAACACCAGGGGGCGCAGGTAACCGGCTTCCAGCTGGTTCTCGCGCACGACCGTCCGCTGCGCCTCATTGATCGTGTCGCGATCGAAGGGCATGGGGATCTGGTAGATATGCGCCGAATTGAACAGGCGGTTGGTGTGGACTTCCAGGCGGAAAATGGCGGTGCCTATCTCGGAACGGTAGGCGCGTACACCTTCGAACACCGACAGGCCGTAGTGCAGGGAGTGCGTCAGGACGTGCGTGGTCGCGTCTCGCCACGGAACGAGCTTGCCGTCATACCAGATGAAGCCGTCGCGGTCTGCCATCGACATGGTCTACTCCCAAGAGCCCAAGAATCTCGAGGCCCGTATTGTATCAAGCGGCGAGGTTACAATACGCGCCTATTCGCGCCCCGGCGCGGCGTCCCCGGACCCGCGCACAGTGATCCCGGCGGGCGAACGGGTTGTCGTGCGTTCCTTTTCCTTAGAGTTTCCATGTCGTCCTGTCCGGATCGCCAGGGGCCAGCCGTTGTCCTCTGAATCCGCGCTTCCTGAAACCGAAGACCCCGCCGTGGTCCGCCAGGAACGCCTCACTGCGTTTCGCGCTGGTGTCCACGCCATCGTGCCCGCCCTGATCGCCACGGCCACGTGGGGGCTGGTCACCGGGGTGGCGATGGTCAAATCGGGGCTGACGGAGTCGATGGCGCTGGCCATGACCCTGCTGCTGTACGCCGGTTCCGCGCAACTGACATCCCTGCCGCTCATCGCCACCGGCGCGCCGCTCTGGCTGATTTTCGCCGCCGGCTGCGTGGTGAACCTGCGTTTCCTGATTTTCGGCGCGGCCCTGCAACCCTATTTCCGCCATTTGTCCTGGCCCAAGCGGCTGGGGCTGGGCTATTTCACGACCGACATGGGCTTCGTGCTGTTCATGCCGCGCTATGGGGATGCGGCGGTGCGGGGCACGCGCGAGCAGCTCTGGTTCTTCCTGGGCGCCATCGCGCCGGGCTGGTTCGTCTGGCAGACGTCCTCCATCGTGGGTATTTACCTGGGCACCATGGTGCCCACGGGCTGGTCGCTGGACTTTGCCGCGGTGCTGGCGCTGCTGGCCATCACGGTGCCGCTGGCTAATTCCAAGCCCATGCTGATTTCGATGCTGGCCGCAGGCGTGGTCGCCTGGACCGGGCAGGTCCTGCCGCTACGCCTGGGCCTGGCGGCCGCCGTGGTGGCAGGCGTGGTCGCCGGCATCTGGGCCGAACGCTATTTCAAGGCCCGCGCATGACTTTCTGGCCTTCCGAAATCTACGTCTATTCCGCCATCCTGCTGCTGGCCCTGTGCAGTGTGCTGACCCGCGCCGGCTTTATGCTGTTCGGCGACTACATTCCCCTGCCGGAGGGGGTGCGACGCGCATTGCGCTACGCGCCCGCGGCAGCGCTGACCGCCATCATCGTGCCGGACCTGCTGCCCTGGAAGGCCGGCTTGGGGCCCGTGTTCGACTACAAGCTGGTCGCCGGCGTGGTCGCCATCCTGGTATTCCTGCGCACCCGCAGCGCGGTCCTGGTCATCATTGTCGGCATGTTGGCGCTCTGGGGCCTGCGCTGGCTGGCCGGCTGAGGGTAATGCCATAAAGCGTCCATCTGGTGGACGTGCTGGGTATGCCCGGCGGGCGCTCTTTGGGGGCGTCGGCAGGCGTTTGCAATGCCTTTCGAACGGCGTCTTGACCGTGTGGTAATGCGGCTGCGCTAAAATCATGTTATCCACAGCAATCCGGGCCTGGTACTGCCCTCATGAGTATCGAATCCAGAATGCGCCGCCTGGCCTGCAAGGCAGGAGGAAGATTGCGCGTGTTCAGGCTGTCCCGATGCATATGTAGTGCAGTGCGCGTAGCACTCTCGTTTTGTTCTTTTTCACTGGTCCCGGTATCTGCCTAACCCTGATGACTGAATCCACTCAATCCGTAGCACCCGCCGCTGCCGCACCCGCGCCGACGTTCGCCGACTTCGGGCTGCACCCCCTGCTTCTGCAGTCCATCGCCGAAACCGGCTACACCACGCCCACGCCCATCCAGGCCCAGGCCATCCCTGTCGTGGTGGAAGGGCGCGATGTCATGGGCGCGGCCCAGACGGGCACCGGCAAGACGGCTGCCTTCACGCTGCCGATCCTGCACCGCCTCATGCCGCTGGCCAATACCAGCGCATCGCCCGCGCGCCATCCGGTGCGCGCGCTGATCCTCACGCCCACGCGCGAACTGGCTGACCAGGTCTACGAAAGCGTCAAGCGCTACAGCAAGCAGACGCCGCTGCGTTCCGCGGTGGTGTTCGGCGGTGTGGATATCGGTCCGCAGAAGGAAGCCCTGCGCCGCGGTTGTGAAGTGCTGGTGGCCACGCCTGGCCGCCTGCTCGATCACGTCGAGCAAAAGAACGTGAACCTGAGCCAGGTCGGCATTCTGGTGCTGGACGAAGCCGACCGCATGCTGGACATGGGCTTCCTGCCCGACCTGGAACGCATCATCCGTCTGCTGCCAGCGCAGCGCCAGGGGCTGTTGTTCTCCGCCACCTTCAGCAACGAAATCCGCAAGCTCGGGCGTTCGTACCTGAACCACCCTGTCGAGATCGAAGTCGCGGCGCGCAACGCCACCGCCAACACGATTACCCAGATCGCCTACAAGATGCCCAGCGACGCCAAGCGCGCGGCGGTCGTGCATCTGGTGAAGTCGCGTGGCCTGAACCAGGTCATCGTGTTTTCCAACACCAAGATCGGCACAGCGCGGCTCGCCCGCGACCTGGAGCGCGACGGCGTGCGCGCCGAATCGATCCATGGCGACAAAACGCAGGCCGACCGCATGAAGGCGCTGGAAGCCTTCAAGGCTGGTGAACTGGAAGTGCTGGTGGCGACCGACGTGGCCGCGCGCGGCCTGGACGTGGCCGGCGTGCCTTGCGTCATCAACTACGATCTGCCGTACAACGCCGAAGACTACGTGCACCGCATTGGGCGCACGGGCCGCGCGGGCGCCTCGGGCGAGGCCATTGCCTTGTTCACGCCCGATGAGGAACGCTTTCTGCTCGATATCGAAAAGCTCATCAAGCGCGAAGTGCCGCGCGGTACCCTCGACGTGCCGGCCGACCTGGTCGCGCGCAGCCACCGCCGCAGCGATGAGCGCCGAGGTTCGTCCTCGCGCGAAGGCCGTGACAGCCGCGGCAGCGACCGTGGCCGTACGTCCGAGCGCCGCTCCGGCTACTCGTCTGGCGCGCCGCGCCAGCCCGTGGACGATTTCTTCCTCAAGCCCTATGAGCCCTCGGTCTCGTCGGCTCCCGCCGAAGAGCCCGCGCCCAGGAACAATGGCGGCTCCACCGGGCCGAAGCGCCAGATTGCCGTCCTGCTGGGCGGCAGCCGCAAGCCCTGAGAAGCTTTTACTTGAAAAAACCCGCAAGCCCTAGGGGCGTTGCGGGTTTTTTTTTGGTTGGGGGGCTTTCAGGCAGCCAGCATGCGCGGCAGGTCCGGCAACGCCGTGGCGACCGCGGGGCTGTTTTCATTCAGGCTCTCAAGCAGTCGTTCCAGGTGGCCGATATGCGGCAGCATCGGTCCGTAGAACACCACTCGCGAGCCGATCTGCACCAGCAGGGTAGGGAAGTTTTCCACATCTTCGTCGCCCAGCAGTTCGGCGTGGTCCTCGATGTCTATCCAGGCGAAGACGTGCCGCGGCATGGCGTCGGCCAGCGCTTGCAGTTTGGGCTTGTATTGCTCGCAGGTATCGCACCAGGCCGCGCAGAAGCAGGCGACCAGCCAGGTGTCGGGCGATGTGCCGAGCCGCGCGCGCAGAGCAGCCAGGTCGGTATCGGGTACAAGTAGAGACATGTGGGCAGATCAAGGCGTGTTTGACTATCATACCCGGGATGTCTATCCCCTTATTCTTCGTCCATGACTGCTTTGCGCACTGATTCCGCCACGCCTGACAACGGCCGATTTTCCGCAGCCGGCGCCGGCGCCGTCAGCGTGGGCCAGGCGTTCAAGCGCGCGCTGGTGTCCCAGTGCCACCCCTCCATGCTGTTCGCGGTATTGCTGCCGTTCCTGATCGCGCTGGTGGGGGCGCTGTTGTTGCTGTACCTGTTCTGGACACCGCTTAACGAATGGCTGGCGGCGGAGGCGGCGCGCTGGGACTTCGTCAACCGGGCAGAGGACTGGATGTTGGCGATGGGGCTGTTCTCGCTCAAGGTCTACATGATCCCCGTGATCGCGGTGGCCATTCTGTTGCCAGTCTCGGGCATCCTGGGCCTGGCGATTGCAGCCGTCTTCGTGATGCCGCTTGTGCTGCGCCACGTCAGCAAGCGTGAATACGTGAGCGTCGCGCGCCAAGGCAGGCATGCGACCGCGGTCAGCGTGTGGAACGCGATCTGGGTATCCCTGGCCTTTGCCGCGGGTTGGCTGCTGACGCTGCCGCTCTGGTTGGTGCCGCCAATGGCCATTGCGCTGTCCATTTTCTGGTGGGCCTTCGCGTTCTCGCGCATGATGCGGGTGGACGCCATCGTTGAACATGCCAGCCCCGCCGAGCGCAAGCTGATCCTGGAACGCAACAACGGCGGCTTCTGGACCATAGGCCTGATCTGTTCGCTGTTGAACCTGTTGCCGCCGGCGTGGGTCATCCTGCCGGTATTCTCCGCCCTGGTCTATGCCCACTATGGTCTGGAAGCGCTCAAGCGTTTGCGCGAGGACCGCGTCATCGACGTCTGACCGGCGTCATCCCTCTCAACTACTGGAATCGGACATGGCCGCAGAACCCGCCGCCCGCCGTATCGGCCTCATCATCGTGGGGGACGAAATCCTCTCGGGCCGCCGTCAGGACAAGCATTTTTCCAAGGTCGTCGAACTGCTGGCCGCGCGCGGCATGCAGCTGGGCTGGGCCGAGATCGTGCCCGACGACCGCGACACGCTCATTGCCACCTATAAGCGCAGCTTTGCCACCGGCGACGTGGTGTTTTCCTGTGGCGGCATTGGCGGCACGCCCGACGACCATACACGCCAGGCCGCCGCGGCCGCGCTGGGCCTGCCGCTGGCGCTGCATCCCGAGGCCGAGCAGGCCATCGCCCTGCGCACGGCCGAGATGGCCGCCAAGGGGCAGGGCACGGCCGACATGAGTGCACCGGAAAACCAGCAACGCCTGCAGATGGGCGTGTTTCCGGAAGGCTGCGAGATCGTGCCGAACCCCTACAACCGAATCCCCGGCTTCTTCATCAAGGACCACACCTTCGTGCCGGGCTTTCCCGTCATGGCGTGGCCCATGCTGGAATGGACGCTGGACACACGTTATCGTGCGATGCAGCATGTGCGGGCGCATGCGGAACATTCCTTTCTGGTATTCAGCATGCCCGAATCGCGCATTACGCCCGCCATGCAAACCGTGGAAACCCGTTGGCCGGGCGTCCGGGCATTCAGCCTGCCCAGCGTGGGTGAGGCGGGCGGCACGCCCCATATCGACCTGGGCGTGAAGGGCGAACCGGCCGCCGCAGCCGAGGCGCTGGAGTTTTTAAGGGCTGAAGTGCTGCGCCTGGGCGGCAAGCTTGCGCCGCCGCCGGCAGCATGACGACAGGGCCGCCCTTCATGTGCGGCCCTTTTTTTTGATACAAAAACCGGTTGCCAAACGCGCCAGTAAATTTCACAATACGGGAAAGAACTGTTTGCTGCGATGCCGCAAGTCCGGTTCCCGAAGGCGGGGTCCTACAGGCGGCGCGGCTGTCCTAGCCCTCTTTCCATGTCCCGTCTCCCCACTACCCGCAATGCCCTGGACGCCGAGACCGAAGGCGCGTCCGCCCATCCCATCGCCATTCAGGTGATCGAGCGTGCCATGCGCCTGCTCGATGCCCTGGCCGCGCAACCCGACCCGGTAACGCTGAAAGAGCTGTCCGCGACCACCGGGCTGCACGCGTCCACGGCGCATCGCATCCTGAACGACCTGGTGGTGGGGCGCTACGTAGAACGCGTCGACAATGGCTTGTATCAGCTGGGCATGCGCCTGCTGGAGCTGGGGTCCTTGGTCAAGGGGCGGCTGAACGTGCGCGAAGCGGCCATCTCCGCCATGCGCTCGCTGCACAAATTAACCGGGCAGACCATCAACCTGTCGGTCCAGCAGGGCGACGAAATCGTCTACATCGACCGCGCCTGGAGTGAACGCTCCGGCATGCAGGTGGTCCGCGCCATCGGCGGCCGCGCGCCGCTGCACCTCACCTCGACCGGCAAGCTGTTCCTGTCGACCGCGGATGCGCGCCAGGTCCGTGCA
>Ga0182740_1001283_pt1 | contig 17571 bp, 18 predicted proteins | sample eDN5th37CKraftBY_FD_128872 | JGI IMG/M metagenome (GOLD analysis project Ga0182740, IMG submission 128872) | Enriched backyard soil microbial communities from Emeryville, California, USA - eDNA 5th pass 37_C Kraft BY (version 2) (version 2) | ecosystem: Environmental > Terrestrial > Soil >...
ATCGAACGCATTACGAAGGTCGCCTTCGACCTCGCGCGGAAGCGCCGGAACCTCGTCCACTCGGCCGAGAAGCACAACGTCATGCGGTCGGGGCTGCTCTGGAAGAAGGTCACGACCGAAGTCCACAAGTCCTACGCCGCCGACGTCAGGCTCGAGCACATCCTCGCCGACAACTGCGCGATGCAGCTGATCCGCAATCCCAAGCAGTTCGACGTCATCGTGACCGACAACCTGTTCGGCGACATTCTCTCCGACGAAGCTGCGATGATGACGGGTTCGCTCGGCATGCTGCCTTCCGCATCACTCGGCGCACCCGACGCCAAGACCGGCCGCCGCAAGGCACTCTACGAGCCCGTCCACGGCTCCGCGCCCGACATCGCCGGCAAGGGCCTGGCAAACCCGATCGCGACGATCGCCTCGTTCGCAATGGCGCTGCGCTATTCCTTCGATCTCGGCACCGAAGCCGATCTCGTCGAAAAGGCGATCGCCAACGTTCTGGATAAGGGCCTGCGCACCGGCGACATCATGCAGCCCGGCATGACCAAGGTCGGCACGAGCGAGATGGGCAAGGCTATCGAAGCTGAACTGACGGCGCTCGCGGGCTGAGTCAGGCACGCCTCGGGAAACGTTTATCTCGCAGTCGAGAGCCGGCCCTGGGTCCCGGCTCTTCGCTGCGCTTCGGCCGGGATGACAAGGAGCGAAACTCGCGAAAGTTTGTCATCCCGGGCGAGCCAACTTGCGAGACCCGGGACCCAGCCGCAAACGTCCAAATAACCTAAACGGCTGGTTCGTCCTTGCAGGCGCTCGGCTGGCCTTGAATGGCCCCGCGCGCGGTCCAGCGCGGCTTGCCCTCCCCCGGCGCCGCCTGCTCGGTGCGCGACACGAAGTAGAATTCATAGCAGTTCGTATCGACTCGGGCGACGCGGTAGCAGCCGCCCGTCGCGTCGTAATCGTAGATGGTGCACAGCGTGCCTTGCGTGATCGACCAATGGCCGGTCAGCGTCATGTCGCGCTCGACGTATTTCAGCCGCCCGTCTTCGCCGTAATGCTCGGTAAAAACCTTGCCGCTCACATAGCGGCCATCGAGCGTTGCACCCTTGAAGCGCTGCAGCTCTTCATCGTTGAGCCACGCACTAATCGCCGACACCTGCGGCACGAGTGCCGGCGCGCAGAGCGCCAGCCCTCCAATGGCAAGCATCGTCAACTTCAACGGATTCACGGCGTCCCCCTTTTCTTATTTCGCGATACGCGAGTTGTGGCCGCTACTAACCTCATAAGATGTTTGCTTCGCGGCGGCGGAGGATCCGCACTCAACATCTCTCTCTATGCGGCGTTCCATTAAGAACGCGTACACCGCGAGCGGCACGTTCGCTCCGCAACTCGACAATCCTTGAAAATCATGGGCTACCCGCGTATGTGAAGCCCCTGACAACAGACGCGCCGCGCGGGCAAGCGCTCGCGCCAAAACCAAGATTTTCAAGGACATAACGCCATGGGCTATAAGGTCGCCATCGTCGGCGCCACGGGCAACGTAGGCCGCGAGATGTTGAATGTGCTCGCGGAACGCAAATTCCCCGTCAGCGAGCTTCATGCCTTGGCTTCACGCCGTTCGCTGGGCACGGAAGTTTCCTTCGGCGATCGCGTCATCAAATGCCAGGACCTGGAAACGTTCGACTTCACCGGCGTCGACTTCTGCCTGATGTCCGCAGGCTCGACCGTGTCGAAGGAATGGTCGCCCCGCATCGGCGCTCAGGGCACGATCGTCATCGATAACTCGTCCTACTGGCGCTACGACCAGGACGTGCCGCTCGTCGTGCCGGAAGTGAACGCCGACGCCGTTCGCGGCTTCGCCAAGAAGAACATCATCGCCAACCCGAACTGCTCGACCGCGCAGCTCGTCGTCGCCTTGAAGCCGCTGCACGACGCGGCAACCATCAAGCGCGTCGTCGTCTCGACCTATCAGTCGGTTTCCGGCGCGGGCAAGGAAGCCATGGACGAACTCTGGCAGCAGACGAAGGGCAAGTACGTGCCCGGCCAGGAAGTGGATCCCAAGAAGTTCCCGAAGCAGATCGCGTTCAACTGCATTCCTCACATCGACGTCTTCATGGAAGACGGCTACACGAAAGAGGAATGGAAGATGCTGGCCGAGACGAAGAAGATCTTGGATCCCAAGATCAAGCTGTCGGCGACATGCGTGCGCGTGCCGGTCTTCGTCGGCCACTCCGAATCCGTCAACATCGAGTTCGATAGGCCGATCAGCCCCGAGGAAGCCCGCGAAATTCTGCGCGCCTCGCCCGGTATCGTCGTCATCGATAAGCGCGAGCCTGGCGGCTATATCACCCCGGTTGAAGCGGCAGGTGAGTTCTCGACGTTCGTTTCGCGCATCCGCGAAGATGCGACCGTCGAAAACGGTCTGGCGATGTGGATCGTCTCCGACAATCTGCTGAAGGGCGCGGCCCTCAACGCCGTCCAGATCGCAGAGACGCTGATCAATCAGCGCCTCGTCACGAAGGCTGCTTAATCACCGCGCCGAAGACTTGCAGAGGGAGCGCCCGCAGATTTGCCGGCGCTCTCTTTTTCGCCGAGCGGATCGAGCGCCTGGATGATCGTGCCGAGGTCCTGAAGAAAGCGATCTCTGTGCTGGGCAGGCAAGCTCGCCAGAATGCGATCATCGACCCTCCGAGCCAGAGGCTCTCGCGCCTTCAAGATCTTTGCGCCCTCGTCCGTCACCTTGACGGCGTAAGCGCGCGCGTCCTCTCGCGTGCGGCGGCGTTGCAGCAGGCCCTTCTTCAACATCCGGCGGACGACGTCCGCCAGCGTCGACCGGTCGATGCCGGTAAGCTCGACGAGCTGTGTCTGGTTCACGCCCTCGTTCTGAGCGACTGTAAGGAGGATGGCAAATTGGCGAGGCGTTAGATCATCGCCGCCAAGTTCGGTTTGGAAGAGATCGGCCGCACACTGTCCGGCCCTGTGTAGAAGATGCAAAGGCGACCGCTCAAGGCGGTTGGTCGGAGTCTGACGTGCCATTCCATGCCCCAGTGCATTCCGTCATCTCCTTTCGGTTTCGATCGGCGTCCGGGACAGAGAGCCCAGAACGCCGCCAAGACGAAATGATAAATGCTCACCGCTTCTAATTCCTGAAAAGAAACACCACGCCGGGTGCTCCGTCCAGCAAAAAGACAAACGGTGTTCAAAATCTTGCTGATAACGGTAGGGGATTTAGGCTTACGCTGCGAATTACGATGCGTTCGGCCCATCAGGCGCCGTGGTCTCGTATTTCTTCAGAAGACCGATTTGAGCTAGGGCGAAGACAAATGTGATCGGCATAATGCCGAATACCTTGAATGCCACCCAAGTGTCCGTGGAGAAAAACCTCCACATGACTTCGTTGAGAATGGCCAGGAATACGAAAAATAAAGCCCAGCGGAGAGTGAGAATTCGCCATCCCTCTTCCGACAGTCGCATGACGTCGCCGAAAACGATCTTGAGAAACAGGCGTCCCGAAAGGAGGCCCGCGATCAGAATGGCAGCGAACAGCCCATTCACGATCGTCGGTTTGATCTTGATGAAGTGGTCGTCCTGAAGCCACAGCGTCAGACCGCCGAACACGAGCACGAAGACCCCCGTGACGAGCGGCATTGTCGCGATGCGGCCGAGAAACGCCCGCGATGCGGCCAGCGAGACAACCGTCGCCACCATGAACGCACCGGTGCCCGCAAAGATTCCGAACCGGCTGTTGATAATGAAGAACACGATCAGAGGGCCGAGCTCGACGGCGAGCTTGATCAGCTGCTTGCGATCGAACTGGGGTTCTTCGGCCGTGCTCGGCATCTTATTCTGGTCCGCCATGTCTTTCAGCCTTCAGCGTGAGAGGGGTCAGGCAGACGATACTTCTGCATGACCCTCGTCAGGATCCAGGCGTAAACGCCCGACACGGGTAGCACCACAGCGACCTTGAACAAGATCCAGACGTTCACACCGTCCATCTCGTGCCCGAGAATGTGGTACATATGATTTTCTTGGAAGGCCTGACGGACATATTCATTCGCCGCGGCGGTCAAGAAGAAGAAGAGCGCAAAGCTCCACGTGAACTTGTGCCAGCCTTCATCAGTATAATGAAACGTCTTCTCGAACACGTACTTGAAGAAGTTCTGGTTGAGCCAAAGCCCGGAAATCAGGAACACGCCGAACAGGGCGTTAAAGATCGTCACTTTGATCTGAACCCACATCGGATCGTTCGTGATGATCGTGAGCGCAGCGAAAACAATTGTTACGCTTGACGCGATGAGCGGAAAGATCGGCGGCCGGTGGAACATGTAAAGCATCACGCCGATGGCCAGAAAGGTCGTGGCGATCAGCGCCCACGTACCCGCGTTGATGCCGAAGAACGCGTTGACGACGAACATCGTGACCAGCGGTCCGAATTCGCTGAGAATGTTGATTGTCTGCTCGGCGTTGAATGGAAAAAAGCGCTTCCGTGCCTTCATCAATGGAGGATTCCCGATATTCAAGTCTTGCGTCATATGGCGTTCCGTTCCCCGAAAGTCAGATGCCGGCAATGGCACGTGCGAAGTCCGCGGCTGAAAAGGCTTGCAGATCGTCCGCCCCTTCACCCACCCCGATGGCATGCACGGGCAGCCCGAACTTGGCTGCAATGGCGACAAGAATGCCGCCGCGAGCGGTCCCGTCGAGTTTGGTCATGATCAACCCTGTCACACCGGCGCGGTCCCGAAACACTTCGACTTGGCTCAATGCGTTCTGACCCGTCGTAGCATCAAGCACAAGAACTACGTCCTGCGGTGCTGCCGGATCTAGTTTCTTCAGAACGCGTGTGACTTTTTCGAGTTCTTCCATCAGCGCCTGCTTGTTTTGCAGGCGTCCGGCCGTATCAAGCAGAAGCACATCGGCGCCAGTCTCTTGCGCCTGTTTCAACGCATCATAGGCGAGACCGGCTGAATCACCGCCGACAGCGCGCGCGACAACGGGCACGCCCGCGCGCTCGCCCCAGACTTTCAGCTGATCGATGGCAGCCGCACGGAACGTATCGCCTGCGGCGAGAACAACCGACTTACCTTCAGCTTTGTATTTGTTGGCGAGCTTGCCGATCGTGGTCGTCTTGCCGGTGCCGTTGACGCCGACCATCATGACGACGTGCGGTTTGTGCGACGAATTGATGACAAGCGGCTTTGCGACAGGCATCAGCACGCGCTCGACTTCGGCCGCGAGGATGGCGCGGACCTCGTCCGCCGAAATGCCCTTCTCGAAACGTCCCTTGCCGATCGCATTCGTGATGCGGGTCGTCGTCTCGAGCCCGAGATCCGATTGAATGAGCAAGTCTTCGAGATCATCGATCGTGTTCGCATCGAGCTTGCGCTTGGCGAACAGATCCGTGATGCCGGACGTCAGCTTCGACGAGGTCTTGCCGAGCCCCGATTTCAGCCTTTGCAGCCAGCTTTGCTTGACGGGTTCGGGCTTCACCGGCTCAGGCACTGGCGCGATCGGAGCAACAGCTGCGGGAGGCGCAGGCTCCGGAGCCGGAGGCTCTGGCACTGCAGCCGGAGGCTCTGGCGTCGAAACTTCAGGCGCTGCCTTCTGGGCCGCATCTTCGACAGGCTTTGCTTCAGGCTCTTTGGCAGGCTCAGACCCGCCTCTGAAGAAGCGGCCGAAAAGCCCTCTGCCTTTTTCCTTGGGTTCGCTCACGAGATGGCCTCGCCCACGAGCCGCTGCGTTTCAGCGCGTGTGATGTGTGTTCGGACGATCGTACCAGCGCTCAGCGCGCGCTCACCTTGCATCAAAACCTCTGCATATTGTGGCGTGCGGCCGTTGCCATCGCGTTCGATTAGCACTTCGACCACCTGCCCCCGTTGACTCTCTAAATACGAACTGAGCACCGCGCTTCCCTTATCGCGCAGCCGGGAGGCGCGCTCCTTGACGATTGCGCCGTGAACTTGCGGCATGCGCGCAGCGGGCGTTCCCCGGCGCGCAGAAAATGGAAAGACGTGCAGATAGATCAGTCCGCATTCATCGACGATGTTCATGGAATTCTCGAACATGTCGTCCGTCTCGGTTGGAAATCCGGCGATGAGATCGGCGCCGAACACGATGTCGGGTCTGAGCTTCCGCGCGCTCTCGCAGAATGCAATCGCATCGGCCCGCAAGTGCCGCCGCTTCATCCGCTTCAATGTCAGATCGTCGCCAGCCTGCAGCGACAGATGCAGATGCGGCATCAATCGCTCCTCTTCGCCAAGCGCAATCATCAGATCCGCATCGGCTTCGACTTGATCAATCGATGAAAGCCTGAGCCGCGCGAGCTCGGGCACATGCCGCAGCACCTGGCGCACAAGCTTGCCGAGCGTTGCCTCTCCCGGCAGATCGCGCCCGTACGACGTAATGTCGACACCCGTCAGCACGACTTCGAAATACCCGCGCTCGACGAGCGAACGCACCTGATTGACGACCTCGCCCGCTGGCACCGAACGCGACGGACCGCGTCCATACGGAATGATGCAAAACGTGCAGCGATGGTCGCATCCATTCTGAATCTGCAAATAAGCGCGCGTATGCGAATGGAAACCGTCGATCATGTGCAGCGCCGACTCGCGCACGCTCATGATGTCATTGACCAGCACCCGCTCGCTTGAAGCCGTCGAAAGCCCGGAGAAGGTCGCAGCCTTCATCTTCTCGGAATTGCCGACGACGTGATCGACTTCCGCCATGTCGGCAAAGCGCTCCGGCTCGATCTGCGCCGCGCATCCGGTCACGATGATGCGCGCCTCGGGTCTCGAACGCCGCAGCTTGCGGATCGTCTGCGCCGCCTGCCGCACGGCTTCGCCGGTCACGGCACAGGTATTGACGATGACCGCGTTATCAAGCCCCGCCTCGCGCGCGTGACGTCGCATAACCTCGGATTCGTAAACATTCAGCCGGCAGCCGAGCGTTATCACTTCGGGTTCGGACATAGGCGCTCTGTTGTCGTTCCTTTGAGAGGCGCCCGCCCGCGGTGCAGGTGAGCGGTCCGATTGAGACGCCGGACTAAACCGACACCTTCGCCAATTTCGAAAAATCGATTGCGCCCTCGTACTCGAATTCAACGGGGCCCGTCATCAGAATGTGGTTATTGTTCGCCCACTCGATATGCAGATCACCGCCAGGCAAAGTCACTTTGACACTGCGGCCTGTCAGCTTCTTTCGCGCAGCGGAAACAGCCGCAGCGCATGCGGCAGAACCGCAGGCGAGCGTCAAACCTGCGCCACGCTCCCAGGTCCTCAGCAGAATGGATGAGTCCGAAGTCACCTGCGCCAGCGAGATGTTCGCCCGCTCCGGAAACACCGGATGGTTCTCGAGCAACGGCCCGAAGCGGCCGAGGTCATAGAGATCGAGATCCTCGACCCAGAAGATCGCATGCGGATTGCCGACATTCACCACCGACGGCGAATGCAGCACCGGCTCGTCGATCGGCCCGACTTGCAGTTCGATGGCCCGGGTATCGCGAAACTCTTCAGAGAGCGGGATGTCCTGCCAGTCGAATTTCGGCTCGCCCATATCGACCGTGATCGACGCCTGGCTTTTGACGACCGTGTCGAGCACGCCGGCGCGCGTTTCTGCCTGGAATTGGCTTCCCGCCCCGCCTTGCGCCAGATACCAGCCGACGCAGCGCATGCCGTTGCCGCAGGCACCCGCCTCCGACCCATCGGCATTGTAGATCCGCACGAAGGCTTCCGTGCCCGCCGTTTTGGGCGCGTGCAGAACCATCATCTGGTCGAACCGCGACATGCGGTCGGCAGCGACCGCTGCGGCCTCTTCAGGCGTGAACACCCGCGGGCTGTTGCGCAGATCGACGACGACGATCTCGTTGCCGAGCCCGTTCATCTTGAGGAAGGGAATGGTCGATGCCGTATTCATGCAAGCCTATATGGCGAGAAGCGCCAAAAATGACAATCGCAACGCACGGATCCCGCGGGCAGCGGCCGTAGCGCCGCAGATGCCGAACTTGTATGATCGGTCATCGAGGCCGCAACGCCTGCCGCTGCGGAACAAGCAGCCGCCCTGAGCCGTTGGGCGCAGCAAAAGCTTCGTTTTGTTTCAAAAAACGCCCGCGTCGCCCGTGAGATTGCAAATGACGCCGTACTCAAAGCCTCTCTTCTTCAAAACTGCCTTCGCCCGCGCCCGCCCGTGCTATTGCTACGGTTGTATTTGCCTCACGCCCGACGAACGCGCCTACGAGCGCCGGGTATTCAGGCTGGTGCGCGCCTGGAGCAAAGAGTTGAAGCGGCGTAGGCACGCCTAGCAACTCGGCCAGCTGGCCAGTGTGACAAGAGCGCAAGCGCCGCCGCGATTCTGCGCGCCTCGCCTTGCCGGAAATCGCGAAACCGCGCACAAGGAGCGCTCCAAGCCCCGGGGGTGAGCGCTTTGCGGATCAAGAATTTCGCACAGGTCGCAGCGTTTGCCTGCATTTTTGCCGCCGCTGCCAGCACCGGTGCGGCAGCCGGCGATCTCCTCTACGCCCTGAAAATCGGCGTTTTGGCCCATGACGTGCCGGACCTCTGGAGCGGCTTCCAGGTCGAGCGCAATGCCGCAGACATCAATATAGAAGCGCAGTTCGCCGCCGCCTGGGCGCTTCCCTGGGGCGCCGTTCGCCCCGTCATAGGCGGCTCGATCAACACCCGCGGCGATACCAGCAACGGCTATATCGACGCGCGCTGGCAGGGAGATTGCCCGTCAGGGCTGTTCTTCGGCCTGGGCCTGGGCGCGGCCATTCACGATGGGGAAACGGGCGGACCCGGGTCTGACCCCGATAAGAAATGGCTGGGCTCGCGCGTTCTGTTCCACATCCCGATGGAAGTTGGCTACCACCTCGACGAGCATTCCGACGTCTCGGTCTATTTCGAGCACATGTCGAACGCCTACACGCAGAAGTACAATGAAGGCATGGACCGCATCGGCCTCCGTTATGGCTACCGGTTCTGAACCGGCCTCCTGCGCGTGCGGCCGGCTCCGCGTAGCGGAGTCGCAGGCGCCAACAAAGTTGACTTTTAGGGCCCTTTCCCCCATACCACCCCCATTCCGACGGCCCTGAAACCAGAGCCGCCGCCCTGCACATGGACTACCCATCTCAAAATGGGCCCGGGAGGCAGGGGGGTTAACATCCGGCGGCGCGTGGCGCTCCCGGGTGCGTTTGTGCTTTGCGCACGCTTTGCGCACGGCGTGGACGTTCCCACATCTAACGTCATCCTGGCGAAGGCCGGGATCCATCCAGGCTTCTGGCTTGGGCGGATCCCCGCCTGCGCGGGGGACTTAAAACGAGTTGTAAGCACGATTTTCGAGGCTGAATGTTTCAATCGCTGACAGAACGGCTCTCGGGCGTCCTTGATAAGCTGACGCGACGCGGCGCGCTAACGGAGGCCGACGTCACCGAAGCGATGCGCGAAGTTCGCCGCGCTCTCCTCGAAGCCGACGTCGCGCTCGATGTCGTCAAGGACTTCACCGAGAAGGTCAAAGCCAAGGCTGTCGGCGCCGAAGTCCTGCGCTCGGTCACGCCCGGCCAGATGGTCGTCAAGATCGTCAATGACGAGCTTGTCGCGATGCTGGGCTCGGATGCGCAGCCGGTCGACCTGCACGCAGCGCCCCCCGTCGGCATTCTCATGGTCGGCCTGCAGGGCTCGGGTAAGACGACGACGACCGCCAAGATCGCCTACCGCCTGACGAACCGCGATCGCAAGAAAGTGCTGATGGCCTCGCTCGATACGCGGCGGCCTGCGGCGCAGGAACAGCTGCGCGTTTTGGGCGAGCAGACGGGTGTAGCCACGCTGCCGATCATCGCCGGCCAGACGCCGCTGCAGATCGCCCGCCGCGCTGAAGAAGCAGCCAAGCTCGGCGGCTATGACGTCGTCATCTACGACACCGCCGGACGCGTCACCGTCGATGAAGAGTTGATGGATGAAGTCCGCGACGTCAAAGCCGCGATCCATCCGCACGAAGTCCTCCTCGTAGCCGACGCGCTGACCGGCCAGGACGCCGTCAACACCGCCAAAGCCTTCGACGACCACATCGGCGTCACGGGCATCGTTCTGACCCGCGCCGACGGCGATGGCCGCGGCGGCGCCGCCCTCTCGATGCGCGCCGTCACCGGCAAGCCCATCAAGCTGATCGGCGTCGGCGAGAAGTGGGACGCGCTCGAAGATTTCCATCCCGGCCGCATCGCTTCGCGCATCCTCGGCATGGGCGACGTCGTCTCGCTCGTCGAAAAGGCAGCGCAGACGATCGACGTCGAGAAGGCGACGAAGATCGCCGAGAAGATGAAGAAGGGGTCGTTCGACCTCCAAGACCTCTCCGACCAGCTGCAGCAGATGCAGAAGCTCGGCGGCATGGGCGGCGTGCTCGGAATGTTGCCGGGCGTCGCCAAGATCAAAGGCCAGATCAACGAAGCCGGCCTCGACAAGAGCCTCGTTCATCAGCGCGCGATCATTTCCTCGATGACGCCGAAAGAGCGGCGCAACCCGAAGCTGCTTGATGCCAAGCGCAAGCGCCGCATCGCCTCGGGTTCCGGCACCAAGGTCGAGGACATCAACAAGCTTCTGAAAATGCACCGCCAGATGGCGGACATGATGAAGACCATGGGCCGCAACGGCGGCATGCTGAACAAATTCCTCGGACGCACGGGAGCGGGCCCTTCCGAAGCCGATCTGCAGGCTATGCAGGCCGACCTCGCGAAGCTCGATCCCAAGGCGCTCGAACAGCTTCCCGCAGAGCTGAAGGAACAGGTCACCAAAGGTCTGACCGGTGGAGGCGGTGGCATGCCGGCCCTCCCCCCGGGTCTCGGCCGCGGCGGCCTTCCAGGCTTGGGCGGCGGACTACCGAAAGGCCTTCCGGGCCTCGGTGGCGGAATGCCGAAGTTCCCGGGGTTCCCCGGTAAGAAAAGATAACGCTTCAAACCAACTCACGAACACATTCGATTTGAACAGGAGAACAGAAGTATGTCGGTCAAAATTCGCTTGTCGCGCGGTGGCGCCAAGAAGCGTCCTTACTACTACGTCGTTGTCGCCCACCACTCGGCACCCCGCGATGGCCGCTACATCGAGCAGATCGGCACGTTCGATCCGATGCTGAAGAAGGACGACCCGAACCGCATCAAGCTCATCGAAGATCGCGTGAAGCACTGGCTGAGCGTCGGCGCCCAGCCGACCGATCGCGTCCTCCGCCTCCTCGACAAGACCGGCCTCGCCAAGCGCGAGCCGTCGAACAACCCTGAGAAGGCAAAGCCGAAGAAGAAGGCTCAGGAGCGCGCCGCAGCAGCTGCCGAGAAGGCCGCTCAGGCAGCTGAAGCCGCAGCCCAAGGCGAAAGCGCAGCGTAAGCTACGGCTTTCGCGACGAGACATTCTCGCGTTTCAAAAGACCTCTCGAGCGCAAGCTCGGGGGGTTTTTTGTTGCAGCTCTGACTGGCCCGAATTTTGGAATGCAACCAGCGGGTGAGTGGGAGAAGAACGCAATGAAGGTCCAAACGGCCGTCGATGGCCTATTTGAAGTCATAAGAACGCGCGCGCCTGAGCGAGCGTCCGCATCCGAGCGATTCATTTTGATATGCCGCAACGGCCGGCTCTTCGGCGCAGACCCGCAAGGCCGGGTCTATCTCGGCGAACTGCACGGGAGCAAAGGCCCAGCGCCGCGCCGGACGTCGCTGCGCGGAACCTATAAAATTCCGCTGCGGCAGAGATCGCCGCACATCCCGGCGCCACCGGAGCCAAGCTTCACCGTTCCAATTACCGGTGAGATCGACCCCCAGGCCTTGTCGCAGAGCGCAACCGTGCTCGTCGGCAGCAAAGAGGTCGATATTCAGATTACCTATCTCGGTCCCCTGCCGCGCACGTGATGCGGAAGGACGGGAGGAACGATGGCAAGCAGCCATCGCATATTTGCGCAAGACGACTTATAGGCTGTCGTCAAAATCAGCTTTCACATGAGCCGCGGTGCACCTCCATTGTCGAACAACAAAGACACGCAAAGAATTCTGATCGGCGAAATCTCCAGCGCTCACGGCGTCCGTGGCGAAGTCATGGTGCGCGCGTATACCGAGCAGCCGGAATCAATCGCATCCTACGGCCCCCTGAGCGACGAGACCGGCAAACGAACCTTCTCGCTTCGCGTCGTGCGCGTCACGTCGAAGGGCATTGTCGCGCGTATCGCAGGAGTTGATGATCGCAACGCTGCCGAGCTGTTGCGCGGCATCAAGCTTTACGTGAGCCGCGATAAGCTGCCGGAGACGGACGCCGCGGAATTCTACTACGCCGACCTCATCGGCCTCGACGCCGTCTCCGAAGACGGCGGCCCCATCGGCAAAATCGTCTCCGTGCAGAACTTCGGTGCGGGCGACCTTCTCGAATTGAAACCGGCCGACGGATCGGCAACCGAGTTCATTCCGTTCGAGGATCGATACGTGCCGGCCGTCGATCTCCCAGCGCGCCGGGTCGTGATCGTGCGCCCGGACGTGACCGGCAGCGAAAATGACGAAACGGGCGAAGCTGAAGAAGAAGCCGAAGAGGACGAGCGGTCTTAAACCGCCTCTCCGCGCGCGAGCTTCGGCAAGTCGCCGGTAACCCCGGCAGCTTCCGCGATGATGTAATCTTTCAGCGACGGCAGCTTGTCGAGCACGCCGAGCGCAGCGCCACGGCCGGCTCTCAGCACGATGCTATCAACCGCGAAGGCGCGATTGATGCCGTCATAAAGCGACGCCGACATCAGCGAATCGAAGCGGCGCCAGCGCTGGTAGCGCTCTAGGTGCGTGCCGTTGCCAAGATCGATGCCAAGGCGCCCCGCATCCGCCAGAACCTCGATCAACGCCGCTGCATCGCGCAGCGCGAGATTGACGCCCTGCCCCGCAACGGGATGGACGCCATGCGCAGCATCGCCAACGAGCGCGAACCTCGGCGCAATCAGACGGCGAGCGAGGCGCAAGTCGAGCGGCCACGACTGACGCGGTCCCGCCAGCGTGATCGTGCCGAACCGGCCGCCAATGCGCCGGTCGAGTTCCGCTAGGAAATCATCGTCACTCAGCGCCGTTACGCGCGCCGCCTCGTCCTTGTCGGCGCTCCACGTGATGCACGCGCGATTGTTCGGAAGCGGCAGAATGGCGAAAGGCCCGCCGGGCAGAAAATGCTGGATCGCGACGCCGTGATGCGGCTCCCCGAATTTGACGCGCGCCACGATGCCGGTCTGCGGATATGCCCAGCCAACCGTCTTGATGCCGGCATCGTCCCGAAGCTTGGAATTCTTGCCGTCGGCGGCAATCGTGAGCGCGGCACTGATCACGCGCCCATCCTTGAGCGTCAGCTCGCTCGCATAATCACCCAGCAGCAGCCCCTCTAGGTCGGCCGGAGCGTACCACGTAATTGCCGGATCGTGAGCAACGGACCCGTAGAGCGCCCTTGCAAGAGATGCAGCGGGGACGATGTAGGCCGCCGGAGCGCCGTCCTTCGTATGGGCGTCGTACGTCACCTTCGCCGGACGGAAAGCATCGTCGATATTGGAATCGGATATCTCGATCGACGTCAGCGCTTGCGCGTCACCACTGATCGCGTCCCAAACGCCGAGCCCTTCCAGGATCTTCTTCGTGCCGGCCCAAATGGCAAAAGCCCGGCTGTCGGGAGCGGCCGCGATTGCAGAGGGTTCGTTGCGATCGATGACAGCAAGCTTCAGGTCAGACCCCAGGGCCTGCGAAAGACCGCGCGCAACGGCCAAGCCTGCGAAACTTGCCCCAGCTATCGCCACATCGAATTTCAATTTACTGACCACCGATTGCTGTCTGCTCTACCGCAACTTGCTTTTCGTGCCGTCCGTGACAGCCTAGACATCTCGTACCGTTTTCATGGTTCACCACACTATAACTCCGCTACGAAAGTCCACCATGACCGCTTTGCCGCCGCCCCACCCAGCCCTGGATAAGCTCATCCAGACGCTGACCCTCGAACCGCTCGAAGACAATCTGTTCCGCGGGCCGAAGGCGAGCGAAGGCTGGCAACGTGTCTACGGCGGCCTCGTGCTGGGCCAAGCCGTGGTTGCAGCAGCATCGACAGTTGACGAAAATCGTCCCATTCATTCGCTGCACGGCTACTTCCTGCTCGCAGGCGATCCCGAGCGCGAAATCGTCTACGACGTCGAGCGGATTCGCGACGGCGGCAGCTTCACGACCCGGCGCGTTCGCGCCATCCAGCACGGCCGCGCCATCTTCTCGATGAGCGCCTCGTTCCACAAGCCGGAGACGGGGTTTGAGCACCAGTCGAAGATGCCCGATGTACCGCCGCCCGAGGCCCTGCCGACCACGCAAGAACTGCTATCCGCCGGCCCCGTGGAATTGCCCGAAAGCATCCGCGCCTATCTGAAGCGCGACAGGCCGATCGACACGCGCATCGTCGATCCGACACGGTATACGAGCCGCGAGCCTAGGCCGCCGCAGCAATCGATTTGGCTGAAATCCAATGGCCCGCTGGCAGACAACGCCTACATCCATCAGGCGGTCCTCGCCTACGCGTCGGACTTCACGCTGCTGGACACCGCACTCGTCGCCCACGGCAAGCTTCTCTTCGATAGCGATGTGCAGCTCGCGAGCCTGGACCACGCCATGTGGTTTCACCGGCCCTTCCGCGCTGACGATTGGCTGCTCTACGTCCAGGACAGTCCCAGCGCCTCCGGCGCGCGTGCCTATTGCCGGGGAGCCATTTTCGACCGCGGAGGCCGCCTGGTGGCATCTACCGTGCAGGAAGGTCTGATGCGCCCTAGAGAGACCGCATTTTTGCCCAAATAGCATTCAGAACGGCAAAAATGCACGTTTTTTGAGCTTGCTTTGTGTGCTGAGTACGCACGGAATTTATGCGTATCTGAAGTTTCTACAGGCTATTCAAAGCCTTGAGTAAACGCGCTCCAACTGGCACGCGTCTTGACTCCTACTATGCGAAGTCGCCGTCCCGGCGTGGGGACGAAGGCTATCTTGTCGAGCACCCGGTTTCGGCCGGTACAAAGAAAAAGGGGGCCCTATGAAGCTCATTACTGCGGTAATCAAGCCATTCAAGCTCGAGGAGGTTCGTTCAGCACTGACCGACCTTGGCCTGCAGGGCATGACCGTCACTGAAGTCAAAGGCTACGGCCGTCAGAAGGGCCATACCGAAATCTACCGCGGCGCCGAGTATGCCGTGAGCTTTCTTCCCAAGATCAAGATCGAAGTCGTTGTCCCCGGTGCCCAGGTCGACAAAGCACTCGCTGCGATCCAGCGCGCTGCAAAAACCGGCCAGATCGGAGACGGCAAAATCTTCGTTTCGCCGATCGAGCACACCGTCCGTATCCGGACCGGTGAATCGGACGACGACGCGCTCTAAGCAGAGAATTTTCTCTTTAGAACGTCAGTCAGGGAGCACACAACATGGAGTTCCGTGCCATGGCGCGGACGGCAGGGGTCTTGGGGGCCCTTGGCGTCGTCGCGCTACTTGTCGACCCGGCGTTGGCCCAGGATGCAGCATCGACTGCTGCCCCTGCGGCCGCCGCCGCACCACCGGTGCCCAATAAGGGTGACTCGGCCTTTATGTACGTCGCAGCAGTTCTCGTACTTCTGATGACGGTACCGGGCCTCGCACTGTTCTACGGCGGCCTCGTCCGCACCAAGAACATGCTGTCGATGATGATGCAGGTTTTCGCGACGCTCTGCCTCGTAGCGCTCCTTTGGGTGCTCTACGGCTACTCGATGGCCTTCACCAATGGCGGCGGCCTCAACGATTTCGTCGGCGGCTTCTCGAAAGCATTCCTGAAAGGCGTCGATTCCAACTCGCTCGCCGCAACATTCTCCAACGGCGTCTACATTCCCGAATACACCTACATCATCTTCCAGATGACGTTCGCGTGTATCACGCCGTGCCTCATCCTGGGTGCCGTCGCCGAGCGTCTGAAATTTTCAGCGATGCTCGTCTTCATGGCTCTCTGGGTCACCTTCATCTACTTCCCGCTTGCGCACATGGTCTGGTACTGGGGCGGCCCGGATGTATTCGCCGAAGCTGCCAAAGCCGTCGCCAGCGCCACCGGCGATGCCAAAGTCCAGGCTCAGGCGCATCTCGATGCCGTGCTGGCAGACGCGGGTATCGGCTTCCAATGGGGCGCGCTCGACTTCGCGGGCGGCACCGTCGTCCACATCAACTCGGGCATTGCCGCATTGGCCGGCTGTCTGATCCTGGGCCGTCGCATCGGCTACGGCAAAGAAGCCATGCCACCGCATTCGCTCGTGCTGACGATGGTCGGTGCCGCTTTGCTGTGGGTTGGCTGGTTTGGCTTCAACGTCGGCTCAAACCTGGAAATCAACCAGTTCGCCGGCGTGCCCTTCATCAACACGTTCATTGCAACGTGCGCTGCCGGCTTGTCGTGGATGATCGTCGAGTGGATCGCCAAGGGCAAACCATCGGCGCTCGGCATGGCATCGGGCGTCGTCGCCGGTCTCGTGGCGATCACCCCGGCGTGCGGTTTCGCCGGCGTCATGGGCGCGATCGTCCTTGGCCTCGTCGTCAGCCCGATCTGCTTCTTCTTCTGCTCCGTCGTGAAAAGCGCGCTGGGTTACGACGACAGCTTGGATGTCTTCGGCGTCCACTGCATTGGCGGCATCGTCGGCGCCATCGGCACTGGCCTTCTCGTCAATCCGGAATGGGGCGGAGCCGGCATCGCCGACTACATCTCCAAGCCCGGAGAGATGGTGGCCGGCACCTACGACATGGCAACTCAAGTTATCGCACAAGCCAAGATGGTCGGCCTCACGCTCCTCTGGAGCGGCCTCGGCTCAGCCATCCTCTTCAAGCTGGTCGATATCATCATCGGTCTGCGCCCATCCGAAGAGAAAGAGCGCGAAGGCCTCGATCTCGTCGATCATGGCGAGAGCGCCTACCACTACTAGGCAAAGAATTCCCCATGGCCGCCCGCGGCCATGGGATCTCTCCTCCCGAGCACGCGTCTCCACCTAGACGTGCTCAACTTGGGCCCGGCGCTTTCCAGCAGTCGGGCCCTTTTTTATTCGTCAGATCGAGACGACGATTTCGCAGTCGCGCGGCAGCATTGATAGGAGCCGCCGGAGGTCCTTCGGCCTCAACGCCACGCAGCCTTCGGTTGGCTCAAGATTTCCCCGCGCGACATGCATGAAGACGGCGCTGCCCCGATTTCGAACGCGCGGCGCATCGTTATAGCCAAGCACCACGACGAGATCGTAAAGCCCGTCCGAGCGCCACATACGCTCGGCGCTGGCCGGATAGGGAAGCTTGACCGGACGGTTGTAGTTGCGGTCAGCAGGGCTGTCGCACCAGCCATCGTCCCGGCGGATGGTATGAAGCGGCAGCGCCGTCCGCGGCCGCCGCGTTCCCGGCCGGTAATACACATAGCGCACGGCAAACCGGCCCCTCGGCGTCGCCCCATCACCCTCGCGCTTCAACGCTGTGATCCCGGAGCGGCCCAACGCACACGGCGCGCTGAAGTTGCCGAATTCCAATCGGCCTTGTCGCGCACCCTGCGACAATGCCCTAACAATCAGCTTCGCCGGCTTCAATCCTTGGGCTTTCA
>Ga0182740_1001285_pt1 | contig 17554 bp, 19 predicted proteins | sample eDN5th37CKraftBY_FD_128872 | JGI IMG/M metagenome (GOLD analysis project Ga0182740, IMG submission 128872) | Enriched backyard soil microbial communities from Emeryville, California, USA - eDNA 5th pass 37_C Kraft BY (version 2) (version 2) | ecosystem: Environmental > Terrestrial > Soil >...
AGGGATGGCCGAACTCGCAACACCGATGATCAACCCGCAGGCTCCGGCAATCACCCCACAGGCGAGCTGACCAATGGCCACCTCAAACCGCACCCGAATTTACACTCATTGACGGACGTGACCAACACGAACGGGTCCGCTCTCGACGAACTATTTGTACAATATCGGCCTTGTATGCCGTGGATTCTCCGGCCCAATCGACCTCGCGAGACATAGAATTGCTTTAGCGAGCAACACGTCAGCGTTTTTACACAACCAAGACCCTGAACCGACCTTGGGCGCTCCAGGGTGAAATACTTTCGTGCACGGGTCTGACGAGATCATGCGCGTAGCTCTTCTTGGAGGACCACATGCCTTGAACGGCTGACTGGGTGCACCTAGCCCGGGAGATCGTCACCAGCCGCACTGGCGTTGCGCATTTTTCTCCTGAAGCCATGTCATCAGGGGCCGGAAATATTCTAGCAGCGCGTCGGCCGACAGATCGCGAGTGCCGGTGAAGGTTGCAAGCGCGTCCGGCCATGGTTTGGAGGCTCCCAAAGCGAGCATGGCGTTAAGCCGCTGCCCCACCGCTTGATTGCCGTAGAAGGAGCAACGATGCAGCGGTCCTGTCCAGCCGGACTGGTCGCAAGCCGCCTTGTAAAGCTGGAACTGGAGGATGCCCGCCAGGAAGTACCGCGTGTATGGCACGTTGGCCAGGACGTGGTACTTCGCGCCCGGATCAAACTGCGCCTCGGTCCGCTCGACCGGTGGAACGACGCCTTGGAACTGCCGGCGCAGGTCGTCCCAGGCCCTGTTGTAAGACGAGGCTGGAATGCTGCCGTCGAATACGCCCCAGCGCCATCGGTCGACCAGTAAGCCGAACGGCAGGAATGCGATCTTGTCCAGCGCCTTGCGGAGCAGAAGGCCGATGTCCTTGTCCGGAGGTGGAACCTGATCCTGGTTGAGAAGCCCGATCTGGACGAGGTACTCGGGCGTGACCGACAGGGCCACCATGTCGCCGATGGCCTCATGGAATCCGTCGTTCGCGCCGTCCCGATAGAGATAGGGCTGTTGGTTGTACGCCCGCTGATAGTAGTTGTGGCCGAGTTCATGGTGAACGGTGACGAGGTCGGTGGCGTTGATCGCGGCACACATCCTGATGCGCAGATCATCCCGGCTGTCCAAATCCCAGGCCGAGGCATGGCACACCACCTCCCGGTCGGCGGGTTTGGTGAACATCGAGCGCTGCCAGAAGGTTTCGGGAAGCGGCGCGAAGCCCAGCGAGCTGAAGAAGTTCTCCGCCGTCATGACGATCCGGCGGGCATCATAATTGTGACTGACGAGCAGCCCGGTGAGGTCATAGCCGATATCGCCAACACCTGCCGGAGAGACGATATCGTAGATCTCGCCCCATTCCTGCGCCCACAGATTTCCGAGAAGGTCGGCGCGGATTGGGCCGGCGGCTGGCTGGACGGCTTCGCCGTAGCGCTCATGCAGCTTGGCCCGGGTGTAGCAGTGGAGTTGCTCGTAGAGCGGCTTCACCTGAGCCCAGAGCTGATCCGTCAGGGCGACGAGTGCCTCGGGCGGGAAATCGTAGCGCGAGCGCCAGAGGGTCCCGACGTCGGCATAACCCAGCTCCCGTGCTCCTTGGTTGGCAATCTCCACCAGCCGCGCGTAATCCGCCCGCATCGGCGCTCCGACCCTGTCGTGCCAGCTAGTCCACATCTCTTGGAGCTCGGCCGGGTTGCGGGTGGTGCCCATCTCCACCTCGAGGTCTTTACCGCCGATGGGCTGGCCACCCAGGCGGCCGCGCCCCCGGCCATAGGCGGAGGTCAGGCGCGTTGCGATGGTGTTGAGTTCATCCGCGGCCCCGTGGCTGGTGGGTGCCGGCAGATCCAAGTCACTGCGCAGGATGTTGAGCTTGCGTCTGGTGTCGTCGCTCAGGCCGTCCGTCGTGAGATACCGGGCTGCTTCAAGGGCGAAGCGGACGCCCATCTCGGTTCCGCGGGCCCCGAAATAGGCCGCGAGCGCATCTGTATCGTCGGTGATGTAGGTGCTGTTCACCCAGTTGGCACGGGATTGGAGCACGGAGAAGGCGGCCAACTCCTGCGCGGCACGGGCGAGAAACGCCTCGGCCTCGGCTGCGGATGGCGCCATGGCGGCGGCAGCCGGCTCGCTTGCCGCTTCCAGGGCTGGCGATGCTGCAACGGCGGTCATCAGCAGCCCTGAAGCGCTGGTGATGAGAAGGATCACGAGCGTGGATGCAGCAAATCGCATTTGGCACTGCCTTGATGATGAGAGCCTTCCACGGCTCGTCGTTTGCTCCGCTTCCACTGAATGGCATTCAAGGACTGTTCCTCAGGCTTGTGATGTAGGCCGTTACGTCCCGGAGTTCCTTCGGCTCCAGCATGATGTTGGGCATCGTCTCGTGTGAGGTCCGCAAGGCAACCGTGAGCGCGGTCGTGGTCATGCCGGGCACCTGCGCGATCCGCTCGAACGGCGGGGCCTCTCGGCGGGGTGAGTTCATCTCTCCCTTCAACACCGCATGGCAGGCGGCGCAGACCTCGCGGGCCAGCCGCAGCCCGGCCTGCGGATCCCCAGCCTCCTGGGCGTGCAGGGGAAGCGTTTTCGCCAGCAGAAGAAGGACCAGCATGCCTGTGAGACGGGCCATAGACTCCTCCGCAGCCATGTTCCAGCGGGCGGGCCGCCATGCAAGGACAAACCACCGGGATCGTCAACGCCCAGGACAGGGGACCAGGCCGAAGAGCGTCGGAGGTGAACGTGGACTCACGTCCGACTCTTCGCTTGTGCAACCCATCGTGTCGCTCACGGCGGGCCTGCGGTTGGCCGCCATGGGATGCATCCACACGAGCCTTGTGAGCAGGCTATCGGGACGGGGGCGTACTGGGAGCCGCCCCGCCCGGACCACCGGCTGACGGCATTGCCGTGCGAGCCCGCTCGAGCAACGTCGTGGCCGCCTCGACGCAAGCCCTCATGGAGTCGCGCGGGTCACACCGCACGGCGAGGGTCGCATCCCCGGCGCGCAGCAGGAAACCGGCGCCGCGTGCTGGTCCTCCGCGTCTCATTCCGCCCCCGTCGAGCCCGCGCAGAAGATCGTCTAGGTCACGATCCTGCCGACTGTAGGACGAGCCGCGGTCATCGGATTCGTCCGAGCTTTGCCCAAAGGCAGGCAGTGCGATCAGCATCAGCCCGGCTGCCGCAACAATCACTCTCCTCATATCACTCCTCCTATGGGTTGGGTTCGGAGCGGATTAGTCGCGGCAGACGCGCCGGCGCACCAGGACCAAGAGGCTGCCGTCCTGGGCCCGCAGGCTGCGGGTGAGGAAGTAGCAGCCGCCGCTCTCCATCCGCGCGGCGAAACGCTCCCGCAGGCGGCTGCGCACGCCGCCGCCATCCTCCGCTTCATCCCATCGCGAGGCCAAGCGGTCGCGCATGCGTTCCCTCATGCCACCACCATCCTCGTCCTCCGACCGTGCGGCCAGCCGTTCGCTCAGGCGCTGGCGCAGGCCGGGATGATCCCGCAGGAAATCCATAATTTCGCTGCGACGATCCCGGCGCTCCTGGATCAAATCCATGAGCATGTCGCGGCGATCGGCGCGTTCCTGAACCCAGTCTCGCAGAAGGTCGCGCAAGCTGCTGTCGCTGACGTCGGATCCGTCGGTGCTCCAATCGTTGTCCTGGGCAGCCGCCGGGGTCGTCGTTGTGAGAAGGAGCGTAGGCGAGGCGAAGAGGCTGAACGCCGCCATCGCCAGAACAGGCAATCGGGTCATGATGCTTCTCCAGTTGAGAACCAAAACCAGTTTCAACTCGGACGCACATCCGCGCCTTCCCGCCAGTCTCCTCCCATCTCAATTGACCGTGGGCGGATGGGACGCGGGAGTTCAGGGTTTGCATGAAAGCTGGTGCGCGGAAGCTCGAGGCCAGGAGCACATGCCCTGGAGAACGGAACTGGCCACGACACCAGCTTATCAGCGTGTCGATACTATCCGTTCATGTTGGCTTCTTTGCGTCTGCATGTCCGCTCGAACAGAAGTGCCAGTGATAAAAAGGGGTAGCGCACCGACCCATTTTGTAGAGCGGAACGGCTCACGTCTGGCTTCCGCAGCGCAGGCGCCAATGCGCCACGCATCCGGTCGCTGCGGACACGTCGTTTCCCGGCGTGGGCTCTGTCAGATCATCGGGGCGATCCGTGCGTCATGCCGTATGAATCGAGACGAGAGTGTCGCTAAATGTTCAGTAATAGTCCTGATTGATCAAGCAGGCCGTGTGCTGACTTGCTCTTGTTGACCATCCCTTGAAGCGGGGCCGATGGAGCCCGATTCCAGGAGGCATGCTATGAAGGCTACGTTCATTGCGGTGATGATCGGTCTCCTGTTCGCGTCAGGGCCGGCCTTGTCGCAGCGCAGGTCCGGTCCGTTCACCCGCTCGGGAGAGATCAAAATCCCGTCCGAGCAACAGCTCGAACGGGAGGTCTTTTCCGAGCCCCGGAACGACTTTTCGTCGATTGACACCGTGGCTGATGCCGAGATGGATCGCATGGACCGGCAAATCGATCAACTCGTCGAGCGCGGGATCTGCGACAGATGTTGACAGTGGCCCTTGGCGGTCGGGGCACGCTCAACCGCACCACCTACAAGGTCACTTCGGCATGCATTTTAGGTCAAATGCAACGATGATTTGGCTTGGGTCGGCCGCGCCTGCGATTTTCAGGGCGCTCAAGTCGCTTTTCACCTTGTCTCCCGCCCATGCAGTGTCTTCTCGATTTTGGACTTCGCATCCCTGCATCGCTGCTCACTCGAAAATTCCTGAAACACCACTGTGGGAGTCAGTTTGCATTCGGCCTTGTCATTTGTAGCCGCGGGGCTGACCAAGTAGGAAAATATATAGATGAGAACCCATATGGCTTGCTCCGCGGTTGAACGACGACGGAAGCGGGCAGAATTCAAGGGCGCCATCTGGAGCGCCCTTTATCGCCAAGCAATCTAGCAGAATTTCGCTCTCCCCGAAAACTCATGGGAGGCATCCGGACCGACGATGGCTGATCACGCTTTGGGGTGCGGCTCTGACCCTTTCGACACCAGAGCCGCAGAGGCGACAACCGGGGTGCGGGCTCAGCCCTCGTCGGTGATCCTCAGCCGTGCCCGCTTGACGAACAGGAGGCGATGCAGCTCCGGCTCGCCGACCACCGCGCAGAGCTCCCGAAAGCCGAAGAAGGGAAGCAGGGCGACGAACAGGAGCAACGTCGTCGTGACGATGCCGAACGGGGTGCCGCCGCCGACATCGGCCAGGCTCCCGGCAAGATCCTTGCCCCGGACGTATCCGACGACGAGGCCTTCGAGAACCTCGCAGGTGGCCAGCACAACCGAATAGACGGCCGCCTTGAAGAGCATCGCGTAGATCAGCGGCTCCCGCTCGTAGCGCTCGCCGATCTTCAACTCCTCCGTCACGAACATGATCTTCGCCAGCACGAGCGCGTTCACGACCGCAAAGCCCTGGCGGTAGGGGATGCCATTTTCCGACAGGATCAGCGACTTGTGCAGGGCCGAGATCGCCAACAGGCCCCAGAGATAGAGAAAGATCACCCCGAAGCGCTTGAGGCCGGAGACGGCCTTGTCCTTGCGGGTCAGCGGCACTGCGTCGGGCATCGGACCTCGCCTTCGTTCAGCACGCGCCACTCGGGGCCGACCCATCCCGGGCCGGGAGAGTGCGCGGATCCGGCGCGCGGAATGGGCCAGAGGACTGGCCTCCGGCCCACCCACGCCGCGCCGCCACCGTCGTCGGACGGGCGGTCAGGCCGCTTCGCGTTTCTCGCGCAGGAGGTGGGCGAGAAGCATGCGGCGTGCCCGTTTGCGGCGCAGGATCTGGCTGCCGACGAGAAGGCGCATCAGCCGGCGTTCGCCGCCGCCGCCCTCCTCGCCTTCGTCCTCGTCGCCAAAGTCCTCGTCCTCGCCACGCCTTTCGCGCAGGAGGTGGGCCAGGAGCATGCGGCGGACGCGCCGGCGCCTCAGGATCGCGCTGCCGATCAGGAGGCGCATGATGCGGCGTTCCTTGTCGCCGCCTTCCTCGTCGCCGGTATCCTCATCCTCGTCCTCATCGCCATAACCCTCGTCCTCTCCGCGCTTCTCGCGCAGGAGGTGGGCGAGGAGCACGCGACGCATGCGCCGCCGCCGCAGGAAGCGGCTGGCGATCAGCAGGCGCAGGATGCGGCGCTCGTCATCGCCACCTTCCGCGCCTTCCTCGCCTTCGTCCTCTTCACCGAAATCCTCCTCCTCGCCGCGCTTCTCGCGCACGAGGTGGGCGAGCAGCAACCGACGCATCCGGCGCCGCCGCAGCGCGCGGGCGGCAAGCGGCAGGCGCAGGATGCGCCCCATGTCCTCGCCGTCCTCGCCTTCCTGCTCGCCGACGTCTTCGTCACCGATATCCTCGTCGTCGTCCTCGCGTCCCTCACGCAGGAGGTGGGCGAGCAACAGGCGGCGCATGCGCTGACGCTTCAGCACGCGGCTGCCGATCAGGACCTGCGCAAGGTCCTCGTCAAGGGCGTTTAGAGCCATGATGGTCTCCTCTGTTTCCTAAGGTTGCTTTGGGGGCGGCGCGATCGGCGTCCGGCTCCTTCGGGTGCCCTCCACCGGGGTCCTTGGAGCGGTACTTGAGACTGTGGTGGAGCAATGTCTCCACGATGGCCCGGTCGAGCACGTCACGCCGCATCAGGCGCGCGGCCGGGCTTTCCTCGATCAGTGGCTTGAGCAGGATCTGGCGGAGTTCGGCATCCTCCTTGGCCTCCTTGCCGTCGTCAGGATCCTCCTCGCCTCCCAGCACACAGGCGATCCCGGCCTCGAAGACCTGCTCCAGCAACTCCTCCAGCTTGGCCCGGCCGTTCTCCTGGGCCAGGCTGATCGCTTCGTCCTTGGAGAGCACGCGACGCGTCCCCGTGGCATCGATGCCCTCGATCTGGAGGATCTCGCCCGTCTTCGCGTCCATGGTGAAGGCGAAGCGGTCCGGACGAGGCACGTCGGGCGATGCCGTGGCGGGCGAGGCGTGCTTGCCGCCCTTTCTGGGCGGACCGGCGGATTTGTGGGTATCGGCCATGTGGAGTTCCTCCTGCGAATATTCCCACTGCCCCAGGGGCTTCTGAGCGCCTTTGCGGCTTGTGCCCTTGAAATCGCTTCGTGCCGAGGCTGCCTGGGTCAGGTTCGACGCTTCAGGGCCAAACCCATGCCGATCCAGCCGACGCCGGCGAAGACCAGGTCGATGCCGAGAAAGATGCCGAGCACGAACAGGCTGGAGACCGGCCACTGGGCGAGGATCATGCCGCCCACCAGCACGGTGATGACGCCCGACAGCGCCACCCACACCCAGGGCGTGCCCTCGGTCATCTGCATAGCCAGGACGATGCGCAGGCCGCCCGAGACGATCAGCGCCACGGCGAGCATCAGCGTCAGGACGGTGGCGGCGAGCAGAGGGTTCTGGAAGGTCACGAGGCCCGCGACGACATAGAGCGCGCCGAGCAAGGCCCACAGGAAGAACTTGCCCCAAGTCTTCACGCCGAAGGCGTTGACGATCTCGGCAATGCCGCTGACCAGCATCATGGCGCCGACGACCGCGACCGAGGCGACGGTCGCCATGACGACGCTGCCGAGGGCGACGAGGCCGGCAATCAGGAAGACCACGCCGAGCGCGACGATCCAGCCCCATTTGACGCGCAGCGGCTCAAGGGTCTGGTCCACACGCCCCGGAAGCGGCGTGCCAATATTGGCGGTGTTTGACATGAGAGAGCCTCCTCAAAACGATCCCTGCGAACGGATTCGACCGCCAGGTACCGTTGTCAGCACCCGACACCGACGCTCGACCACGCGGTCGATGCGGTTGATCCGGCAGGCTTATGGGGATGATGAAATCATGATCGGCCGCGGCGTGCTTGGCGGATCCGGACGGTGCCTGAACATTTCAAGTCAAAGTCGCTTCGCCTCATGCGACAAAGAGTGCTGTTCGGCCGGATCACCTTACGGCAACGCTGGTGAGAGGTGCCCGGCCCAGGGGCGAATGTCGACGGGCATCTGGATTCGCCGGAACGGTCCCACCCACGAAAAAGCCCCGGTCGGGCTGGCCGAACGGGGCTGAGTTCGAAGACCTCGGCAAGGGGGCGGGGAATGAGGCCTCCAGAGGGGGATCATGCCCGATCCGCAGGGGAACGCCTGACCGGGGAGGACGGACGCCGGACATTTTCGGACAATCGGCGCGCCCGCCCTGGTTCGGGCGCAGCCTGGACCGGGCGTTGCTCTGCACGCCAGGCAGTGGGCGTCCGGCCCGACCAGCGGCGGAAGGCGCGCGTGAAGGCGCTCGCCTCGGAATAGCCGAGCGCCGCAGCGATCTCGACGAGCGGCACCGTGCCGTTAGCCAGCAACTGACGCGCGATCTCGTAGCGGGCCTCGTCGATCAGTCTCCGGAAGCTCGTCCCGTCGGCATGCAGGTGCCGGCTCAGGGTGCGGCTGTGCACGGCAAGCCGGTCCGCCACGGTCGCGGCCGAGCACCGGTTCGTCAGGAGCTCGGTCCGCAGCAATCGACGCAGGTCTTCCTTCCAGTCGTCTCCAACGGCCGCCTCGAGGTCCCGGACACGGGCCTCGAACACCTCCCGGAAGATCGGGTCCGCGCCGGCGATGCGGTGTCCGAGCCAGCGCACCGGGAAGACGAGGGCGGCGACCTCCTGGTCGAAGCGCACGGGGGCCCGGAAGAAGCGTCGGTACGGTGCCGGATCGGCCGGCGCCCGCCGTGGCAGCAGCACCTCGTCCGGCACCCAGTCGGAGCCGCAGAGTGCCCGCATGATGTTCATCCCGACCGCCATGGCCCCATCCAGGATTTGCTCCGAGCCCTCCACCTCCGGCTGGTAGATCGCAAAACCCAGCATCGCCACCTCGCCGGAGACCGTCAGCGTCAGAGCGGCGCCCCGGTTATGGAGATGCATGTGCTCGACAAGGGCCGACAGGGCCTCGCCCACGCTCGGCGAGAATTGCAGGAGGCCGCCTGTCGGGCCGATGGTCGAGAGGGTTCCCCTCTGCCCGACGAGCAGGCCGAAATGCGGGCAGCGCGTGCGTGCGACGCAGCGGGTGACCAGATGACCCAGGGCGGCATAGGGGATGACGTTGTTCTCGTCGTCGAACAGCCGCGGATCGAGGCCAGCCTGACGGATCACGGCATCAGGATCGGCTCCGAACTCGCGCAGCAGGGGCACGATCTCCTTGGTGACGCCGACGCGGACGACCCCGCTCGCGAGCGCCGGAGGCGGCGTCCGGTTGGAGGACGGGATCCCGACCGGATGGTGCGGGTGCAATGGAACCAGGATCGGGTCTGATGAAGGGGAACGCGAGGGACTCATGGGGCAGCCTCCTGCCGAAGAGGGTCGTCGCACGCCTGCCAGTCTTCCCCCACCGCCGGAAGCCTGCCTTGATCCAGATCAAATCGCCTGGGCGGATGTGAGGCCACAACTCTTGCATTCGGTGGCGAGACTATCTCTTCGCGTCCAAGTGGCCCGGCGGGTCGGCATGACACCACGACCGTCGCCCTTGATGACTGACAATGACCCTTCATCCTGCGTTCCGCCGACGATACCATCAGGCGCAAGGGGCTGAGCCCAGGCGAGGAGGTCGGCTATGCCTCAGTACGAGACCGCCATGTACTCGCATCTGCGGACGCCACGGGCAGCGGCCGTGGCCGGCATCCTCTTCTCCATCCTGCTGGTCATCATCTTCTGGATTTTCCGGAGCGCGGTTCCAGCCGATCCACTGGACCCTGGCACCTGGCTGGCCGACGGAGCCGGACACGTGGCGCTGGCGCTGAACCTCATTCCCTTTGCGGGCATCGCCTTCCTGTGGTTCATCGGCGTGCTGCGCGACCGCCTCGGCGCGAAGGAAGATCGCTTCTTCGCGACTGTGTTCCTGGGCAGTGGCCTGTTGTTCCTGGCGGTCCTGTTCGTGGCCGCCACGATCGTCGGCGCCCTGCTGCTCGTGGCCCTGTCGACCGAGCTGAACGGGACGGGTACCGCCCCGACGTTCCACTTCGCACGCGCGGTCGCCTACATCCTGGTCAACGCCTATGCGATCAAGATGGCCGGCGTCTTCATGATCTCGACGTCCACAGTCGTGATCTACACCGGGATCGCTCCCCGATGGGTGGCCGTGATCGGCTACGCGCTGGCGGCGCTGGTGCTGCTCGGGAGCTTCTACATCAACTGGAGCATCATGGTCCTGCCCGTCTGGGTTCTGCTGATCAGCGCGCATATCCTGATCGACAACCTGCGCCGGAAGGACGGCAGCCCCCGTCAGCCATAAAGCCGACCCCCGCGCTCAGGGTTGATCCGCAGGCATCCGAACCGGCTCCTAAGAACCTTGCCAGCGGTGATCGGCGGGCGCAGTGTGGGCGAGAGGATGATGGGTCCATCCCGGCCCGGGTTCGCGTGGTCGATCGGGCCGGAGCGCCTGCGGCAGGTAGGGGCGGGGAGCCGGGTCTTCACGGTTCGCCCAGACATCCGGCGGCCTTGGCTGTCGAATCCACCCGGGCCGCGGAGCCGGCCGACCGGAAGGGGCATTCAGCGGCCAGCGCGATCAGAGGATTTCGAATGACCAGCTCCGACGATGCGGTGAAGACAACCCTGCGCAACAAGCTCCTCGGTCGGTGGGCCGCCGAGAGACTCGGCCTGACGGGCCGGGACGCGGAGGCCTATGCGGACGCCCTCGCCAAGGGCGCGCTCGAGCCCGCGCGCAGCGACGTGTTCAGCCGGATCCGCAACGACTTCGACGCCGCAGGCGTCGCGGAATCGGACGAGCGGATCCTGAACGTCATGACCGAACTCACGCTCAAGGCCGGGAACCTGATGCCGACGGCACAGGGAAATTCCACCGATGCCGCCGCGGTGACGCTCGCGCGCAAGCTCATGTCACCATGAGGCCGGGTGTTGCACGGCCGCCTGCGGACGCAAGAGGGCGTCCCGTTGCGGGCAGACCGGGCCTGACGATGCCTATGCGCGTGCAGCGCCAACTCACTTGCGCCGTGTCGGTTTGGGATCGTCTAGGCGTTCGCTGCGGGCAAAGCCCAGCCCCTGCGGATCCTCCTCGCGGGCGGCCGCGCGGTCCTGCGGGTCGAGATCCGAATGCCGGAGCGCCGCGTCGAGATGGGCCAGATAATGTTTCACCACGATGCGGTGCTTCGTGTCGCCCGTCTCAGCCAGCCCGGCGAGGGCGGCGTGCAGCCGCCGCATGACCTGAACTGATGTCAGGCCATACTGGCGGATCTCGTCGAAGGCCAGCGCCAGATAATCCTCCCAGACCGGCATGGGAACGAACAAACGCGGGACGCCCGCCCGGTCCCTGATCCACAGACTGCCGAGCGGCTGGCAGCTCAGGCGGCGCAGGAGATCGTCGATCTGGTCGAGCGCCTGCACGGCCGTGGTCGGGTCGTTGATGGCCGGCGACAGGGCTTTGATGGCGATGTCCACGAGGATGCGGAAGTCGTACTTCGGATCCTGCTCGAAGGTGCGCTCGCGGCCGGTGTGGACGCACCGGACCAGGGCATCTTCCGGCACTGGCGTCGCCGCATGGATCCTGAGGACGGCATCGCCTTCCACCAATGTGTCGCCGACCGCGGCCACGAGGTCGACGACGATGTCCGCCGTTTCCGCAAGGGACGCCAGGGCGCGAAAATCGATGCGCGTCACGCAGCGCGGCTCGCCGCGATGGACAATGGTCTCGACCGGTCGCTCCGTTCGATGGCCTTCGGAACGGTCGTCGCCCGCCCACACGATCGTGAAGGTGTCGAACAGGTGGGCCTGGGCCTCGATCACCCGCCGGCCCTCGTCGCCGACCAGCACCAGGACCTCGGTGATCTGCATCCTGGCCAAGTTCTGCACCAGGCGCGAGAACATCAGCATGCTCGCGACGAGGAGCGCCAGGACCAGCAACGTCGACAGCAGCGGGACCTCGCCGTTGCCGCCACGGTCGGTCCACAGGAGCGTGGCCATCGCATAGGTGAACGTGGCAACGAAGATCCCGAGCGCGTGGTGGAGCTCGTGCCTGCCAGCGAACCACAGCACCAGCCGGGGCGAGTAGGCGACGGCGCTGAACTGCACCATGACGAAGGCGACGGAGAAGACGATCGCCGTGAAGGCCAGGATGCCGGACGCCGTCGCCGACAGGAACGCGATGGCGGCGGCGGCCGACATGGCGTGCGTGTAGCCGGGCAGGAAGAGGTGCTCGAGCCGCGGCAGGACGACGGCCGCCGCCAAGCTGGCGATCGTGTAGACGGAGGGAATTGCCCAGGGTCTCAAGGTCCGCGCCCCACTGCCGGCGAGCCGCGACCGGACGGAGGCGCGCCCCGCTGCCTCCCGATCCTAGGCTTCCGTGGCCGTGCTGGCCAGATGGCGGGCCCTGCGCGCCGGGGATGCATGCCGGAAGGCTCCAAGGCCGGGCTCGTCAAGCGCGGAGGCTTTCAACTGCCCGGCTGATCAGGTCGTACTTCGTCTGGGTCACCTTCAGGTCGCGGAACCAGTTCACGAGATCCCCCCATGGCTCGTTGAGTTGGGCCAGTCCCGATATGAACGCGACGACGGTCCCGACCTCGGCAGTGCCCTTGACGACGTAGTAGCCGCCGAGCGCGAGAATGGCGGCGACGCCCAGATGGTGCATCAGGTTCATCAGGAAGTTCATCGAGAACTTCAGCCGGATGACCCCCATGTTGACCGTGAAGACCTGCTGGATGCGCTCATGCTGGGGGCTGCCAGCGGCCGCGCCCGCACGGGGTTGATCGATGATGCCGACGCTCACCTGCCGGAGCGTCGTGATCCTAGAGGCCACCCGCCGGTTGATGGCCGACTGCATCAGCGGCACGAAAACGAGCTGCGGCGAGAAGACCGCTATGGCGACCAAGGCCATCGGCGGCTGGAGGTAGACCATGTAGGCCAGCACGCCGATGAGCAGGCCGCCCTGGAGGAGCGGCTCGGACACGCTCGTGCCGACGAAGCCTCCGATCGGGTCAGCCTCGTCGACGACCACGGCGACCTCGACGCCTTCGGTTCCGGCCTGGCAGAGCTCGGGCCTGATCCGGCGGAAGTCGTCCAGAAGGGTTGCCCGGAGCCAGCGCGTGGCGCTCTCGCCGACGTAGCCCCGGTAGATGTTCAGGCCGAGCTTGAGCAGACCGGCCAGCACGGCAAGTCCGGCGTAGACGGCCGCCAGGCGGATGATCGGCCCGGGTGCCCCGCCGACGAAAGCGTCGTTGACGATCCGCCGCTGAAGTTCCAGCGGCGCAATTCCGGCCGTGAAGACCAGGACGGACAGCAGGGCCAGAGCGAGCTGGTCGCGGGCGCTAACGCGCCAGATGAAGCGGAATAGACTGGGAGGGGTTCTCGCGGGAGAGCGAAGCTGACCGGCTTCGACCTCGATCGGAGGCACCTGTCCATGACGCGGCAGCGAGACCTGGGGCAGCACGGCACGATCTCCCACGTTCCACCGGCCCGGAACATCATCGTCTAACCGATCAGCCGCAGGTCACGCCTTGCGCCAGATCAATCTCCTCGGATTGTCGTCATCATGTGGGGCCACCATGGCGCGATTGAGGTCCGCAGCCCAGGAACGCGGCTCCGCTACGTGGCCTGGAGCATGATCCTAAGTAAAAATACGGGGTTTCGCTTGGCGCCGGATCGGCGATGCTGTCCGGCAAGGCATTCGAACCAGCAGGTCTCCACGCCATGGAGGAACCCATGTTCGACGAAGCCAGCCATCAGGGCCGGATGGATCCGCCCGGCCTGGACCTGATGATGGAAGAGGTGTAAGCGCGCATTTCAGTGCACGTCGTAAGGCGGCGTTCAGGCTGGCTGTTTGTTGAAGTTGAAGGGCAGCAGGTCCTCGATATCGGCATCGTCGGGACGTTGCGGCAGTTCGGTGAGGACGTGTCGCAACCACGCCAAGGGTTCGACGCGGCAGGCACGACAGGTCAGCATCAGGCTGTAGATGACGGCGCTGGCGTGGGCGCCCTGGACTGTATCACTGAAGAGCCAACTCTTCCTGCCTGTTGCAAAAATCCGGATGTCGCGCTCCAGAAGGTTGTTGTCGATCGGCATCCGGCCGTCGTCGGTATAGCGCGTCAGATAGTCCCACTGATTGAGCGTATAGGAGACGGCATCTTCGAGCTTGGTGTCAGGCACGACCTTCGGTGCGATCGCGTCGAGCCATGCCTTGAGGGCGTTCAGGACCGGAACGGCATGTTTCTGGCGAAAGCGGCGTCGGGCGTCGGCCTGCGTTTCGCCCTCATCCGGCTCTTCGTCCCGCGCCTGCCGTTCAATCCGGTAGAGCTGGTCGAAGAACGTGAGGGCCTGCGCCGGCGGCCCGCCGGGTTTCTTCCTCGCCTTGAGGGCGTCGACAAACTTCCGTCTGGCATGAGCCATGCAACCCACATGCGTTGCCCCGTTCAAGGTACGCCAGGCCGCGTAGCCGTCACTGATCAGGATGCCGCGATAGTCGCCGAGGAAGCTCTGCGGGTGCTCTTGCCCGCGGCCGGGCTGATAATCGAACAGCACGATCGGCTGCGCGCTGTCCTCGCCGCTCCGGTATGCCCACATATACGAGGTACTGGTGGGGTCCTTTCCTGCTTCCTTCAACACCTGAACCGTGGTCTCGTCGCCATGAATGACGGTCTGGGATCGGAGCCGCAGTTTCAGCGCGTCATAAATGCGAGCGAGGTGCCTTTCGCTCGAACCGATCACCCAGTGGCCGAGAGCGCCACGGCTGACAGGAACTCCGGCCCGCGCGAAGGCCTGCGCCAGGCGATAGAGCGGCGTGCCGTCGACATATTTGTGAACGAGCGCAAAGGCCAGCGTCGAGGCCGTGGCGATGCTGCCCGGCAATGGCTGCTTCGGCATCGGCGCGATGACGACGGGCGTGCTGATCCCGGTGCGGTCGCAGTGTTGGCACGCATATTTGGCCCGGACATTCTGCAGAACCTTCGCCTTCACCTCGATCTGCAGCTGCTCGGTCACCAGCTCGCCCATGCGATGCATCCGGTTACTGCAGCACGGACAGACCTTCTGGTCCTCGGCAAGGTCATACTCGACGCGCTCACGTGGCAGGTTCGCCGGCAGGGGCCGGCGCCCGCGTTTCTGGCCGTCCGGCTTTTGGGTGTCCGGCAATCCCGTGTCCGGAAGTTCAACGGCATCCGCCTCGGCGCTGCCCTCGTCGGCATCGGCCTCGCGGGCGACCTGCTCGGCTTCGTTGAAGACGCGATCCATGTGCTTTTCGCTGCGCGGCGCAAACCGATGCAACCGCGCCAGCGCCAGTTCTTCCTCAAGCTTGAAGACACGCTGCGCGAGGATGTCCCGCTCAGCCTTCAGTGCGGTGATTTCGGCCGTATGCGCCGCCAGAAGCGCCAACAATTCCGCAACGGTCGGGGTGCCGGCTCGAGTCATCGTATTGTTGAATCGGAAGCCTCCCCTTACGTCAACCGGCAACCTCACCCGACAAATTCGTATTGCCGCACCGGGTGGCGGGCCATCGCGTCGAGATCGATGCCGTCGAGCAGCCAGTGCAATTGCTCGGCGTCAAGCAGGACCACCGTCTCCTGCCGCCGCGGCCAGCGGAACTTGTCTTGCGTCAGCGCCTTCAGCACCAGCACAAAGCCCGATGGCGCGCAGCGACCCAAAACCGGCAATGCTGTCTCGGTCGCCTTCCGGTCCTGGCGCAGCTTGACCCACTTGCGCAACTGATTGGCGTTGATCCCGTGCGCCAGCGCGAGCCCTGCCACCGACACCCCCGGCTCGAGGCAGGCATCGATCAAGCGCTCCTTCTCAACCGGATCAAACCATCGCTTGCCGTTGCCAAGAACCCTGACGACCCTCAGCTACCCCGGTGCTTCCGCGCGATTCAATGTCATTGCGTCCACAGTCTCCATTGCGGACACAGACTCCTTCACTGCATCAGCGATGAAAAGGTGCAGAGATTTGCGCGCTTACGAAGAGGTCAAGCGGACGCTCGGCAGCATCGACCTCGAGCATGCGATCGAGCTGGAGAAGGTCGACAGGAGTGCGGCCGCCGAAGACCTCAAGCAGCACATCCGGGAGAAGCTCAGAGCGGCGCATCGCGGGAGGCGGCAGCCCTACGTCGACCTTCTGAACAGGATCTGAATGCAACGGCGCGACCAGTCTTTCGCGACCTGAGCGCATTGGAGTGCAGGCTTGGCCCGTTGCAGCGGGTTCCTGCTTCGTCAGCCGCCGATTGGCTGCTCCCGCACCGTCCAATCCGAGTTGTGGTGCCCTTCCGGCGGGGACTGCCAGGCCGCGCCGGATCCCAAGTCGAATGAGGAGGAACGCACAATGGCCCGCAATCCCATAACCGCCTTCCGCCCCGGCGGCGGAATGTTCCCCGGTGATCCCTTCCTGTCGCTGCATCGCGAGGTGAACCGCCTCTTCGACGATGTCTTCCGCGGCGCCAGCCTGCCCGCCGCCTCCGGCAGCCAGGGCCAAGGCGATGTCGGCACCATCGTCAACGCCAGCATGAACGTGTCGGAGACTGACAAGGAAATCCGCATCACGGCGGAGTTGCCCGGCGTGACCGAGCAGGACATCGACGTCAGCCTCGATGATGACGTGCTTACCATCCGGGGGGAGAAGAGGTTCGAGCGCAAGGACGACAAAGAGAACTTCCACTTCGTCGAGCGCTCCTACGGCACCTTCCAACGCTCGCTGCGGCTGCCCTATGCCGTCGATCCCAAGCAGGTCCGAGCCAGCTTCGAGAACGGCGTCCTGACCGTGACCGTACCGAAGACCGGGCGACCGGAGCGCACCCGGCACATCCAGGTGAAAGGACGCGGCGCGGCTGATCAGGGCGCTGGCGGAACGGGACAGCAAGGAACCGGGGTATTGGGCGCAGCCGAGGACACAAAGTCCGGCTGATCCCGTCCATGGTGAGCGACGATCCCCGTCCGATGCCCCGGCAGGCCGGGAAGGTCGGACGTGTCGCTGTCACGTGGTACAATTCCCTGGATCAGCCTTGGGAGGAATGGCCATGCCCAGGATGAAAGTCGCCGTCTTCGTCGAACCCGGCCGCGTCGCTCTCGACGAGAAGCCCATTCCCGACGTTGGACCGCTGGACGCGCTCGTCCGCATCACCACCACGACGATCTGCGGCACCGACATCCACATCCTCAAGGGCGAGTATCCGGTGGCCCGCGGGCTCACCATCGGGCACGAACCCGTTGGCGTGATCGAGAAGCTCGGCTCGGCCGTGCAGGGCTACAAGGAAGGTCAAAGGGTCATCGCCGGTGCGATCACGCCGAGCGGACACAGCGAGGCCTGCCTGTGCGGCTGCCACTCGCAGGACGGGGCCGGCACGAAACATGGCTGGAAGGCTATGGGCGGCTGGAAGTTCGGCAATACCATCGACGGCTGTCAGGCGGAATACGTGCTCGTTCCCGACGCCATGGCGAACCTGGCCCCGGTACCGGAAGGGCTGACCGACGAGCAGGTGCTGATGTGCCCGGACATCCTGTCCACCGGCTTCTCCGGCGCGGAGAGCGGCCGCAT
>Ga0182740_1001286_pt1 | contig 17530 bp, 14 predicted proteins | sample eDN5th37CKraftBY_FD_128872 | JGI IMG/M metagenome (GOLD analysis project Ga0182740, IMG submission 128872) | Enriched backyard soil microbial communities from Emeryville, California, USA - eDNA 5th pass 37_C Kraft BY (version 2) (version 2) | ecosystem: Environmental > Terrestrial > Soil >...
CGGCCGAGGAACTCGGTGCCGCTCATGTCGCTCATGCGCTGGTCGGACAGGATCACCTGCACGTCGTTGATCGCCAGCAGCTCGAAGGCGTCGCGCACGTTGCCGGCGGCGAGGATGCGGTAGCCGTCGCGGCGGAACAGGCGCACCAGCGAGCGCAGCACGTTCTCCTCGTCGTCCAGCAGCAGCAACGTGCGGTCCGGGCGGCTCTCGGCGAAGGCCTCCGGGCGCAGGTAGCGGCGGCGCAGGGTCAGGCCGGCGGCGTCGGCCGACATCGGTTCGCCGAACAGGTAGCCCTGGAACACGTCGCAGTCGTTGCGGCGCAGGAAGCCCAGCTGCGCCTGCGACTCGACGCCGTTGGCGATCACGCTCATGCCCAGCTGGTGGCCCATCGCGATGATCGCGCGGGAGATGGCGGCCTCGCGGTCGGCGGCCGGGGCGCTCTTGATGAAGGTGCGGTCGATCTTGAGCTTGTCCACCGGGTAGCGCACCAGCGCGCTGAGGCTGGAGTCGCCGGTGCCGAAGTTGTCCAGGCTCAGGCTGATGCCCTCGCCGCGCAGGTTGGCCAGCGTTTCGTAGACGAAGTTGACGTTGTTGGTCAGCGCGCTTTCGTTGATCTCCAGCGTCAGCATCTGCGCCGGCACGCCGGTGGACTGCAGCAGCCCCATCACCTCGGCGAAGAAGCCCGGGCGCAGCAGTTGCAGGGTGGAGACGTTGACGGCGACGTTGAGGTCGTCGAAGCCCTGGTCGCGCCAGACGCGGGCCTGGCGCAGGGTCATCTCCAGCACCCAGGTGCCGATCTGGACGATGATGCCTAGCCGCTCGGCGGTGCGCATGAAGCGCTCGGGCACCAGCATGCCCAGCGTCGGCGACTGCCAGCGCAGCAGCGCCTCCATGCCGACCACGTGGCCGTCGCGGGCGCTGACCAGCGGCTGGTAGCGCAGGCGCAGCTCGCCGTTGTCGATGGCGTCCACCAGCTGTCGGGCGATGATGCTCTCGCTGTGCGCGCTCAGCGGCCGGTGCAGCATGTGCACCTGCACGATGTTGCCGCCCTCGCGGGCGGCCTGGTGCAGGGCATCCTCGGCCAGGTCGAGCAGCCGGCTGGGGTCGGTGGCGTGCTCCGGGCACAACGCCACGCCGATCTTGGCGGTCAGGAACAGGGTGTAGGGCAGCACCGACAGCGGCAGTTCCATCTGCTGGCGCAACTGCTCGGCCATGTCCTCGGGCAGCGGCACGCCGGCCGCGCGCGGGATGGCCAGCACGAATTCGTCGCTGCCGTGGCGCCACAGCCGGCCCTGTTCGGGCAGCTGTTCGCGCAGGCGCTGGGCGACCAGCACCAGCGCCTGGTCGCCGACCTCGGCGCTCATGTTCTCGTTGACCGAGGCGAAGTGGTCGATGTCCAGGTGCAGCAGCATCAGCGGGGCGCCGCCGCGGGCGGCCTCGGCGACCATCGCGGCCAGTTCGGGGTTGCCGGCGCCGAGGCGGGTGACCGTCGCCTGCGCCGCTGGCGTCGGGGGAGCGTTCCACATGGTTCTAGTGTCCTGCGCAGGCGCTGGCGGCCTGCGCTGCGCGATAGGGGAGGTGCAGCTCGATGCGGGTGCCTTCGCCCGGCCCGGTGTGGATCTGCAGGCGGCCGCCGGCGCTCTGCGCGCGCTCGCGCATGACGATCAGGCCCAGCCCGCGCGGGCCGGCGGGGTCGAAGCCCTCGCCGTCGTCGCTCACCTGCAGGTGCAGGCGGCCGTCGCCGGCATCGGCCAGGCGCAGCCGCACCTGGCTGGCCAGCGCGTGGCGCAGGGCATTGGTCAGGCTTTCCTGGGCGATGCGGAAACAGGCCTGCTCGATCTCGTTGTCCGGCCGCTGCGGCAGGTCGCCCACTTCCAGCAGCAGCTCCACCGGGGAGGCGCGGAACAACTGCCCGGCCTGCCAGCGCAGGGCGGCTTCCAGCCCCAGCGCGTCCAGCTGCGGCGGGCGCAGCAGCATCGACAGGTTGCGCAGGCGGATGACGGTGCTGTCCACCAGTTCCACGATCTGCCCGAGGTCGGCGTTGCGGCGCTGCATGTCGGCCTCGTCGATGGCGGCGTGGGCGGCCAGCTTGATCGCGGTGACGGCCTGGCCGATGTCGTCGTGCAGGTCGCGGGAAATGGCCCGGCGCTCGTCTTCCTGCACCGAGAACAGGCGCCCGGCCATCGCCTGCAGCTCGCGGTTGCCGGTTTCCAGCGCCGCCCGGCTGCATTCCAGCTCGGCCAGGTCGCGCGCCACCAGCCGCTCGAGCCGGCGCAGGCGCGGCAGCAGCAGGGCCAGGGCGACCCCGGCGAACAGTGCGACCAGGGCGACGGAGGTCACACTCCAGAGGGCGGTCGATCCGGCCAACCCCGGCCACAGCCGCGGCAGCAGCCCCCACAGCAGGATCAGTGTCCCACCCATGCCGACCACCGTCAGTACCGCGCGCTGCAGGCGGGCCATCGCCGAATCCGTGGTGGGGGCGGGGTGGGCGCGGGGCTGGCCGGTCTCCATTGGTGCGTGGTGTGCCGGGTAGGGAACCGGGGTTCATCTTACCGGCAGCGGGGGTGATGACGCAGTCCTCAATTTTCGACGGGGCGCGCCGTTAACGATGACGTACCCGTGTCGCGGGAAGAGGATTGGGAGCGGTACTGCGTGGATCAAGGCGTCATCGCAGGCATGCTGAGCCACCCGTTGGCGGGGGCGATCGTGTTGCTGGACCCGGAAGGGCGACCATTGGCCGCCAATGCGGCTGCGCGCGGACAGGGACTGCACCGCAGCCTGTCCACGCACCGCCTTGCCCTGGCCGGCGTGCGCCGGCTGGCCTGCGCGCAGGGCATGCAGCCATGTTCCATCCCCGGCAACGACGGTTGCCTGCAAGGTTTCCTGAGCGCGGTCCACGCGCCTGAAGGCACGGTGTCGGCCTACATCTGCACGGTCGAGGCCGCCACCGCCGGCGAACCCTCGCTGCAGGCCCTGCCGGGCAGCGACGAAGCCCGGGTGAAGGCGCTGGAAGCCGAACTGCACGAGCAGCAGGTGCAATTGGGGCAGGTCCGGCACATCGCCGGGCTGGGCGGGTGGCACTGGTCGCGGCGCGACGGGCGCTTCCTGTGGTCCCCCGAGCTGCATGCCGCCCTGGGCCGCGCACCCGGCAGCCTGCCGGAAAGCCGGCGCTGGCTGTCCCTGCTCGACCGGTCCGCGCGCCAGCAGGCAATGACGGCATGGCGGCGGCTGCACCGTGAAGGCCAGCCACAGCATTTCGAACTGGCGGTGCCGGCGGCCGACGCTGGCGAAGCCAGCCTGCAACTGCGGGTATGGATGCAGCCCGAGCCGGAGGACGGGGGCGGCATCGGCAAGGTGCGCGGGCAGGTGCAGAACATCACCGAGCAGCACCAGACCGATGCGCTGGTCCGTTGGCGCACCGAACTGCTGAACCGCGTGTCCGCGCTGGGCCGCATCGGCGGCTGCGAGATCGAGGTCGCCACCCGCAGCATGCTGTGGACCGAGGAGTGCTACCGCATCCACGGCCTGCGCAAGGAGCCGGTGACGCTGGAGCAGGCGCTGGCCCTGTACACGCAGGATTCGCGCGACGGCTTCGAGGCCGCGCTGCTGCGCATCGCCGACGGCGGCCTGCCCGAGCAGCTGGACTTGTGCTTCTACCGCCATTCCGGCCAGCGCGTATGGGTGCAGGTGCAGATCGAGCTGGACCGGCGCGAGGGCCTGCCCGAGCGCTTCGTCGTGCTGTTCCGCGACATCACCCGCGAGCGCGAGGCCAACGAGCGCATCGAACTGCTCGCCCACTACGACCTGCTGACCGGCCTGCCCAACCGCGTGCTGCTGCGCGAGCAGGCGCAGGCGGCCCTGCTCGAAGCGCGCCAGCACGGCACCGTGCTGGCGATGCTGTTCATCGGCCTGGACGGCTTCAAGGCGATCAACGACACCTTCGGCCACGCCACCGGCGACGTATTGCTCAAGGCGGCGGCCTCGCGGCTGCACCAGAACCTGCGCAACGCCGACCTGTTCGCGCGCTTCAACGGCGACGAGTTCATCGTCGTGCTGCGCGACCTGGCCGACCCGGAGGACGCCGGCCACGTCGCCCGCAAGCTGATCGCCTCGCTGGCCACGCCGCTGCACCGCGACGACGCCACGCTCAAGGTCGGGGCCAGCATCGGCATCGCCCTGCCGGACGATGCGCGGCAGGATTTCGACGCGCTGCTGCGCGCGGCCGACGCGGCGATGCACGCGGCCAAGGAAACCGGGCGCAACACCTTCCAGTACTACAGCCAGGACGCGCTGGCCCACATCCAGCGCCGCCTGGAAATCGAACACGCGCTGCACGGCGCACTGGAGCGCGAGGAATTCCACCTCGCCTACCAGCCGCTGGTCGGCAGCGACCCGAACCGCGCCCCGGCCATCGAGGCGCTGCTGCGCTGGATGCGCCCGGACGGCGAGCCCTGCAACCCGGCCGAGTTCATCCCGGTGGCCGAGCGCTGCGGCGAGATCGTCCGCATCGGCGAATGGGTGCTGGACGAGGCCTGCCGGCAGGCCTCGGTATGGCAGGCGGCGGGGCTGGAGTTCGAGCGCATCGCGGTGAACGTGTCGGCCATGCAGCTGCGCGAGCCCGGCTTCGCCGAGCGGGTGGTCCGCATCTGCGAGCGCCACGGCTGGCCGCCGCAGCGGCTGGAGCTGGAACTGACCGAATCGGCGCTGATCCGCGACACCGAGGTGCTGCGCCAGTGCTTCGACACCTTCGAGCGGCACGGCGTGCCGCTGGCGGTGGACGACTTCGGCACCGGCTTCTCCAACCTGCATTACCTCAACCGGTTCCCGGTGCAGCGGCTGAAGATCGACCGCAGCTTCGTGCATGGCATGCGCCAGGACGCCGGCACTGCCGAGGTGACCCAGGCCATCGTCCAGCTCGGGCATGCGCTGGGCATGCAGGTGGTGGCCGAAGGCGTGGAGACGCCGTTGGAGGAGGCGATGCTGCAGCGCCAGGGCTGCGATGAAATGCAGGGCTACCTGTATTCGCGGCCGCTGCCGCCGCGGGACATGGCGCAGTGGCTGCGCCGGCGCAACGAAGAGGGCAGGGAGCCGGCGTTGCCGGCCCGCCCGGACGCGCCGATCGTCACCCTCTGAGGTCCTGTCCACGGCGCGTTGCAGTCAGGCTTCCGTGACCTTCCTCGCAGGTGCCGGGCTCGCCCGGCACGGGAGCTTGCCCGGTAATGCCCCATGCGGGGCAAGCCCCGTATCTACAGGGACATGCAAGAGCCGTCTTCCGCGGTCGCGCGGCGCTACCGCGTTTCCGTCAACCCCAGATCCCAGGCGAGCAGGGCGGCCAACGGGGCGATGGGGGGATCTTCGGGTTCCTGCTCCAGCTGCCGCCGCAGTTGCGCCAGTTCCTGCTGCGCCAGTGCTTCCAGCGCCATCAGCACCGCCCCCGGCATGGCTGCCGGCCGCGCGGACGGTGCCGGCGCACCTGCCGGTTCCGGCGGGAACGGCGTGGCTGGGCTGTCCTGGGTGGCGCGGAGGATCATGCGGCAGGAGATGGCGGTGGGGGGCGACGGCAAAGCCCCGGCCGGGGCCGGGGCTGTTCGGGATCATGCTGGCCGGGGGCTCAGAACAGCTCTACCGTCCCGCTGCCCATGCTCTGCTGCGCCACCGGCTTGTGCGGCGGGCGCTCCCACTCGCTGCGCATCTCGCGCAGGCGGCTGCCGGTGCGCTGCAGCGCGGTCACCAGTTCGCTGTCGAGCACGCCGCCACTGCGGTGCAGCAGCTCCTGCAGGGCCACCGCTTCGCGGTTGATCGCGGTCAGGCGGTCCAGGTGGGTATGCACGCCGCCCAGCGCCTGGGTGGCGATGTCCTCGAACTGCAGGGCGCGCACCGCCTCGGCGACGCTGCCGTCGATGGCGCGGCCGCACTCGGAGATCTCGCGCATGCCGTCGCCCAGCGAGGCATTGATCGCGGCCACGCTGTCCAGCATCGCCGCCGCTTCCTGGCGCGCCTCGCGGGAGCGGTCCATGTCGCGCGAAGCCATGTGCGAGACGGTTTCGCGGACCTTGGCGATGGCGTCCTTGGAGCTGTGCGCCAGCTTGCGGATCTGCTCGTTGAAGGTGGTCGAGCGCTCGGACAGGTTGCGCACCTCGTCGGCGACCACCGCGAAGCCGCGGCCGGCCTCGCCGGCACGGGCCGCCTCGATGGCCGCGTTCAGCGCCAGCAGGTTGGTCTGGTCGGCGATCGACTTGACGTCCTCCAGCAGCGCGAAGATGCCGTCCAGGTGCTGCGCCATCTGGTCGATGTGCTGCACGGTGTTGCTGCTCTGGCCGCTGACCTGCTCCAGCGCCTCGACCAGCTGCTCCATCTGCTGGCTGGCGTTCTGCGCGAAGCGGGCCACGTCCACGCCGCCGCCGCCGTCTTCACCGGCACGGTCGACGATGCGGGCCAGTGCCTGGCTCTGCTGCCGCGACTTGCGGCTCATCGCGTCGAAGCTGCCGCCGAGGCCGGCCACCGCCTGGCGGATCAGCTCGCGGGCGCGCTCGATCTCGCCGCGCGAGCCGTCGATCTCGTTGCTGACGAAGCTGCGCAGCTCGTTGAGCAACTGGTCCTGCTCCTTGAGCACGCGGGCGTGTTCCGGGGAGCGCTGGGCCTGGCCATGCACGCTCCACCAGGCGAACACCAGCCAGCTCAGGACCATCGTGGTCAGGATCGCCCATACCGCGGCGGAGGGCCACGCGAACGCGGCTGCCACCGGGAGCAGGAAGGTCAGGGCCAGCGGGGCGGCCAGGCGGATAGCAATGCGTGAATACATGGACGTTCTCGGCAGTGTCACGATTGCAGTATCGGCCGGGTGGGGTGGGTCTTTAGCCGCCCCCGCGCAATTGCCGTTCGATCGTTTCCAGCATGCCTTTGCGCGAGAACAAGAAATCCCAGTAGCTGCCGCCGAGCTGGCGCCACAGCACCGCCGAGCGCACCGCGGCCAGCAGCAGGGCGCGGATTTCGGCTACCACCCCGGCCTGGCCCAGGTAATGCGGGTTGCCCTGCACCATGATCCGCGGCTTGAGCTGGCTGATGGTGTCCGCGTACAGGCCGCCCATCGCCGCCAGCACGTCGGGGTGGGCGCTGTCGCCGAGTTCGCGCGCCAGCCCGGCATTGCGCTGGACGCCGGCCTGCACCTTGGCGATGGCCGCGTCCTCGCGCACGAAGCGGCGCTCCAGCTGCATCACCGCCAGCGCCAGCCGCGGCAGCAGCTCGTCCTTGCCCTGGTTGCGGAAGTAGTCGCGCAGCAGGCGCAGGCCCGGCTCCAGTTGCCGGGGTTCGCCGTACACCGCAGCCGGGGTGGGCGCGTCGATGCGCATCACGCTGTCCATCGCGGTATGCACCACGGCGGCATCGGAATGGCCGGTCTCGGCGATGCGCCGCACCTGCTGCAGGGCCTGGGCGATGCCGGCCAGTGCCAGTACGCGGTCGTCGAACGAAGAACTCATGCTTGCCTCTCGGGGGATACGGGCTGCCGGGTGCGCTGCTCCAGCGGTGCGTCGGTGGCGGCGATCACCGCGCCGCCCAGGCATTCCATGCCGTCGTACAGCACCAGCGACTGGCCGGGGGTCACTGCGCGCTGCGCATGCGCGAAGCGGACCTCCAGAGTACCGTCGTCGCGCACGTTCACCGTGCACGGCTCGTCGGGCTGGCGGTAGCGGGTCTGCGCGGTGCATTCGAAGGTAGCGGCCGGCGGCGCGCCGGCGATCCAGTGCATGGCCTCGCTGTGCAGCCAGTGCGATTGCAGGTAGGGGCTGTCGTGGCCCTGGTCCACGTACAGGATGTTGCGCGCCACGTCCTTGCCGACCACGTACCACGGCGCCGCCGGGCGGCCGCGCACGCCGCCGATGTTCAGCCCCTCGCGCTGGCCCAGGGTGAAATAGAACACGCCGGGGTGGCGGGCGATGGCGCGGCCTTGCGGGTCGTGGATCTCGCCTTCGCGCGCGGGCAGGTACTGGCCGAGGAACTGCCGGAAGTCGCGCTCGCCGATGAAGCAGATGCCGGTGGAATCCTTCTTGGCATGCGTCGGCAGCGCCGCCTCGCGGGCGATGCGGCGCAGCTCGCTCTTTTCCAGGTGGCCGATCGGGAACAGGGTGGCGGCCAGCTGTTCCTGCCCCAACTGGTGCAGGAAATAGCTCTGGTCCTTGCCGCGGTCGGCGCCGCGCAGCAGCCGCCAGCGGCCGCCGGCCTGCGCCACCTGCGCGTAATGGCCGGTGGCGATGCGCTGCGCGCCCAGTTCGCGGGCCGCATCGAGGAAGTGTTTGAACTTGACCTCGCGGTTGCACAGCACGTCCGGGTTGGGGGTGCGCCCGGCGGCGTACTCGGCGAGGAAGTGCTCGAACACGCCCCGCCAGTATTCGGCGGAGAAGTCGCGGAAATGGAACGGGATGCCGAGCCGGCCGCAGACCGCCACCGCGTCGCGGCGGTCGTCCTCTGCCCGACACTCCCCGGAACCATCGTCGGCCCAGTTCTGCATGAACAGGCCGGCGACGTCGCGCCCCTGCTGCACCAGCAGCGCGGCGACCGAGGAATCCACGCCGCCCGATACTCCGACAATGACGTCAGCCACCATCTTTCACCTTCCCCGAGTCCAATCGGAGCCGATTGTGCATGGCACGACGTCACCTCCCCCGCTTGCGGGGGAGGATGGGAGGGGGGAGGCCGAGGTCCGCGCGATGTTCACGGCACCTGCCTCACCAGCGACAGCGGATGGCGCTGCCCGGCCAGCCAGTCCGACAGCGTCTGCCAGACCAGCGGGCTGCGCACCCGCGCCATGTCCGCCTGGATCGCCGCCGGCGTCAGCCACAGCGCCTGCACGATGCCCTCGTCCAAGGTTTGTCCGGGATGATGAAGCACCGGCTCGGCGGCGAAGGCGAAGCGCAGGAACGGCGTGCCATCCGGCGCGGCCCACTGGTAGCTGCCGATGAAGGCGGTCAGGCGCACGTCCCAGCCGGTTTCCTCGCGGGTTTCGCGCACGGCGGCTTCCAGCAGGCTTTCGCCGGGTTCCAGGTGCCCGGCCGGCTGGTTCAGCACCCGCCGGCCGGCCTTTTCTTCCTCGACCAGCAACAGCTGCCCGGCGCGGGACACCACGGTGGCCACGGTGACGCGTGGCGCCCAGCGCTCGGACCGCATCGCATCCACGCTCAGAAGTCGTCCTTCGAGGTCAGTTCCAGCTCGATCGCGTCGGCGCTCCTGATCGCCGCGTCGATGGCGTCGCTCAGCATTTCCGCGCCGGCGTCGGCGTCGATCTTGACCACGAACATGGCCGCGTCGCCCTGCTTGACCCAACTGCCCAGCTTGGAGTCGTTGGAGTCCTCCAGCAGGCGGTTGGCGATCAGCGCCGGGAACTGCGGGCCGGACGACTTGTAGCCGGGCGACCATATCTCGCGGACGCGGTGGTTGCCGTAGGTTTCGACCGTCGAACGCACGAACACCAGTTGGGTGCGCTCGTCCTCCATGTCGAACACCATGCGGTAGTCGCCGTCCTCGTCGACTTCGTAGGCGTACTCCAGCGAATCGAGCTGTGCCTTGATGCCCGGGTCCGGCTCGCCGGCGCCTGCGGTTCCGGTCATGCCGGCCATCAGGCCGGCCATTGCCACTGCGATTGCGATCTTCTTCATGCGGTCCCTGCGGGGAATGTGGGCAGGCGGGAATTGTAGCGGCGACCGGGGCGGGCCGGGCGCGGGCGGCCGGGGCCAGCCGCTATAATTCGCCGATGCCACGCAAGCTCCAACACGAAAACGACCACGCCCTGCTGGTGGAGACCGGCAAGCCCGAAGTCGCGCCGCCGCCGCTGTACCAGGTGATGCTGCTCAACGACGACTACACCCCGATGGATTTCGTGGTGACCGTGCTGCAGGATTTCTTCGGCATGGACCTGGACCGCGCCACCCAGGTGATGCTGCACGTCCACACCCGCGGCCGCGGCATCTGCGGCGTCTACAGCCGCGAGGTGGCCGAGACCAAGGTCGCCCAGGTCAACGAATTCGCGCGCATGAACCAGCACCCGCTGCTGTGCACGATGGAAAAGGCCTGAGGCCGGCCCCGCCGATCCCGACGCCTGCCTGAACGGCCACATCCGGCCGGGTTGTGGAAATCGTGCGGCAAGGCCGCATATTGTCTGCAACCGCAGTCGGAGCCCCCCATGTTCAGCAAAGACCTCGAACAGACGATTGGCCAGTGCTACAAGCGCGCCCGCGAGGCCCGCCACGAATTCATGACCGTCGAGCACCTGCTGCTGGCGTTGCTGGAAAATCCGTCCGCGCAGGCCGTGCTCAAGGCCTGCGGTGCCGACCTGGAGCGCCTGCGGCAGGAACTTGAGCAGGCGGTGGAAACCTCGGTGTCGCGGCTGGCCGACGACGATGGCCGCGACACCCAGCCCACGCTCGGCTTCCAGCGCGTGCTGCAGCGGGCGGTCTACCACGTGCAGTCCTCGGGCAAGAAGGAGGTCACCGGCGCCAACGTGCTGGTGGCGATCTTCGGCGAGAAGGACTCGCACGCGGTCTATTACCTCAACCAGCAGGACGTGACCCGGCTGGACGTCGTCAACTACCTCTCGCACGGCATCGCCAAGGTCGGCGAAGAGGGCGAGGCCGCACCTTCCATCGACGGCGAGGGCCGGATCGAGGGCGGCGAGGGCGAGGCCAAGGGCGACGCGCTGGCCGAATACGCCAGCAACCTCAACGAACAGGCCCGCGCCGGCCGCATCGACCCGCTGGTCGGGCGCCGCGACGAGATCGAGCGCACCATCCAGGTGCTGTGCCGCCGCCGCAAGAACAACCCGCTGTACGTCGGCGAAGCCGGCGTCGGCAAGACCGCGATTGCCGAAGGCCTGGCCAAGCGTATCGTCGACGGCGAGGTGCCCGAGGTGCTGGCCGACGCGGTGATCTATTCGCTGGACCTGGGCGCGCTGGTGGCCGGCACCAAGTACCGCGGCGATTTCGAGAAGCGCCTGAAGGGCGTGATCACCGCGCTGAAGAAGGTGCCCGGCGCGGTGCTGTTCATCGACGAGATCCACACCATCATCGGCGCCGGCTCGGCCTCGGGCGGCACGATGGACGCCTCCAACCTGATCAAGCCGGCACTGGCCTCGGGCGAACTGCGCTGCATCGGCTCGACCACCTTCCAGGAATACCGCGGCATCTTCGAGAAGGACCGCGCATTGGCGCGGCGCTTCCAGAAGATCGACATCGTCGAGCCGACCGTGGGCGAGGCCTACGAAATCCTCAAGGGCCTGCGCCCCAAGTACGAGACGCATCACGGCGTGATCTACGCCGACGATGCCCTGCAGGCCGCGGTGGACCTGTCGGTCAAGCACATTGGCGACCGCCTGCTGCCGGACAAGGCCATCGACGTGATCGACGAGGCCGGCGCGCGCCAGCGGCTGCTGCCGGAGGATGAGCGCAAAGCGACCATCGACGTCGAGGAGGTCGAGGCCATCGTCGCCAAGATGGCGCGGATCCCGGCCAAGCAGGTCACCGCCACCGACAAGGACGTGCTGCAGCACCTGGAGCGCAACCTGAAGATGGTGATCTTCGGCCAGGACCCGGCGATCGAATCGCTGGCCTCGGCGATCAAGCTGTCGCGCTCGGGGCTGGGCAACCCGGAGAAGCCGATTGGCAACTTCCTGTTCGCCGGTCCCACCGGCGTCGGCAAGACCGAGGTCACCCGCCAGCTGGCGCTGCAGCTGGGCATCGAGCTGGTGCGCTTCGACATGTCCGAGTACATGGAGCCGCATTCGGTCAGCCGCCTGATCGGCGCGCCCCCCGGCTATGTCGGCTTCGACCAGGGCGGGCTGCTGACCGAGAAGATCGTCAAGACACCGCACTGCGTGCTGCTGCTGGACGAGGTGGAGAAGGCGCACCCGGACATCTTCAACATCCTGCTGCAGGTCATGGACCGCGGCATCCTCACCGACACCAACGGCCGCGAGGCCAACTTCAAGAACGTGATCCTGGTGATGACCACCAACGCCGGTGCGGCGCAGGCTTCGAGGCGCTCGATCGGCTTCACCAAGCAGGACCACGCCACCGACGCGATGGAGGTGATCCGCAAGAGCTTCACCCCGGAATTCCGCAACCGCCTCGACGCGGTGGTGCAGTTCCAGGCGCTGGGCTTCGAGCACATCCTGCGGGTGGTGGACAAGTTCCTGATCGAGCTGGAAATGCTGTTGCAGGACAAGCACGTGGCGCTGTCGGCCACCCCGGCCGCGCGCGACTGGCTGGCCCAGCACGGCTTCGACCCGGACATGGGCGCGCGGCCGATGGCGCGGGTGATCCAGGACAGGATCAAGCGCCCGTTGGCCGACGAGCTGCTGTTCGGCAAGCTGGTAGGCGGCGGCAAGGTCGGCATCGACGTGCGCGACGGCGAGCTGGTGGTCGAGGCCACGCCCGAGCCGGAGCGCCTGTTGCCGGCGACGGTGGAGTGAAGCAGGGAGCGGGGAATGGAGGTGCGGCGCGGGCTGATGCCGCGCCGTTTTGTAGCGCCCGGCCTTGGCCGGGCGATGGCAGATAGTGCCGACCAACGGTCGGCACACACCACACCTATCGGCATCAACGCACATGCTCTGTAGCACCCGGCCTTGGCCGGGTGTCATTCCAACCCAACGCAAAAAAGCCAGCGCAACGGCTGGCTTTTCAGGCAAACCCGAATCCGCTTATTTCATGCGGTAGGTGATGCGGCCCTTGGTCAGGTCGTACGGCGTCATTTCAACCTTGACGCGGTCGCCGGTGAGGATGCGGATGTAATTCTTGCGCATGCGGCCGGAGATGTGGGCGATGATCTCGTGCCCGTTTTCCAGCCGGACGCGGAACGTGGTGTTCGGAAGCGTCTCGCTGACGGTGCCTTCGAACTCGATGGAGTCGTCTTTCGACATGTAATCCTGTGCGGTTCTGCGGGTGGCCTTTTCAGGCCCGGAAGCCGGGTATTTTACCCCGCGTCGCCCGATCATGCAAAGTTTGCGTTAAACGACGGGTTTCAGGCCAACTCCGCCGCCGCCCGTTCACCGAAACGCCGGGGCCAGCTGCCCGCCGGCTCCGGCAGCTGTACCAGTTGCCGGACCTGGGACAGGAAAGCGTCGCGCGGAAGGTGGGTGGCGCCCATGCGCAGCAGGTGCGGGTTCTCGACCTGGGCGTCGATCAACGGCCAACCCCAGTCGTGCAATGCCTGCGCCAGCGCGGCCAGCGCCACCTTGGAGCCGCCGCTGCGGGCGCTGAACATGCTCTCGCCGAAGAACATGCGGCCGATGGCCACGCCGTAGATGCCGCCGACCAGTGCGTCGCCGTCGCGGACCTCCACCGAATGGGCGTGGCCGAGCCGGTGCAGCTCGGCATAGGCATGGAGCATGTCCTCGGTGATCCACGTGCCGTCCTGGCCCGGGCGCGGGGCCAGTGCGCAGGCCCGCATCACCTCGGCGAACGCGGTGTCGGCGGTGATGCGCCATGTGCTGGCGCGCAACCCGCGGCGGAAGCGCGAGGACAGGTGCACGCCATCGGTGCGGAACACCATGCGCGGATCCGGCGACCACCACAGCAATGGTTGGCCTTCGGAAAACCACGGAAAGATGCCACCGGCATAGGCATTGAGCAGCCGTACCGGCGACAGATCGCCACCGACGGCGAGCAATCCGTCCGGTTCGTGCAGCGCCAGTTCGGCCGGCGGGAAGGGCGCGTCGGGGGCGGGTGGCAGCAGGAACGGGGGGCGGCTCATGCACCGCATTGTAGGTGCGGGGCTTGCCCCGCACGGTGCTTCACCGGGAGTGCCGCATGCGGGGCAGGTCCCGCATCCACGGCACGACCATTCGCAAAAATCTCGTAGGTGCCGGGCTTGCCCGGCACGGGGCTTGGTCGGGAAGGCCTCATGCGGGGCAAGCCCCGCATCTACGGCTTGAACGGTGAGTGGGCCGCCAACTGCCTTGCGTAGCGCGCCACGTCCATCCGTTCCTTGCCGCACCAATCCGCCAGCGCCTGCCGGAATGCCGGGTCGCCGATCCAGTGACGGCTGCGCACCTCGGCCGGCAGGAAGCCGCGCGCCAGCTTGTGCTCGCCCTGCGCGCCGGGCTCGAAGCGTTGCAGGCCTTCGCGCAGGCAGTAGTCGATGCCCTGGTAGTAACAGGTTTCGAAGTGCAGGCCGGGCAGGGGGGGGGGGCCGCCCCAGTAGCGGCCATACAGCGTGTCGCCCCCGCGCAGGCCCAGGGCGCCGGCAATCGGTATGTCGTCCTGCATGGCGAGGAACAGCACCAGTTGCCGCGGCATACGTTCGGCCAGATGGCGCAGGAACGGCAGGGTCAGCGCCGGTGCATTGCCGTATTCGGCGAAGGTCTGCAGGTAGAAGCCGTGCATCGCGCGCAGGTCGCCGTCGCCGGCCTCGTCGCCGTGGACGATGCGGAAGCCGATGCCGGCGCGGCCGATCTTCGCGCGCTCCTGGCGGATGTTCTTGCGGCGCTTGTTGTCCATCGCCGCGAGGAAGTCGTCGAAGCACTCCCAGCCCGGCTGGCGCTGCCACTGGAACTGCACGTCCAGCCGTTGCAGCCAGTCGTCGCCGAACAGCCCGTCTTCGGCGGCGTCGTGGAAATTGACATGGGCCGACGACAACCCGGCGGCCTGCACGTGTTCGACGATGGCGCGCAACAGGATACGGCGGTCGTCGTCATCGCGGGCCAGCAGGCGCGACCCGGTGACCGGCGAGTAGGGCACCGCGCCGAGCCACTTGGGGAAGTAATCCAGCCCGTGTCGCGCGTAGGCATGCGCCCATGCGTGGTCGAACACGAACTCGCCGTGCGAATTTTCCTTCAGGTAACCCGGCACCGCGCCGACCAGTTCATCGCCGCGCCACAGCGTCAGATGACGTGGCGTCCAGCCCCATTCCGGGCGCAGGCAGCCGTGCTCTTCCAGCCCGGCGAGGAAAGTGTGGCTGACGAAGGGGTTGCGGCCGTCGTGCAGGCCATCCCAGCATCTGGCCGGGATGGCCTGCAGTGAATCCAGCCAGCGGATGTGCGCCATGCGGTGGCGACCCGGCGGCAGGACCGGCTTCAGCCGTTCTGGTCGAGGAAGCGCTCGGCATCCAGCGCCGCCATGCAGCCGAAGCCGGCCGAGGTGATGGCCTGGCGGTAGTGCTGGTCGGTGACGTCGCCGGCGGCGAACACGCCTTCGATGTTGGTGGCGGTGGCGTTGCCGGCGGTGCCGGAGTGGATCTTCAGGTAGCCGTTGTCCATCTCCAGTTGCCCCTTGAACAGTTCGGTGTTCGGGCTGTGACCGATGGCGACGAAGAAGCCGTGGGCGTCGATGTCGCGGGTGCTGCCGTCCTGCGTGGACTTGACCCGCACGCCGGTCACGCCCATGTCGTTGCCCAGCACTTCGTCCACTTGGTGGTGCCAGACGGTCTCGATCTTGCCGGCCTCGACCTTGGCGAACAGCTTGTCCTGCATGATCTTTTCCGCACGCAGGGTGTCGCGGCGGTGCACCAGATAGACCTTGCGGGCGATGTTGGACAGGTACAGCGCTTCTTCCACGGCGGTGTTGCCGCCGCCGACCACGACCACGTCCTGGTCCTTGTAGAAGAAGCCGTCGCAGGTGGCGCAGGCCGACACGCCGCGGCCCTTGAAGGCTTCCTCGGAGGGGATGCCGAGGTACTTGGCGGTAGCGCCGGTGGCGATGATCAGCGCGTCGCAGGTGTACTGTGCGTTGTCGCCGGTCAGGGTGAACGGGCGCTTGGACAGATCGGCGGTGTGGACGTGGTCGAACACCACTTCGGTGTCGAAGCGCTCGGCATGGGCCTGCATGCGTGCCATCAGGTCCGGGCCCATCAGGCCGTGGGCATCGCCCGGCCAGTTGTCCACTTCGGTGGTGGTCATCAGCTGGCCGCCCTGCTGCAGGCCGGTGACCACCAGCGGCTTGAGGTTGGCGCGCGCGGCATAGACCGCGGCGGTCCAGCCGGCGGGGCCGGAGCCGAGGATCAACAGACGGGTGTGCTTGGTCGGAAGGCTGGAAGTGCTCATGCAGGCTCGTGGCAGGGGGAAGAGGCGGGCGATGGCCCGGGCTGCGTAATAGAGTGGTGCCCGCTGCTGGGTGAATCAAGGCGCTTTCCTTCTCCCGGCGGGAGAAGGTGCCCCGCAGGGGCGGATGAGGGGTGAGCGGAGCCAATGATGTCTGAACCATCTGGACCCCATTGCCCCTCACCCCAACCCCTCTCCCGGAGGGAGAGGGGCTTTCCCTTTCCCTGTGCGGATGAAACAGGGGCAGCCGTCGTTTAATATCAAGCGCTAACCGTGCATTTCTCAAGGTCTGGTCCAAGGTGGCGAAACAGCTCCCGGAACGTGACAGGAACACCAGCGCCGCCGCGCGCAAGCAGGCCGCGGCGGCGGACAACACGCGCCGCAACAAGCTGTGGCGCGACCTGGCATTGATCGCCATCGCGCCGGCGTTGCTGTACCTGCTGGCCAGCCTGTTCACCTATTCGCCGCAGACCGACCCGGGCTGGACCAGTTCCGGCTCGGTGGTCGCGCCGGTGCACAACATGGGCGGCAAGGTGGGGGCGTGGATCGCCGACGTGCTGCGCCAGCTGTTCGGCCATGTCGCCTACCTGATCCCGCTGATGCTGGGCGCGGTGGCGTGGATCGCGATGTTTGGCCTCAAGCGCGAGGACCGCGGACAGGACGACCTGGGCCCGGCGTTGCGGCTGGTCGGCATCGTCGGTTTCCTGATCGGCGCCACCGGCTTCCTGTACCTGCGCATCGGTGGCGCCGACGTCGCCAATGCCGGCGGCGGCCTCGGCGTGTTGGTCGGCAAGTCGCTGAAGAACGGTTTCGGCGAGCTGGGCGCCAGCCTGTTCCTGCTGGTGCTGCTGCTGACCTCGGTCACCCTTGCAACCGGGCTGTCCTGGTTCTGGCTGATGGAGAAGATCGGCGGCTGGGTGCTGGCGCTGGGGTCGCTGCTGGCGCAGAAGAAGGAGCAGGCCAGCGAATGGCAACAGACCCGCGCCCTGCGCGAGGAACGCGAGGAAGTGCGCAAGGTCGATGCCGAAGTGCGTGCCAAACGCGAGCCGGTGAAGATCGAGCCGCGGCCGGTGCCGGTCATCGAGAAGAGCGAGCGCGCCAAGCGCGAGACGCAGATCCCGATGTTCCAGGGCGTCAACGGCGACGGCTCGGACCTGCCGCCGCTGGCGTTGCTGGACGATCCCAAGCCGCAGCCCAAGGGCTACGACGAGCAGACCCTGGAAACCCTGTCGCGGCAGATCGAGTTCAAGCTCAAGGATTTCCGCATCGACGCGCAGGTGGTCGGCGCCTATCCGGGCCCGGTCATCACCCGCTTCGAGATCGAGCCGGCGCCGGGCATCAAGGTCAGCCAGATCAGCTCGCTGGACAAGGACATCGCCCGCGGCCTGTCGGTCAAGTCGGTGCGCGTGGTCGACGTGATCCCCGGCAAGTCGGTGATCGGCCTGGAGATTCCCAACGTCACCCGCGAGATGATCTTCCTGTCCGAGCTGCTGCGCTCGAAGGAATACG
>Ga0182740_1001287_pt1 | contig 17518 bp, 16 predicted proteins | sample eDN5th37CKraftBY_FD_128872 | JGI IMG/M metagenome (GOLD analysis project Ga0182740, IMG submission 128872) | Enriched backyard soil microbial communities from Emeryville, California, USA - eDNA 5th pass 37_C Kraft BY (version 2) (version 2) | ecosystem: Environmental > Terrestrial > Soil >...
CGATGCGGTCTTCGGGCTGCACCTCGCGCAGTCGCTCCCGGTGGGCACGGTGAGCGCCCCGGACGGTCCCACGATGTCCGGCGGCAAGTTCTTCTCGGTGAAGGTCCACGGGCGGGGCGGGCACGGCGCCATGCCGCACCTGGCCGCCGATCCGATCGTCGCCGCCGCGGCCATGATCACGCAGCTCCAGACCATCGTTTCGCGCAACGTCAATGCGCGCGATACCGCCGTGGTGTCGCTCGGCTCGATCCACGGCGGGCAGGCGGCCAACGTCATCCCGGAGACGGTCGAGTTCGTGGGGACGTTCCGCGTCTTCTCCGATACCGTGGAGGAGGTGGTCGCGACGCGCCTGGTGGCGATCGTGGAGGGCGTCGCCGCCGCGATGGGCGTCTCCGCCGAGGTCTCGATCGCCGCGGGGTTGCCAGCCGTCATCAACGATCCGGCGATGGCCGCGATCGTTCGGCAGGCGGCGGCGAAGGTGGTCGGGGCGGACCGGGCGATTGCCGGGGAACCGTGGATGGCGAGCGAGGATTTCTCCTTCTTCCTGCACGAGCGGCCGGGCGCCTACTTCTTCATCGGCAGCCGCAACGAGGAGCGCGGCCTGGTCTACGATCACCACCATCCGAAGTTCAACTTCGACGAGGAGGCGCTCGGGATCGGCGTCGCGACGATGACGCAGACGGCGCTGGAGTACTTCCAGCGCGCCGGCTGACGGGCCGGAACCGGAACGACGGACGACAGGATATCCAGGAAAGGGTGCGGGCGAACGCGATGGTAACGGCGGTTCAGCTGAAGAACGATGTGGACGAGATCCTGCCGGGCGTGGTCGCCGACCGCCGCTGGCTGCACGAGCATCCCGAGGTCGGGATGCAGGAGGTCGAGACAGCGGCCTTCGTCGCCCAGCGGCTCGCGCAGATCGGCGTCGAGGACGTGCGGACCGGCATCAACGTCACCGGCATCACTGGCCTCATCCGGGGCAGCGCACCGGGCGGCAACCCGGACCGCGTCGTGCTCGTCCGCGCCGACATGGACGCGCTGCCGATCCTCGAGGAGAACGAGGTCGAGTACGTCTCGCAGAACCTCGGCGTGATGCATGCCTGCGGGCACGATGCGCACACGGCCATGCTCCTCGGGGTGAGCCGCCTGCTGATGGACCGCCGGGACGAGTTCGCCGGCACGGTGAAGGTCCTCTTCCAGCCGGCGGAGGAGGTCGATCCGGGCGGGGCGAAGGGCATGATCGCCGAGGGTGTGCTGGAGGACCCGCACGTCGATGTCGTGCTCGGCCTCCACGTCGCGTCCGGCATCCCCACCGGCGAGATCCACCTCCGGCCGGGACCGTCCAACGCCGCGCCGGATGCCTTCTCGATCAGGATCCAGGGCAAGGGTTCCCACGCCGCCGAGCCGCATGAGAGCGTCGACCCGATCGTGGTCGGCTCGCAGATCGTGCTGGCGTTGCAGGCGCTGGTCTCCCGCGAGACCGATCCGATGGATGCCGCCGTGGTCTCGGTGACGGCCTTCCTCGCGGGGGAGGCGTTCAACGTGATCCCGGATACCGCCGAACTGCGCGGCACGGTGCGCACGATCCGGAACGAGGTGCGCGAGCACCTCTCCCGCCGCCTCGCCGAGGTCGCGGAAGGCGTCGGCAGGACCTTCGGCGCGACCGTGACGACCGACTACATCTTCGGGGCGCCGAGCATCGTCAACGATCCCGCGATCGTCGAGCTGGTGCGGGCGGCGGCGGTGGCGGTCGTCGGCGAGGAGAACGTCCACGAGGCGGTGGTCGGCATGGGCGGCGAGGATTTCTCCTACTTCACGGAGGCGCGTCCCGGCTGCTTCTTCAATGTGGGCACGCGCAACGAGGAGCGCGGTATCGTCTGGGGGCACCATCATCCCCGGTTCGATATCGACGAGGAAGGGATGGCTCCCGGCATCGCGACGATGGCGAACGCGGTGCTGACGATCCTGGCGGCGGAACAGGTGTGACCCGGAGGTGATCCATGCAGGCGATGGTGCTGGAGCGGACGCATTCGCCCCTGCAGGCGCGGGACATCCCCATCCCGGAGCCGGGTCCGGGGCAGGTCCTGCTGCGGGTGCGGGCCTGTGGCGTCTGCCGGACCGACCTTCACGTCGTCGATGGCGAGTTGCCGCACCCGCACCTGCCGCTCGTGCCGGGGCACGAGGTCGTCGCGGAGGTCGTGGCCTCCGGTGAGGGGGCGGACCGGTTCTCGGTCGGGGACCGGGTCGGGGTGCCGTGGCTGGGCTGGACCTGCGGCGAGTGCCGCTGGTGCCGGAACGGGCAGGAAAACCTCTGCCCGAATGCGCGTTTCACGGGGTACAGCCAGGATGGCGGCTATGCCGGCTGGCTGGTCGCCGACGAGCGCTACTGCTTCCCCATCCCGTCCCGATTCTCCGACGAGGAGGCCGCGCCCCTGCTCTGCGCCGGGCTGATCGGCTTCCGCTCGCTGCGGATGGCGGGCGATCCGGCCCGGCTCGGTCTCTACGGCTTCGGGGCCTCGGCGCACATCATCGCCCAGGTCGCCGCACAGCAGGGGCGAGAGGTCCACGCCTTCACCCGGCCCGGCGACGTGCGAGGCCAGGCGTTCGCGCGGTCGCTCGGCGCGGTCTGGGCGGGCGGGTCCGACGAGCTGCCGCCGGAGCCGCTGGATGCCGCGATCATCTTCGCGCCGGTGGGGGCGCTGGTGCCCCAGGCCCTGGCGGCGGTCGGGCCAGGCGGCACGGTGGTCTGCGCGGGCATCCACATGTCGGATATCCCGTCGTTCCCCTACGCCCGGATCTGGGAAGAACGCGCGATCCGCTCGGTGGCGAACCTGACGGTGGCGGACGGCGATGCCTTCTTCGCGACGATCGCGGAGATGCCGCTACGGATCGCCACCACGCCCTATCCGCTCGCCCGCGCCAACGACGCCCTGGACGACCTGCGCCACGGCCGGTTCGAGGGTGCGGCGGTGCTGATTCCGGAGACGCCAGGCGGGGCGTGAGTGGACGCGCCCGCGCCCACTCACGCCCCGGAGGGTCCGTCCGGCGGTGGATCAGGAGGCCTTGGCCGTCTCGTCCTTACGGCCGCGCGGGTCCGGCACGACGCCGAGCGCGGAGGCGAGGTCGATCTGGTGATCCTGCTCCTCGCGGATGATCTCCTGGAGTACCTCGGCGAGCGCGAACTCCCCGGCGTCCTGCGCCTGCTGGATGCGCGTGCGGTAGTTCGCTACCGTGTCGTCCTCGGCCCGCAGGTCGGCCCACAGCATCCCCTCGTTCTCCTCGGAGACCTCCACCGGCTTCGGCTGGTGGGTGGGATAGGCGCCGAAGTAGTCGAGCTGCTTGGCGATGGCGATCGCATGGTCCAATTCCTGGTGGGCGTGGACCTCCAGTTCCTCGGCGATGTCCATGTAGCGGGCGCCATCGAGCTTCTGGCTGAAGATCACGTACTGGATGATCGCCTTGTACTCGCGGGCGAGGTCTTCCTGCAGGCCGGCGATCAGCTGGTCGCGGGATGTGCTGGCGGCGGTGTCGGTCATGGCGCGGTCCTTTCTGCGGGTGCTTGCGTGTCGTCCCGGGGAGGGTGCCCGGGTTCCCGCAGCTGGACACGCAGATGCCTTGCCGCCACCATCGCGTGCCGGCAGCGCGCCAATCCCGGTGGCGGTGCCACTGCCACTGGTCAGGACGTGAAGTACCAGAGCCCCATCGCGAAGACGAACATCGCCACGGCCATCGAGAGCATGGCCACGCTCCCCTGGCGATGGCGCCACATGTGCAGGGCGAAGGCCAGGGCCGCCACGATGAAGATGGCGAACCCGGTCACCAGCACCAGGTCCCATCCGGAGAGACCAGTCACCGGCTTCGTTCCGGCGCCGGATCGAAGAGCGGCTCGCTCCCGATCACGTCATCGAGCTTCGGCAGCGTTCCCACTCCTGCCTGGCGCGGCTTCATCGCGCGGCGCGTGCGCACCAGGCGGCGACCGAGCAGGTAGCTGGTCGTCAGGCACGAAATGCCGGCGACCAGTCCCGAAACGACGATCAACGCAGTCTCCATATGATTCCCCACCGCGAGCCTTGCCCAATCATTGCCCTGTGCCAAGCTTGGCATAGGGCAATGATTGGGTCACGCATCCCAACGGGTACATTTCAGGGGTCATCGTCGTCCGCCAGCATCCCGAGCTCCTTGGCCCGGAGAATGGCCATCGTGCGGTTGGCCGTCCCTAGCTTCCGGTTGATCCGTACCAGGTGTTTCTTGACGGTGTTCAGGGAGATGTAGAGGCTGTCGCTGATCTGCTGGTTGCTGGCGCCGGTGGCGAGCAGGTTCAGCACGTCGCGCTCGCGCCTGCTGATGCGTTCTCCCTCCGCGCCGTATCCGAACGCACCGTCCATGGCCCGCCAGATCGCCATGATGTAGTCCGGCTCATCGGTGGTGCCGGCGAGCGTTTTCAGGGCTGGGCGCAGATCGACCCCTGGATCGAGGAAGGACCGGATGAACCAGCCTCTCTGGCCCGCCCGGATCGCCCGGTCCAGCGCCTGGGTCGCCTCGTCAGGATGACACGCGTCCGGGGCGGAGAGCAGGGTCGCCGCGAGCAGGGCCCCCGCCCGAACCAGCACATCCACCCGGCCGATCGCGCGGGCCTGCGCCTCCACCTGGCGCAGCAGGTCCACCGCGCGCTGGATATCCTGCTGCGCCCGCGCCTGGGCGATCGCCGCGAAGACAGGATCGATCTCGCCGAAGATCATGCTCTCGATCGCGACCGCATCCCGCAGGGGACGGACCGGGCGCGGGAGGTGGGTCGGGTGATCCGCGTGCCAGATCGCGTGCAGGCCACGGCACTGCGATTCGACACGATGCAATCCCCGATCGGCGGTGTAGTCGGCGGCCATGCGCAAGGTCGCGAAGGCCTCGTCCAGGCGGCCGGTGGCGTGGAGGACCCGCGCCTGGATCACCCACGATTCCGGGTACCAGTAGGCGGATTCGAAGCGTTTGTGCTGGACGCCGTCGATTTGCGCCGCCAGGGCGATCGCCTGGTCGAGGTCATGCTGTTCGAGGGCGATCGCCGCCAGCCGGTAGATCAGCTTGCCGCGATGCAGGATGGAAAAGCCCTGGAGGGAGGCCAGCTTCTGCTGGTAGAGCTGGCGCGCATCGTCGAGGCGTCCGGTCAGGGCGAGGACATCGGGCCACAGGATGTCCATGTGAACCTCCCACCAGATCTGCTGGGCTGGCAGGTGCGCACGGATGGCCTCCGCGTCGTCGAGCAGGGCGGCGACCCGGGCGAAGTCGCCCGTCGCCCGCGCGCCGTCGATCAGGCCGGTGAGGGCGTGAAGGCGCTCCACATGGCAGTGCGGGGGGATCATGGCCAGTGTCGCCAGCGATTCCCGCACGACAGCGTCGGTGTCGCGCTGGAAGGACGCCTGCATCCCGCGGCATGCGTGCAACCGGCTCCGCACCACGGGATCGGACGAGGCGTCCCACCGGGATTCGACCCTGGCCAGGAGGTCGTTGGCGCTACGGGCGTCGCCGATGCAGAAGGTGGCGAAGATCATCCAGTAGGTAAGGGCATCGTGCTGGAGCAGGATCTGGAGCGGCACGCGATGGAGCCAGTGCAGCAACGTCCGGGACTGGTCGCGATCCGCCAGGCTCGCGCCGATGCGTTCCAGCAGGGGGATCGCCTCGGCCCAGATGTTTCCCCGGATCGCGACGTCGAGCGCCTGTTCCGGATCGCCTTCTTCCAGGAACCAGGCCGTTGCCTCGTGGGAGACACGGTCGCGGACAGCCTTTGGCATCGACGCCTGGGCGAGGCGATCGAAGCTTTCCGCCAGGAGCTGATGCAGGTGGTACCGGGGCTCGGGCGTGGGCGCGTCCGGCGCCTGGGGGGTATCGACGAGCGTGAGGAGGTCGCCGATCTCGGTGATGGCCGCCAGCGTGTCGAGGTCGGGGAAGAGGCGGCCCCACAAGGCGTGGGAGATGTAGGGCAGGCGGCCGGACAGGAGCAGCGCTTCCCGGACCCGGGGCGGGAGCGGGGCGAGGATCTCCTCGTCGACGTACGCGTCGAAGGTCGCGTGTCGGGAGAGATTCGCGTGATGCGAGGTTCCGCTCTCCCGCAGCAACGATCGGCTCAGCAGCTTGAGGCCGGCGATCCAGCCGTTTGCCTTGGCGGCGGCGTCGATGGCGGCGGCGGAATGCACATCGATGCCCTGCGCGCGCAGGAACTCGGACGTCTCCGTTTCGGAAAAGTCGAGCATCTCCTGCGAGATCACCGTCGCATCGTCCTGCAGGGCAAGGCGTGGCAGGTGCAACCGGGAGATTTGCCGCCCGGCGAGGATGAACCGGACCTGCGATGGGGCCTCGGCGATGAGCAGATTGAGGAGATTGACGGAAACCGGATTCGTGAGGAGCTGGACGTCGTCGATCGCGATCGCGAGGGGCACGTCGGCCTGACGGATGCGGTCGCAAAGCGCGATGACGATGTCCGTGGCGTCGTCGAGGCCGGAGGGTGGTTCGATGCCGGCTTCGCGGGCGGCACTGGCGAGATGATTCGCGAAGCGGATCGGCGTGTTGTCGATGGCCTGGCAGTCCACGGCCATGACGGGCCGGTCCGCCTGCGCGATCCATTGGCGGATCAGGGTCGTCTTGCCGTGTCCCGACGAGGCGACGATTGCCGTCACCCGGTGTGCGAGTGCGGCGTCGATGGCCTGCAGCAGGTGGCGGCGGCCGATCGTGACCGATCGCGGCCTATTCGTGCTGGCGTCCATGCCGCCCCCACGCCTGCCGCGCATTCTGCCGTGTTGGCGCCGGACTCTGGCCGCTTCTCTGCATCTGTCCGCGTCGCATCCGCCGGAATGCCCCCACACTCATACCCGCGTTGGAGATCGCCCGGACGTATCGGCAGGTCCAATACCGAATCGTCCGCGAAGGGCGGTCCTGATGCTCCCTCTTCCGAACCCAACGAGCCGGTCGCGCATCTCGCCGGATATGGTTGCCAATCCCAGGGAACCATAGCCTAGTTTCCCCAAGAGACGCTTCCGCCGCAAGTGAAATGGTCCATTGGGAGCATTCCTTTCCGAGTTGACGGCTGCCAGAATCCGGAGCGTCGATGGCGAGAATCACCCCTTGCCACATCGGCACCATCCTCAAGGAGGAAGGTGGACTCCACGACCACCTTCCTCCGGTGCCCTGAGCTTTCGGCTTGTTGGGGCCAGCGGCGCCCTTCCGGATATCCGGAAGGGCGTTCGTGTGTCTCCTTCACCGCACGCGCCGCGCTCGCCTGGGCGGACCACGGACCGCCATGCTGCAGGCGAGGGGGACACCTTCGGGAGCCTGGGACAGGCCCCTCCGATGGGGCGCCTGTCCTGCCGATCCTTCCCTGGCCGGTGGGGATGTCGTTCAGGCGGGCGCTCGTGTATTCCTGTGGTCCCGTCAGGGATGGCCGCCACCGCGCTGTGGACATGCCGGGGCAGTGGCCCGCACCGGCTGCCCGGTTGCGCCCGGCTTCGGGCGCGTGATTAGTCTGCTCATTGGTCCCGTCCACGGTCTACAGGGCCATTTGGGAGACTGCTATGATCGTCTCCAGAGGTTCCTGAAACAGGAATTGAATGAAACCAGGTCCATCGGGCGTGGTTCATGTAGAGGAACACCAACGGGCTGTGAATCCAGGGCGGCCTCGACAGGTGGCTACGGCGAGCCGCGCTCGGGCTGGCTCCGCTCCTGACAGCCGCGCTCCGGCCGGGTGATGCCCGGGCGGCATTCCGGGTCTTCCGTGTACGTGGAGAGAGGCATTCATGGCAACCCCTATGGCTCCTGGCCGTCCCCCCGACTGGGTGCCGGTGGAGCGCCGTTGGCTCGGTATCGACCGGCGGACGTTCGCGCCAGCCCTCGCCGCCATCATGGTCATCTTCGTCTTCCGCGGCGTGCTCCCGGTCGTGGATTCCTCCGTTTCCGACGGGTACGAGATCAAGGCGGGCGATGTCGTGGATCTCGGTGCGGGGTTCACCATGCTCCCGGCCGAGGGATGGACCCTCTCCAACGGCCAGGTGGCATCCGGGCAGGCGCCGGCGTCTCACCTGAGCGCGGCCCTCACCAATGCAGGCATTGAGGTTTCGGTGACCACTGGACCATTCACCGGAACGCCGGCTGAACTGCTCGATCACGTCAAACGCATCCGCGATGCCTATACCAAGAACGAGAACCAGAAATACCTTGGCGATGCCGCAACGACGACAACCGAGCATGGCGATGTCGGCATCGTCCAGCAGTTCTCTGCGGTGAACATCGAAGGGGTGCTGGCCGTCTTTGTCATCGATGGGGTTGGCGTGGATATCGTCGTGACCGGGCCTCCGGGATCGCTGGCCGCCCATGATGACGAGATCTCCGACATGATCGCCAGTGTGCGGGGGAACGATTCGGGGGCTGCCCAATGACAGACGCATTGCCGCAGGCACCCGGGGCCGTGGTGCCGCCGGTTGCACCTGGCCAACCCGAGGCGGTGGCGGTGGCGGTGGCCGCTTCGGGTTGGGGACAGAGCTTCCGCGTGTTCCAGCCGCGAAACCTCGCGTCCTGGATCTTCATCTGGTATCTGATCGCTGGCGCGATCGAGACCTTCCGGTTCTTCCGGCCAGGAGCCGAAGCGGTTGGGACCGCGACGCTGGGCGGCTTCGTCCTCTTCACCCTCTACGCCCTGCCCTGGTTGATCCTCCTGCGCTCCATCGACCGCTGGACGAAGATTCCGGGAAAGCTCGTTCTCTTCGCGTTCCTCTGGGGCGGCCTGGCGGCGCCTTTCGTGATTGCGTTGCCGGGCAACGATGCCTTGCTCAGCCTCTATGGCAAGGTCGTCTCGCCCGGATTTGCCCAGGACTGGGGAGCGGGCCTGGCAGCGCCGTTCTCCGAGGAACTCGGCAAGGGAATCGGTATCCTGCTGCTTCTCTACCTGGCCCCCCGCATCATCCAGTCCCCATTCGATGGCCTCATCACCGGGGCGTTTGTGGGGCTCGGGTTTCAGGTCGTGGAGGATGTCCTCTACGTCGTCAACAATTCGCTGGCCTCGTTCGGGGGAAACCAGGCCAGCTCGATCGTCCAGATCGGGCTCGTCCGGGGCGTCTCTGGCCTGTTCTCCCACACCCTCTTCAGCGCCGTGTTCGGGGCCGGGCTCGTGTTCTTCCTCGGCACGGATTCCACCAGGCCTCGCCGTGGCGCCGGGCTTGGCCTGATGCTGCTGGCCATGGCGCTGCATGGAGGATGGGATGTGGCGGGTGCGCTTGCTGGCGTGGTTGGCATCACCCCATTCGCCTTCATGGCCGCGATCGCCCTGCTCGGACTGGTCACCGTCATCCTCGTCATTCGCCGGGCGTCGGCGGGGGAGCGGACGTGGATGCGCACGCTGTTGGCTCCCGAGGTCGAGCGGGGAACGATCACGGACGCCGAGCTGGCTGCGCTCAGCGGCACCGCCCGCGAGCGGAGGCGCTTCGTGAAGACGGCAACCGGATACCGGGGGAGCAAGACCGCCAGGCATGTGCTGGACGCGGCGTCCGACCTTGCCCAGGCGTTGACGATCTCCGGTGGCGCCGAGACGCCGAACGTCGCCTTCGCGCGGTCCGAGGTGGCGCGCGTCCGGACGACGGCGTAGGCGCGACGCCAGGTGCGGGCGGCCTGGCCGCCTGCTGTTCCCCGTTTCGCCTCTCGGCAGCCCGACGAGACGGTTGCCTTTCTGGATGTCGCTCGTTAGGATGGGACGCGGACCGGGCGGCTTCCAACGAAGCCCCAGTCCGCGATTGTTGCGTCACCTCGTTCAGTAAGGATGGTCCCATGCGCCGACTCACGAGAATCCCCACGACCCCCACGATTCTCGATCGAGGACCGCTGCTGCATGCCCATCACCTCCCCGTCCACCCTCAACCTTGGGATCCTGGCGCACGTTGACGCCGGGAAGACGAGCCTGACCGAACGCCTCCTCTTCGAAACCGGCGTCATCCCCGCCATTGGCCGCGTCGATCGCGGCACCACCCAGACCGATACGCTCGACCTCGAACGCCAGCGCGGCATCACCATCCGCTCGGCGGTGGTCGCCTTCACCTGGGACGATCTCCACGTCAACCTGATCGACACTCCCGGCCACGCGGATTTCATCGCGGAGGTCGAACGCGCCCTGCTCGCGCTGGATGCCGTCGTGCTCGTCGTCTCGGCGGTGGAGGGGGTGCAGCCGCAGACGCGCCGCCTCGCCCGGGCCGTGCGGGCGCTCGGGCTGCCGATGGCGATCTTCGTCAACAAGATCGACCGCCTCGGCGCCCGCGTCGATGCCGTGCTGGCCGATATCCGGGAGCTGCTGGACCTGCGCATCGTGCCGATGAGCGAGGTCCGCCACGCAGGCACCCGCGCCGCCGAATCGATCCCCCGCGCCGTGACCGATATCCGCGCCTGCCCCGATGTCCTCGATACGCTCTCGCTGCACGGCCTGGGCGCCGACCTGGTCGATGCCTGGGTGATGCACGGGGGAGACGTCTCGCCGCACCTCGTCGCCTGGCACCTGCGGAAGCAGGTGGCGGCGGGTGTCGTCGTGCCCATCCTCGCGGGCGCGGCGATCACCGGCGCGGGCGTGCGCGACCTGCTCGATGGCATCGCGCGGTGGCTGCCGCCCGCCTCCGGTTGCGCCGATGCCCCGCTCAGCGGGACCGTCTTCACCGTCCAGCGAACCGCATCCGGCGAGAAGATCGCCTTCGCCCGCCTCTTCGATGGCCGCGTCGCCCTTCGCCAGACGGTGGCTGTCGGCCGGCGCGACGAAGCGGGAACCACGAGCGAGGAGGCCCGCATCACGGGCCTCGACCGGTACCTGCGTGACGGCCAGGGCCAGGTCGCCGTGGCGGGGGAGATCGTGCGCCTCCACGGCCTGCGGGAGGCGCGCGTCGGGGACTGGATCGGGCGGGAACATCCCGGACGGCGTGGGACCGGATTCCGGCGGCCGACGATGGAAAGCGTGGTCGGGCCGCATTCACCCTCGCTTTTCGCGGCGTTGCAGCGGCTGGCCGAGGGCGATCCCCTGATCGGCTTCCGCCAGGACGAGCGGCGGCGCGAGCTCTCCGTCCGCCTCTACGGCGAGGTGCAGAAGGAGGTGCTGGCGGCCACGCTCGCCAGCGACTTCGGCCTCGACGTGACCTTCGCGCCGTCGCGCGTCGTCTGCGTCGAGCGCCCATGCGGGACCGGCTACGCCATCGAGCACATCGGGGCGCCGGACAACCCCTTCGCGGCGACGGTCGGCATCCGGGTGGAGCCGGGTGTCCCGGACTCCGGCGTGACGTTCATGCGCCCGTCCGGGGCGCTGCCGCTGGCCTTCTACGTGGCGATCGAGGAGACCGTTCACGAGACGCTGCGGGAGGGGCTGCGCGGCTGGGAGGTTCAGGACATTCGCGTGACGTTGACCGAGACGGCCTACGCCTCGCCGGTGACGACGGCGGGGGACTTCCGGAAACTGACGCCGCTGGTGCTGATGGCGGCGCTCCGGGAAGCCGGGACCAGCGTCTGCGAGCCGATCCAGCGCTTCGACCTGGAGACGCCGGAGCCGCTGGTCGGCGAGGTGCTGCCGGTGCTGGTGGCGCATCGGGCGGTGCCGGAGGCGACGGAGCCGGTGGGGGCATCCGGGCGAACGGCGCGGATCACGGGGACGATCCCGGCGGCGGAGGTGCATGCCTTCGAGCAGCGCCTGGCCGGCCTCACGCGCGGCGAGGGGGTGCTAGCCACGACGTTCGCCTCCTGGGCGCCGGTGACCGGCGAGGTGCCGGAGCGGGAGCGGTCCGACCACAATCCGCTCAACCGGGCGTGGTATCTCGCCCAGGTGAGCCAGGGGTGACGGGGCGTTGACAGGGTTCCGGGGCGCTCCGACAATCCCGGCATCGAACCGAACCGATCTCTCACACCCCATGTCGCGGGCTTTCCCCGCGAGGAGTGCGCCATGACGACGGCAGACGGGTCTCTCCGCGGCGTCGTGCCCATTCTGGTCACCCCGTTCGATGACGACGGCGCGATCGACGAGCCCAGCCTCCGCAACGAAGTCGAATACGCCATCGACGCCGGCGTGCACGGTCTCGGCATCGCGCTCGGCAGCGAGGTCTACAAGCTCACCGAGGCCGAGCGCGACCGCGTCACCGCCATCGTGGTCGCGCAGGCGAAGGACCGCCTCCCCGTCGTCGTCAACACCGGGGCTGCCGCGACGGACCTCGCGATCCACTACAGCCGGCGGGCGGAGGCGCTGGGCGCCTCGGGGCTGATGTGTTCGCCGCCTGGTGCGGGCTTCTCCGGGCCGGAGATCCGGGAGTATTTCGCCGGCATCTCCGGGGCGGTCGGCATCCCCATCGTGCTGCAGGACACCGCCGCCACTCCGGTCGGGGCCGCGCTCATCCGCGAGATCGGCGAGACCTGCGAGCGGGTGCGCTACGCCAAGGTCGAGAGCGTCCCGCCCGCGATCCAGGTCGGGCGGGCCGTCGCGGCGGTGGGCGGGACGATGCACGTCTTCGGTGGGGCGGGCGGCGGCCAGTTCATCGAGGAGCTGCGGCGCGGCTCCATCGGCACCATGCCCTTCCCCTCCACCGCGCGGGCGTTCGTGACGGTCTGGGACCGCTGGCACGCCGGGGATGTCGATGGGGCGTGGGCAGTCTTCGATGCCGAGATCGCGCCCCTGCTGCGCATCTCGATCGGGTCCCTGGGCGGGGCGCACCGCATCCACAAGGAGGCGCTACGGCGGCAGGGCGTGATCCGGACCGCGTTCGTGCGTTCCCCCGCCGATCCGCTGGACGCCGTCACCGCCGCCGAGCTGGCGGAGGTCTGCGATCGCTTCGGATGGACCGCCTGAGGGGGAGGGTGTCATGAAGATCACCGATATCACGATTACGCGCTTCCGTACCCACGCCGACCGCTACGCCAACGGGATTGCGCAACCGAAGTCGCCCATCCTCCAGACCATCACGACGATCGAGACGGACGAGGGCATCTCCGGGCGCTATCTCGGCGGGCAGGGGCATGGCGACCAGGACGGGCTCGACGCGGCGGGCGAGGCGATCGTCCGCGACCGCATCCTGCCGATGCTGGCGGGCCAGAACCCGTTCGACCGCGAGCGGTTCTGGCACTGGATGTGGGCGGCCAAGGTGCCGGAGCACATCGTCGGCGTGATCGACATGGCCCTCTGGGACCTGGCCGGCAACGCCGCCGGGATGCCCGTCTGGCGGCTGCTGGGTGGCTACCGCGACAAGGTCCTTGCCTACGCCAGCACCTATCCGAACATGGGCTCGATCGACCAGTACGTGCAGCACGCGCTCGCCTGCCGCGACCGGGGCTACCGCGCCTACAAGATCCACCCCTACTACTTCTGGGACCCGCTCACGAAGCTGGCCGTGCCCGGTCGCCCCTCCCACATCGCCGCCGATATCGACCTCATCCACGCCGTCGCCGATGCCGTAGGCGACAGCATGGTGCTGATGTACGACCCCTGGGGCACCTATCACATCTACGAGGAGGCCTTGCAGGTCGGGCGGGAGCTCCAGGCGCGGGGGTATCACTGGTACGAGCACCCGATGCCGGAGGAGCGGGTGGACCCCTACATCCGCCTCTGCGCGGCGCTGGACATCCCCGTCTGCTCGCCGGAGATCGCCTACGGCCATGTCTTCACGCGGGCGGATTGGATCGCGCGGCGGGCCTCCGATATCAGCCGGATCGACGTCCTGCGCGGCGGCATCACCGGGGTGAAGAAGACGGTGAACGTCTGCGAGGCTTACGGGGTGCGCTGCGAGATCCACATGAGCGGGATCGGCAACCTGCACGTCCTCGGGTCGGCCTCGGACGACACCTGCGAATACTACGAACGCGGGTTGCTAGCGCCGGGCGTCGATTTCGACGCGCCGCACCCCTACCTGAACGCGCCGCTGGACGTGATGGACGAGGATGGCTACGTGTACCTGCCGGTGACGCCGGGCCTGGGCTACGACCTGAACTGGGCGTACATCGACGATCACATCGTCCCGTAAGCGATCGCCGCACGCGAGAAGGCCACACACGACCACCCCGCACCAGCGTCGAGCCGGTGCGGGGTGCTGCGATTGCGTCGGTCTTGGACGAGACCGGGGAGAGGGGAGCCGGACCCTAGTCGGCGACGGTCTCCGCGCTCGCGCCCTGGTCCGATCCGCCCTCATCGCCCGCGTTGGCGGACGCTTCGATCGAGAGCGGCGACAGGCTGCCGCCGACCCGTACCGGGATGCGCTGCGGGCGATCCTGCTCGCGGCGCGGCAGCACGAGGCGGAGCAGGCCGTTCGCGAACTGCGCCTCCACGCCCTGCTCGTCGATAGCGAACGGGAAGGTAATCGAGCGCTCGAACGTGCCGCGTCCGAGTTCCGAGACATACCAGGTGACGGCGTTCGTGTCCTGCGGCTGCCCGATGCGAGCCGCTGCCGCGCGGATGGTGGCGGTATTGCGGTGCACGGTTACTTCGACATCATCGGGGTGGACGCCGGGCAGGGCGGCGACGATGACCGCCTGGTCGTGGGTGGAGTAGACGTCGACCGGCATCGCGAACGTGCTGGCGCTGGAATGCCGGGACTGGGATGGTTGCTGGGTGGGCCAGGGGGCCTTGCTGAGGCGCAGCGCCTCGGAGAGGGGAGCGGTGAGCCAATCCTGCAGGGTCGGGATATCACCGAACTGGACGGAACGAATCATCGTGAACCTCCATCGCTCAATCCGAACGAATCCGAACCAAACGACGATGGCCATGAAGCCGAGTCGTCACGACGATTCTAGGAAACCTTCCTGAATCTGTCAACACCTTTGACCGATACGACTCAAGGATGGGGTTCGCATGCCGGGTGCGGCAAGGCGCTCACCCGGCGATGGACCGCTGGGTGGCGTAGGCGCGAACGAGGGCTTCGCGATCCTCCGGCAGGAGGCCGATGCCCTCGGCGACCTCCTCGTCGCGGGAGACGATACGCCTCGACCCATCGGGTCCCAGCAGCAGGAGATCGCCAAACGCGCGCGGCAGGACCGCGGCCTGTCCGAGGGCGCCCGTGATGGCGCCCAGCCGGGCAAAGAGCCCCGGCTCCCCCAGTGCCTCGCCGTTGTCCGGAGCGAGGGCCAGGGTATACGGCCAGGGAAAATCCCCCGGGTGCTCCTCATCGCGGAGCCAGATGGCCGCTACAAGCGGGTTCTCCCAGTCAGCGGAGGCCGCCGGGTCCAGGGCATCGCGTTCGGTGATGGTGGCGACCGGGATGCCGAACGCCGCAGCCGTCGCGATGCGCAAGGCGCGCGTATCCGGATGATGCTCGAAGGAGAGGCCCGCGATCGGTGTCTTCATCGGGATGTTCGCTCGTGGGGCCTACTCGAAGAGCGTGATCACCCGGGCCAGGACTTCATCCAGGAGGTCGTCCGGGAGGGTTTCGACCTTCTCGCCATTCCGGGCCGCGAGATTGAGCACGCGCGGTTGATCGCAGCGGACAATGCCTGTCGTCGTCGTGCCCGATAGCGCCACGGCGAACCCAAGACGACGGGCGAAATCGCCGCCACTCGTGATCGGCAGGACGACCGGGAGTTGGGTGGCCCGGTTGAAGGCATCCGGTGAGACGATAAGCACCGGCCGATGCCCGCGCTGCTCGTGGCCGGAGGTCGGGTCAAGCGAAACCCGGTAGATGTCTCCTCGGTTCACAGCGGTTCCCGTCCCACAGGGGCCGCGTCGACCCATGCTCGCTCGTCGTCCGGTTGGGGCTGTTCATAGTCCGATGCCTCCAGCAGTTGCGTCAGGGTATACCGTGGCCGGCTTCGTGGTTCGACCACCAGCCGGCCATTCTCGACGTCGACCGAGACGGTGTCGCCAGCGTGGAGATCCAGCATATTCAGGAGATCGGAGGGAACCGCGAACATCGTGGACCCACCGACGCGGCGCAACTTGGTGGTAAGCATGGCATCCCCTTCTGACGTTATATCCGAGTATAACTTTTATGGCGGCAGATGCCCATGAGGCCTGCTCCGCCTGCGCCGTGGTACACCGCCTCGCTCAACGGGGCATGGGCTGAGCTCGAAATCGCTCGACAGACATGCTTGGGAAGCTCTGCCGATGGCCAGATGCCGGTCGGGCGAGGCAATCCACGGAGCGCCAGCCGGGCATGGACGTACGTGCCGCCGGTGCGGGCGCGGATCACGGCCGCACGAGGTTCTTCGCGAAGAAGAGCACGTTCGCCGGGCGCTCTGCCAGCCGCCGCATGAAGAAGGGGTACCAGTCCGGTCCGAACGGCGTCGCCACCAGCACACGGTAGCCCCGCCTCACGAGGTCGAGCTGCAACTGCGGCCGGATGCCGTAGAGCATCTGGAACTCGAAGCGATCGGTGCCGATCCCCGCGCCGCGCGTGAAGGCGATCACCTGGTCGATGATCCGCTCGTCATGCGTCGCGATGCCGGTGAACGAGTTCTCCCGCAGCATCGTCTCCGCCAGCGAGACGTAGGCGGCGTCCACGTCCGTCTTCTTCGGGTAGGCGACCGCTTCCGGCTCCAGGTAGGCGCCCTTCACCAGCCGCAGGTTCGGGCGGTAGGGCGCCAGCGCGGCGAGGTCGTCCGGCGTGCGGTAGAGGTACGACTGGAGGACGGTGCCGGTGTTGTCGTGGCCGGCGTCGCGCAGGCGGGTGTAGATCCGCAATGTCGCATCGACCGTGGGCGAATCCTCCATGTCCATGCGAATGAAGATCCCGCGTTCCCCCGCGTAGGCGACCAGGGATGCGACGTTCGTGTAGGCCAGCTCCTCGTCCACCTTCAGGCCGAGATGGGTGAGCTTCAGCGCCACGTTGCCGTCGATCCGTTCGTCCGCCAGGCGGTCGATCACCGTCCGGTATTCCGACACGACGCCCGCCGCCTGCTCCGCGCTGCCTACCGCCTCCCCGAGGATGGTCGTGTTGACGCGCAATCCCTTCGCGTTGAGGTCCTTCAGCGCCACGATGCATTCGTCCAGCGTGGTGCCGGGGACGAAGCGCGACGCCCCGAAGCGCATCCCGTACTTGCGGACGTTCCCGGCCACCAGCGGTTTGTTCGTCGCGGCGAGGATGCCCTTGCGCCCGTAGGCGTTCAGCCGGGCGAGCGTCTCGTCGGTCAGCGATGGGATGGCGACACTTCCGGAAGGCGGAACCCCCGGCGCTGCCGGTGCCGCTGCCGGTGCCGCTGCTGGCGTGGGTGTCGGTGCGGGTGATGCCGCCGGGAGCGGTTCGGGGGAAGGCGTGGGCGCGGAGTCGGGCGTCGAGGCAGTCATGGGACAGGACCTCCGGGGCCTGGGGTGATGAGCGGGCCGAGCCGTTGCCGCCCATCATAGCGCCGGACCCGGCCGCTTCCCATGCCCCGGTCGTCGTGCGGCAGCGGCAGGTGTCGGGGCCGTTGCGCGGCGAGCACAGGCCGGTGGCCGCGCGTGTGGCCCGTCTGCCCGATCCCCGATTGACGGGGAATCGATCCCACCTGAGAATCGCTGCCAGCACGGCGGCGCGGGCGACCGGGCCCGGCGCCGCGTCATACCGGAGATGTCATC
>Ga0182740_1001289_pt1 | contig 17503 bp, 21 predicted proteins | sample eDN5th37CKraftBY_FD_128872 | JGI IMG/M metagenome (GOLD analysis project Ga0182740, IMG submission 128872) | Enriched backyard soil microbial communities from Emeryville, California, USA - eDNA 5th pass 37_C Kraft BY (version 2) (version 2) | ecosystem: Environmental > Terrestrial > Soil >...
GTTCTGCCGCCTCAAGGACTTCCGCCGGATCGCGACCCGATATGACCGCAGCGCCGTAAACTTCATGGCCACAGTCTGCATCGCGGCGACCATCAGCTACTGGTTATGAGTCCGAACCCTAGGAAAATTTACTTAAACCTGCCAAAGCGCTCAATCGCAATCCACCATTGAGCGCGTGCGATTATGGCAACGCCCCAAAATCGGATCGGCGATGGCCATCGACCATCGCCCGCAAACCGTACGGAGCAATCACTTCGACTTTGTCCCCCCATTGGTAGAGGTGCCACGTCATTTCGGTCCAGCCGGACGCACAAAACCGAACGGTCAGGCTGCCGTCCTGGTGGCGCTCCAGTTCCTGATACGGATGAAAACAGAACTGGGACGCGCGGTCTGCGGCTTCCGGCGCAAACCTCCAGATGACCTCTCCAAATTGGACGGGATCATTAAATACACCGAAGGACCGCGCCGCATACTCGTCCAGCGAAAAGCCCTCTTCAAAAGCAAAGCTCTCATCAAGGAGAACTGGTTCATGAATGCGGTCAAGGCGAAACTTTCGTATATCCCCTCCGCCCAATTCCCGGGCGACAAGATAGCCGCAATTTCCCAACAACAGCCCATGTGGCTCAACAATGCGTTCCGCCTCGCCTGACGAGGCGTATTGGAACCGCATCCGAAAGGGGCCGCGAAGCGCCTCCATTGACATATCGACAAGACCGGCCGGGAATTGTGTCCTCGGCCCTGGCCTGGCTATCTGCCCAACCGCGCCAAGGACAGCCTCAGCATCTGTTTCGGTTCTCAAGGCCATATTGCCAGCCAACCGCGCCAGTAACTCGCCCCGCAAATCCGAAAGAGCGCGGGAGTGGCGGATGCGGCCTTCGGCCTGCGCCGCGTTCGCGGCCATCTCCAAAGCTTCGATTGCAGCTTCCTGCCTTGGTTCGAGCCGGGCCAAGACAGGGTCGGTTACGCGCCATCTGCGTCGACGATCGGCGCCATCTTCCCAGGTCAGATTACTGAAAGCGTCCGCCAGCGCTGTGACCATGCGCTGAGCGGTTCGGTGTGAGACGTGAAACTCATCGCAAATATCTTGCAGCGTTATGCCATGACGGCGAACGGCCGCCATCCTTGCAAGGCGAACGAGATCAACTGCTTTTGAAAACGACATGTCGCTATCCGGCCAGCACGTCAGGAACTGACACCCTCATAGGATATGTGTCTCTTCATGCCAAACATCCTGTTTGTGGCGCACTACGACATCACCAATCCAGCAATTGCTGGGCAACCGGAAAGGTATTTCATATCAATGGAAGCAGGTACTCTGGACGCCGAACTTGCGAGACGGCAACTGGCCGAACTCATTATCGAAGACCCTGATTTCGGAGAACTCGAGAAGAACCTTTCAACGTATTGCCCATTTGAGGCGGTCGGCATGGTGAATGCAGAGATCAGGCATTCTGCCTTCCTTGCCCATGCCCTTGATCCGTATCGTCCCCACGAATTCGGCCCCGAATTCCTGCGGCTCCTGCTCGATACAATCCTGAAGGCGCTCGAGGCACCGCCGATCTCCCGGCTTGAGCTACACATGGCGGATTTTGACGATGTCGACGTCCGGCGCGAGTGGCGGCATATCGATGTGCTCGTAGCGCTCCCCACAGCGAAACTGGTTATCGCATTCGAGCTCAAAATCGGCGCGGGAGAAGGCCATGACCAGCTTGGCCGCTACAGTCGCGCGATTGAAGCCACATGGCCGGCCGAAGCCGGCTGGCGGCATCTCAAGCTGTTTCTCACACGCAACGCTGAACAGCCTTCCGACGACACCTGGTACCCGATCGACTACGGCGTTGTCATCGACGCCATAGACCGCTTCAAAAATGCCAGTGACGCCGGAGCGCCACTCGCGCGTCAAACCCTCATTGCATACGCCACGATGCTGCGGAGACGTCACATGGGTAATGAACAGCTCGACAAGATTGCTGAAACCCTCTGGAAGAAGCACGCTGAAGCGTTGAATTTCCTTCTTGACCGGCGACCTGATGCTGATGGTGGCCTGGGACAGATGCTTCTTGACCGCCAATCGGAGATCGCCGCCAGTGTAAGCAAGGGCTCCCTGACACTCGTTCCTGAAAGATCCAACAAACGGTGGATCGTCTTTCACGTGAAGGAATGGTCCGATATCCCAAGCTTCACCCTAGCGCAATGGACGCCGTCAGGGCATTTCATTCAGGTCCAGATTGAAGTCGACCCCCGCTTTGTAAAGCTTTTCGTTACGCTGGGACCCGGTCCTGAGGAATATCGGGCGAATTTCTATAACATGTGTCGCGACCTGATGCCCCGAAAAGGAGCCAAGGGAGCCGGCTGGAAAACCGTCAGCAGCAAAACAATCCTGGGACGCTCGGCGATTGAAACAGCAGACGGACCTGAGGAGCTTTGCGACCGCATTCAGGAATACCTAAGGGATTGGGTCAGAAATGAAGTGGCGCAGGTCGATGCGCGCTTGCGGCCTATTACGGCTGGAGGCATCGCCTCAACAGCCGCAAACGAAGCCCCTACCACGACAGATTAACCCGTATTTCTCGCGGCCGCATTTAGCGGCCGCACACCATAGATACGGCAACGCGCGCGAAACAGGCGATCAATCAGGCGATCCAAAGGTAACAGGCATCGGAAACGGACCACCTCACAACGTGGTCCGGGAACACCCACCGGAATCAGATAGCTACGGCGCTGGCACATCAGCTCCGACAGCTGTCTACCCAGCACTCAGCTGCTGAATCACGTCCCTCGCCTTCTTCAGGACGGTCGCCTTCTCCAGATGTGCGTAGCGCATCGTCGTTTTGATATCCGCGTGCCCAAGAACCTCCCGGACCTCGTAGACGCTGAGGCCATTCTGGATCAGGCGGGTCGCGTGCGTGTGGCGCAATGTGTGAATCGTGCAGTCGTGGAGACCAGCCCTCCTGAACGCCTTACGGATCGCCACGCTTGAATAGCCCCGCGCCCCACCCTTCCGGTACCCGATGACCCTCGACGATCTTCGAAATGAACTGCGATGTTCGGGTGGGATCGCGGTCAAGGGGTTTGTTGGTCTGGATCGTGGGTCAGAATTCGTCGTGTACGGGTGACCGAAGTCACTTCTTTTTACGTCCTGCCCGCAGAGGCGTAATCGGCGCAACATCGCCCTCAGGTTCCGTGAACAGCTCCGATATGTGAATCCCGAGTGCGTTGGAAAGTTTCTCCAGCGTGACCACGGTCGGGTTCCGCTTTCCCCGTTCCAGATAGCCCACGTACGCCCGTTCGATCTCTGCACTCAAGGCAAGATCGTCCTGTGAGACGCCCTTTGCGACCCTCAGTCTTCTCAGATTCCACGCGACAAGCTGCTGCGCCTCCATGGGTGGAGGCAATCAGTTGCCTTCATATGAAACCACGTATTATATGACGCGTAATTACGCCTCTCCCTGCTGGGGATTAGGAGGCGAAATGAGTGAAGGGGGCTGATTTGGAAGCGACATCGACTGTGACGATCGATTGCCCGTACTGCTCGGAGCCGATCAACGCGAAATCGAAAAAGTGCAAACACTGCGGGGAAATCCTCGATCCCCAGATGCGTGAGATCGAGATGCTGAAGCGGCAGGGAACATCCCAGGTGTTCATGAACGCAGGTGGTGGAGCAGCTGCTGTCGGTGGCAGCGACGCCGCGAACGCTCCTCCCCTCAAAAGCAGGGTGACCGCTGCAATCCTCGCCTTCCTGCTCGGCGGGCTCGGCTTCCACAAGTTCTATCTCGGACAGACCGGAATGGGTCTGCTGTACCTCGTTTTTTGCTGGACGTTCATTCCCGCCATCATCGGCTTCATCGAGGGGATCATCTACCTCACCTCATCGGACGCGGCGTTCAAACGGAAGTACGGCTGACCCGATGCGGATGATCTCCATCGCGGGACTGGCCCTGTCCGTCCTGACCATCGCCCACCCGGTCATCGCGAGTGACCGGGTTCCCCTGCGTGACGGGTTCTATGCGGAGAACCCGGAAAAGTGCGCGGAGTTCAGGAAGGGTGAACTCGATCTTCCCCCGTGGCAGGTCGCGAAAGGGGGACGACAGTTTCAGGGACCGGAAATGGCGTGCGTCGTTGCGTCGGTCAAAACCGTCCTCCCTCCACACCGTCACCACGTTCAGTCGACCTGCCGGGAGTACGATACGATTTCCCACCAGTCGTTCATTCTCGACACCCCGACGCGGGAGCGGTTCTCTCTGGAGGGTGAGGACTACATCTGGTGCGGGACCACCCATGGACAACCGAAGGCATCCCGACCCACCCCGGCCAACAACCGCAAGCTGCCAGACAGGGCGCTGATCGAGCGGTGGCAGAAACAGAATGCAGGATGTCGCGGCGGGTTTGGGAACGATCCAGAGACGGAACGGGCGTGCAGTCGCCGTTCGGATACGTCTACCGAACTTAAAAAGCGGGGATTTTGCTACAACAACGAAAACAGCGAGGAGACGTGGACCCGTTGCCGGAGGTAGCCCTCCCCTGTGCACGACGACCCCTGACGTCATCTGCCCATGCAATGACCCTTGATCGACGTGGGCGAAACCGGGTACATGAAGGTCCCTGTCCCTGGCGATTTGCCGGCGGCGGGACGGGCGGGATCAGAACCCAACGGTTCCATCCCCGCTCTGCGGGCGTAGTTCAGTGGTAGAACGACAGCTTCCCAAAGACAGCCGGTTGCATATTATTCCATAACTGTTTGCGGAAAACTGCCGGATCCATCACATCACAGATCCGGATTTCCATTTTTCCTGACGTCTGACCTTTCAGGTCCACACACCATATCAATGTGACGTCGAACATTGCGGAATACCCCGGGAAACGCCGCAGTTCTCACACAACGTTCGACCCCATCAGCGATGACAGTACCCGTACCACCTCTGGAAAAACGCAACGGGAAATGCACGCCCGATCCCGTTGTCCCACCACCTGATTGACGTGACCCTCCGGGCTTCCACGATCTGGAGGGGAACAACGCATGTCCAGAAAACCAAAATCACCCGAACCCGTCGTCACTGACATGTCGATCGTTGAGAAAGCGGTCGCGGAAGCGCGGGAGATGATGTCAAACGGCAGCACCAAGATTGACGCCGCGATGGCGATGTACCGGCAGCTTGAAAGCCACCCTCAGGACGTTGTTGTCCGGGCGTTCATCGACGGGGCGGCGCTCACTGACAGGGGAGCGCTGACCTACTGGTATAACTGCCGGAGAAAGAGAAGCCGGGAGCGACCCGGTGCGTGAGAACTGTACCTTGGGTGATACAGGTAAAAACCCACACCACCCATGTTGCGACATATAATCCGTAAATGTTCTATATGGGTGTAGGGCCATCAACATTTACGGATTGGGGGCGTCACCGTCGCTGTTCATCCTGCCGGAAATATAATTCGATCATGCGGCGCCGGCGTCAAGTTGGAGTGCTGTCGCTGTTCTGAGAATTATATTTTCGGCAGGATGAACAACAGACCACTCCCTATATACAACGAAAACGTCTGACCAGTTTTTATTGCGCACACCGGCCTCGCTCTGCGCCAAGACGCCCCAGTCTTCGTACATGGACCTCGTTCCCATCGCTATCGCTGATGGACATGGCGTCTGGTTGCTGTGGCATGTTAAGGGACGTCGAAAGCCGCACTGCCTGCTCAATAGCGTCTTCAAGATTTGCAGCATCGAGCGTCTCTTGGCCGACCACAGCATGCGCATTGTCCGTATCGCGAATCCGATAGAACTTGATGACGACCTTCATTGCCAGCTCCTGACGCCCAGATCGCAATCACCAGCGCGTTTTGCCCTTGGCGCGCTTCGTATTTATGTTTGCCGCACCCCCATCCTGACTTACAAACAGCCCGGCGGGCTGCGGAGCGGACTTCTCCTGCTTTGGTTTTTTAATCTCGCGATTGCCTCTCCGCTGTTCTTTAGCCATGACTACGAATCCTTTCAATCAAAGTCCGCCCCTTTGCCGCGCCAAGCGAAGCAACTGGCCTTATGTCGTCCTGGGTCACCATTCTTTCGTGGCGCTCTACATCGCTGCGAATACGATACTGCGGAGACGACCCGCTTGGCGGAAAAATTCTGGTAATATGGTAGACAACATCGGTTTCTTTAAACGCATTAAATAGCATAACCGACTGGCCCACCGAGTATATATGAGACTCACGACCCGCCATCATTTGGCTCAAGGCGTCTCCGTAGTTTCTTTTAGATTTCATTTCAGCACGACCTTTGAAAAAAAATGTGATTATATTTGAAACTTACGGAGCAACGCAATGACCCCGAAATTTATCTCGCCATTTTGACTTGACGATAAAAATGCCCCGCAGAGCGGGGCAGCCGATTGCGCCTCAACGATCAACTCTAGAGGCATCGCTACAAAAAGCGGGGTTTGGCGGCTCCAACGTCGACCAGCGCATCATCCGGGCTCTCCGCGCCTTGGCATGATTGGCCAGAAGCGTTACGTGGAGCATCGGCGTCTGATCCGGCTCCGACAGATCTACTGCTGGCATCGCTGTGCGGCGGCCCACCGTATTTTTGGTCATCTGGTACACCCTTGCTCGCTATACAAGCATAAGCCCCTTCTAAAGGCATATGATGCGCCCTCTGCTGGGCATCCGATCACACCCGTTCTCCCGCTTCCCCGGGCCCTCCCGGCTGGGTGAGATCGACCTCCGAGAGTGTTTTCACTGCGTTTAGCGGCTGGTTGTCTTGGATGGCCATGCTTCCCTCCACGGGGCAGGCTATCGGGCCGCAGCGCAGGATAGGGCTGCACGGCCAGAGTGGCCCGGTAAGGCCACCCCTTTCTCTGCGTCACGAATGCGGTTTATCCGTGTCCGGATATTGAAACCACAGCCGGCCAGACAATCTGCCGAAAAAAAGAGGCGCTTACATGCAATAATTTCCAATGCTCCCTTGCAAAAGACACAATTGTGATATAGTAAATTTTCTATCGAGCTTGTCGACGAACTTTGTTTTTGCGCGCTAGCGCAGTTACGACTTCTTCCCTCAAATTCGTGTTCATAGGGCCCGACACATTGTCGGATGCTGAAATTCTGTGTCGATTTGAAAGGAAGTCGTCATGAATACCGGGACCGTAAAATTTTTTAACGCCAACAAGGGCTTTGGCTTTATCCAGCCGGACGACGGTAACTCCGATGTGTTTGTGCACATCTCCGCCGTAGAGCGTTCGGGCATGTCGTCCCTCTTCGATGGCCAGAAGGTGTCGTTCGACATCGTCATGGACCAGCGCAAAGGCAAGGTTGCAGCTGAGAACCTGAAGGCCGCCTGAACTGGCGCGCGCCTGAAATCAGCCCGTCTGAGCAAATTATGGGTCAGGCTATCCAGCCTGGCCCTTTTTTCATATTCAGAAAGCGCGACCTCCCGAGCCCGGGAAAATCATTCCGGAAGCCTTAGCCGATCCACAGCCAAGCGGATGCTCGCGCCCTAAAGAGCAAAAATGGAGTTCTGATTTGCATAGCACTGGACATGTTGAGTTTTCCGACCGCCGCAAAGCCGCTGCAGCCGCAAAGACGGCTTCAGTCCAAGCCTATCGGGCTGCCCGGACAGCATCGGCTCCACAGCGGGAGGCAAACCAACTTGAACGCGCTGCAGTTGCCAAAGCTCGCGAAATACGCCGTGTGCAGCGGGAACATGCAAAACTTGAGGAGCGCGCCCGGCTGGACACTGAGAGCGCAGCGCGCGAAGCACAGAAAGCTGCGCTCGAAGCGGTTGAATTGGATGCCCGCGCAAAAGCGAACGCCGCTGAAGAAGCTGCCCAAAAAGCCAAACGTGACCTGCGTTACGCCAGCCGAAAAGCTCGGAGCAATTGATCAGGCTTTGAAAGCATGGGCAGCTAAAGCAGATTTCAGCACAACGGGCGCGTCGTACCCGCAAAGAAACAGGACCACCTCGCGAGGTGGTTCTGGAATATCCTTAAAAATTAAGCCTTTACGTCGCTGATACAACAGCTTCAAAGGCTGCCAGCCTACGCCGTCAACAGGCGCTCCCGTCTCAGGCATCCCCTGAAACTGCCTCATCGCGTTCGAAAAACACATCAACCTCAAGCTCGGGGAAATGCTCCGCCTTCAGTTTCGCAAGCGCTTCCCGCACCCGCTCGGTGTCCATCGCCGTTCCCGGTTCAAACGGCTTCGTTCTGGCGTTGGAGGCGTTGTCGAGATCGAACACCTTGCAGGGGATCTCACACGCATTGAGGGCGGCAACGAACTCCTTGTATTTCACCTTCTTCGCAGCAAGGACCTGATCAAAACCAGCCTGCCTCGCGACGAACGCACGGCAAAGGTCACGCTTCAGGCGCTTCAGGTCGCCATCAACCCTTGACGCATATTTCGTGACGTCGGGCGGCAGTTCCTTTGTTTTCAGGTACCGGTCAAACTGCTCGTAGTCGGCCAGCGTCTTGAGGCAGAAGCGGCTCTTTTTGTTGTAGGTGCTCCACGCCTCACGAACATCGCCGAATTCATCCACCGTATCCAACGGGGCGGTCCCAAATGCGAGATGGCTGTGCTCCTTGCCATCAAACTGGAATGCGACATCACGCGGGTTGACCGGTTTGCGCTTCCAGTCGAACTCCATCCGCAGCTGCTTCTGGTTCTCGCGACTGACGAAGTCCGCGTTCGAACGCAGCATGTCCTTGATCCCCATCCCGGTCGTGTAGATGACGACCTGACTGGCGTTCCGGTTCAGAAACATCCGGATGATATGATCGTTCTCGGCTTTGCCCCGCAGCAGCTCATCGACCTTGATGCCGCCTTTCTGCAAAACGATCCCGGTCGCCTCATCGTCACCAGGCTTGAGCGTTGCTGACCCACGCGTGCGCCATCCGATCGGTTGTCCGATCGCGTGCTTCACCTCAAGGGCATTGTCATCGCCCACAAGGTCACTGCGGGCCTTGGTGAATGACCGGGCCAGCACGCCCGACATGGCGGCTTCGATCTGTTCGTCAGTCGGCGTTGCGAGAAAGCCATCGGTCGTCACGCTGAAAACATGCACGTCATCGGGAAACGCGTTCAGAATCTCGCCGAGCACGGCCCGGGTGTACGAGGTGATGAACGACGCAAAGAACGGCTGGGTGATCCGGCTCTCTGGCAGCTCCACCATATCATCATCGCGGACGTCGTAGACGCGCTTCTTGCGCAGCCCCTGCGCGGTTTTCCCGTAGGTGCTGTTGCCGACTTCCTTCCAGAACAGGTTGTCGAATGTGCCCTTGGGGTGCTCGTTCCGGCGCTTGATGCAATCCATGATGAAGCTGCGGAAAACGGGTGCCCCATCCTCAACCGGAACACTGACGCCGTAGTCCAGCTTGAGCTCGGCTCCCAGTTGCTTCGCCAGCCAGACTTCGGGGGCAGCGCAGTACGACCGGCCCTTCCGGGGGAAGATGATGCCATTCGCCGTTCTCACGGGCAGCGTGGGAAACCTGACGCTCTCCGGGAACTCGAAATCCACGCAGCAAAAAGCGAGATCAAACGGACCGATGCCATCAACGCTGTCCAGTTGCCGGCTCTCCCGCCACCGCGCTTTCCGGAGCAGGGACATGGCCGTGGTGTAAGCGGAGGACAGATCGAGGTCCCGCCATTTGCCCTCGGGAGCGGGGCCATACCAGAATTGCTCGTTACGGCCACCATGGTACGTTTCGGTGACAAAATCTATCGCCCACTGCACCCGCTCGATATAAACTTCGGAAACTTCTTTCACCGCGTACCCAAGCGATTTGTTGTAGCGCGGTCTATCAAAGCGCTCCTTGCCGAGGATCGACAGGCGGTCTTCCTTTGATTTTTCCCAGTCCATGATCGACAGGACCGTTCCAAACGATGTCAGCGTCACCGGCAACTCAAAGGCGTTGAACAGGGCGTCATGCTGCCGGAGGACACGCTCGGCGTAGCTGACGCAGATTTCAGCATCCCGGATCGCGTAGTCACGGAACAGCGGCCAGTCGGATGACCGCAGCTCGGCCATGTTGGACTTGATGCGGATTTCCTCGGCCACATCATCGTGCAGGCGGATTTTCTCGAACCCGACGATCGCGCCCAGCTCACTGAGCGCCTTGGCGTTGCCCGGAGCCAGCAGGTAGGTGTCCCGCAGTTCGACGTGGAACGTCAGGTCGCTGGTCTTCTTCCCGAGCGGGAACTTGATGGCGCTGCCCATCGAAATGAACGTATTGCGGATCGCGGACAGGTGCGAACGGGACAGCGTCTGAAACTCATCGAACGCCGGCAGGTCCGCCCGGTTAAAGTGCCCGACGAGATAGATGCTGTACGGCGCTTTCTCACCCGGAAACCTGTCGAGCCACGCACCGACGGCGAACGCGATGAAATCCGGCAGGGACAGCCGTTTTCCCTCATCGGGAATGATGATGCCCGATACCTGTTTATCGTCACTGCCACCTGAACGTGTGACCAGCTTCGTGCTGTACTGGTAGGAGAGAACGAGGTTCTTCGCCTCGACCTCGCCGCGACGGACTTCGGTCACATCGACCGCATCGGCAGACTGGTATTCCGTATCGAACCCGATCACCAGACGCCGGTCGGGCTTCTTGCGTGGCTCACCGCGCTTCTTCTTCACGGGAGCTGTCATCCGCCTCCGGTCGATGCTGACTGCCTGCGTCGCCCCGCCCTGCTCCTCCGGCTCAACCCGGAACGTCAATTTCGTTTTCGCAACCAGCCCGCTCATCGATGCCCCCTCGTACTACATAGGGGGAATGTTGTTTTCTGAGGCGAAACGTCAACCTGGAAAAGGTTTATATCGGCCAAGAATCGTTATATATCGAAACTATAATGTGAAATCTGCATGCGGGTAAAACGGTCAGAGATACGAGCCGCTGGCGAGGTAGGAGCCGGAAGTTAACCGTCCGGGTTGAGCGAGCGAACTACGAAATCTGCCATTCGGCTATCGATACTATTGCGGTCGTACAGCATCGCTGCCACGGACGCTTAAAACAGACTACGGTCCCAAGAGGCTCCTGTGTACGACAATCCCGCAGTAAATACCCGTCCCATCACCGCTGCGGCAGCTCCGGCCACCGACATACCGATTCAGCTCGACGTAATATCGGGAAAGCCCGGCGGCACGGTCACAATTCGCCCCGGCATCACCACCCTCGTCGGGCCCAACGGCAGCGGCAAGACGCGGGCGTTGCGGTCCATCCAGAGGGTGCTTCGCGGTCGCGGCGACGAGGCCGCACATGTCCGCTTCCTTCCTGCGGGTCGGACGGGACCGGTCGAGCGGTACCGGGCGGCCATCGATAGTCCCGGGGTGGGATCAATTCAGGGCGAGGCGTTCTACGGAAACGTATCTTATTGTTCCCGATGGCACGAAATCGAGAGCGTAGTTGGCGACATTTTGAACCTCGAACAGCGCCCTGATTTGCGGATCAAGGTCGAAACGCGGCTGCAGCAGCTTTTCGACCGGGGGATAGACTTCCAATGGAGCCAAAATGGGCTCGCCATGTCCTTCAACACCATGTCCGACAATGCTCGCTATCACTCAGGGCTTGAGGCGAGCGGGATCACACAGCTGGTTTCGTTGCTCGCCGCAATTTACGACGAAACGATCAGAACTCTCATCGTCGACGAACCTGAGATATCGCTCCATCCGCAGCTCCAGGCATTCATACTTGAGGAGATGGAATCTGTCGCTGGCGACTGGGCCGATCCTGGCAAGAAGCGCATCGTGATCTCGACCCACTCACCATCGTTCCTGCCCCTCCGTTCGCTCGCTGACCTTCCCGGCATCGTTTTCTTCGGCGGCGACGCTGATTGCCGCCAGATCGACCCCGCCGACGGCCTCCTCCAAAGATCGAAGCTCAGAGAGTTCGTAGCGCGCACCAGCCTGTCCCACCGGCAGGCTCTGTTCGCCGAGCACATTCTACTTGTCGAAGGGCCAAGCGACGAGATGGTCGCGGCACGCACCGCCCGGAGTCTCGGCCTCAAAATCGAGGCGCGCAACACCCAGATCCTCCCAGCGCTCGGTAAGGGCGAATTTCGCGAGGCAAAGAAGCTCTTCACCAAAATCGGTATGCGAGTGACCGTGCTTGCCGACCTCGATGCCCTCGCCGACGACAATCACCTCGTGAACGACTTCAGCGAAGCGGACGGAGCGATTGAGATCGCAAACGCTATCGGTCATCCCTCGTTCATAGAACTCGACCGCAGTCTGCGATCAGAACTTGGCGGGCTCATCACCGCGAACATGATGGCGATCGATGAGGCGGTCGGGGCCTATCCCTACTGGTCGGACAAGCAAGACCCAGATGTGAAGCGTCGGCGCTGCACGCTCGCGCAGCTTCTGAACGACACCTCCGCGTTTGCTGGCGAGCTCGGGACTAAGATGACGGCACTAGCCACCCGCTACGACGTGCTACTTAACGGGCTCGAAAAGCTCGGCTGCTTCTTTCTCCGCCGCGGCGCGATCGAGAATTACTACGCTGACGCCTCAAGCAGCGCAGGCAAACCAGCGCGCGCGAACACCGAGGCCGATCGCCTTGCAATGCTGACGCCTGATCAATTGGCTGCTGAGTATCCTGAGCTGGTCCGCTCGCTGCACAGCGCTGCACCAGGGCGCAACATCGACGAAAGCGTGCTCCTCCGCGTCAAGCTGGCGGCGGCGCTAGGGGCCATTTTTCAGTCTATGGAACCCAATTCGGCTGACACTCAGATTGAGGCCATAGCGACCTCAGTACTACCGGCAATCGAAGGGCTTTTCACCTTTCACAACGCTACTAATGTGAAAGATCTGGCGGTGCGCGTAGAACTCCGCTCCAAAATTTTCAACCTAACCGGATTTCCTTTGACGGTTGCGAGGAAGGACAACCTAAACGAGGCGGTCAGCCAGATCGAACCCGGCTGATCGCCGGCTCAATACCGCTGATACTCTATCTCGCGGTGATAGATCCCTCCCACACAATGTTGTCTAGGCAACCTGACTGTACGTTGTCGGCGGAAGACGGATGACACGGGAAACGGACCTCAAGCCACCCAGCGGCACAATGTTACAGAAACCGGACCACCTCACACGGTGGCCCAGGAACTGCCACCGGAATGAAGCCCCTACGGCGCTGGCACCTCAGCTCAGCAAGCTGTCTACCCACCACTCAGTTGCTGGATAACGTCCCTAGCCTTCTTCAGCACCGTCGCCTTCTCAAGGTGGGCGTACCGCATCGTCGTCTTGATATCCGCGTGACCGAGCACCTCCCGGACCTCATAGACGCTGAGACCATTCTGGATCAGGCGGGTCGCGTGCGTATGGCGCAATGTGTGGATCGTGCAGTCGTGGAGACCAGCCCTCCTGAACGCCTTGCGGATGGCGACGCTGGAGTACCCCCGCGCCCCGCCCTTCCGGTTCGGAAAGACAAATTCACCGTCACGCACTGAAGCCCGCCGTTGCAGGATCATCTGCACCCGGTCCGTCATGAACAGGACGCTCTCGTTGCCGACCTTCTGACGCCACAGGTTGATGCTGCGATTGACCAGATCGACCTGCCTCCAGTGCATGTTGGCGATCTCGCCGTACCGCGCTCCCGTATCGAGTAACATGACGATCAGGTCGTAGTTGTCCTGAATCCACCTTTGACGCTCCGGGTTCCTGTTGTCACGGCTTGCGAGGCCAGAGCACTCACGGTCAGGGTCAAGCTCGGTCAGCAGGCGACGTTCTTCCTCCGGTGACAGGTATCTCAGGCGACGGTTGGAAATCCGTATTTGTGGTGGATCAAGGTCAGCACATGCGTACCCATCTTTACGGGCAGCCTTCACCGCAGCGACCAGATAGTTCAGGGCGTGCTTGACCGTCTGTGGTGAGATCCCCTGACTGATCCGTTTCCTCCTGAAATCTTCCAGAACGGAGGAAGTCAGGGACGTCAGGGGCAATGACCCGCGTATCTCACTCAGGATCCTGCGGCGATGACCGAGCAGGTTCCGGTGATTGGGCGTTCCCACCCTTGCACTGATATAGCGATCCAGCGCTTCCTCGACGGTCAGCGGCTTCTTTCGCCCCTCGATGATTTCCAGATGCGCCTCACTGCGGATTTTGGCAGCGACCCTCTCGGCGACCTTGCGGTCGCCCGTCCGGGTGGACCGGACGATGGTTTTGTTTTTGATCTGGAACTGGACATACCAGAATTTTGAGTTTGGTCGTTTGACAAGGGACATTGACGCACCTCCTTGCCCCGATCCATCCGGTCACCCGGAATGGGGGGCAACGCGCTCCGTCAATGTCCCTGATGTGAAAGAGGGTGATGTTGGTTGGATCAGAATCTGGAGTATAAACGATCAGACACGACCGACTTGGATCTCAAAATCCATAATTGTTCGCACCCGTACGCCCATATAGAACTTTTACGGATTTTCTGAAAAGTGGTTGAATTGAAGTGATAATTTCTGGTCAGGCATGATCCAACCAGATAACGTCATGTCACGTGTGTACGACGTTCTGAGGGGATTACAGGGGGTGACATTCCACGTATCCTGATCCCGGTTGATCGGGGGAGCTCACACTGATCCCGTCTCTCCCGGTTGTAGATCAGAACTCTTCCGTCGTCTGATCTTCCCAAAATCCGTAACTGTTCGCGACCCTACGCCCATATATAACAATTATGGATTTTGATAATGCATTGTAGAACGTGAGGTATTCACGCGATCTGGTGATATCATGTCGTTTGAATACCCACGAGTTTGGAAGAAATAACCAACCCCACATCGAAGATGTGATTGCATACGCAGTATGCAATGAATCCTCATTCAATATATAACGATAGATGTGGACGACACTTCAGTTTTGGTTGACTGTTTCAGAAATTCATGAATGCGAAATCTGGAAACTTCAGTTGAACGATGATCACGTCACCATCCAACTTTTTGATCATGTACGGAGAACGTTCCACCTCACTGACGGTGACAGCGGGGACGTGGAGTTCCGTACGGTCAGGATCATTTTCAACGACAGGATGACACCCGCAGAAAATCGACCCGCGATCGGGTTCCCGCGTTTCGGGATGTTCTACAGGGTTGTCTGTTGCGGGATGTTCGGGACCAACGGACCGTCACCATGGTTCCCCCTCCCTGCTGTTGCGTATCTCAGCAATGAGGTCCCTGTCTTCCGGACGCGGGGCATGTCCCCTCCCGCACAGAACCTGATCATGGACTCCGTGTGGATGATCCCCGTTGATCACAGACGGGGTTTCGACCGTTCGTTTTTTAATACCCGGAGCAAAATGAGGGGACGGTACGCGATCGACACATTGTGTTTCGGGTACCCGGTGACGCTCGACGACCTTCGGAATGAACTGCGGTGTTCGGGTGGGATCGCGGTGAAGGGGTTCGTCGGTCTGGATCAGGGGGCAGATTTTGTCGTGTACGGGTGATCTGACCCATCAGCCTCCGTCTGATTTCGACGCTTTTTCCGCAATCGCAATCAGCTGATCGATCCACTCCGGTGTCAACTTCGCTGCGAGAAGCGTCAAGCGGTTTACGCGTTCCCGGGTGGAAGCATCGCCCTGGGTATCGGGACCGCGATCCCAACCAGTCAGCTCATTTGGCGAAACGTCCAACGCATACGCCAATGCGACCAGTGTCTCGTAGGTGGGGCGATTCACGCCGGTTTCCAGCTTGCTCAGCGTGACCGCTGAACACCCTGCGATCGCCACCAACTCGTCCTGCGTCAAATCCGCATTCTTTCGCGCCGCTTTCAGGCGAGAGCGAAAATCCGAAGCCGACCCGAGTGCTTTCTGTTGTGGCGTCATCCCTATCCAATGAGATGGGATCGCCTCCTTCGTAATATCTCACTGGATGTATTTTTCGTTGAATTCCATCTTATTATATCATAAATCGCAAAAAAGTTAGGCCGTCGTATTGGTGGCCGGAATCCCTGAGGGGTTCGCAGACTGTTGTGGGGGCTGATTTGGAAGCGACATCGACTGTGACGATCGATTGCCCGTACTGCTCGGAGCCGATCAACGCGAAATCGAAAAAGTGCAAACATTGCGGGGAAATCCTCGATCCCCAGATGCGTGAAATCGAGATGTTGAAGCGGCAGGGAACATCCCAGGTGTTCATGAACGCAGGCGGTGGAGCTGCTGCTGTCGGTGGCAGCGACGCCGCGAACGCTCCTCCCCTCAAAAGCAGGGTGACCGCTGCAACCCTCGCCTTCCTGCTCGGTGGGCTCGGCTTCCACAAGTTCTATCTCGGACAGACCGGAATGGGTCTGTTGTATCTCGTCTTCTGCTGGACGTTCATTCCCGCATTCATTGGCGTCATCGAGGGGATCATCTACCTCACCTCATCGGACGCGGCGTTCAAACGGAAGTACGGCTGACCCGATGCGGATGATCTCCATCGCCGGACTGGCCCTGTCCGTCCTGACCATCGCCCACCCGGTCATCGCGAGTGACCGGGTTCCCCTGCGTGACGGGTTCTATGCGGAGAATTCCGAAAAGTGCGCTGAGTTCAGGAAGGGTGAACTCGATCTTCCCCCGTGGCAGGTCGCGAAAGGGGGACGACAGTTTCAGGGACCGGAAATGGCGTGCGTCGTTGCGTCGGTCAAAACCATCCTCCCCCCACACCGTCACCACGTCCAGTTGAACTGCCGGGAAGTGGACGAGACGTTCAACCAGTCGTTTCTCCTTGATACCCCGACACGGGAAAAATTCTCCCTTGAAGGTGAGGACTACATCTGGTGCGGGACCACCCATGGACAACCGAAGGCATCCCGACCCACACCGGCCAACATCCGCAAACTCCCCGACAGGCCCCTTATCGAGCAGTGGCAAAAACAGAATGCAGGATGTCGCGGCGGGTTTGGGAACGATCCAGAGACGGAACGGGCGTGCAGTCGCCGTTCGGATACGTCTACCGAACTCAAAAAACGGGGATTTTGCTACAACAACGAAAACAGCGAGGAGACGTGGACCCGTTGCCGGAGGTAGCCCTCCCCTGTGCACGACGACCCCTGACGTGAGTTGCCCGCGCAATGACCCTTGATCGACGTGGGCGAAACCGGGTACATGAAGGTCCCTGTCCCTGGCGATTTGCCGGCGGCGGGACGGGCGGGATCAGAACCCAACGGTTCCATCTCCGCTCTGCGGGCGTAGTTCAGTGGTAGAACGACAGCTTCCCAAGCTGTATGTCGAGGGTTCGATTCCCTTCGCCCGCTCCAATTTTCCCGAATTTTTAATCAGTTACAGACCGGCGAATCATTGAGGCGTTGGCCACGTTGGCTATGGAGTTGACCATCGGCGATTCACGCCTTGCTCCTGGCGCTCCGCCGGGAATACGACGGCTCGCAATCTTGCGATTTACCAATAGCGCCGCGCGCATATCTTGCCGTTGACGGTATCTGGCTGTGACCGGCGCCCCTCGGCTTGCGTCAGCCTGGCCGGCGTCCGTTGCCCCCGGTGGTCGCCCCGGCGGGCATCCATATTCCTGGCCGCATCCAGACTCTCGCCTGCTTCGCAGCCTCCCTGGGGGA
>Ga0182740_1001290_pt1 | contig 17475 bp, 7 predicted proteins | sample eDN5th37CKraftBY_FD_128872 | JGI IMG/M metagenome (GOLD analysis project Ga0182740, IMG submission 128872) | Enriched backyard soil microbial communities from Emeryville, California, USA - eDNA 5th pass 37_C Kraft BY (version 2) (version 2) | ecosystem: Environmental > Terrestrial > Soil >...
GCTCATGGAGCCGCTGGTGCGGGTGGCGCGAGGTGAGTCTCCGGACGCCGTCGGGCTGCCGGCGCTGAAGAAGCGGCGGCACTCCGTGGTGACCGTGACGCAGACGCCCGAGGAGGACCTGCCCGCGCGGTCCGACGTCGCGACGGACAACCCCGTGCCCGAGCCGCCGTTCTGGGGGACGCGCGTCGTCAAGGGGCTGCAGCTCGCGGACTACGCGGCGTTCCTCGACGAGCGGGCCACGTTCCTCGGGCAGTGGGGGCTCAAGCCGGGGCGGGGTGAGGACGGTGCATCCTACGAGGAGCTCCGGGACACGGAGGGGCGCCCGCGCCTGCGGTCGTGGCTCGACACGATTCGCGCCGAGGGCATGGTCGACCCGTCCGTGATCTACGGGTACTTCCCCGTGTGGTCGGAGGGCGACGAGGTGGTCGTCGTGCACCATGACGGGCCCGACGGCGGCTCTGGCGGTCCGGTGGGGAGCGAGCGGCTGCGGTTCCGGTTCCCCCGGCAGCGGCGCGACCGGCACCTGTGCCTGGCCGACTTCATCAAGCCCAAGGAGTGGGTCGAGGAGACCGGACGATACGACGTGCTGCCCGTCCAGCTCGTCACCATCGGCGACACCGTCACCCCGCACACCGCCCGGCTCTTCGCCGAGAACAAGTACCGCGAGTACATGGAGCTCCACGGGTTGTCTGTGCAGCTCACCGAAGCGCTCGCTGAGTTCTGGCACTCACGGGTGCGCGCGGAGCTCGGCTTCGCGGACGAAGAGCCCACCGACGTGGACGGGCTGTTCAAGCTCGACTACCGCGGGGCGCGGTTCTCCCTCGGGTACCCCGCGTGCCCCGACATGGAGGACAGGCACAAGGTCGTGGAGCTCCTCCGGCCCGGGCGGGTGGGGGTCACGTTGTCCGAGGAGCTGCAGCTGCACCCGGAGCAGTCGACGGACTGCTTTATCTACCACCACCCCGAAGCTAAATACTTCAGTGTCTGATCTCGTGGCCCCGGCACGCGGCGCCACGCTCCCACTCGCGGTCAGAACGTTTCGGGGCTTATCGCGGATGAGGGTGTAGCAGGGACCTGTGTGTACGGTCTCCGGACTTCACACGGTGGCGTGATCGAGTCAGGAGACGGGTCGAGGTCACGTCGACCTCTACCCCGATCGCCGCGCCGCGACCGGCCGGCGCACCCTCATCTGCGATGAGGCGCCAGCCTTGCGTCGCACTCTATCCCGAGCGCGCGCACCAGGTGCGCATGGAGCGAGACCAGTACCCCCGTGCCTTCAGCGCTCGGCGTCGATCGGTTGCTCTCAACCAGCCAGTTCGCGACCGCAACCTTTGAGGGGGCCTTTAGCCCGACACTCTTGATCCAGTCGTACATCCACTTAGCAACCGAACTACCGGTGTCCGCTGCAATCGGGGGCACTTCTGGAAGATCTCTTGCAGCGACTCCCGGATTGCACTCGGGAAGCAGTGCCGAGATAGCCTCCCTGTAGACGTCGGAATCGAGGGCATTCTCAATCCCTGGAAGTCCCAGATCGGCGATCAGACTCTCAGGAACACCTGCATCTGTGAGGGAAGTCTTCAACTTCGCTCCGCCATCATCACCATCGACGAGATAAGCCACATGGGCGGCTTCGAGGTCGAGTCTTGGCAGGAGGTCGTTCGGCACTTCAGAAAGCCCCGGTGCCACTTGATAGGGCAGATCCCTCTCGCCAGTGGCAGAGCGTATCAGCGTGGGCAGTAGGATCATTTCAGTAGCACCCTCGGCCAGGACGACGTAGCGAGCCGGTGTGAAGGCAGCCGCTGCTGCGCCCATCGCGAGCATCAGGGGCGAATGGCCCGCTGTGCCTTGCCAGAAGCTGTTCTTTACATCACTCACCTGGAAGTTGTCGTGACGCGGTGCGACAACACGAATCCCGGTGCCGAGGTCGGGCGGAAGGCACGCAGGACTATGGGTCGTGTAGATGACCTTGATCGCGTGCTCCTGCGTCACGAACATGTTGACCAGATCCGCTTGTGCGTCGATATGGAGGTGGTTCTCCGCCTCGTCGATCAGCAGGATTGGCGCGCGTTCCGAACCATGAACCTTCAGAAAGGCGATCAGCGCGACGAACATGCGAAGGCCCGCGCTGCGCTCGTCGAAGACCGTGACGTTGTCGTCGTCTTCTATGAGTTCGATGCGGAGTTGATCACCGTCAAGTTCGAAATGAACAGCCAGCTTCGACTGCTTCCACGCATCGTCGAAGATGGCATCCATCCGGGTGTTTGCCTGGACGATCGCCGTTCGTCGACGCGCGATGTCTCCTGTTCGAACGAACTGGAGGAGCTCTGCAAGGTCAAGCGACGCTGTGCCCGCCAGGTTGGCAAGTGCGACGGGCGGGTCATTAATCAGAGCGTCATCGAACGTGTACGCGGATTGTATCGATCGGTCGGCCTCGTCGAAGAGTATGAAGTCCGGCGTGCGGTTCCAGATACGCTTGCGTGCGATCGGGGCAGGGTCTTCTCGCTCAGACCACGCGATGACCGCGTCGTAAGCCGCGCGTAGCGACTCGGCATCGACGTCGTCCCCAAGCGTGACGCCCTGTAGCGACTGCGCGATTTCAGTCGCTTCGCCAGGAAGAGCACCGCCGACTTCCGTGACCGCAGCCTCGACTGCCTCGATCACCGAACCAAGTTCCGCCCGGTAATCATGCGGGTCGTCGGATCCCGGGCCTGCATACGTCGTGTTCGGGTCGACCCAGTCGTCGAGATCTTCCTTGGCAGAAGCTGCCTTCAAGGTTTCGAGTGCGTCCTGGAGTGGCTGGACAGACTTTCGGGGCGCGGGAATCAAGTCGACGATGAGCTTGTCGCCCGACGCAGAGCGTGCGATTTGGGCGCGAGTCGGTTGCTCATGCAAGTCGAGATCGGCTATGGAGGCTTGATCTTCCTCTTCCACGACGTAGTCGAAGGTCGTCACGCGGGTCTGATCGGTTACTTCGGTGGCTCGCGAACGCTGAGGCACCGGCACTGCGGTCTCGCCATCGACGTGCGCGAGTGCCTTTAGCAAGGTGGTCTTGCCCGCCTCATTCGGCCCCACGATAGCGATGACCTTCGCATCCAAGTTGATCTTGGAATCGACGATCCGGCCGTAGCCCTGGACGTGAGCAGAGATGAGCCTCATAGCTTCCACGCTCCCGGCACTGCCCGCGCGTAGTCGTCGATGCCGATGGCTTCGAAGTGGCGCTTAGCGGACTTGATCTTGGCAAGTTCGGTCGGGCGGAGCTTCGAGTCGTCGAGTGTGCTCTTCGTCTCGCGGATCATGTAAATCCGGTCCTCGCCGCCCTCCTGCTTGATGATCGCCCAGTCGGGGTTGTAGGGGCCGACCGGGGTATCGATCCTGAACTTGGCGGGCAGCTTCATGAACAGCTTGACGTCCTCGCGAGAGTCGAGCAGCTCTGCGAACTGGCGCTCGACGTCCGAGTCGAAGACGACGTAGTCGAAGTCTGTCTTCTGGGTGTGCTGCACCTTGTACATCTGGTCGAGGAAGCGTTCCTTCTCCCCCTCGCCATCCCGCTGCAACTCGCGCAGTTCGTAGACCGAGCCCGCGATCCGCTCGTACTGGATGCCGTCGACCACGATCTTTGCCAGCTCGGCCTGGAGGGCACGCTTGGTCATTGCGATGAAGTCGTTCGGGTTGCCGATGAACTCTCCCAGCCGGCCGCTGCCGATCAAAATGTCGACAATGGTCCTGCGGGTAAGGGACGTGGCCTCCTGCAGTTCCGTAATGATGTCCGGCAGGTCGTAACTGCCTTTGAGATCCGCCGAGCGGGTGCCGAGCTCCTTGCCCTTTGCGCCGCCTCGAAGAACCTTGACTCCAGCGCGGGTCACTTGGATACGCAGAGCATCGATCTGCGGCGCTTCCCGGATGACACGGATGGCGTTCTCGATCAGCTGGTCGCGGCCGACCGTGACGCGGTAGGTGGTCTTCTGACTGATCGTCTCCCAGAACTCCTCGAACTCCGGATTCGAGTAGAGCAGCTTGTTGAGCACGCGCGGCTGACGCTTGCTGACCGGCTTGACATATTTGCCAATGTTCGCGCGCTCGACCAGCTCGATGATGATCGACTCGGCCCATGCAAAGTCAACCGGCAGGCCAAGGTCGAAGCCGAGCTGGTTCGGCTGGAACTTCGAGGTGACCGCGCCGTCCTTATCGATGAAGCCCTTGTCCTTGAGGTGCTCCCACACGAGGACGGAGCGCTGGTAGCCGAACTGGTCGTCGGTGAGCGCGCCGTTCTCGTCCTGCAGCGGGATCTTCGAAAACTCGGCCCGGCGCACCCGGCCGATCTCGATCCCGGCGTCCTTGTACTCACGCTGGAGCGCGTCCGCGAACTTCGTGTACGACTCGTTCGCCACGACCGTCAGCGTCGCGACGCCGCGGTCAGCGACGCGGGTGTAACCGTCCTCAGTCTTTGCGACAGGGAGGCGCAGGCCGCGTCCGAGGGTCTGGCGGCGCTCGGTCTCCGCGCCCATTTCGCGCAGGGTGCAGATCTGGAAGACGTTCGGGTTGTCCCAGCCCTCGCGCAGGGCGGAGTGGCTGAAGATGAACCGGACAGGCTCGTTCTCGCCGAGCAGGCGTTCCTTCTGCTGCATGATCAGTTCGTAGGCGTCGTCATCGGCTTTCGTCGTGCCAGACGAGTCCTGGAAGGTCGTCGTCTTGCCGCGCTTGATCTGGGAGAAGTACGCCCGGCGAAGCTCGCTCGGCGCCTGTGGCAGCAGTTCCTGATAGCGCGCAGACTTCGCGCGTTCCTCAACGAAGACCTCGTCGAACCACTGCACGAAGTCACCGCTCGCGTCGTCGTTATTCGTGCCGTCGCCTAGGTAGCTGGCGACCTTGTCGACGAAGAAGAGGCTGAGCACCTTGATGCCCTTGGCGCGGAGCATCGACTCCTTGCGGAGGTGCTCGCGAACGGTCTCTCGGATCATCTCCCTGTAGATCGCGCCGGCGGAGGCGCCAATACTCTCGCCCTCATAGAGGAAGCCGTGCGAGGTGAGGTCGACGTAGGCGGGCTCAATGCTCAGCTCGTTGACGCGCCAGCCCTCGTAGATCGGGTTGTTCGTCAGGCGCGCATCCGACAGCTCCTGGTGCTGCTTCACGCTCACGATGCGCCGCTCAAGCGAGCCATCGGCCTTGCGGCAGGACAGCTCCAGTCGGGCCGACCATGACGGCTCACGCCGCACCTCGACCAGCTTGATATACGGCGTCGCATCGGCACCCTGCTGGGCCACCTCGGCCACAACGATCTGCTTCACAAGCCCCAGGTCGTGGGCGTCAACGGGGTCGAGCCGGTAGACGACGTTGCGCTGCTTCTTGTGCGTCGCGCTGTAGCGCAGCGTGAATACGGGATCGAGTTCACCGACCGCCGACTGCGAGAGCTGCGACTCCATGTTCTGCGGCTCGTCCATGATCACGACCGGGTGGGTCGCCTTCAGGTAGTCGATCGGGCGCAGGCCGTTCAGCTTGTCGCGCGTCTGGTGGATGATGCGGGTGTTCGCGTTGCCGCGGATCGAGTCGATCGTCATGATGAGGATCTGCACGTTCGTCGAGGTCGCGAAGGACTGCACCTCCTCAGCGCTCTTGCCGCTGTAGATCGAGGCATCGAAGGTGATGCCCTTCGACCTGTAGAGATTCTCGAAGTGCTCGCGCATGAGCCGGATGCTCGTGCTGACACCCTCGCGAATCGCCACGCTCGGCACGAGGATCACGAACTTCGTGAAGTTGTACCGAACAGCCAGGTCGAAAATCGTGCGCAGGTAAACATACGTCTTGCCGGTGCCGGTCTCCATCTCAATATCGAAGTCGAGCGCGTCGCCCGCAAGCGACGACGCAACCTCAAGGCCGTTCCGGTCCTGCACGCGCTGCAGGTTCGCGAGTATCAGGTCGCGATCAAGCACGAGGCTGTTACCGACCGCACCGACCTCCTGCGTGAGGTCGATATCGAGCGCCGCCTGATCGGACTCGGGCAGTACCGCTGTGCCGCGCAGCGTCGTGACCAGCTTCTCTGCATCCTTCGGCTGCCCGTCGAACAGGTCGACCACGGACGCAATCGCATCCAACTGATACGGCTGACTGGCGTCGAACTGAAACCCGGATCCGCTCATCACGCCGTCCAGAACTCAATGCCCTTGCTCTTCGCGAGCTGGGACAGGTTGGTCTTAAGCTCGTCATCGCCCTGGAAGGCGTCCTCGAGCACGATAATCCGCGTCGGCGCTTCATCGACGAGCGCGCGGAGCTGCTCAAGCGTCGGCTTGACATGCTCGTTAAGGTAAGCCAACACGGCAACGTCACCATCACGGTCATGCACAAGCCGGACATCGAGACCACCAACCTCAGCAAGTGAGACGGCCTCTGCGAGCGAGTAGCCCTGCTTGAGCAGGATCTCGGTGAGCAGCTCATCGGCAGTCGCATCATCGATCGCGCTGTCGCGAAGGTTGAGCAAGTGCTGCTGCAGCTCGTCCACCTCCACGTCACTCGACAGCCGCCACTTCGAGAAGTTTGAGTCGGAGAGCCTGTAGGCACGGTAACCAGTGTCAAGTGGAGCCTTCCGCCCCTCGAGCAGCAGAGCCTCACGCTCCACAAGCTTCACCCCAGCCCGACGGATTCGTTCCTTCGCGAGCTGTGAAATGGTCCGATAGCCCATCGTCCACGCGTCGGTGCCCTCCTCAAGAGGCTCGGGAAGCTGCACAGAAATGCTTCTGCGACTACCTCCGTCTTGTGCATTCAACTGAAAGATCGCATCAGCAGTCGTTCCTGAACCGGCGAAGAAGTCGAGAACAAGCGCACTCGGGTCGTCATAAGTTACCGCTTGAGCAAGCACGCGGATGAGGCTGGTTGGCTTGGGGTTATCGAAGTACGAACCTTCCATCAACTGCTCCAACTCAGCCGTACCGTCCTCGTTGGTCCCGACGCCATACGTGGACGGGGTCAGAAGATTGTGCATCTTCTTGATTTCACCACCAGCCTTCACATGGTTCGGTCGAAATGGGGCTTTGGAGATAGTGATCGAGTCACCAGCAGAAATGAACTCATCTAGAGTTGCCTGGCTGTATCGCCACTCTCCTTCAAGAGCGAACGACTCCTGATTAACACCGCCCGAGACCACGACGCGGTCAAGGAGCCGGGTGACGATATTTCCTTCACTCATATCCTGCGGCTCATATTCGGCATATTGCAGCGAGAATCGCACCGACCCTGCAGGGAAAGTCAGCCTGCCGAGTGAATTTCCCGCATTATTGATCGGGTATTTCTTTCCAGCTGTAGTGGTGTCGACAGAGAAGGGGAAGGTAAAGGCTTTGTTTCGTGTGATACAGACGACGTACTCCGTCATAGAACCGACGTTTGCGTGCAGAAACGATGGCTTCTTCTTCTTCTGGCGAATGAAGGTCGTTGAGACGTTCGCTTCACCGAATAGTTCCTTGGCAAGCCGAAGTAAATTGTCGATCTCGTTATCGTCAATTGAGATGAAGATGACGCCGTCATCGGTCAACAGGTTCCGCGCCAGCTTGAGGCGCGGGTACATCATGTTGAGCCAGTTGGAGTGGTACCGCCCCTCGGTCTCGGCGTTGGTCGTGACCTTCTTGCCCTCCTCGTTGACCTGGCGCGTCCACTCGAGGTAAGTATCGAGGCCCTCCTTGTAGTTGTCCGGGTAGACGAAGTCCTTGCCCGTGTTGTACGGAGGATCGATGTAGATCAGCTTGATCTTGGCGTGATAGTGCTTCTGCAGGATCTTGAGCACTTCAAGGTTGTCGCCCTCGATGAAGACGTTCTGCGTCGTCTCCCAGTCCTTCGAGTTCTCGAAGTCGGGCTTCAGGGTCGCCGTGGTCGGCTCCTGCGCCGCGCGGAGAGCACGCTTCTTGCCAGGCCAGAACAGTCCGAAACGCTCACTGCTGTCGGCGGCATCACCTTCGAGCAGTTCCTTGAGCTTCTCGACATCCACCTTGCCGTCGGCGATGGCCTCGGGAATCAGATCGGCAAGCTGCGCTGCCAACTCGGTCCGGAAGTTTGGAGTAGTGGATGGTGTTTCGTTGATCTCGTCAGTCATTTTGGGTAAGTCTCTTTCATGATATTAGCAATCTGCGTCGGCTTCGTGAATGACCCGTGGTCTATGCGGCGACCCGCCAGCGAATCGTGAACAAGTGCTCAGTCTCCTGGGTTCCCTGCAGCGACTGCTCGATCAGCTCGAGATACTTGTCGGCCTCGGCACGGAGCTTCTTGCGGGTGTCCCGGAAGCCCTCGTCGGCCTCCTCGGCGCGCTGCTCCCACTTCCGGGCTTCCTTCTTGAGCCGTAGCTGCTCCATGGGATCATCGGCCTGCCGGGCGAGCTTGCGGGCTTCCTTCTCCTTGGCCCGGTAGTCGCGGATGGCACCCTCGTGTTCGGCCTTGCGATCCTGCTGGTTGCGGTAGAGCAGTTCCTCCTGCTGGTCGTAGTAGCGGGAGTTCCGACCCTGAACTTCCTTCTCCAGCTCAGCCCGTCGCGTATCTAGGTGCGGTGTGAAGCGTGCCGCGTCGATCGCCACAGGCTGCTCTCCGACCGAGATGCAGGCCAGGTCGAGGATGTCCGCGACGTACTCCTCGTCGAGCCACCGGCCGTCATCGGTCAGGGCGCCGGCCAGCATGTAGGACTCGGAGACGTCCTCGTCGCGAGCCTTCATGCGGAAGGTCGCGAGGTTCACGGTCAGCTCGCCGCTGGTGCCCTCAAGTGCCCGAATCGCGCTGCTGACGCGCTCCGACTGCCCGAGCGAGAAGGTCAGCTCACGTGCCGGGGTCTCATGTCCCTTCGACGTGTCGACAACGTACTGGGCCAGCGGGCTCGCGTAGCGGTACTGGTGGGCGTTGTCGAGCGGCTGCGACTTGAAGAAGTAGCGCCCGGTCGGTGCCTCCCTCACCGGAGCCTCGGTCAGCACGAACGTTCGGCCATCGCCCTCGAAGGTGGCGAATCGACCCAGCTCATGTCGGGTTACCGCGAGCAGCAGGCGCTCGAACTTGTTGAGCACCTCGCCGGACTGCGTGTCATACGCCTTGAGGCGATCCTGGACGTGCGGGTCGAGATTGTCGAAGACCTTCGCCTTAGCGCTGGCCATCTCGCGTGAGATCTCGCTCGCGTATTGCCCCTCGAGCTCGCGGAACGCGGCATCCAGCTCGTCGGCGGTTCGGCAGCGGGTGAGGATGTCGCTGATCGTCTTCTCGAAGTCCAGCCCGTCCTCGATCGCGCCGAGCACCTCGTCGCTTGCACCGAACACGCTGGAAAACAGCTGGAACTTGTTCGTCAGCAGTTCGAGGATGCGCTGCTCAGCGATGTTGCCCTTGTTCGAGAAGTTCACGACGACGACGTTGTGCTTCTGCCCGAAGCGGTGCACACGACCGATGCGCTGCTCGACGCGCTGTGGGTTCCAGGGAAGGTCGTAGTTGACGAGCATGGAGCAGAACTGCAGGTTGATGCCCTCCGCTGCAGCCTCGGTCGCGATCATGATCGTTCCCTCGGTGCGGAAGTAATCCACGAGTGCCTTGCGGCGATCCACGGCAGCAATGCCGGTGATTAGGTCGCCGTCCTGGTTGGCCTCGAGCCAGGCCTGGTAGATCGAGGTTTGCTCCGGCCCGTTGTTCGAGCCGTTGAACAAGACGAGCCCGTCGCCGCGCCCAGCCTCACGCAGGGAACGAGCGATGTACTCCTGCGTCTTGGTCGACTCGGTGAAGATGATGGCCTTCTGGGGAGCGCCCAGCTCGCGGAGCCGTTCGAAGCCCAGGTCGAGTGCCTCACCGAGTTTGACGGCCTTCTGGTTCTCGGTGATCGAACGGGCCAGCGCGGCGTAGTCACGCAGCTCGGCAACCTCAGCGCGCATCGCCTCCAGCAGCGATTCGTCAAGCGGCAGCGACGATGCGCGTGAACCGATGCGGGTTCCCTCGATCTCCTCGGCCTCCTCCAGCTCCTCGCTGGTGATCTCATCCTCAACGGCAAAGTCGGCTGCCACGAGGCCACCACGGCCATCGCGGCGCTGTCCGGCAACGGCCTCGGCAGCCAGACGGTTGGCGATGTTCTCCAGCGTGCTCGCGACCGCGTAGGTCGACGAGCCGAGGCGCTTACGGATGATCAGGGCAGAGAGGTGACGCTGGCTACCCGCGAAGGCGAACAACTCGTCACGCTGCAGGTAGTCGTTCACCCGCTCGTAGAGCCGCGCCTCGTCGGGCGATGGGGTGAACTCAATCGTCAGCGGCAGGCGCTTGGTGAAGTGGATGTACTTGTCAGCGTCGCGACGCAGCGTGCGCTTCGAGACCGTCGCGACGCGCTCCACCAGGTCGTCATCGCCACCCAGGTCACGATTCTTGACGTATCGCTCTCGGAACGCATCGAGCGAGTAGAAGTAGCCGGGGTCGAAAATCGACACCAGCCCGTACAGCTCCTCGAGCTTGTTCTGCAGCGGCGTCGCCGTCAGCAGCACTGTCTTGCGTGCACCTGACACGACGTGAGCCACGGCCTCAGCGGCCTTGGTCTTGCCTGTCCAGTAGTTGCGCAGCCGGTGTGCCTCGTCCGCGACGACGAGATCCCACGCCTTAAGCAACGAGGTCTCATGGCGGAGCGCGAACTCATAGGAACAGATCAACACCTGCGCCGAGCGGCCCGCAGCAGCAAGCAGCAAGTCCTTCGTCTTCGGGTCGAGGATGGCTGACGGGATCAGGAACTTCTCGTAGAGCTCCTGCTGCCACTGCTGCCGCAGGCTTGACGGGGCGACGATCAGGATGCTGCGACGGCGCTCCGCCCAGTACTGAGAGATGACGATGCCCGCCTCGATCGTTTTCCCGAGACCCACCTCGTCGGCCAGGATCACGCCTGGCAGGAACGGGGTCTGCAACGCGAACAAGGCAGCGTCGATCTGGTGCGGCTTCGGCTCCACCTGCGCGTCGAACAGCAGACCGGCGAGCTTGCCGACATGGTCGTTCGCGTAGCTGCGCTGCAGCTCGTGCGAGTAGTACTTCGCCTGGTAGTCCGACAGCTGAAGCGTCATCGAGAGCCCGATCCGGCCGATCCCCGCCGGCTTCGCAGCGCGACAACCAGGCCACGGCCCCTGCCATCGAACGAGGCCGACGCTTTGCGATTCATCTCTTCTCCGACCTGACGACCCATGAGCGTCTTAAGTTTGTCCAGGCGACGCGACTGCGGCAGGCTACCTGGCGTTCTCCGATAGGACCAGGACGGCGCGCCGCACGTTCGATTCTGCGGAACGAGCGTGTGCCGACAGGGCCGCTCGGCGCGGGCGAAGCAGCAGCAAGTGACTTCTCCAGACCGCCGGGGTCGCCACCGCGGCGCCCCCTCGTCAGCGGAAGGCCTATGAGTCCGCCAGCCAGTCCCGCACCGGCCCATACCCGAGCCTCGCTTGCTCCCACGCGACGACGTCACGCGCGAGCCCGGCCTCGGTGACGTCCACGGCACTCACAGCCGCAGCAGCCACGCTCGACCGCCGTACGTAGTCGTCGAACATCTCCTGCTTCCCGGCGAGCAGCTCGACGATCCGTCGTCGACACCGTCCTCGGCGAGCAGCCGGTGGGCCCGCACGGTCCGCACCTGCCCCATCCGGTGCAGCCGCGCAACGGCCTGCTCCTCCGCGGCGGGGGTGAGCTGCGGCTCGCACAACACGACGACGCTGGCCGCCTGCAGGTTGAGCCCCGTCCCGCCCACGGCGACCTGGGCTACGAGGACCGCGCCGGCGTCGTCGGCGGTGAACGCGTCCACCATGCCCATCCGGTCCGCGATGGGCACGTCCCCCGTCAACGGTCCGTGCACGCTCACCCCGGGCGCCCGCAGCGTCGCGACCACCGTGTCCCGCACGTCCCGGAAGTACGAGAACACGACCGTGCTCCACCCCTCCGCGCGCGCCTCCTCGACGATCGCCACCAACCGGTCGAGCTTCGCGCACCCGTGAGTAACGGGACTTGAACCCGCGACCCACGCCGCCTGCCGCATCGCCATGAGGTTCCCGGATGCGACGGCCTCCCGATAGGCACGCTCGTCGGCCTCGGTGAGATCGACCCAGTCGTCGGTCGCGATGACGTCGGGCAGCTCGACGAGCACGTCGACCTGGTTGCACCGCAGGTACACGGGTGCGACGACCTGCCGGAACGCGTCCGGCCCGAGGAGTCCCGAGGTGCCGCGGGAACTGCTCCCCCAGCTCGGGCTGCAGGATCCTCACGAGCGACAGGAAGTCCTCAAGCCGGTTGTCCATGGGCGTCCCGGTGAGGAACAGGACCCGCCACACGAGCCCCGCCCACGTCGCGACGGCCTTCGCACGTCGGGTACGCGGGTTCTTGACGTAGTGCGCCTCGTCGACGACGACGAGCCCCACCTCCCCCACAGACCCGTCCGTCGGCACATGGGTGAGCGTCTCGAACGTCGTCAGCCCGACGCCGCCTTCCGCAGCCCACGCCTTGATCGCCTCGTCGCGGTCGTCGCCATGGAGCCGGTGCGCGGTCAGCGTGGTCCGAGTCTCGACCTCGCGCGCCCAGTTCGCGGGCAGGGCGCAGGGCACACCACAAGGGAGCGCGTCTGACCCGTCGCCACCAGGTCCGACATCAGCGCGAGCGCCGGAATAGTCCTTGCCGAGGCCCATGTCGTCGCCGAGGAGGCAGTCGGGTCCCAGAGACACGTCGTGACAGCCTCGTGCCCCTACTCGACCTCCCGGTCCCGAACTGTGTCTGCGAACCAATCGAGCGCCTTCACCACAGTGTCGCGGACCTCAGGATCCGCGAGCGCCTCCAAGCGGATGCTCGGGCGCGGTCGGTCCGGGAGGTCGACGCCGGGCGCTTCGTTGAGGCGTGCGCGTAGTTCCTCCCGCAGGTCCGGGTCGTCGAACGGCGGTCGCGTCTTGAGGTATTGGAAGACCACCTCGCAGTACCCGTTGGGGTACATGGCGATCGGCCAGATGTGGCTGGCCGTGTCGGGACCTGCCATGAAGTAGAGGGTCGGTGACGAACCCGGGCCTAGCTGGAACCAGCCGCCGGCGGCCTCCCAGCGATCGGAGATGAAGCCGACCGCGTCCGCGACCGTACCGCCCCACAGGTCGACCACCTGTTGGGCGAACCGGTCGAACGGGTCCGAAGCCACGTCGTACCCTGCGAGACGCGCGAGCTCCTGTGCAGGCAGGAACTGGGTGGCATCGGCGCGACCGTGCTCGTCGAACCGAACGCCTTCCCTCTCGAGCACGGCTCGCGGATCCTCGGTACGGTCAGGTTCGATCCACGCGAACCCCGGCGCGACGCGCCCGGCAACCTGGAGCACGCGGTGCGCGTTCTCGACGGGGTGCGATGCGAGCCGCTGACCCAAGGGGTTGGGGTGGGTGCCAGCGACGATCGCGACCTCCCCGTACGACGTCCAGCGGCCCGCAGGAATAGCGGCCACGATTCCGGCGACGGCCTCCCACAGGCCCTCGGTACCCGTTCGTTGCGTCTCGATCGCAGCCTCGTCGGGACCGGGCCATAACGCGATGATCCGTTCGGCAAGCTCTGTCGCGCGAGCGCTGATCTCCGAGACGCCCCATACCTTTTGTTCGGCGATCGGCCGGTTCATCCATAGGCCGCTCTCGTTGAGCAGCACGCGCTTCTCGCTGAAGGGGCGGTTGCTCAGCTCGGAGTTGTAGCCCGTGAGCGTCAGGTTCCCCAACGTGTGCACGACGGCCTCGTACTCGTATCGCACGTCTTTACCTGGCCCCACCGTGGATGCAAAGTCGGCGCTCCACTCGTCGGTGAGGGTCTGCGGCAGAACGTGTTCGATCGTCAGACCCGACTCGCTCACTCGCTCCTTGGCGCCGTACGACTCCTCGAGCCAGAACAGGATGAGCTTCTTCTGGGCGGCACGTCCCTGCCAGTAGAACTGGACCGTGTGAACGGCATCGCGAACCTGTGCGTCCGTCGCGAAGTACTTGCGCCCCACGGACAGGAAGGTCCGAAGCGCGGTATCCACTTGGGATGCGGACTTGATCGCCCCGGCCGCCTGCAGGAGCGTCCGGTTGAGGCTCTTTGTGGCCCGCCCGGTGACGATCCGGCGCACGAAGTAGCTCTCCAGACACAGCAGCGCGTTGATCGTCTCGTCGCGGGTCGCGGTGCCCTCGGCCCGACGCAGCATCACCTGCATGACCGCGGGGTAGGCGGTCGTCGTTCCCCAGGCGCGAATGCGCTGCAGCCGGCGGCGCACCTCGACGTCGTCCTCGCGGTCCGGCTCGAGGATCGTCGCGAGGATGTTGCCGAGCGCCGCGATCCGGCGCACCTCCTCCTCGATCTCGTCGGCGGTCATCTGATCCAGACGGCGCTGCTGGCCCGTATACGTGTCCGCCTGCTTGACCCGCTCGTCGTCCTGAACCAGGTCGAGCCAGAAGAGCAGCTCGAGGTTCTCGCTCGTGAGCTTCTGCTCCAGCGGGAGCCAGACTGCGCCGTAGACGGACTCGGCGCGATCGCCCAAGCGCATGAAGAGATAGTTCTTGAGCAGATCGGCCTGCGTCAGCCGGAGCCCTGTGTTGTTCAACGACTCGAAGATGCGGTGGGCGTTGTCGCCCGGCTGAGCCGTCACCGCCACGACGGCAAGGCCTCGGAGAACTGCCTCCTCGAGGAGGCGCACGTCGTCGACGTCGTCCGGATCGTCGTGCGATGCCAGGCGCACCCGGAAAAAGCGGTACGCCGCGCCGATCGCATCGCTGCCGCCGGCATCCGCGCTCCCGCGGATGACGGCCAGGAACGGCGTGCGGTCCGCCTGCGTCGGTACCAGCTTTGCCGGCTCCCCCGCCTCCCACTTGTTCACCAAGAACTGCTGGTCCAGGCGGTCGCGGTGGTGAGCGCCGTCGACGGCCGCCTGATGGTCACGTAGCGCAGCCAGCAGAAGCGTGAGGGTCGTCAGCCGCTGCTGCCCGTCGACCACGAGAAACGTCTGCACGCCGACAGGGCCGTACCCCGGGCTCGCTGCGAGCACGAGGGACCCGATGAAGTGGGTCGCGTTCGGGTCCCTCTGCCGCACCTCGGCAATCTCGACGAGGTCGTCCCAGAGCTGCCGCAGCTGTTTTTCGCCCCATGAGTAGACGCGTTGGTACAGCGGAACCTGGTACTGCTTCTTGCCTTCGAGGATGCCCTCGAGGTTGGTCTCTTTTGCCTGCACCACCGTCGATACCCCCGCTTCTCGTGCCCGACGCCACAGATACGCCAGGGCAAGCAGACCATAGTGCCGAATAGCTCCGGAAGGCCCTCGCTCACGCGTGCTTCAGGTTGTTTCACCCGGCGAGCTCGGACCAGCCCGAAGGACGATCGCGAACAACCCAGAAAAGGTGGTTTGCTCCAGCGGCGTCGGCAAGCACGATCAAGGGCCATCGCGGCTCCGCCCGCACCTATGCTGACCGACGTGGATCGCCAATGGATCGTGCTCCTGGTCGTCGCTGTGCTGATCGTCGTGATGGTCGCACTGCGTCGCCCTCGCTACCCCGAGGGCTTCTCGTCCTCCAGGTCTGCGGCCGGCGCACTCCCCCTGCCCGACGACGTGCGAAACGAGATCGACGGACTCGTCGCTGTGGACCAGAAGGTCAAGGCGATCAAGGTCCTGCGCACCGCGGTGCCGGGACTGAGCCTCAAGGACGGCAAGGACGTCATCGACGCCTGGCACAGGACCGGCGAAGCGGGCCTCGCGGCACGACTGGCCGGGCCCGGCGAGCCCGACCTGGCACCCGAGGTCCTGACCGAGATCGACGACTACCTCGCCGGGGGCAAGCCGATCCAGGCGATCAAGGTCGTGCGTGAGCAGACGGGCTGGGGGCTCGTGGACGCCAAGCAGTGGGTCGACGCCCGCAAGGCCGGGAGCTGACGCTCGACCCAGAGTTCACCCACTCTTGCTGACCCGGCCACCTGCTAGGGAGACGCCCTTCCTAGCGTGACCGCCATGACGCCTCACCTCACACAATCCCGCCGCGCCCGCACGCTCGCCGCCGCGGGCGCCGTCGTCGCCGGACTCGCCGCCGCGCTGGTCGCCGCCCCCACGACCGCGTCCGCCGACCAGCAGTCCCCATCCTGGATCTCGTCGATCAGCTGGTCGTCGACGACGCTCGCCCAGGGCGTCACGCTCCGCACCGGCACGCTCAGCGGCACGCAGTCGGCGCCGTTCTGGACGGTCACGCTGCAGTCGAGCACGACGAACCGGCTCACGGGCAAGCCCGCGGCGACGCCGCTCGGCACCGCGGCGTGGGCGGACACGACGTCCCAGGCGCTGACCGCCGCCGGGTACGCCCCACGCCGCGACGACGTCGCGTGGCCCGACTACGCGGACGTCCCGGACGGCCTCCAGGGCGTGCGCGTCCGCACGGGCCACTACGCGACGCAGGCGCAGGCCGCCGCGACCGTGACCGCGCTGAAGGCCCGGGGCCTCGCCGCCGTCGCCGAGTGGACGGGCTACGACGTCGACACGTCCCCCGACGGCGAGCGGATCCACGTCGCGACCATCGACCCCCACGCGTTCGACGGGAACGTCTACGCGACGCACGGCGGCCCCATCGCCTCGCGCACCAAGCTCTCGACCGTGACCGCCCAGCTCCAGGCGACGGTCGGCGTCAACGCGGGTTTCTTCGTCACCGCCGACGCCGACGGCTACCAGGGCGCCCCCACCGGCATCGCCGCCTACGAGGGCAGGCTGGAGTCGCTCAACAACGGGCCGCGCAGCGCCGTCGTGCTCGGTGACGGCCCGGCGCGCATCGCCCGTCTGACCGCGACGGTGACCGTCCGCTCGGGCGGAGCGACCGAGGACGTCAACGGGATCAACCGGAAGCCGGGCGTCGTGCGCGACTGCGGCCGCCCCGGCGGGCTGCCCACCGCCGAGCCGCGTCAGGACGTCACCTGCACGGTCGGCTCCGAGCTCGTCCTGTTCACCCCCGAGCTCGGCGCCACGCTCCCCACGGGCGACGGCGTCCAGGTCACCCTCGACGCGCACGACAAGGTCACCGCCGTCGGGACCCGCGGGGGTACCGTCCCTGCCGGCGGCTCGGTGATCCAGGGCATCGGCGACGACGCGGCCTGGCTCGCGGACCACGCCGTCGTCGGGAAGCCGCTGCCGGTGAGCGAGAAGGTGCGCGACGAGAACGGGCGCAACGTCCCGCTGACTCCGCACACGTCGATCGCGAGCGCCGCCCCGAACCTGCTGACCGACGGCCGCATCGACATCCCCGCCGCCGGTGAGGGCGTGATCGACCCGTTCGACCTGTCGTTCAACTTCGCGTGGGCCGAGGTGCGCCAGCCGCGCACCATGATCGCGACCGACGCCGCGGGCCGCCTGCTCCTCGTGACCGTCGACGGCCGGCAGCCCGGCGTCTCGGAGGGTCTGACGCTCGTCGAGGAGGCAAAGCTGCTTCGCAGCCTCGGTGCCGTGGACGCGATGAACCTCGACGGCGGCGGGTCGACCGCGATCGCCATGAACGGGACGCTGCTCAACAC
>Ga0182740_1001291_pt1 | contig 17464 bp, 9 predicted proteins | sample eDN5th37CKraftBY_FD_128872 | JGI IMG/M metagenome (GOLD analysis project Ga0182740, IMG submission 128872) | Enriched backyard soil microbial communities from Emeryville, California, USA - eDNA 5th pass 37_C Kraft BY (version 2) (version 2) | ecosystem: Environmental > Terrestrial > Soil >...
CAAAGGCCAACCGCAAGGTCCCCATCCCTCACGACACCGCGCTCTACCGCCAGCGCCACCGGATCGAGAACATGTTCGGAAAACTCAAGGACTGGCGCCGTATCCACACCCGCTATGATCGATGCGCCCACACCTTCATGTCCGCAATCTGCATCGCTGCAACCGTCATCTTCTGGCTCAATCAATGAGTCCTGAACCTAGATCCCGTTGCCTGGATCAACAGGTCGGCCAGAGGTTACCACTGACGACGAAGCGATGACAATTCACGCGTGTGTGTGGGCAGTTGCACTGATGCCAAAGGCCGCACATCTCGGAAAAAATGGCGGGCGTGACATCTCTGGAGCCATGGTCCGTCATCTTTCTGGAGCAGAACATACCTGACATCGGGCAAGGGCAGCGCGCTAGCTTCCAACACTGCGCAGCGCTGCCCCTGCCAGCAACTGCCACTGATGAGGAGGGCTAGGACCCAGCGCCCCGCGCTGGGCCCGGTCACTTGCGAGAAGGCATCATCAGCGGTCCGAACTCAGCTACAGGTGGGAACGATCACTGGCTCTGGTTGGTAAGATCGTGCCGCCATTCGAATTGACGATCGCGCGAATGCCGTCAGAGTCGTTGGCCTGCCGCGAAACCATAATCAACATGTCATCATCCAGGCCGAAGCAAGGAAAGCACCTCGTCGAAGCTGGGTGACAAGCAGGTAAAAAAGCATCCTGAGCGGCGATTTCCTTCGCCATGAATTCTGCCAAGGATCGCAGCTTGACGTTGGTGCAGCAGATGAAAACGGCCTGAGTGATTGGGAGCTCAGTCGCTAAGAGCCAACATATCGTCATTCCAGAGCCGCAGAACACCAGATCAGCCGGGATAAATGGATTGGTGACGGGAATGGTGGTCAGGGTGCCAAATTGCGTCGGGCTGTCGCCGCTTTCCGTCGTGGTTGTCGTATCGACATAGAGAAACTGGCCATAAGCGGTCAGCCCGAGGGGCCTGACGAAGAGGTAATGAAAGGTCGACGATCGCACGATTTGGAAGCGACTTTCTTAGAATAGAGGCGTGCTTTTACTATTAGTTCGCCCTTGGCAATTATAGGCCGCCCAGCGTAGGAGAAGTGGGGGGGAAGTAGTGGACGGTCAGAAGAGTCAGCTTTTCGGTCCCCGGGAGATGATGGCAGCAAGCCGGAGGGGGAGATGACACGTCCCTTGATAGAGCGCAGTGCAGCTGAACTTAACGCGATCGTCGAGCGCAACCGCAACAATCGCGCCGAGCTCGAACTCGTTCGATCCGAACTGCGCCACCGCACCACAGCAAGCGCTCGGCGAGTCCGCGAAGCCGTCGACTCCTATCTCGGCTTGTTGGATGCGCGGAACCGACCCCTCCATCAGGCGCCGGGCAGCCAAGGGGGCAATATGCAGGCAATGTCGACTGCGCCGAAAGAGCTGCCAGCCTCCAGTTCAGTACGGCGGCTTTTCGACGAAACGCGAAGGCGGCTCGTAGAGACCGGCACGCGCAACCGGCTCGTCCACGTCAACCGTGCGAACACGCGTGGCAACGTGCTCAACATCGTCAACGAACGGTCCGACGATGTCCACGCGATCCTCGCCGCCGGCAAGGCGATGCGCTTCCTCGCGCTCGGCGTCGACAAGGCTGAGGCCGACGACATCATTTTCGCCGATGAGGCCGCTGGCATCGGGGAGGATCGCTACACCGATAACCAGTTGGAGACGCGACTTGGGCCTGACAGTCTGCAGAAGAAACTGCTCAAGATTGCGCGCGAGGCAAGGACCGCAGAAGAGGAGCAGGGCGTCAACGTCCTCTACCTCTCGCTGGGCTTCCTGACGTGGTTCGAGGACCGTAATTCGGATCGGAAGCGCGAGGCGCCCCTCGTGCTGCTGCCGGTCGAACTGGTGCGGAATGCGCGAACCTCCACATACGACCTCAAGCTGCGCGATGACGAACTGATCACCAATCTTCCGCTGCAGCGTCGCCTGGCGGAAGATTTCGGCCTCAAACTCCCCGATCTCGAGCCAGATGATGATTGGCAGCCGTCCGATTATTTCGCTCGGGTCGAAGACGTCATTGCCGATCGTCCGCGGTGGAAAATCGACCGCGATGGCATGCAGCTCGGCTTCTTCTCATTCTCCAAGCTGCTGATGTATCTCGATCTCGCGTTGGAGGCGTGGCCTGACGGGACGCTTGAACAGCACCAGTTGACGCAAGGACTGCTCTACGAGGGTTTCGAACCCGAGGAGCCATTGTTTGGCCCGGACGATCGCCTGGATGAGGTTCTGCCACCTGAGAGGCTGTTCCATGTCGTCGACGCCGACGCCAGCCAGGCGCGAGTGATCGAGGAAGTCCGGAGCGGTCGCAATCTCGTCGTCCAGGGTCCGCCGGGAACCGGCAAGAGCCAGACCATCACCAACATTATCGCGACCGCCGCGCGAGAAGGACACACGGTGCTGTTCGTCGCCGAAAAGATGGCGGCGCTATCGGTGGTGCATGATCGCCTGGTCAAGGAGGGCCTGCGCGACATCTGCCTCGAGCTACATTCCAAGACTGCCAACAAGAAGGCGGTGCACGCCGAGCTGAACCGCACGCTCCACGCCGCGAAGGCGGTTCCGGCGATGCCTGATGCCCCGGTGGCGCTCACCACTGCACGCGACCGGCTAAACGAGATCACGGCCGCGCTGCATAGGCCGATAGCCGCAAGCGGTGAAACGCCATACTCGGTCCTGGGACGACAAGCACGCTACATCGGCATGTCTGCGCCGCCGCCGACATTGGACGGCGAATTTCTTACGACCATGACGCGGGACGATGAGCAGACACTGTGCGATCTGCTGGTCGACTATGGTGCCGCGCTCGACACGGCGGGCGCGGCCGACCGCCACCCCTTCGCCGGCGTCGGCGCGCTCGACCTGCAGCCAGTCGATCTCGCCCGCCTGAAGACGGATCTCGCAGCGGCCAGCAGCGCGACGGTGGCGCTGCGGGAGGCGCTTGATCGTGCGATGACCGACCTCGCGTTGCCGGCGGCGCGGTCGTTTGCCGTGGCGCCGGTGCTGCGCGACACCCTCGAGCGGATCGGTGGCCTGCCGACCGGCAAGGCCGACCTGGCCCGCCAATTCTTCTCAGTGGGCGACCAGAATCGGCTCAAGGAGGCGCTTGACGCGGCACAGCAGTGGCGCGAGTGCCACGACGGCGTTGCGGAGAGCTTCATCGATGCAGCGTTCGGAGCCGACGCAGCAATCTTGCGTAGCCCTCTCGCCGCAGGAACGACATCCTTCTTCGCACGCTGGGGTTCCGCCTATCGTTCCGCCTCGCGAGAACTCGCCGGCATGCTGAAGGTCCCGTTGCCGAAGGCGGCAGGGGATCGACTGGCCCTGGTCGATCTGCTGCTCGACGTTCAATCGTTGCGGGCACGCTGGGGCGATGACGAAGCGTTTCTCGCGACGACGCTTGGTGCCGAGTGGCGTAGCGAGCGTACTGATTTTGCAGGCGCCGGCGCAGTTGCCGCCTGGTGCGAGCGTGCCCGTGGCGGGGAAAGTGACGCTGTACCAGACGCACTGATTTCGCTCGCCGCCGAGCCGCGTCTGCTCGCCAACTTGTCGTCAGAGCTAGTTCGTCATGAACCCGGCGCCCGACGCGCTATCGAGGAGATCATTGGCCAGCTCGACCTTGATCGCGTCACGCTCACCGGTTCGGACGATGACCGTGACCTTGCGGAGTCAGCGGCGCGCTTGGACGATATGGCGGCGGCCATCGACCGTTACGGCGAATGGGCGCGGCTATGTCGTTTCCGCCGACGGCTCGACGAGCATGGCATCGGAGTTCTCGCGGATCGCCTGGCCAGGGGTGAAATCGATTCCCGCGCTGCCGTGATTGAACTCAGGTTCGCCCGAGCCGAGCGGCTCTGGCGAGAAGCCCTCGCTGCTGCGCCGGTACTGAACGAGGTCGGAGAACTCGACCGGCATGAGCTGACCAAGGCATTTGCCATGCTCGAGCGGCGTCATTTGAAGGACAACGTTACGGCCATCCTTGCGCAGCATCTCGCGCAGTTACCCCAAGGTACGCAGGGTGAAATGCGTGTCATCCGCGGCGAGATCGGCAAGAAGCGGCGGCACATGGCGTTGCGTCAGCTGTTCCTGCGTGCGCCCAACGCCATTCAGCGCATCAAACCGGTGCTGTTGATGAGTCCGATCTCGGTCGCGCAGTTCCTCACCCCCGGGAAGATCGACTTCGATCTGCTGGTGTTCGACGAGGCGAGTCAGGTCCGGCCCGAGGACGCGCTGGGTGCCATAGCGCGCGCTCGTCAGATGGTTGTCGTCGGCGACCAGAAGCAATTGCCACCAACCTCCTTCTTCGATCGTCTGGTCGCCGACGAAGGAGACGCTGAAGATCTGGACGAGGAAGGTGAGGACCTGCTCGGCGGCGCTGCGGCACTTGGTGAGCTCGAGAGCATTCTCTCGTTGTGCGAAGCGCGCGGCCTGCCCTCGAGGATGCTGCAATGGCACTATCGCTCCCGCGACCCGTCATTGATCCGCGTTTCGAACCGCGAGTTCTATCGAGACGAGCTCATTCTGCCGCCGTCTCCGCTGCAGAAGGATCCGTCCTACGGGCTGGTCTTCACGCGCGTCGACGGCGTCTACGACAAAGGGGGCAAGCGCGACAATCGCAAGGAGGGCGCCGCAATTGTGGCGCGTGTGGCTGAACACGCGCGAAAGACACCCGGCCTGTCGCTCGGCATCGTCACCTTCTCTTCGGCGCAAAGGAACACGATCACGGAACTGCTCGAGCTCGCCCGGCGCGGTGATCAGGCGCTCGACGAGTTCCTGCGCGAAGGCCAGGCCGAAGACGTGTTCATCAAGAATATCGAAAACGTGCAGGGCGACGAGCGCGACGTCATTCTGGTCAGCGTAGGCTACGGGCCGGTAGTGCCCGGCGGCCGACTGACCAGCATGAGCTTCGGCCCGGTCAACGCCGACGGCGGCGAGCGCCGGCTAAACGTGCTCTTCACCCGCGCCCGTATACGCTGCGAGGTGTTCGCGTCGTTCGAGCCCGGCGACATCGACGTGAGCCGGACCGCTCGCGAGGGGCCGCGGATACTCAAGCGCTATCTTGAGTATGCAAAGTCGGGAACGCTCGAGGACACTGCGATAACGGGCGAACTGCCGGACACGCCCTTCGAGGAGGATGTGGCGGACGTGATCCGCTCGTTAGGCTTCTTCGCGGACCCGCAGGTCGGTTCAGCGGGGTTTCGCATCGACATCGGGGTGCGGCATCCCGACCGCCCGGGGACGTACCTGCTCGCCGTGGAATGCGATGGCGCAACCTACCATTCCGCGCTGTGGGCGCGCGAGCGAGACCGGCTGCGCCAAGATGTCCTCGAGCATCTCGGATGGCGTTTCCACCGCATTTGGAGCACCGACTGGTTCTACGACCGCAGAGCCCAAATTGAGCGCCTGCGTCGCGGACTGGTCGAAGCGCATGATGCCGCCGAGGCGGGGATCAGCGTGGATGGCGCAAATCAGGGGCGGCCACCCGTCCCGCCTTGCGATGACGTCGCCGAAACCTTCGTAATACCAGAGACCATCCAACGCACGATGCCCGCATATGAAAGGGCGCATTTCCCCGTTTCAACTTCTATCGAACCGCATGAGGCCGCAACTTCGGTGCTGGCGCCACTGGTTCAGCGGATAGTCGCGTTCGAAGGTCCGATTGTCGTCGACGAAGTGGCACGCCGCGTGGCCAGTTGCTTTGGTCGCGAGAAGGCCGGGAAGCGCATCCTCGCCGCGACCCGCAAGGCGCTTGTCGCCGCGTGTCGGGCTTCGCCCGACCTTCGGAGCGATGAAGCCAATGAGTTCTGGTTCACGGCGGAACAAGAGACCAGCCCGCCGGTGCGTGATAGGTCGGAAGAACGCGGCGCGACGATCAAGGCGGACGCTCTATCGCTTCTCGAGATTCGTGCCGCATTAGCCATTGCGCGTCAGGACAATGCCGGAGGAAGCGAGGACGATTTGGTCCGCAGTGCCGCAAAGTTGTTGGGTTTCCGCCGAGTGGGCAGTGACCTGTATGCCCGGCTCTCGCAAGGCTTGTAATGGCGGAATGCGCACAAGCTAAACGCGTTGCTGACGGAATGATTTGTGTCGGCAGTGGTGGCGAGAGCCGTCGTTGTCGATTGGGTGCGGGATCAGCGGCCGCACCCGCCGACTGTCAGACATTCGGAAGGACCGTACGATCTCCCAGAAGCCGCCGTTCGTTAATTGGGGCCAGAATAGTGACTTCGCACTCGTTGTCAGTCACCCCTAATCCAGCCCGTTCCGCTTATGGGAGTGTATAAGCGACAAGCGTGTCGGACATCTGCGCCCCCCCGGCAGAGGTGCCGCCAGCCGCTGCAACCACGACATACTGCCGGCCGTCTTTTCCGAGATAGGTGATTGGCGTCGCATGTGCGCTGGCTTCCAGTTCCGCTTCCCAAAGTAGCTTGCCGGTCTTTGCATCAAAGGCGCGGAATTTCCGGTCATTGGTCGCGCCAATGAAAAGGAGACCCGAACGGGTGGTGATACTGCCACCGATATTGGGCGCTCCCGTATTCCTCCCCTTCGCACCAATTCCGGGCGTGGTTCCCAGCGTCGTCCGCCAGGCAATCTTCTGCGTGTGGACATTGATCGCGACAAGTTCCCCCCACGGTGTGGCGCCACACGAGAGCTTCTGCCCATCCGGCGTCTGGTAGGTGAAGGGACGCGCCCAAAGAGCACGCGGCGGGCGCGGAGCCTGCGTATCGCTTCGCGGGACGCGGCTGACGACGCCCAGCGTTTCACCCTCGTTGATCTTCTCGCGATATTCGGGAAGGTTCTGGATGTTGATGAAATAAAGCCCCAGATCGGGATTATAAGCGCCCCCGCCCCAGTTCGGTCCGCCCGTAGTGCTGGGATAGGATATGGTCGCATGTTCGTGGCTCTGGCGTGGCGCATAGAAGGGCGCGCTCACGATCCCCTTCTCATCCCAATAGGATTGGCAGAAGGCCTGCATGCCCGGCACGAGGTCGGGGATTTCATCCCGCACCATGCCTGTACGCGCGATCGGCCCCGGCGCCAGCGGGAAGGGTTGCGTGGGCCACACCTCCTTGGTCGAGGGACCGGACGGCTGAGGGGTCGGCCGTTCCTCAAAACCATTGAGAGGTTCGCCCGTCAGGCGGTTGAACAGGAACACCAGGCCCTGCTTTCCCGTAACGAGGATTGCCGGCACACGCTCCTCGCTGGTTTCAAGATCGAGCAGGACGGTCGGCGTCGGCAAATCCCAGTCCCAGATGTCGTGGTGCGTGATCTGACGGAACCAGAGAAGTTTCCCGCTCTTCGCATCGAGAGCGACGACCGAACTTGAATAAAGCTGCGGCCCGCTCGCATCGCCATTGGCGTCTCCCAATACCGCATAGACGATACCTGCTTTTTCATCGAGCGACATGGTCGACCAGGCGTTGGCGCCACTCATGTCGCGCCATTCGTCGCCGACATAAGTTTCACTATTGGGCTCGCCGGGCATCGGAATGGTGTGGAATGACCAGACGAGGCGGCCGGTGCGCGCATCCCAGGCTCGAATATCACCGCGCGGCGCTGGAGGCCCGCTTTCACCGGGGCGGGCTCCGGTAATGACCAAATTCTCATAGACGGTCGCCGGATTGGGCAGCGTAAAGCTGCTGCGCCTGCTTTCGCCGACGACCTCGGAGGCAACACCAACATAGGCGTCGATCCGTCCATTGAGGCCGAAGTCCGGCGCGAGTTGCCCCGTCGTCACGTCAACGGCCATCAGATATCCCCGATCCGTCCCGAAGAACAGCCGCGGCGCCGTGGTTGCATCGCCGCGCCAGTAGGCCAGACCTCGGCCGTGGATGTTGAGGGGGCTTTCATATTTCCAGAGCAGGGCGCCCGTTTCCGGATTGAGAGCGGTAACGCTGGCCTTGAGGTCCGGATTGTTCGGCGAGGCTGGCGTGGAAATATACATGACTCCTCCGATGATCAGCGGCGTGATCTCGAAGCGATAGTCGATGCCGAGATCCCCCAGCTCGGATCGACCGGCACCATAACGATAGGTCCATTTCTGGCGCAGCCTGGCGACGTTGCGCGGCGTGATCTGGGTCAGGGTCGACCAGTTCATGTTGGCACCGCCGCCACCATAAGCGGGCCATTGATCCGGCCCGGAAGGGCGCTCGAAGCGGGCCGTCGCAGGCCTGTCCGCCGGTAGCGGCACGGGGACCGCATCGGAGGCACTGAGCGCGTAATTTCTGTTGAGATAGGCCAGAATGCGCTGCGCTTGATCCTCGCTGATCGGCGCGCCCAGTTCAATCATGCGATGGACCACCTGGTTCCACTCGTCGGCGCTACGGCGCTTGCCGGTCGCCATACCGATCGCATGGCATTGGGCGCAGCTTTGGACGAACAGGTCGCGCTCTTCACCGGCAGGCAGGCTGCTGGCAATCGTGGCCGTATCTTGCGCGGTCAGATGGGTCGCGGCGAGGGCCGCCACAGAGGCCGCCACGCCGATTGATAGGCAAAATCGTGCTTTGGCAACATGGAGCGGCCTCATATCTGATCCTCGAAAATCTGATGGAAGGAGCGAGCCGCCCGCGCGGCGAAATCATCTGGAGCCAACGTGCGGTAGCTGTCGTTAAAGACTTCCAGATTGTAGAAACCATCGAATCCGGCTGCGTGGAAGGTTCGCGCGAGATCGTCGACCAGCCAGACGCCTTCGCCGGGAAACAGTCGGTCATGCCGGGCTACCTCGATCGCCGCGCGACCTTCCGGTCTCGCGTCGCTCAGTTGCACGATGAAGCAGCGATGCGCTGCGATCTGCCGCGCGAAAGCGACAGGCGTGCCGCTCCAGAACCAGTGGAAGCTGTCGACCGTGAGGCCCAGAGCAGGGTGATTAATCTGCTCCACGCAGGCCCAAGCGTCCTCATAGCGATTGAGCCACCGGCTCCAGGCAAGCGGTTCAAAGGCAATGCGGAGCTGCCGCGCCGCTGCCATGTCCGCCAGCGCGCGCAGATCGGCCGCCTGCGTTTTGCGATCCCCCGAGCTGTGCGAGTCCGTATTGGCGCAGACAAGCAGCGTATCCGCCCCGATTGTCGCCATCGCATGCATGAGCGCTTCTGCTTGTGCCAATCTCGCGTGCAAGCCGGATGTCTCATTGCCCTCAAAGTCCCGAAGAACCTGGAAGGCGGATACGCCCAGGCCATGGCTCCGCATCAGCTCGCCGACATATTGCGCCGAAAGCGGTGGTTCGATATCGCGCGCCCACAGCTCGATCCCATCGAAGCCATGCGCCTTCGCCACCCGCGCGACCTCGTCCAAAGGGCAGGCGAAACTGGCAGTGTTCAGTGTGACCCGGACCCGCTCAGCCATGGGCCTGGTCCGTTTGGGCGATCTTGACCCGCCACGCGCACAGGCCACCAAGCACGGCTGGCACGGCGAAGATGAAGAAGATCCAGGCCAGCGGAACCTCGCGCGCGATGAGAATCCCGCCGAGCAACGGACCGAGAACCGCGCCAAGGCGTCCGACGCCGGTGGTCCAGCCGATACCCGTACTGCGGATTTCAGCCGGATAGAGCTGCGCCGCCAAGGGGTAGATGCCGTTGAACCCCCCTTGCAGAAGGAAACCGATCAGGAAACTGACGAAGAACAGTCCCGCCTCGTCCAGTTCCAGCATCCCGAAGGCCAGCATCGCGCCGGCGGCGGCGATGAGAAACAACGGAATGATGGACTGGAGCCGGAAGCGGACCGTCACGAGGCCGAGCGCCACGGTGCCGGCAAAAGCGCCGAAGTTGAAGAAGGTCCCAGCGTAGATGCCTGCTGTCTGGTCGAGGCCGGACATGATGGCGAGCTTCGGCGTCCAGCTGATCGCGAACCACAGTGCGGCAAAGCCGAAGATCATCGCCAGCCAGAGGAGCAGCGTGCCGGATGCCCGCCCATCCGAGAACAGGCCAGCGACCCCGCCGCGCGACACTTCATCCTCGATGCGCGGCAAGTCATCGAGCGGCGCGAGGCGAAGACGGGCGCGAATGGCATTGACCTTGTCCAGCGCCTTTGCCGGACGGCGCTTCGTCAGAAAGACCATGGATTCCGGGAGCAGCAGGAGCAGCACGGGGATCATAAGAGCCGAGATTGCCCCGGCACCGCCAAGAACGAGCTGCCAGCCGAACAGCGGAATGGCATGAGCGGCCGCGAAACCAGTCAGGATCGCGCCCAGCGGGTAGCCGCCGTACATCAGCCCGATCGCGAAACTGCGATGCCGGGGCGGAGCGTATTCGGCAATCAACGCCGCCATGCTGGCCAGCACGGCACCAATGCCGCACCCGACGAGAACGCGCAGCAGCATCAGCACGCCGATCGAGCCGGCAAAGGCGCTCGCGATCATGCCGATGGTCGAGATGAGCAGCGACAGCAGGATGAGGCGTCGCCGTCCCATGAAGTCCGCGACAGGCGCAATGGCCAGGCCGCCGATTGCCATGCCCAGGATGCCGGCACTGAACAGCACGCCCACCTCGTCGGCCGGCACATTCCAGTCGAGCTGGAGGGCGGGTGCAATATAGGAGAGGATGAGGACGTCCATGCCGTCGATCATGTTCACGGCTACGCAAAGGCCGACAATGATCAGTTGCAGTGCCGACCAGCTATCGCTGGATGTGCCGTCGATGGTCGGCAAGGAAGAAGGAGGAGTGGTCATGATGTATCCAACAATGACGCCCTAGCGGGCGAAGCCCTTGATCTCGATCGTGCGAAACTCGATCGACCCGGGTCCCATCTGGAGCCCCACATAGCCACCTTCGGGGTTGGCGATATTCTGGGCCTCGCCCAGCAACTGCCCATTCAGGAAAAACGCAGCATTCCGGCCTGTCACCGCGATCTCGGCCACTTGCCATTGGTCAAGCCCGCGATAGGCATGGATCACGGCATCCGTGTCGATAGTCACCGGCCCCTCCGTCCCGCCCCGCCGGAGGAAGGAACCGATCCAGCGCCGGTCCGCCGCAGCCTCCGTCGGCAGGGGCTCCGTCTGGTGGCGCAGTTGCGCCTCGGCCGTATTGGTCGGCCAGCCATTCTCGTCGTCGCTCTTGAGCGGCGCCCGCAGAAATATGCCGCTGTCCGCCTCCGGCGTCCGGGTACGGAACTCCAGCCGCAGCGTGTAGCTGGTGTAGGGGCGCTCGGTGCGTAGATATCCGCCGCTACCGCTGAAACGCAGGACACCGTCAGCAATCGCCATATTTGCGGCGTAGCGCTGGTCGTTCAGAACGAGGCCATTCAGCTTTCCGTCCTTGAACAGCGGAACCCAACTATCGGGCGTCACGCTGTCCCTGTCATGCTCCCGGATGCTGAGGGCGCGATATTCGACGATACCATCCTCCGCCTGGAAGCCGACATGGCCATCGGGATGCGCGACATTATAGGCCGTCGCGAGCCATTCGCCGTTGGCCTTCGTCCACATGCGGTTACCATGCGCGATGATCTCGATATCGTTCCATTCCCCGGTGGGGCGAAAGCTGCGACGCGCAGCTTCCGTGTCGAACGTGAATTTGCCAGGAGGCGCACCGGGCTGGAGTGCGAGGATATTGCCCTGCCATGGCAGAAGCGACTTCTCGTTGGTCATGTCGCGCAGTTCCATCTCGAAACCGCGGCCCGGCCAGTTGCGGCCAGAAATCGTAATCTCGGGACTCCGCAGGATCAGTCCAGTGTTGCCGGTATGATCGGGCGAGACGTAGCGGACCTGATAGCGCAGGGTGAAGTCTGCATATTTGCGATCGGTCCGAAGCCAGCCGCCATCCTTTGAACCTTCCACGTGGATGACGCCATCGCGCACGCTGAAACGGTCCCTCTGGCCTCCCGGCTCCGCAACCCAGCCCTTTAGGCTTTTGCCATCGAACAGGCTGACCCAGCCCTGTTCGGGGATCGGCGCTCTCTCTTGCGCCAGCGCGGAAGAAGCGCCGACCAGCAGAAGCGGGATACAGATGGTGCGAAGCGGGTGCATCGACGGGGCTCCTTGTCGAGCTTGGTGGATGAAGGAGGGGGGGCCGGCGGCCGAAGCCGCCGGCGCGACGTTAGAACTTCAGCTGCGCCGAGACGAGGAAAGCACGTCCCAGCACATCGTAAAGCGCACGGTCGGTATTGCCCGGCGACGCCGCAACCACCGGCGGCTTCTTGTCGGTTATATTGGTGATCGTGCCGCTCAACTGGATGCGATCATTCAGCTTGAAGCCCAGAAGGAGATCGAACAGGTCATAGGCCGGAACGCCCGGTGCCGGGCTTGCGGGGCGCGTGACCGCCGTCACGTCGCGCATCGAAGCGATATGGCGCCAGCGAACGCCGATGTTGAACGGCTCGCGTTCATAACTGAACGTCGTGAGCGAGCGGAAGCGCGGGATCGACGGGAGGACGCCGAGCGGCAAGGCAACGGTTCCGGCATAATCCAGGAACGGATTGCCCGGCAGCTGCTGCACGTTGAAGTGGTTCACGAACGTCATTGCCGTGTTCAGATGCACAGACCCGGCGCGATCTCCCATGCCGACATCATCGAGCCGGACGACCCAGTCGATCTGAGCGTCGATGCCGTCCGTCTTGTAGCCGCCGAGGTTGAGATAGGGCTGCTGGATGCGCAGACTCCCGGGGCCGTTGAACGTCCGGTCGATCAGACCACAATAGAGATTAGCCGCGTCATAGTTGGGATTGGATCCATCCAAATTATAACATTTGCTGAGCGCGGTCTGCGCACCCGTGGAGGAAATCGCGTCCTTCAACGTGATATTGTAATAGTCGATCGAGATGTTCAGCCGCGAGAACCAGGGCGACCCGAAGCGGGGGGACAGGACGCCGCCGATCGTGAAGGTATCCGCTTTTTCCGGCTTGAGTGCGGTCGAGCCGATCACCTGCGTGCCGACCGAGCCAGCCGTGTAAGTATAGGTATCGACAAGATCGGACGGAATGCCTTGTGCCATGCACAGCGTGCGGACCTGCGCACCGTTGGCGCCCTGGCGGACGACGCCGCGCGTATCGCACGGATCGCCAGCGAGTGGCACCGATCCGATCAACGTCGTCAAATTGGTCGGCGCGCTGAACAGCTCGGTGATGTTGGGAGCGCGGACTGCGCGCTCATAACCGCCGCGGATCATGATCGGCGCCGCGATGCGCCAGTCGCCTTCCGCCTTGTAGGTCCAGATGCTGCCGCTGACATTATAGTCTGAATAGCGTGCGGCGAGAGAGAGATTGAGCGACTCCGCGAACGGCACGTCCTTCAATAGCGGCAGGAAAAGCTCGCCGGCGAATTCCTTGACGTTGATCGCCCCATTCGTTGCGGCAGTGTTTCCGGTTCCGCCAAGATCGCCCAATATGAGGACCATGTCAGGCGAATAGTCGAATGTATTCCGCCGATAATTCGCGCTCAGGGAGAATTTGGCATCGCCGGCCGGCAGCCGGGCGAAGCTGCCCTGCACCGAACCTTCGATCATGTCGGTCGTCACATGAGTCAGCGTATGCAGATCCATGGAAACATAGCTCTTGCACGCCTCGGAGAAGCTGTTGCTCGATCCCTGGAATGGATTGAAGCCGCCGGCGCAGAGCGAGGCGCCACCGTCGGGCGCATCGAGCAATGTCTGGATGCGCGTGCGTGAAATATAATCGAGCTGGGTTTCGTCCAGGTTCGTCGCATCGTGGGAGGCATGGAGGTCGAAGGTCCAGTCCGTGCCGGGTATCTGGCCATTCGCGCCAACGATGATCTGGTAGGTGTTGAAGTTCTCCTGCCAGCGCCGGGGAGAGAAGGTATAGCGCTTGCTGAAGGTAAAGCGGGCATTGGGATCTGGCCTGGTCACCAACAGCGCCCGGAGATCGTCCGGAATGAAGGGGTTGGTGACGGGAACTGTGTTGATGTTCGCGCCCACCGGCGTATAGCCGATCTGCGTATCGACAGTGGAGTTGGTGTAGAGTCCCTGCGCGTAGAGATTGACGTCGTCGGTCAGCGCGTATTCGAATTTCGAGAAGAAATTATACCGCTTCTGCGGCACGGTGATCAACGCATCGCGCGTCGTATTATAGATGATCTGTCCCGTATCGGTCGTATAGCCACCTTCAACGCCCGGCCCCTTATAGTTCAGGATGGGGTTGACCATCGTGAACAACGTGCCGTCGTCGTTGAAGCCAAGCGCGGCGGTGTTCTTGACCACGCCCGCCGCTGCACCGAACGGAACGAAATAGCTATCGATCGCCGCTTGGCTCGGCAGGTTGCCCGAGGTGGGGTTGAAGCCGCCTTGCGGAAGGGTGCCAGACGGGCCGCCGGAGCGGAAGAACTCGCGATTGATGCTCGCGACCTGGTTTCGCTTCGTATAGCCGACCGAAAGGAGCACGTTGCCGCGATTTTCAGCGAACTCGAAGCCACCGGTCGCCGAAATGTCGAAGCGCTGGCCATCATTATGGAAGGTGCCGCCATAGCTGCCATTGAGCTGGACCCCGTTGAAATGGCGCTTCGTCTTGATGTTCACGACGCCGGCAATCGCATCCGACCCGTAGACGGCGGAGGCGCCGCCCGAAATCACCTCTACGCTTTCGACGATGCCGAGGGGCACGGTGTTCAGGTCGACGACCAATCGCCCGTCAGAGGGAGGGAGGCGGCGCCCATCGAGCAGGACGAGGGTGCGGGTTTCACCCAGTCCGCGCAGATTGACGGTCGCGCGGCCGCCGCCGCCGCTGGCTTCCGCATTGTCGTTCTCGTCGCGCGCGGGGGCGAATTGCGGCATTTGTTGCAAGGCGGATTCGATGTTCACCTTGCCGGACTCGCGCAGGGCACCTTCCGAGGCGGTAAGGATCGGACTTGTCGAGACAAAGTCGGGGCGACTGATGCGTGACCCCGTGATTACGATCTCGCCCGCCGGCTGTTCCGCCGAGGATGCTTGCTGGGACGTCCCTTGTGCATCCGCTGAAGTGGCCTCTTGCGCTTGAGCTGCGGCAGCACAGATCGTGACGGCCAGCAGGGACACACCGCTTGCAATTCCTCGAAAACGCATATCACTCACCCCTTTGTTGTGGCCGCTGTCCGCGGCGTTTGTCAGCTTTCCAGGTTGGGAGCGGCCTTCGCATAGGCCGCCTTGTAGAAATCCACGTCTCGTTTCAGCAGGGAGACGAACATCTCCCGCGGCATTTCGAGCTGCCATTTGCCGAAGTCGGTGCCGAGCATGTCGACCGGGGCTGCGCGACCCGGAACCTCGACCTTATATTCGTAATAGGTTTCGATTGGCCCGCTGAAGCGAATGGCCTTCAGGTAGGAGAAGGCTGCCGCGAAATTGACCATTCCGTCTCCCGGCCGGACGAACTCGGTCTGCCAGGGCCATTCCCCCAACCCGGCATCTAGCCGCCGCACCCAATGGAAATCCTTCACGGAAAATGCGCGGACATGCGCATGGGCAGCATGCAGGCTATCGCGCCAGCCCGCCCCACCCTTGGCCGTGACGTGTCCGATGTCGAAATTGATCGCAACCAGATCCGGATCGAGATCCTGAAGGACCATCCACAGGTCCCAGGCGCTGCCGCCAATCGTGTTGGCATAGCTATGCGTATGGACCACCGCCGTAACCCCATAACGCGCGTTCAATCGGGCCAGACGCTGCAACCGGGCACGAAACTCGGCATATTGCGGCGCAAACTCGCGTTTATAATCGTAGCGGGGCGCGCCGATGCGATAGAGCCTGATGCCGAGGGATTGCATGGTGGCGAGGATCGCCTCGGCCCCCGGCGAATCAACATCGTTGATGGCGGTGATGATGAGCGGCGTGGCGAGGCCGGCCGCGCGCGTCCGGGAAACAATTCGGGGCAATTCGGTCTCAACCGCGTCCGGTGCAACATGGGCGCCGGGGCGCACTGTCCAGGCGATGCTCGGAAAGCCGGCCTTAGCCGCAATGGCGATCCCGTCTTCCGCGCTTGTCCACTGCAAATGCCGTGAAACAAGTGCCAGGGGGGCATCGTCTGCGGGGAGATCATGAGGGCGACGATCGCCTGCCTGCACCTGCTGGGCACAGGCTGAACCGAGCGCGGCCAAGCCGAGAGCAATAACATCGCGGCGCGTCGCATTCCCCTCGTTCATATCGCCTCTCCCGCATGCCCCGATCTTCATCAGCGCCAACTCCATAATGGTACTGGCTGGTTCGTGTCAATGGTACTGATTAGTCAGTACCAACATATACTGGTTGGTCAGTACCAATTCTCCGACAACCGAGCGAAAGCGCTTGGCCCGGGGCCAGAGGTTTGCCAAGAAGGGGCAGGAGCAAATCGTGTGAGAGCTATGGCTAATAATAAGGCGAGAGGCGTTGCCCGGACGCGCAAGCAACGGGGCTCGCGAGAGAAGATCCTGGATGTCGCGTTGCGGGAATTCTCAGGAAAAGGGCTGAGTGGCGCGCGCGTAGACCGCATCGCTGCGCTGGCAAGGACCAGCAAGAATATGATTTATTATCATTTCGCGAGCAAGGAGGGCCTCTATCGCGAGGTGATGAAAAATGCCTATGCGGGCATTCGCCAGAACGAGCGTTCGCTGGACGTTGCTTCTATGGAACCCGAAGAGGCTCTCCGTGCGCTTGTTTTATTGAGCTTCGACTATCACTGGCGCAGCGAGATGTTCGTCCGACTCGTGATGAACGAGAACATGCATTATGCGCGACACCTCAAGGAAACCGAGGACCTCAAGGCGCAGAACCAGCTCATCATCGAGACCTTGTCCAGGATCCTGCAACGGGGCCGCGAGCAGGGCGTGTTCCGCAGCGACATTGATCCGCTCCAACTACATCTTACGATCAGCGCCTTCGGCTTTCACTACGTCTCAAACCGCTACACCTTCTCGAAATTATTCGATCTCGACATGAATTCCGAGGAGGCCGTTGCAGCACGGCGGGAGATCGCGGCCGACATCGTGTTGAGCTGGTGCCGGGTGAAGTGAGCTGCACAAGGGGACGGCGGAACATGAAAATTTGAATGCCGGAAGAGGAGTCCAAGCGCAGCAACGATCGTGTTTGAATACGTATCAGAGATGCCGACTTGTAATAGCAGCGTCGTTCCGTAAGACTGGTCTTACGAGCAAGTTTCGAGTGCGCCAGAAAAGGACCAGTATCCTAGACATTCTCACAGGTTGGGGGCCGAATTGGGGGCCTTTCGTTCTCCAAACTAAAGAAAACTATAAAATATCATATGATTGCATCAGAAATACGAGTCCTCTTCTGGGCACCATTTCTTTATCCGATAGCGTCCACGCGCGTGCGGAAAATTTTCAAAAAACCTTCAGAAATGGCGTAATATACGGGATTTTTGCGCCCGTTAGCGCATCACGCGTCCGTGGACGTCCGCCGCAATCCGCGCTAAAATCGTGGGAAATTGCTGGGACAGAGAAATGTCTAACGCGAAGCGCCCAGTCGGCACATTGGTCTGACAGTCAACGCAGCGTTCTCCTGGGGAGACAG
>Ga0182740_1001292_pt1 | contig 17420 bp, 16 predicted proteins | sample eDN5th37CKraftBY_FD_128872 | JGI IMG/M metagenome (GOLD analysis project Ga0182740, IMG submission 128872) | Enriched backyard soil microbial communities from Emeryville, California, USA - eDNA 5th pass 37_C Kraft BY (version 2) (version 2) | ecosystem: Environmental > Terrestrial > Soil >...
CCGCTCGAACACACGCTGGAAGGCTTTGTTCAACTTCAGCGCGACGGCAAGATCCGGCATTGGGGCGTCAGCAACTTCGATACCGACGACATGGAGGAACTGCTCGCGCTGCCGGGCGGCGACGCCTGCGCAACCAATCAGGTTCTCTATAACCTGAAGCGCCGGCGCATCGAATTTGACCTCGTGCCGTTCTGCCGCGCGCGCAACATTCCGATCATGGCCTATTCGCCGATCGAACAGGGCCGGCTTCTTGGCGCTGCCGCGCTGAAGGAGGTCGCGCAGCGCCACGGCGCGACGACGGCTCAGGTCGCGTTGGCCTGGTTGCTCGAACAGCCGGCAACGATCGTCATTCCGAAGGCGACGAACCCGGAGCATGTCCGCGAGAACTTCGCCGCGCTGGATCTTCGTCTTACGGACGAGGACCGCGCGATCCTCGACCGGGCCTTCCCGCCGCCAAGCAAGAAATATGCGCTGGAGATGCTGTAGCGCCGCCGCCTGCACGCTGTCCGCAATTCGCGTATAAGACTAACAACAGGCGAAGGTGCACATGACCGATCTATCGAAACTTTTTATCGGCCTGAAAGGCGAGGCACACATCCGGGTCGGCGAGGAGCAGACTGCGCCGCGCGTCGGATCGGGCCGCGTGCGCGTACTCGCCACGCCGGTCATGATTAACATGATGGAGGCTGCCGCGCTCGATGCAATCGAACATCTGCTGCCTGCCGGCCATCAGAGTCTCGGCACCCACCTCGATGTCGGCCATTATGCCGCGACGCCGGTGGGCATGACGCTGCGCGCCACCGCCGAGGTGACGAAGGTCGATGGCCGCAATGTCACATTCCGCGTCGAAGCCTATGACGACAGGGAGCGCGTCGGCGACGGCACGCATACCCGCGTCGTGGTCAATGTCGAACGCTTCGACGCCCGCGTCCAGAAAAAGCTGAAGAGTGAAGGATGAAGCCACGGATCGCGTTCATTGGTTTTGGTGAAGCCGGCCAGGCGATGGCGGTCGGGCTACGGGATGAAGGCGTCGGTGAGATCGCAGCCTGGGACATCCTGTTTCCGGATGCCGCCGGCGCCAAGCTGATCGAAGCCGCGAACAAGATCGGGGTGCGCATCGCTTCGTCCGCTGAAGACGCGGCGCACGACGCGGAGATCCTGATCGCGGCGGTGACCGCCGCCTCAAGTTACGAAGCCGCGCAGCCTCTTGCCGGAAAGCTGACAGGCAAGCCTCTCTATCTCGACGTCAATTCCGTCTCGCCCGGCCGCAAGCAGGCGACGGCAGGACTCCTCGGTGACGGTGCGCGTTACGTCGACGTTGCGATCGTCTCGCCAATCCTTCCCGCCCGGCACAAATCGCCGATGATGCTGGCAGGCCCGCATGCCTCGGATGCTGCGCCGGCGCTGAGCGGGCTTGGCATGAAGACGGAGGTGGTGGGCGCGGAGATCGGCGCGGCGGCCGCGATCAAGATGATCCGCAGCGTGATGATCAAGGGCATCGAGGCGCTGTCGTTGGAGTGCTTCCTCGCCGCGCACCGGGCGGGCGTCGTGGATCAGGTCGCCGCATCGCTCCGCAACAATTACCCCGGCGTCGATTGGGCCAATATGTCCAGCTATAACATCGAGCGCATGGCGAGCCACGGCATCCGGCGCGCGGCGGAGATGCGCGAAGTCGCAGCGACGCTGCGCGAACTCGGGGTCAGCCCGGTGATGACCGAAGGAACCATCGAGCGCCAGCAACAGCTTGGCGAGGTCGGGCGAGACCCGCAGACCAAGAAAGCCGTGGCGAAGGGACGAACCGACATGCTCGCGGCGATCGACGCCGCTTTGCCGGAACGGCGATAGCCGCCGCTCCGGCCTTTTTTCTGCCGCAGTTTAACGCGGCGGAATTTGCAGCAACTCGCCGAGTTGTTCCTTGGTCAACGGCTTGTCGAGGAATTTCAGCTTCACCGCATCGGCGACCGCGCCGTCGAGATCGGCCATTTGATCGGTCTGCATCGCAGACTTCGGGTGGAATTCGGCGAGCGATTCCTTCAACACGGCCTCGTCCGCCTTGATCTTCTGGGCGTACATCGAGAGGGCCTTGGGATCGGAATACATCCAGTCCACGGTTTCGCGATAAGCTTTCACGAAGCGCATGATCGCGTCTTTCTTGTTCTTCAGCGCATCGGCGTTGACGATGATGGTGCGCACAGTCTGCCCTTTCAGCGACGGCACGTCACTGCCGCGGGCGATGATGCGGATCTTGCCGTCCTTGATCTCCTTCACGCCGAACGGCGGCGCCGCCCATCCGATGTCGATCTGCCCGCTCATCACCGCCGTCAGCGTGCCGGGAGGGCCGCCAGTCGCGGTCGGCTTGGCCTTTGCGCCCAGCTCCTGCACGAAGGCGACCACGATATTGTTGGATGACGATCCGCTGGTCGAATAGGCGATGGTGTGCTTGTCGGTCGTGTCCTTCAGGCTCTTGATCGGCGAATCCGCTTTCACGTACCAGTAGAGATCGCCGGTCCCGGTGAACGCCGGCAAGAGGATGCGCACCGGCGCACCGCGCGAAAAGGCACGCATAACGCCAGCGACGCCGACGCCAGCGCCGAGATCGGCCGAGCCCGAGATCACCGCCTGGATGGTCTCGCCCGCGCCCTGCGTGCCGACCGCCTCGATCTTCAGATTATGCTTGGCGAAAATGCCGGCGTCCTGCCCGAGCGTCGGCGCCTGATTTTCCCAATTGTTGATCTGGCCGATGGCGATCTTCAATTGATCCTGGGCGGAAGCCGGTGCCGCGGCGGCCGCGACCAAAGCGATCGCGCCGAATATCGCTCCAGCGTGCTTCATCGTTTTCTCCCCTTGGTTTTCTTTGTCGGTTTTGAGGTCTTGCGGGCGACGCTAGCACGCTTGGACGAAGTGCCAACCCTGTTTTTACCGCTGCGCGGCAATCCACCGCCCGCTTTTTCCAACCGTACGGACCAATATTCCCACGTCCTGAAATTGGCCGTCGGCATCGCGTTGATCTGCGCCGACTTGTCGACCTCACCGGGCCGGAGCGGCACGACCTTGCCGAGCATTTGCGCGGCGAACTGATATTCGGCATTGCGGCAGGAATAGATCGCGCGGAAGACCAATTCCTGGATCGACGAGCCGACCACGGTCGCGCCGTGCCCCTTCATCAGCACCAGCGGCGCCTCACCGAGCGCGCGGGCGAGCGAGGCGCCCTCCTCCGGCTTCACCAGCAGGAGATTGGTGTCGCCGAACTCGTCGTATTGGTCCCACATCGGCACCTTGTGACCGATAATCGCCCCGAGATGCATCACGGGCTTGAGCTCAACGCCGCTGATGCAGAACGGCATCACCGCCGGGGCATGGTGATGCACGACCGCCATCACATCGGGGCGGGCCTTGTAGATCTCTCCGTGAATCACCCGTTCGGCATAAAGCCGCTGATCGGTCTTCTTCACCGGATTGGAATCGAGGTCGTATTCCAGAATATCGGCCGGCTCGACGAGTTCCGGCGCCCGCGAACGCGAGAGAAAATAGCGGTTCGGATTGGTCGGGTGGCGCATGCTGACATGGCCGAAGGCGTCGAGCACGCCCTCATGCGCCAGAATGCGATTGCCGAGCGCGGTGTCATATTTGATCTGATCGATGGCTGAGGCCACAGCGGACGTTCCTCCAAGCTTTTCGGGGAGGCGAACCATACATGCCTTCGCGGCGGCGACAATCTCCTCGCGGAGCCGGTCTGATCCCGGCGTTTGACACTCCACCGACCCCTTCCTAAACAGGCACTCGAGCGCGCCTGCGCAATCAGCGCCGGGCCCGCAACGCGCTGAGGAATCTGCTGTGCCGGACGTCGTCGAGTTTCGCCGCGAAGGTGCGATCGCGGTCATCACTGTCAATCACCCGCCGGTCAACGCGCTCAATAACGCGATGCGAAAGGGCCTTGTGGAGGCCCTGGATCGCGCGCGCAACGACAACGACATCAAGGGCGTGGTGATCGCCGCGGCCGGTCGCACCTTCATTGCCGGCGCCGATATCACCGAGTTCAACCAGCCGCCGGTAAGCCCCACGACGATCGATGTCATCGAAGCGATCGATGCCATGCCGAAGCCCGTGGTTGCCGCCCTCCACGGCACCCCGCTCGGCGGCGGTCTCGAAGTCGCCCTCGGCTGTCATTTCCGCGTGGCGGCGCCGGGAACAAGGCTCGGCCTGCCTGAAATCAAGCTCGGCCTGATGCCAGGCGCGGGCGGCACCCAGCGCCTGCCGCGCCTGATCGGCATGGACAAGGCGATGGCGATGATCCTGACCGGCGAGCAGATCACCGCAGACCAGGCGAGGGATTCTGGTCTGGTCGATCAGATCGTCTCCGATGATCTGGTTTCTTCTGCGGTGGCCTTCGCCAATCGCGTGGTTGCCGAGAACCGCCCCCTCATCCGGGCCCGCGACCGCGACGACAAGCTCGCGGACCTGCGCGCCAACCCGGCAAAATTCGACGAGCTGGCCGCGCCCTATGCCAAGCGCGCCCGCGGCCTGCACGCGCCGGCAAAGGCGCTGGAAGCATTGCGCTGGACCCTCGATGTCCCGGTTGCCGAAGCGCTGATCCGCGAACGCGATGCCTTCATCGAGCTGAAGAACGGGGCGCAATCGAAAGCCCAGCGTCACATCTTCTTCGCCGAGCGGGAAGCTGCGAAAGTGTCCGACCTGCCCAAGGACGTAAAGCCGGTCGACGTGAAACGCGCGGCGGTGATCGGCGCCGGCACCATGGGCGGCGGCATCGCGATGTGCTTCGCCAATGCCGGCATCCCGGTCACTGTGGTGGAGACCGGCGCGGATGCATTGAAGCGCGGGCTCGATCTGGTCGCCAAGAATTATCAGGCCTCGGCCAAGCGCGGCGGCATGAGCGCCGAGGATGTCGAAACCCGGATCGGCTTGATCCACGGGACCATCGACATCGGCGAGATTGCCGATACCGACATGGTGATCGAGGCCGTGTTCGAGGATATCGGCGTCAAGCGCGAGGTGTTCGGCAAACTCGACTCAACGGTCAAACCCGGCGCGGTGCTCGCCACCAACACCTCCTATCTCGACGTCAACGAGATCGCGCATTTCACCAAGCGGCCGCAATCACTGCTGGGCATGCACTTTTTCAGCCCGGCCAACGTGATGCGGCTTCTCGAAATCGTGCGCGGCGCAGACACCGATCCGCAAGCGCTTGCGACCGCCATCGGCATCGCGCGAAAGATCGGCAAGGTGCCGGTCGTTGTGGGTGTCTGCCACGGCTTCGTCGGCAACCGCATTCTGCGCGTGCGCTCGACCGAAGCCGAACGGCTGCTGCTCGAAGGCGCCTTGCCACAGGATGTCGACGGCGCGCTGACGGCCTTCGGTTTCCCGCTCGGTCCGTTTGGTGTCACCGATCTCGCCGGGCTCGATATTTCCTGGCGCATGCGCAAGGCGCAGGGCGCGCGCGCCGAGATTGCCGATCAGCTTTGCGAGATGGGCCGCTTCGGCCAGAAGACCGGAAAGGGCTTCTATCTCTATGAAGCCGGCTCGCGCACGCCCAAGCCCGATCCCGAGGTCGAGGCGCTGATCGTCGCCACCTCGCAGCGGCTCGGCATTCCGCGCCGTGCGCTGAGCCGCGACGAGATCACCGAGCGCCTTCTCTTCCCCATGATCAACGAAGGCGCCCGCATTCTCGAGGAAGGCATCGCGCAGCGCGCCGGCGATATCGACGTCATCTGGGTTTACGGATACGGCTTCCCGGCCTGGCGCGGCGGCTTGATGTATTACGCCGATCAGGTCGGCTTGCCCTATATCCGCGACCGGCTCACAGAATTCGCAAAGCAGGCCGGCGACCCGAAACACGAACCGGCGCCGCTTCTGAAACGGCTCGCCGCCGAAGGACGCGGTTTCGGTTCCCTCGGCAAGGACAACTGACATGATTCCGCCTCCGTCACCGCGAGCGCAGGATCTTGCGAAGCGGCTGACGGACTTCATGGAGGCGCATGTCTATCCGGCGGAAGCCGTATTTGAGCGCCAGCTCGCGGAGGCGAAAGATCGCTGGGTCGAACTGCCGATCACGGCGGAACTGAAGGCCAAGGCGAAAGCCGCAGGCCTCTGGAATCTCTGGCTGCCGAAGAAGCATTACCCTGAAGGCCTGAGCAATCGCGATTACGCGCCGCTCTGCGAAATCATGGGCCGCTCGCCGATCGGCCCGGAAACCTTCAATTGCTCGGCGCCCGATACCGGCAACATGGAGACGCTGATCCTCTACGGAAACGAGGAGCAGAAAAAGCGCTGGCTGCCGCCATTGATGGATGGCGAGATCCGCTCCTGCTTTGCCATGACCGAGCCGGATGTCGCTTCCTCCGACGCCACCAACATCCGGACCGAGATCCGCCGCGACGGCGACAGCTACGTCATCAACGGCCGCAAATGGTGGACCACCGGCGCTCCGGACAGCCGGGCGAAAATCCTGATCGTGATGGGACGCACGGACCCGAACGCGCCGGCGCACAAGCAGCAATCGATGGTGCTGGTGCCGATGGATACGCCGGGCGTGAAGGTCATCCGGCCGCTCTCGGTGTTCGGTTACGACGATGCTCCGCACGGCCACGCCGAAGTGCGTTTCGAGAATGTTCGGGTGCCGGTATCCAACATCCTGCTCGGCGAGGGGCGCGGCTTTGAGATCGCGCAAGGCCGGCTCGGGCCGGGCCGCATTCATCACTGCATGCGCACCATCGGACTTGCCGAACGCGCACTCGAAACGCTTTGCCAGCGCGCAATGTCCCGCACGGCCTTCGGCAAGCCGCTGGCCGATCAGGGCGTCACCCGGCACTGGATCGCGGAATCGCGCATGGAGATCGACCAGGCACGGCTTCTCACGCTACATGCCGCGCAGATGATCGACGAGGTCGGCACCAAGGCGGCGCGCGCCGAGATCGCCATGATCAAGGTGGTCGCGCCCAACATGGCGCAGAAGGTGGTGGACCGCGCCATCCAGGTCTGCGGCGCGGGCGGGCTGTCTCAGGACTTTCACCTCGCCTATGCGTATGCCCGCGCGCGTTCAATCCGCATCCTTGACGGGCCGGACGAAGTGCACCGCGAAACCATTGCGAAGATGGAGCTGCGAAAGCACGCTGCCGGCGGCGGCAATCGAGGCTAGCCTTTCTCGTTATTCCGGGTCATCGTGACCGTGATGGACGCTCCCTCACCCGTAAAGAGCAAGCCGCCGGCGCGCCCCGCCGGCGAGCGCGACCCCGAGCGCACGCGCGCGGCGATCCTTGCCGCGGCCACCGAGGAATTCACCGCGCATGGACTGAATGGCGCGCGGGTCGACGAGATCGCGAAGCGGTCGGGCGTCAACAAGCGGATGATCTATTATTATTTCGGCGACAAGAACGGCCTCTATCTCGCCGTTCTCGAGGACATTTACGCCGACATTCGCAACGCCGAGATCAGGCTGCATCTCACCGATCGCGATCCGGTCGATGCGATGCGCGAACTCGTGGCCTTCACCTGGAATTACTTCATCGAGCATCCGGAATTCCTGAGCCTGCTCGGCACGGAAAATCTGCACCGCGCAAAACATCTCAAGACGTCGAAGAAAATCCGCGAACTGCACTCGCCGCTGATCGGCATCATCACCGCGCTGCTGGCACGCGGGGTGAAGGCCAAGGTCTTCCGCGCGGAAGTCGATCCGGTCCAGCTCTACATCACCATCGCCTCGCTTGGATTTTTCTACCTGTCCAACCGCTTCACCCTGTCGACGATTTTCGGCCGCGACCTCGGCACGCCCGATGCGCTGGCGGAACGCGGCAAGCACATCGAAGAGGTGGTGCTGGGTTATCTGCGGCCTTAGCGCCGCCGTCCTTGCTCAGGGACGCGGGCGACGACATCGCCTGCACTGGCCCGTTTCACGGCCACGGCGCAAGCCGTTTTCCACTTGACGCTTTGCACCCTGCATGGTGCATTTGTAACCAGATGGTTACTTAGCGGAAAATCGAAGCTGTCCAGCTTCTCTGCGACAGGTTCGACCGCTAGCCTCGTTTAATAAGCGGCAAAAAAAGCCGAACCAAAGAGCGTTCAAGGGAGGAACGACAGATGCTGAGAGCAACGACCCTGCTTGCGTCGGCGATTCTGGCACTGACCGGCACCGCATCCGCGCAGAATTATCCGTGGAAGCCGGAACGCCCGATTACGATCATCGTGCCATGGGCTGCGGGCGGCTCGACCGATCAGGTGACGCGCGTTGCCGCGATCGAGATCGAAAAGGCGCTTGGCCAGAAAGTCGTCATCGTCAATCAGCCCGGCGCATCCGGCTCGATCGGAACCAAGGCCGCGCTGGAAGCGGCGAAGGACGGCTATACCTGGACCGCGGGTGCGGCCAAGGACATCGGCACCTATGCGGTGAGCGGCCTGCTCGACACCAAATTGTCCGACTGGCGGCCCTATCTCAGCGTCGTCAACGTCTCGGTGCTCGGCGTCAATCCGAACACGTCCTACAAGACGGCGAAGGATCTCGTCGATGCGATGAAGGCAAAGCCGAACGGCGTGTCGGTCGCAACAGCCGGCATCAATTCATCAGGTCATTCCGCGATTGAAGCTTTCACGCGCGCGCTGGGCCTCACCTACAAGCATGTGAGCTATGACGGCGGAAACCCGGCGGTGAACGCGACCGTTGCCGGCGAGACCGAAGCGACGACCCAGCTCGCGGTCGAACAGGCGGCGATGATCCGCGCCAAGCGCCTGCGTCCGCTCGCCGTTCTCTCCGACAAGCCGCTCGAGCTTGAAGGATATGGCACGATCCCGCCGGTGACGGCGTCGGTCCAGGGCTTCAAGCCGGACGCGAATTACTTCGGCATCTTCATCCACAAGGACGTGCCGGCCAATGTCCGCGAAACGATCGACACGATCTGGAAGAACGTGGTCGGCAATTCGGAGACGCTGAAGAAATATGCCGCCTCGAACGGCGCGCAATTCGCTCCGGTCTATGGCGATGAAGCGACCAAGGCGGCGATGCCGGCCATCCAGTCGACGGCCTGGCAGTTGCACGCGGCCGGCAAGTCCAAGGTGTCGCCGGATCAGGTCGGCATCGCGAAGCCGAACTAGCCTGCAACGCTACGTCCACAACCGGCATCCGGGTCGCGGCGCACTGCCGTGCCCCGGCGTGACGAGGTGAGCTGAGTGGAAGACAAGAAGCCATCGCCCTTCGTTGACCTGATGTCCGGCGGCGTCTGGCTCGCGCTCGCCATCGCGATCGTCGTCATCAGCTGGAAGATGGATCGCCTCGCGCATCTGCAGGCCTCGATCTACACCGCCCCGGCGCTGGTGCCGGGATTGCTCGGCATTGCAATTGCAATCATGGGCGTGTTGCTGATCCTGCGGTCGGTGCGGGCCGGCGCACTGTCGCAGCCGCATATCGCCGTCGGCAGCATCCGCGATCATTGGCGTGTGCTGACGGCGCTCGCGCTGTGCTTCGTTTTCGCGATCGGACTGATCGGAAGCGGGATGCCGTTCTGGCTGGCCGCGGCTTTGTTCATCGCGGCCTTTGTCTTCGTCTTCCAGTTCGAAGATCGAAAGGCCGCGGGCACGCTCCTGCGCGGGGCGGGCCTTGCCGTTGTATTCGGCCTCGTTTGCGGCGGCGCCATCCATTACGTGTTCCAGGAGCTGTTCCTGGTCCGCCTGCCTTGAGCCGCCGATGTTTGATGGACTCCTGCTGTTCGGACATTCGATCGCGACTTTCGCGACGCCGACGACCATTGCCTACGCACTCGGCGCGTGCCTCGTCGGATTGATCATCGGAGCGCTGCCGGGCCTCACGGCGACCATGGGCGTCGCCCTGATGACGACGCTCACGATTGCGCTGCCGTCGAATGTCGCGCTGCTGATCCTGATCTGCACCTATGTCGGTGCGATCTATGGCGGCAGCCGCAGCGCCATCCTTCTCAACATTCCGGGCACGCCGGCCTCCGCCGCGTCCTGCCTCGACGGTTACGCGCTCGCGCGCCAGGGCCTGGCCGGCCGGGCGATGGGCATCGCCACGTCCGGATCGGTGCTCGGCACCTGGATCGGCATGATCGGGCTCGCGCTGTTCACGCCGGTGCTGGGCGAGATGGCGCTGAAATTCGGCGCCTACGAATTCTTCTGGCTCGCGCTGTTCGGCGTGGTGATCTCCGGCAACCTGACCGGCAACGACGCGCTGAAAGGCTGGATCGCAGGCTTCCTCGGCCTGTTCGTGGCGATGATCGGCCAGGAAGGCATGTATGCCTACGACCGCTTCACCTTCGGCATTCACGACCTTTCGGGCGGTATTTCGCTGATCCCCGCGCTGGTCGGTGCGTTCGGCTTCGCCGAGGTGCTGACGGTGATCAAGGAGCGGCCGCCGAAGATCATCATCAACGCATTCGACACCGTCATTCCGCGAATCCAGGACGTCACCCAATATTGGCGAACGATCATCCGCTCGGGACTGATCGGCACCGGGATTGGAATCGTGCCGGGCGTCGGCGAAGACGTCGCGGCCTGGAGCTCCTATGCCGCGGCGCGACGCGCCAGCAAGGAGAAGGACAAGTTCGGCAAGGGCTCGGTCGAAGGGCTGATGGCCGCGGAGACCGGCGACAATGCCTGCGTGCCGGGCGCCGTGATCCCGGTGCTGACGCTCGCCGTGCCAGGCTCGGCGCCCGCCGCCGTCCTGCTCGCGGCGATGCTGATCCATGGCGTGCAGCCCGGCCCGCTGATCATGGTCAACAACCCGCAATTCGTCTACGACGTGGTCACGATGATGCTGTTCGCCAGCATCGGCATCCTGATCTATGGCCTCACCCTGACGCAGCTGCTGGTGAAGATCCTGCAGGTGCCGCAGACAATGGTGATGCCCGTGGTCTTCGTGCTCTGCACGGTGGGCTCGTTTGCGATCGCCTCGCGCTTCTTCGACATCTATGTGATGCTCGCCTTCGGCGTGATCGGCTTCATCATGCGCCAGCTCAACTATCCGATGGCGCCGCTGGTGCTCGGCATCGTGCTGGGCGACCTCCTCGACAAGAACCTGCGGCGCGGGCTGACCCTGTCCGATGGCGACCTCGCGCCGTTCTTCACCCGCCCGATCAGCTTCGTCATGTTCTGCCTCGTGCTGGGCACGATCCTGATGAATATCCCGGCCTTCACGAATGCGGTCGCGCGGCTGTGGGCGACGGCCACCGCGCCCTTGCGCGGCAAGTCGAGCGACGCTTAGAAGCGCACCATGAAAATATCCCTCTGCAGCGAAGTGCTCGCCGACTACGACTTTCCGCGCCAATGCGAGTTGGCGAAGCAGATGGGCTATGACGGGCTCGAGATCGCGCCGCTGACGCTCTCGGCCGAGCCGCACCTTCTGTCCTCCGACCGGCGCAAGGAAATCCGGCGGATTGCCGAGGATGAAGGCGTGCCGGTGACCGGGCTGCATTACCTTCTCCGCGCGCCGGAAGGTCTGTCGATCACGGCGACCGATGCGAATGTCCGCGCGCGCACCGTCGATGTGATCCGCAGGCTGATCGCGCTTTGTCATGATCTCGGCGGCACCATCATCGTGCACGGCTCGCCGGCGCAACGGCGCCTCGAGCCTGGCCAGGAGACCGAAAGCTACCGCTGCGGCGTCGAATGCTGGGCCGCCATCGCCAGGGATGCGGAGGCGGCGGGCGTCACCTATTGCATCGAGCCGCTGCACCAGCCGGACGCGAATTTCGTCAACACCGTCGAAGAGGCGGCGACCATCGTCCGGCAGATCGGCAGCCCCGCGGTCCGCACCATGATCGACTGCTCGGCCGCCTCGATCTGGGAGAAGCAATCCGTTCCCGACCTCATCCGGCAATGGATGCCGAGCGGGCTGATTGCGCATATGCATTTCAACGACACGAACCGCCGCGGCCCGGGCGACGGCGCGCTGAAGATCGCGCCCATCGTCGCCGCTTTGCGCGAGACCGGCTATGCGGGAAATGCCAGCATCGAGCCATTCATCTACATCCCGGACGGGGCAACCTGCGCCGCACGCAATATCGGCTATATGCGCGGGGTGATGGAGTCGTTCGGTCATGCGCGGGCTTGACCCGCGCATCCATCATTGTTCGTAAAAGATGGATTGCCGGGTCAAGCCCGGCAATGACCAGGCGCGGTTGCGCGCGCCTTCGGCGGACACGCACCCTCCCGCTTTCAGGGATGAAGCCGACCCACCGCCTCGAACAACGCCCGCACATCGCGCTCGGCAATCCCGCGCGTGATGAACACCAGACGTCCAGTATGATCGTCATCCGGCCACGCCTGCAATTCCGCCGGCGGATGCGCGAGATGCTGCACGAACTGCACGACCACCGGCCCGGTGCATCCCTCGACGGCCAGCAGTCCCTTGGCCCGCAGGATATCGCTTCCGCGCAGCGCGAGGAGCGTGTCCATCGCGCGCGCGACCACCGCCCAGGGCAAGGGCTCGGCAAAGGACAGCGAGAAGCTCGTAATCCCGTCGCTATGGACGGCTTCGCCGACCGTCTCCGCGAGGAATGCGGGATGGTTGCGCGATACGGTAAAGATCGCCGGATCGACCCGGCCTGCCGCAGCGGTCACGATCTCGGCGCGCGGATTGAGACTGCGCAAACGCGCCGTAAGCGCGCTGCTCGCCTCCGCGGTCGCAATATCGGTCTTCGACACGACGATGGTGTCCGCCAGCATCGCCTGCTGCCGCGCTTCCGGAAATTGATCGAGCGTTGACAGCCCGTTCACGGCGTCGGCCACCGCGATCACCGAATCGACGTGGCACTCGCCGCCGAGCGCACGGTCGGTCGCAAAGGTGCGCAGGATCGGACCTGGATCGGCGAGCCCCGACGTCTCGATCACGATGCGCTTGAAATGCGGGACAAGGCCACGCTCGCGATCGGTGATCAGCTTGCGGAGCGCGACCTGCAGGTCGGAACGCACATTGCAGCACAGGCAGCCATTGCCGAGCAGCACGGTTTCATCCGCGCTCGCGCGCAACAGCGCGTCATCTATACCGGCTGCACCGAATTCGTTGACGACGATGGCGGTGCCATGCCCCTCCTCACTCTCGAGGAAATGCTTGACCAGCGTGGTCTTGCCGGCGCCGAGGAATCCGGTCACCACCGCCACCGGGATGCGTGCCCCGCGTTCGTGGAGCACGCGCCGGCCGAACGGGCCGGCGGCTCTGGACTGGAAGAGCTGTTGCATGTCAGCGCGTGTCCAACTCCGCGCGTCCCCGCGAAAGCGGGGACCCAGAACCAAGGTTCACTGGATTCCCGCCTTCGCGGGAATGAGCGGCGTTTGTGGTTGCCTCTACGGCAACTAGAACTCCATCTCCAGGATGTACAGCCCGCCGACGTGCCGATCGACCGTATAAACGATGCCGCGCTCGTCGACGAACACATCATTGAGCTGGATGGTTCCGCGCGGGGCGAGCGGCGGCGCTTCCGGCACGAAGGTCGCAATCTCCTTGGGCTGGTACGGATTGGAGATGTCGTAGGCGCGGACCCCGCCGTTGAAGAAGGTGCCGATCACCACCTGGTCCGAGAACCAGGCATGCGGCGACGGCACGTTCTCGTGGATGTTGTGAGCGCCAAATCGCCCTCCCCGCCCCTTGAAGGCGTCATAGGGCAAGGGGCAGGTTGAAATCGGCACCGGATTGGTTTCGTCGCGCGCATCGAGAATCCAGATCAGCTTCGGCCAGTCCGCGGCGTCGTCGACCACCGACTCGTCGGTCGTGACCAGCAGTCCGCGATCGAACAAAGGCAGGATGGTGTGGGTGAAGCCGTGATACGGGGGCGAGTTGTCCCAATGCGCGATCGGCGTCGGCCGCGACATGTCGGAGATGTCCATGATGAACATTCCGCCGTCGATATAGCCGAGATAGCAGCGATCCGGCCGCTGCGGATACACATTGGTGTTGTGCGCGCGGAAGCCCATGTCGGTCAGTGTCTTCGGATGGCGCACCGGCGGCGGCACATTGTCGCCTTCGCGCGTGCCCGGCATCCACCAGCGTCCGACCTCCTGGGGCTTCGAGGGATTGCGCACATCAAAGATCTGATAGCACTGGTCATCGAGCGGATGGGTCGGTGTGAAGTCGGCCGCGCCCGACGCCATGTGCACGTAATTCCCATCGCAGAACCAAAGCTGATGGACGCCGCGCGAATGCGGCCCGGAGCGGTCGACAAAGGCGATCGAGCGAGGATTCTCCGGCACCGAGATGTCGAACAGTTCGAAGCCCGCCGGCGTCTGTCCGACTTTCTGCACCTGATAGGCCACGGCCATGATGTCGCCGGTGATTTCCAGCGAGTTCGAGCGCATGTAGCCTTCCGGCAGATCGGTCTGCACGACGATCTTCGGATCGCGCGGATTGGTCACGTCGACCGCGGTGAAATTCTTCGGCGCGCTTTCGTGGGCGAGCCAGATGATACGGCGGCCGTCCTTGGCCACCTGCACCGCCATGCCCTCCCCCATCCCGCCAAAGCCCTCGAGTTCATGATGGCCGAGCGGCTTGAAATTCCAGGCGATAGAATCGGACGACTTGAGCGGACTTGCGACGGACATCACTCTCTCCAAAAAGCATTCCTGACGAGTTCATGGCCTGGGCTAGCGGTCCGGGGAACGGCGACGTTTCGCCCGGCCATGTCCCGGCCATCCATCAAAGAGGGAAGATGGATGCGCGGGTCAAGCCCGCGCATGACGAATCCTCACGCGCCGGCGCGCGCCTTTTCCATAAACTCCGGACGCAGGACTTTCTTCCAGTCCGGGATGCCGGCGATGCGCTTCTCGCGCACCAGCACTTCGGCCTGCTGCTGCATGTAGGCGTTGAGGTCATTCGGGAAGCCGGGGCTCACATCGACCCGGCCCAGCGCCTTGCTGAAGGTCTCCGGCGCCATCTTGTAGCCTTTCGAGGTGAAGAACTCATGGATCACCTTCGACACCTTCGCAGGCTCTTCCTTGAATTCGCGGGCGACGTCCAGCCACCCCTTCAGGTAGGCGACCGCGACATCCGGATTCTTGTCGAGGAAGTCCGGCGTCGCTGCCATGAAGACCGGCATGCGATCGACGTTCGACAGATCGACGATCGAAGTGCCGATGCCCTCCGCTTCCGCAATCGCGTTATAGGGTTCGATGTTGATCATGGCGTCCACGGTCTTGGCGGCGAGCGCGGACACCATGTCGTTGACGTTCATGCGGACTTCCTGGAAGTCGCCCTTGTTGATGCCGGCGCCCTTCAGCACCTGGTCCACGAAGATGTTGCCGACCGACGAGCCGACCTGGTTGGCGATCTTCATCCCCTTGAGCTGTTCGACCTTGGTCACATTGAGATCCTTGCGCACGACGAGCGCGCAGGTGCGGCCGACATATTCGACGACGGCGATGCCGGCCATGCCGCCCTTGTCGTGCCCGAGGATCAGCGACGGCCCCGCATAAGTGCCGAGGTCGACCTGGCGGGCCACCATCTGCTGCATGGTCAGATTGCCTGACGGCACCGCGAATTCCTCGGCCTTGAGCCCGCGTTTTTCCAGAAGCCCGGACCGCAGGAGATAATAGGTCGGCATGCCCCACATGTTGGTCTGATAGCCCTGCCGGACTATCGCCGTCTGGGCCTGCGCCCATCGCATTCCACCGAGTCCGGTTGCAAGAACCGCACCGGTTGCCGCGAGATAGTGCCGGCGGGTCAGTCCATCCTTGCGCGTCGTCATGGCCTTGGTCCTCCCGTTGCGCCGGCCGAAACCGGTCTTTTGTTCAGTTTTGCATCTGCCCGAGTTCAATGAGCAGCTTCTTCTGGTAGTCGAGAAATTCCACGCTCAGCGGATCGCGCGGCCGCGGCAGGTCGATCTGCACCTGCGATTTCACCTTACCGGGATGCGGCGTCATCACGATCACGCGGTCGGCGAGATAGACCGCCTCGGAGACGTTGTGGGTTACGTAGATCACGGTCTTGCGGGTTTCGCGCCAGACATCGGCCAGCAGGCGCTGCATGTCGTCGCGCGTCAGCGCATCGAGCGCCGCGAACGGTTCGTCCATCAGGAGCACCGCCGGATTGTAGGCAAGCGCACGCGCGATCGCGACCCGCTGCTGCATGCCGCCCGACAGGTGGTGGGGATAGGACCGGACGAACTTTTCCAGCTTGACCAGCCGCAATTGCTCGAGCGCGATCGCCTCACGTTCCTCCTTCGGCACGCCTTTCATTTCGAGGCCGAATGCGACATTGCCGAGCGCGGTCCGCCACGGGAACAGCTGGGCGAAGTCCTGGAACACGACGCCGCGGTCCATGCCGTGGCCGTCGACCTTCTTGCCGCCGATTCTGATCTCCCCTCCGCTCGGCGGCAGAAAGCCGGCGATGATGTTCAGAAGCGTCGACTTGCCACAGCCGCTCGGGCCGACGAGGCAAAGGAATTCGGAGCGCTCGATGTCGAGGCTCACATCCTGTACGCCGGCGACGCGACCGGACGGGGTGTCGTAGTTCAGGCAGACATCACGAATTTCGATTTCTGGCATTCCGGTATCCGCACCCTTCGCTCAAGCGCCCCGTGTCTGTCGTGACTTCTATGACTTTGCCGCGCGCACCATCCCCCAGCGCATCACGGTTGCCTTCTCGATCGAGCCGAAGAACAACCGTTCGAACAGGAAACCGATCACCCCGATCACCGCGAGCGAGGCCAGCATCAGGTCGGCGTTGAGGAATTCCTTGGCGTCGAAAATCACCCAGCCGAGGCCCCAGTCCGAGGCGGCGAGAAATTCGGCGCCGATCACGGCGATCCAGGCGCGCAGGAAGGCCTGGCGAATGCCGGTGATGATGAAGGGCGACGCCGCCGGGATCATCACCTTCCAGAACAGCGACTGCCCGTTCGCCCCCATCGCACCCGCGGCGCGCAACCAGAGCGGATTGACCGCACGCACGCCCGACCATGTGTTCAGAAGGATCGGAAAGGTTGCGGCATAGAACACGATCAGGATCGCCACCGTGTTGCCGAGCCCGAACCACAGGATGAACACGGGAACCCAGGCGAGCGAGGGGATCGGCATCAGCGCGCTGGCAAGCGGCAGACAGAAATTCTCGACGGACTTGTAGCGCGCCATCAGAACGCCAAGCGGCACGGCAACGATGACGGCAAGCGTCATGCCCGCCAGCACGCGATAGAGCGTCGCCGCTGCATGATGAAGCATGGTGCCGTCTGTCACCGTGGTCCACAGCGTCAGGGCCACCTTGCCGAGCGGCGGCAAAAGGACAGCGGGGAAATAGCCGCTGCGCGCAACGAGTTCGTAGAAGATCAATAGTCCGACAATCGAGGTCGCGGCGCGCCGCCAGGTCCGGAGCCGTTCCGCGGTCAACGTCATCGCATCATGCCCCAGCGTACCAGCGTGTAGTCTTCGAGCTTCTGGAACACGAGCTTTTCCAGCGTGAGCCCGATGAGACCGATGAC
>Ga0182740_1001293_pt1 | contig 17420 bp, 18 predicted proteins | sample eDN5th37CKraftBY_FD_128872 | JGI IMG/M metagenome (GOLD analysis project Ga0182740, IMG submission 128872) | Enriched backyard soil microbial communities from Emeryville, California, USA - eDNA 5th pass 37_C Kraft BY (version 2) (version 2) | ecosystem: Environmental > Terrestrial > Soil >...
GAATCAATGCCTCCTATTGACCCGGCGCGTCATTCGTGCGCCGGAGGCCCGTGGGGCGCGGGGAGACATCCACATCGTCCTAGGTCATAAACTCATAAACTGGATTCCCAAAGCGGGCGAACAGTGATTCCTGATCTCAACCGAGGGAGGTTGGGATGGCACAGCTTCGACGTTACGAGCTGAGCGACGCCGAGTGGTCGATCATCGACCCGTTGCCGCCGCGCAAATCTCGCGGCGTGCCGCGTGTCGAGGATCGCCGTGTGCTCAACGGCATATTCTGGCGCCTGCGCACCGGCTCGCCCTGGGCCGACATTCCCGAGCGCTTCGGCCCTGCGACCACGTGCTACAATCGCTTCGTGCGGTGGCGCAAGGCCGGCATCTGGGACAAGCTTCTTGCTGCCGTATCCGAGGCCTACGACGGCAAGGTCCAGATGATCGACAGCTCGGTGGTGCGCGTGCATCAGCACGCAGCCAACGGCGAAAAAAAAAAGCGGCCGAAGTCGTTGCATGGGCCGTTCCCGCGGCGGGCTTACGACCAAAATCCATGCGCTCGTCGATGCGTGCGGGCTCCCGATCGCGCTCAAGCTGACCGAAGGCCAGGCACACGACGGCAAGAGCGCCGTCGACATGCTTGGCACACTGCCGCGCAAATGCATTCTGCTGGCTGACCGCGGCTACGACAGCGATGCATTGCGCGCCATGATTGTCGGTCAGGGCGCAAGGGCCAACATCCGACCTCTCGACCAGCGCATCGATCCACCGGCCTTCAGTCCGCGCCTCTACAAACGCCGCAACCTCGTCGAGCGCTTCTTCAACAAGATCAAGCATTACCGCGCCATCGCCACCCGCTTCGACAGGCACGACGCCAACTTCCTCGCATCCCTGAAGCTTGCAGCCCTGCGAATTTGGATGCGATTTAATGAGTCGGTGACCTAGTGTTCCTTTTGATTCCGAAGTTCGCTCGCGACGCCAGCACCGACGTGCGGCGAACGTCGGAATCGGGACACTAGTGCTTCTTGATTTCGATCTCGATGAACGCCACGGCGTGGTCGGTCGGGTTGATGACATTGTGCTCGACGCCTTCGCCGCGATAGTACGGCACACCGTTCGCCAGGGGCACGACACGCTCCGTTCCGCCCGGCTCCTCGAGCTTGAGCGCGCCGTCCGTCACGGGCAGCACGACATAGTCGTGGCCGTGGCGATGCCAGCCCGTCTCGGCGCCGGGTGCGAAATCCCACCTCGTCGTGATCACGCGCTCATTATCGATAAGCACCGTCGGGACGGCCTTGGGGCGGGCTGAGGTCATTGTTTTTGCTCCGGAATGCTTCTTCTGAGGTGCAAGTCTAGGCCGCCATGGCCGCTTCCCGCAATGCGCTACGCAGCATGACCGGTGCGCCTTCCATCCGAGCGCGCTTGCCTCTAGGCTGGTTGCCATACGTATCGAGACCCAGCGAGGCGCCGATGATCTTCGACCACCGCACCTACACCGTGAAGCCCGGCATGGTCCGCGCGCATCTCGCACAGTATGAGCAGTACGGGCTCAAGCCGCAGACGCGCCATCTCGGCCAGCCCTTCCTTTACGCGACGACCGAGGTCGGCGACGTGAACACCTACGTCCATGTCTGGGCCTACAAGGACCTTGCCGACCGCACGACCCGGCGCGCCGCCCTGTGGGCCGACCCCGAATGGCTCGACTATGTGAAGCGCTCGCAGGAGCTCGGCGCCCTCATCAAGCAGGAGAACAAGATCCTGCTGCCGGCATCGTTCTTCAAGCCGTCGGCCACGTGATCGGGCGCTCCACCCTCGACAAGAGGCCTCGCCTTTATGACCACACTGTTGCTGACGCATCCCGTGTTTCTCGAGCACGATACCGGCCCCGGTCATCCCGAGCGCCCGGATCGCATGCGCGCCATCGACAAAGTGCTCTCGCACGAGATCTTCCAAACTCCGGCGCTCGCGCGCGAGGAGGCGCCGCTGCGCGATGACGTCGAGCAATGGATCGCGCTCGCGCACCCGCAAAGCTATATCGATCGCATCAAGGAGCTGCGGCCGGCACCGGGCGAAGGCCCCATCCACCTCGATGGCGATACGCTTCTGTCCTCCGGATCATGGGAGGCGGCGCTTCGGGCCGTCGGCGCGGGATTGCGCGCCGTCGATGCCGTGCTCGACGAAACCTCGGGGCTCGCCAACGCCTTCTGCCAGGTGCGCCCGTGCGGACATCACGCCGAGACGGCCCGCGCCATGGGCTTCTGCATCTTCAACAACGTGGCAATCGCCGCCATGTATGCCCGCCAGAAGCACGGTGCCGAACGGGTCGCCGTCGTCGACTTCGATGTCCACCACGGCAACGGCACGCAGGACATCTTCTGGAGCGACAAGGATCTGTTCTTCGCCTCGACGCACCAGATGCCGCTCTATCCGGGCACTGGCGCCCTTGGCGAAACCGGCGTCGGCAATATCTTCAATGCGCCTCTCCGGCCGGGCGATGGCGGCGAGCCGTTCCGTGAGGCCATGGAATCACGCATATTGCCGGCCTTGCGGAACTTCGGCCCGGACCTGGTGTTGATTTCCGCAGGGTTCGATGCTCATCGCGACGACCCGCTGGCCAATCTGGAGCTCGTCGAAAGCGATTTCGCCTGGGCGACCGGGGCTTTGGCAGAGGTTGCCCGCCGCCAGGCACACGGCCGCCTCGTCTCGATGCTCGAGGGGGGATACAATTTGACCGGCCTCGCCCGCTCGGTCGCCGTTCACGTGAAGGGCCTGATGGACGCTGGATCATAGTGTGATCATTCGGCGCCAGGCCCCCGGGAGACCATCCATCATGCAGACGACAAAACCCCAGAGCCGGCCCGAGGGCCGGCACACCGACATCGCGGAGATGTCCTTCGAGCGCGCCCTGAAGGAGCTCGAGGCCATCGTCGGCCGCCTCGAGCGCGGCGACGTCGAACTCGAAGAGTCCATAAGCATTTACGAGCGCGGCGAAGCGCTGAAAGAGCACTGCGACCGCCTCCTCAAGCAGGCCGAAGCCAAGGTCGAGAAGCTGACGTTCGCCGGCGACGGCACCCCCAAGGGCACGGCTCCGCTCGATCCCGACAAGGACACGTGAGGCGCCGCCCGGAGCTTACGCGGCCTCCAGCATTACGTGGCCCCTCTCCCACCCGACGTGCACCCGCCGGCGCTTGATGCCCGGCGGACACACTGTCCGCGCTCCGAGCGACACGCGCGCATTCGTGCGGCAGATTGATGAGAAATCCTGCGGCAAATGCCTGGGGATAGGCGCCCCGCTAGTACTTGCGCACCCGGAATCGCGCGAAAATGAACCCGTAGCCAAAATCCGGGTTGAAACGAATTTTCCCGGGCTGAGTTGGATGGACAATCCTGTCGAGAAAAAGCTGATGAATTGGGAGGGAGCACGGTGAGCGGATAACCCACGAGGTCACCATGCGACTGAGATTTGCAATTCTCTTGGCTCTAATGGTTCCCGCGCCCGCAAGCGCACACGACTGGTACCCCATCGAATGCTGCAGCGGTCTCGACTGCGCTCCAGTCGATCAGGCCGAGTTCCAGGGCGGTGATACGCTGATCGTCACCTCCAAGCACGGCACCGGGATCGTGCCAGCCTCGATGGCCCGGCGCGAGTCGCGGGACAATCGAATGCACGTCTGCATGCGCAAGAGCTGGGACGGCCAGATGCGCGTGATCTGCGTATTCCTTCCTCCCCCATCCTGAAGCCTCAACCCACCGGGCCGCCACTCCTGGGCACGCCTCGGCGCGTATTGCGACCATTGGCGCTATCGCGGACGGCCGCGCACGGCGTACGATGGCTTTTTCTTCGTGTATGGCCCGTGGCTTCTGCTACGCTCCGGACCGTGATAACGAGGCGCCGAGCGCCCGAGATCCCAAGCTGGAAATTTGATGTCCAATCCCGATACCAAGACGCCCCTTCTGGACAAGGTCCGCACGCCCAGCGACCTCCGTGGGCTCGCCGAGAAGGACCTCCGCCAGCTTGCCGATGAACTGCGCACCGAGACCATCGACGCGGTCTCCGTGACGGGCGGCCATCTCGGGGCCGGTCTCGGCGTCGTCGAGCTCACCGTTGCCCTCCACTACGTCTTCGACACCCCCCGCGACCGCCTCATCTGGGATGTCGGCCATCAGGCCTATCCGCACAAGATCCTCACCGGGCGGCGCGACCGCATTCGCACGTTGCGGCAGGGCGGTGGCCTCTCCGGCTTCACCAAGCGCGCCGAAAGCGAATACGACCCGTTCGGCGCGGCGCACTCCTCGACCTCGATCTCCGCCGGCCTCGGCATGGCCGTCGCCCGCGATCTCGACGGCGGCAAGAACAACGTCGTGTGCGTGATCGGCGATGGCGCCATGAGCGCCGGCATGGCCTACGAGGCCATGAACAATGCCGGCGCCCGCAACGAGCGCCTGATCGTCATCCTCAACGACAACGACATGTCGATCGCCCCGCCGGTCGGTGCGCTCTCGACCTACCTCGCGCGCATCACCTCGAGCGGCACGTATCTGCACCTGCGCGAGGCCGTGAAGCAGCTCGCCAAGCGGCTTCCCAAGCAGTGGGAGCTGCGTGCCGCGCGCGTCGAGGAGTACACCCGCACGTACTGGACCGGCGGCACGCTCTTCGAGGAGCTGGGCTTCTACTACGTCGGCCCGATCGACGGGCACGACCTCAACGTGCTGCTCCCGGTGCTCAAGAACGCGCGCGATGCCGACCACGGGCCGATCCTCGTGCATGTCGTGACCAAGAAGGGCAAGGGCTACCCACCGGCCGAGGCGTCCGACGACAAGTATCACGGCGTGAACAAGTTCAACGTCGTCACCGGCGCGCAGGTCAAGGTCAAGCCGAACGCGCCGAGCTATACGAAAGTCTTCGCCGACAGCCTGATTGCGGAAGCCCGCAGGGACCCGAAGATCGTCGCCGTCACGGCCGCCATGCCCTCGGGTACCGGCCTCGATCTCTTCGGCAAGGAGTTCCCCGAGCGCACGTTCGATGTCGGCATCGCCGAGCAGCACGGCGTCACGTTCGCGGCCGGTCTCGCGACCGAAGGCTACAAACCGTTCGCCGCCATCTACTCGACCTTCCTCCAGCGCGCCTACGATCAGGTCGTGCACGACGTCGCGATCCAGCGGCTGCCCGTCCGCTTCGCGCTCGACCGTGCCGGCCTCGTCGGCGCCGATGGACCGACACACGCCGGCGCCTTCGACCTCGCTTATCTCGGCTGCCTCCCCAACTTCGTGATCATGGCGGCCGCTGACGAGGCCGAGCTTCGCCACATGGTCGCGACCGCCGTCGCCATCGACGACCGCCCGAGCGCCTTCCGGTATCCGCGCGGCGAGGGCGTCGGAGTCGACCTCCCCGAGGTTGGCATTCCGCTCGAGGTCGGCAAAGGCCGCATCATCCGCGAGGGCTCGGCCGTCGCCATCCTCTCGCTCGGCACGCGCCTCGCCGAGAGCCTCAAGGCCGCCGAACAGCTCGCCGCGCTCGGTCTTTCGACCACAGTCGCCGATGCGCGCTTCATGAAGCCGCTCGACGAGGACCTCGTGCGCCGCCTCGCGCGCAACCACGAGGTTCTGATCACCATCGAGGAAGGCGCGGTCGGCGGCTTCGGCAGCCACGTCCTTCAGTTCCTCGCGACCGCGGGCCTGCTCGACGGCGACCTCAAGGTGCGCCCCATGGCGCTGCCCGACGTCTTCATCGACCACGACAAACCCGAGCGCATGTACGAGCAGGCTGGCCTCGGCGCTGCCGGCATCGTCGCGACGGTGCTCGGCGCTCTCGACCGCCCCGTCCAGGCCAACGAGGCCGGCGAACGGGCTTAGCGATAAGTTTGCCCGCGCGTCTCCGAGCCCTTCACCGTCCATCGACCGACGTGCGCGAGCCCGCTAGCGGCCCGCGCAATCCTTTCCCGCCCCTTAACAAAATGCCTCGAATGCGACGCAACGCATTTACCCGCGGGTCATATTAATTGACGTCAATGATGGCATTGAAAGTGTTATTCCGGCAAATTTGAAGCATCTGGCGCGCGAACGGAATGAGGCGCCGGTAAGAGCGCCAGGCGCGGGGTTCCGCGGCCGCTGGGTGGCTTTTCGCTATTTTCTGGAGATGCTGCATGTCCGCAGTCATCATGGAAGAACAGCTCCTCGTAGCGCTCGGCACCGATGCGGATCTCACTGCGGCCGGTTGCGCCGCCGAGGCCGCGAGCCCGGACGGCATCATCGTCCGGCGTGGCCCGCACTATCGTGGCGCGTGGCGCTGGGATCGTGGTGCGTATGCCTTCACGCCCGCGGGCTACAGCGAGGCAACGCTCAACGCGGACACGATCGACGAGGCATTACTCGTCACGCGTCAAATGGCGCTGAAGTAAGATCGCTCGCGCGCTCGTCGCACGACTTTACTTCCCAGGTGTCCAGCCGGGCGGCGCCATTTCGAAGCCGCTGAACTCGAACGCCGGGCTGACCGTACAGCCGATGAGCGTCCACTCTCCCGTGCTCACCGCACTCTGCCAGATGCCCGCCGGTACAATCACTTGAGGCCGTGCGCCGGTGAGAAGCCCATTACCGAGCGTGACGACATCGAGCGCAACGCCGTCTGGTGAGAGCGACATCTCGAGCGGCGCACCCGCGTACCAGTGCCAGATCTCGGCCGCATCGACGCGGTGCCAGTGGGACCGCTCGCCTGCCTGCAAGAGAAAGTAGATGGCCGTGCCCGCACCGCGGCCGCCGTCCGGATGAACATGACGCCACGTTTCGACGAAATGGCCGCCTTCGGGGTGGGGCCGCATCCCGAGCATCGCGATGATCTCGTTCGGCGTCATGCTTGTTTCTCCGCGGGCTGTCGGGAACGGGTTCTCCGCAACTTTCGTGATGCCGCACCCGCGGGAGCGATACCCTGACGTCGCGCCCATAGCGCGCTCATCGGCATCCGAGCGCCTTCTCGCGCGCCTGCAGGCTATCGACCTCGGCCCGGCTTGCCGGCGACATGGCCGCCTGAGCTGCCCGCTGATCGCGGAAACAGGAGGAAGTGTCGAAGACCTGACGCGCCCGCGCCGTCGTGAAGCAGTAGCCGTAGCTGTGCCAGATCGCATTGCGGCGGAACCAGAGATCATCGCAGCTATCCGCGGCGGAAGGCGAAGCGGCCGGGACGCGTGGCGGGGGAACGGGAACTGCGGCAGGCTGAGCGCGGGGCACTGCCATGGTGCGGCAACACGCAATCCAATTGCTGTGCGCCCACCCGGTCATGCCATCGATCAGCTCGACGCGCCGCCAGGGTCCGCGGCTCTCGCGCACCCTGAGGAGCGTGTCCGGCCCCATGGTGGCAATGCGCACGTCGGCCGGCGTGGGCCCCGTCCGCAGCGCCAGGAAGTTGTCGCCTTTCGGGTCGAGACCGGTGACGTAGTGGAACTTCTCCATCACGGGCGGCGCCATCGGCATACCGCGCGGATCGGAGCGCGGCGCGGGCATAGGCGGCGCGTCCGCCATTTGCCGCGGCGGCGGCGCGCCCGTGCCCGCAAAGGCCACCTCGTCGACGAGCGAGGAATTCTCCCAGGGGATCTGCGCCTCGTTCGTCTCCTGCTGAACGGCCGCGCGGACCCGCCGCATGACCGCGTGCACGTCGGCGCCCGCGAGCGGCATGTACTCTAGAAGCGCCCGCGTGAAGGGACTGTTGCGTCCGCTGCCGTCGAGCGCGACGTTGCCCGGCTGCGTCGAGTACACGATGAACGAGCCGACGCCCGCATAGACGCGCGCGAGGCCTTTGACGGCGCCCAAGGAGCGGGTCTTCCCGCCCGCCGCGATCCCTTCCGCGAACGGGTTGTCGCGGCAGGCATCGAGGATCACGATGCGCGTGCGCGACAGGCGCGAGAGGTCGGCGAGAAGCGCATTGAGCGGGACGAACTGCCGCTTTACACCCTCTTCGCTTTCGATGCGCGCATCGACCGGCGCGAGATAGTTCTCGCCGCCCATCTGCAGGGCGTGGCCAGCGAAGTACACGAGCGACATGTCGTCCGATTGAAGCTGCTGGGTGAATGAGGCGAAGGCCTTCAGCATCTCGGCGCGCGAGACGTCGAGTTGCACGGTCACATCCCAGCCGAGATCGCGCAGCCGCGCCGCCATGTCCTGCGCGTCGCTCACGGGATTGGGCAGGACGGACGTGAACTGGTAGGCGGAATTGCCGACAATGAACGCACGCCGCGTTGCCGCTTCCGCCGACGCGGCAATTGCCGTCACCAACGCCAGCGGAGCGAGCAGATAAATCGCTGCGCGCCAGAAGAAACGAGCCCCCATCAGCTCACCTCCATGAGTTCGAGAGGCAAGCAATAGCCGATGCGGGCCCGCTTTTCTATTCGGCCGGTATGGCCGCCTCGCTTTCGGCCAGGGCGGCGTGGGACTTGGACGTGGCTGCCTCGGCAGCCCCACCGAACGCGCCCTCATTGAGGCGCACCCAGTTGTCGAGTTGCGCCACGCCTTCGGCAACGCTGATCTCGGGTTTCCAGCCGAGCACGCGCTCGAGCTTGCGCACGTCGCTGATGTAGACGCGCTGATCGCCGGGACGCCAGTCGTCATAGCGCAGCGGGATCTTGCGGCCCATACGCTGCTCGAGCAGCTCGATCAGATCGACGAGCGACAGGAGCTGGCTCGTTCCGCCGCCGATGTTGAAGGCCTGACCCTTGACCTTGTCGGGCGCCATGATCGCGGCCTCGTAGGCCCGCACGAGATCGTCCACGTGAAGCACGTCGCGGACCTGCTTGCCGTCGCCGAAGATCGTGATCGGGCGGCGCAGGCGCGCGGCGATCGTGAACCACGCGACCCAGCCCTGATCCTCGATGCCGAACTGTCGCGTGCCGTAGATGCAGGACTGGCGGAACGCCGTCGCGGGAATTCCATAGATCCGCGCGAAATCGAGCGTGTATTGATCGGCGGCCCCCTTCGAGCAGCCGTAGGGCGAGAGGAAGTCCAGCGGCTGCTCCTCGTCGATGCCGTGCGGACGGTCGACATAGGCGTAGCGGCTGCCGCTGAGCTCGTAGCGCGCGCTCTCGATCTTGCCGTAGACCTTGTTCGTCGAAGCGAAAATGAAGACGGCCTCGGGCGCATGACGGCGCACGGCATCGAGCAGGTTGAAGGTGCCGAGCGCATTGATCATGAAATCCGTGCGCGGGTCCGTCACCGATGTCGTGACAGCGACCTGGGCCGCCAGATGGATCACCGCATCGTAGCGCCGCTCAGACATTACGCGCTCGACGGCCGCCCGCTCGCGGATATCGACGCGCTCGAAGTCGAAGTTCGTGCCATCACGCAGCCAGTTGAGATTATGCTCGGTGCCGTCCCGCGAGAGGTCGTCCAGCACAGTCACTCGCCAGTTTCGGGTCCCGAAGTATCGCGCCGCATTGCAGCCAACGAAACCGGCCCCCCCGGTGATCAAAACCCTCTTACTGCGCATTTCTCCTCCTAGAGAGACGTGAAAGCAGACCCGGCGGCCCCAACCCAACCGCGCAAGCCTGCCTCGCTGGTGCCACCGTCGGCTCAGACGCGGCGCCAGCTGAAAAGGTTCAGATCGCGGACAGTACCCTATCGTATATGAACGAACACCGCGCAGCCCTAGAGCGCTGTTTTGCAAGGCAGTCTGCAAGTATTGCAAGCGTGCATCATGCGAGCAGGCAACGTCGCAGCGACGGAACTTTCGCACTTGCGGCGTTGTTCATAGCTGGTTCATCTGCGGTTCCGCAGGGAGCGACGTCTATACAGCCACCGCGCACCGCACGGAGCGTCCGCATCTATGAGAATTCTCGTCACCGGGGGGGCGGGCTTCATCGGCTCCCACCTCACCCGGCGCTTGCTCGCCGACGGCCACGAAGTCCATGTCATTGATAATGAATCCAATGGCTTACGGAGCACAGTTCCGTCTGGCGCGCACTTCGTCCATGGCGATGTCATCCGCCCTGAGGACTTGGAGCCCGTCTTCGCGAAGAAGCTCGACGCCGTCTGTCATCTTGCAGGCCAGGTCTCGATCATCCGAGCGTTCGACAACCCGGTCGGCGATTTGCGCACGAACACCGAAGGCACGGTAAATGTCGTTCAGCAATGCGTGAAGCATCGTGTACCACGACTCATCTATGCGAGCTCGATGACGGCCTATGGCGACTGCGAGAAGGTCCCGACGCCTGAGAGCGAGCCCTGCAAGCCCGACTCCTACTACGGCATCACCAAATTTGCGGCCGAGCGCTACGTACACGCCACCGCTGTGCGGCCGGACCTCGGCTTCGACTTCCGCGTCACGTCGCTACGTATGTTCAGCGTCTATGGGCCGGGACAAGCTCTCGACAATCCCTATCAGGGCGTGCTCGGTATCTTCATCGGCCGCCTGATCCGGGGCGAACCGCTCATGATCTTCGGCGACGGCAAGCAGACCCGCGACTTCGTCTACATCGGCGACATCATCGAGGGCTGGGTCACCGCACTGACGAATGACAAGGCCGCCGGCGGCATCTTCAATCTCGGCAGCGGCCGCTCGACGTCGATCAACGACCTCGCGGCGTATGCGGCCGGTGCGTTCGGCCATAAGCCGGGCGCGTACGACATCCGCCACATGCCCTCCCGCCCAGGCGAGCAGCGGCGCATCCAGGCCGACATCTCGCATGCGCGCGCCGTACTCGGCTGGGAGCCGCGCACGATGCTTGCCGAGGGTCTCGCAGAGACTGTCCGCCAGGGACGCGCGCTCACCAGCGCCTGAGGACGCCATGAAGCTTCTGCTCGTCACCTCGTGCGATCCCTGGACGCGCAGCGTCTCGACGGTCCATCACTACGTGGCAGCCGGGCGTGCGCTCGGCCACGAGATCGCGCTTTTCGGTCCGCCGAACCCCGACCTGCCGACACTCCCCTACACGACCGACCTCGACGGCGTCGATCTCGCCCTCTTCGTCATCCAGGTGCCGGGCGATTTCCCGCAGATGCCGCACCTCGCGCACCTCATCGATACGATCCCGCGCGAGAAACGCGCGGTCGTCGATCTCTGGGGCCGCTATAACGAGACGATCTACGTCGATCACGATTTCAATCATCTGGAAAAGCTCGACGGCCACATGGGCTGGGAGTGGGATGAGGCGTTCCGCGCCATATCCGACACGATCCTGCAACCGACACTGAGCCCGCTGCGCACCGACGCGGGCTCGTTCCTCTTTCATGGCTTTGCGCCTGACGCCGTTATGGCGCCCGAGACGAGCGTCGAGAAGGCTGCGGCCCGCTGGCGCGACAGCGAGCGCTGGTTCGGCGTCGCCTATGTCGGGAGCAACTGGCAGCGCTGGGAGCAGGTCCGCGACTTTCTCACGGCCCACGCGCCCGTCCGCAAGGAAGTCGGCTGGGCCGGCCTCATTGGCTGGGACTGGAAAGAGCGTCCTGAATGGGCCGTCCAGCAGGGCATTGCCGGCGTCGACACCGATCCCGAGCTGCTGTTCGGTATGGACGTCACCGTGAAGAACGGCGTCCGCTTCGATGAGATCTTCCGTTATCTCAACCAGTCGAAGTTCGCGCCGATCCTCCATCGGCCGCTCTTTCGCCAACTCGGACTGGTAACGGGCCGCACGTTCGAGACCTTCCACGCCGATACGGTGCCGCTGCTCATGCTGCCGAAGCCGTTCGTCGAGACGATGTACGGTCCGGCAGCCCTGGCGCTCGTGCCCGGCGATGACATCGCGGCCTATCTCAAGAAGGCTCTCAAGGAGCCCGAGCCCATCTGGGACGCCGTGCTCAAGACGCGCGCCCATCTTTCGGCGCACCACTCCTACGCCCGCCGCTTCGACGAGCTGGCCACGCTGATCGCCGGACGCCCGCGATGAACATCCTGTTCGTCATGAAGCATCGCGGCAACGCGGGTAATACCCACGCCGTGGCCGACTACATGCGCGTTGCCCCGCAGTTCGGCCATCACGTAGCGATCTTCGGCCGTGCATTGCCCTGGCTCCCCGAGATCAACTTCTCCGACCGTGCGAGCGAGTTCGACAAGGTCGTCCATCTTTTCGAGTCGGAGATCTATCGCCTGAGCCCGGTCCACGAAGCGGCACTCATGGGCCATTTCCCGCGCAAGGATCGCATGATCCTCGATATGGACGGGATGTATAACCCCGTCATCTGCCTCGACGGCTACGACCGCAATCACGACACGGAGCCCGAGCGCGCGGCATGGTTCGAGTACTATCACGCACTCGCCGACCGCGTACATAAGCCGACGATCGCGCATCTCGCGAACCCGCGCGAAGTCCCTCTCACGTTCTACGGCTACGACCCTGCCCTCGAGACCGATCCGAAGACGGCGCCAGAGAAGATCTACGATATCCTCCACGTCGGCCATAACTGGTGGCGCGGGCGCGATATCGAGAAGGTTCTCCTGCCCACCGTCAGCAGGCATCGCGACAGGATCGGGCGCATTCGCTTCATTGGCCTCTGGTGGGACAAGCCACCGACCGAGCCGGGCTCCGGCAATCCGCTCGCGTTTGCCTTCGATGCCCAGGCGTTCAAGCGCTTGAATATCGAAACGCAAGATTCGGTGATGTACGACGAGGTCGTGCGCACCATGAGCATGGCGAAGATCAACATCTTCACGCAGCGCCCGGTCCTCCATCACCTCCGCCATCTCACGCTCAAATATTTCGAGATCTTCTACGCCGATACGATCCCGCTGCTCGTGCTCGATCCCGATCACGCCGCCGATGTCTACGGGCCCGCGGCGCGGGAGCTGACATTGACGGCCGGCCGTGCCGACGAAAAGATTCTGGATGCGCTGGCTCGCCCGGCGCACTATCGCGAGATCGTGCAGGACGTGCGCCGGCACCTCGCCGCGCACCATGGCTACGAGCGGCGCATGGGTGAGCTTGTAGCAGCGCTGCAAAGCTGATGGCACCACGGTCGATCATGGAGTGCCGCAAGACATGAAGCTGGTGTTCGTCTACTGGGGCTTCGAGAACGCCGGCAGCATGCTGGACCTCAAAGGCTACGCGCGCGCCGCCGAGGCTGCCGGACACCAGGTCACGGTCTACGGCCCGCCGGGGCACGTCTTCGCGCTCGACTATTCCAAGGATCTCAGCAACGCCGACGCCGTCGTCTTCGTCGTCGAATGGACGACCGATCTCCAGTTCGGCGACCGCCTCGACTGGCTGCGTCTCATATCGGCGGTCCCGCGCAGCCGGCGCGTCGTCATCGACTGCGACGGCGCGTACAACGACCCGATCGCCTTCCGCGGCGACTACAATCACAAGACGCCCGAGAAGAGCCGCACCTGGATCGACATCTGCGACAGCATTGCCGACAAGATCTGCCAGCCGACGCTCAAGCCCGAGCGGGCCAATGTGATCCCCTTCCTCTTCCACATCTACGACCCGGCCTGGGAGACGCCGCTCGACTTCTCCGCCAAGGAGTTCGGCATGATCTACGTCGGGCACACGAAATTCCGCTGGCACGGCATGTCGCAGGTGCTGCGCGGCATCGAGCCGATCCGCGACAAGCTCGGCCGCATCGGACTCGTCGGCGAGGGTTGGGACGCGCCTCTCGAATGGACGCAATGGCAGGAGATCCGTGACGACTACTATGTCGACCGCGACTATCTCAAGCGGCTCGGCGTCGAGGCGCTCGGCGCGGTCAAGTATAACGAAGTGATCGCGACCATGAGCCGGGCAATTTTCAATCCGGTGATCTACCGCCCCCTCTTCGAGCGCCTCGGCTTCGTCACCTGCCGCACGTTCGAGACACCGGCCTCTGGCACGATCCCGCTCTTCCTGCTCGACGCCGAGTATGTCCGCGGCATCTTCGGCGATGCTGCCGAGGCCCTGCTGCTCGGCGCGCATCCAGACGAGAAAATCCTCGATGTCGTCAACCGCCCGCAGCACTACGCTGATATCGTCACCGGCATCCGGGACGATTTCCGGCAACGCCACAGTCCCGCTGCGCGCCTCCGGGATCTGATCGAGATCATCGAAGCCTAATGCCATGAGTAAGGCGCCAGAGCCCAACGCCATATCCGCGAGCCCGGCAGGCGCGGGTCAAGCTGCCGTGCGGCGCATGGGCCTGCGGTATGGCTTCAACGAGATCAACGGCTGGTGGCATCTGTCGGAAGGTCCGCACAGCGCCGAGATACGCCGTCGGCTCCGCTTGATGGATACGCGCCTCGTCCGCGTCTTCGTCTTCGACCCGCAGGTGCCGGATCCCTTCAAGGATTGGCGCAGCTTCAGCGTCTGCATTCAAGGCGTGCTGGATGCCGGCGCCATCCCCATGATCACGTTCGCTCGTTTCGAGAAACCCTTCGACAGCGCCGGCAACATCCGCACGTTCGTCGCACGCTGCCGCGAGATCGTCTGGAGCGCGATCGAGCAGTGGGGCGGCGCGCGGGTCAAGGACTGGTACTGGTGCATCTGGAACGAACCGAACAACCCGATCATCGGCGGCGGCCTCACTTACGCGCAGTACCGCCGCATCTACGTCGAGACGGCCGCGCCCATCCACGAGTTGCTGGTGCCGCACCTTGGCGGACGGAAGGCACGCATCGGCGGACCTGCCATCGACGGCAATCACCGCCCCTATTGGATGGACTGGATTGCCCGCATCGTCGACGACGTCGACAATGATCTTCTCGGCTTCGTCAACTGGCACCGCTACGGCGACTGGCGCCCGGCGGTTCCCAGTCATTCGCTCGGTCTTGAGATGTGGGGATCGCCCGACGCGCCCACGGGCGCCACGCTCGAAGCGTTGCTCATGGCGCAACTCCCGACCTACGAGGGCCGCGCTCGCGGCGTGGCACGCCTCATCAAGGGCCGTGACATCTTGAATATCTGCGGCGAGTTGAACACGATCTCGCATCACGAGAACTATTACACGCTCGGCCTCAACCAGAACATGGTCGGAGCGGCCTACTACATGTCCGCCCTCATTCACCTGATCCGCGGCGGAGCCGATGCCGAAATGCGCTGGACGGCAACGGCCCATGGCGACGATGCCTACGGTCTTCTCTCCATGGAGGGCAAGCCGATGGCGCCCGCGCTCGCCAAGCAGATCTTCGCTCAGCATGTACGCTTTGGGGATCGCGTGCGCCTTCCTGAAAAACGCCTCGACTATCCGGAGGTGGACACCATCGTGACCTCAGATGAGGGCGGCCGGATCAGTGCCGTATTCGTCAACGCGTCCGCCCGGCCGATCGTCCTCGACGCCGCGGAATGGGACGATGGCCTCGGCGCCTGCGACGAGGTCCTGCGCCTCGACAGGAGCACCGGCGGAGGGGTGACGCGTACGCCCTTCGACGGCATGGTGCGCATCGATGGGCATGGCATGGCGATCGTGACCAATCGCGCATCCTCGACCATAATCGACTGACAACACGGGCCTGGGCTGAGGGAGACGACGGGTGGACAAGGCATTCGGCTGGATCGGCGAGATATTTCAGACGCTGCTGCGGCTGCTGCCGTGGCTCGTCATCGTGCCGTCAACGCACGCCGGCGTCGCCTTCGTGCACGGCCATCGTGTGAAGAAATGGGAGCCGGGCCTGCACTGGTACTGGCCGGTGGTGACGACGTACAAGCTCATGATGACCGTTCGTCAGACGCAGAGGATACAGGCCAAAGTCATCATGAGCAGGGACCAGCAGACGATCATCGTCGGCGCCCTCGTGACGTACTACGTCGACGACATTGTCGCTGCTCTCGCGCACATCGCCGATCTCGCCTCGGATGTCATCGAGCGTGCGCAGGGTGCTATCCTCAACGAGGTCAGCAAGCATACGCTCGAAGAGATCCAGGCCGACCGCTGGGGCTTCAACAACAAGCTGAAGGACGTCGTCGGCGCGAACCTCAACGGCTACGGCGTGCAGATCCTGCAGATCCAGCTCACCGAGCTCGCGCCCACCCAGTCGATCGCCTTCAACGGCCACGCCGCGCTCGGCAACTACGCACTGTGGAGTGGGTTCTAACTATTTCCTCTCCCCGCGCGGGGAGAAGGCACTAAGTTTTCACCCAGTACGCCCCCCACTCGTCGATGCGCTGAATGGGATCGTCGATGCCATGCGCGGCGCGGTACTCGTCGACAGCCGTGCGGTGGGCCTCGAAGAGATGGTAGTCGTCGGCGATGAGCGTGCCGCCCGGCGAGAGCTTGGGATAGAGGTTCACGATCCCATCACGCGTGCTCTCGTACATGTCGCCATCGAGGCGCAGCACCGCGAGCCGGGCGACCGGCGCCGTCGGCAACGTGTCCCGGAAGAGCCCCTTGAGGAACACGACCTGATCATCGAGCAGGCCGTAACGCGCAAAATTCCCCTGCACTTCCTCGAGTGACACCGCGAAGTCCGTCCAGGTGTGGAACTCGGCACCCGCATCCGGCGCCACGCCCGCCGTCGGCGGCGGCAGACCGGCGAAGCTGTCCGCCGCAATAACGCGGCGATCCGTGATGCCGTATGCCTTCAAAACCGCGCGCATCATCATGACGGCGCCGCCGCGCCAAACGCCCGTCTCCATGAAATCACCCGGGACGCCCGCCCGGATGACGCGCTCGCATTCGCTGCGCACGTTCTCCATGCGCTTGAAGCCGATCATCGAAGGCGCTGCAGAGGGCCAATCCCAGCCCTGTTCCCGATAGGCCTCGTAATAGGCATCGACCTTCGAGGACGGCAGCGGCGGATCGCGATTGAGCCTTCCGATGAGGCTGTCGCGCATGAGATCGAGGTAGGCCGTGCGCAGGTGGCCGAGGTCGCTGTCCTCTCGGGATGTCTGCATCGGTTTTTGCGGCTCGGGCATGTGCTGCTTTACTCGGCTGCTGGCGGCGTACCCCGAGCCCCCAGCATCAGTCCTCTCTTTACAGATTCCTAAGCTTGCATGGCCATAAGAACTTAAGGCCCTGCCTGGACACGTGATCCATGACCGATGCTGCCGACGTTCCTTCTCTTGGCGCACCACACAGCCGGGTATTCAAGCGCCTGCTTACAGCCGAGCGCGCTGTCGCCTATTCCAAGATGCTGCTCGGCATTTTTGCGGTCGTGTTCGTGGTCTGGACCACCCTGACCCTCGCCAATCCCGGCCGCGTCGATCCGGTCGGCGGTCCACTCGGCTACGACTTCATCTCGACGTGGTCCGCTGCACGCCTTGCCCTCGAAGCCCGCGCTGCGGACGCCTACGATATCCGCGCCCAACTCGAATTGCACAAGCAGGCCGCGCCGGGTGCGACGACAATCTACCTCTGGCCCTATCCACCGTGGACACAGATGCTGGCCATGTCGCTCGGGCTCCTGCCCTATCCGCTTGCCCTCATCCTTTTCATGAGCGGAGGCCTTGCTCTTTGGATCCACGTTTTGACCCGCATCGTTACCGATCCGCGCGCGCAATGGTGCGCGTGGGCGCTACCGGCCGCCTTGATTTGCTTCCTGTTCTCGCAGA
>Ga0182740_1001294_pt1 | contig 17420 bp, 14 predicted proteins | sample eDN5th37CKraftBY_FD_128872 | JGI IMG/M metagenome (GOLD analysis project Ga0182740, IMG submission 128872) | Enriched backyard soil microbial communities from Emeryville, California, USA - eDNA 5th pass 37_C Kraft BY (version 2) (version 2) | ecosystem: Environmental > Terrestrial > Soil >...
CCTCACCATGTTCGCCCATACCGACGAAGGGATCGATTCGACTCCGGGATTCTTCGCCAACATCAGCGTCTCTGGCACCATACCGCCCGCCAGCAACAGGCCGCTCGATCCGGGTAACACCTTCAACCGGTCCAGCGTGCCCCAGCGCCTTGCAGCGGGGACCACCACCTATGCCGTGCCGGGGGACGAGGCGTCGGCAATCACCACCTATCCGAACGAGACGAACGCCTGGCCTTTGATCCTGGGCGAGCCGCCATCCGGAGGCATCACCACCGTGACGGATGCAAGTGGCGTCGAGTGGACACTAGTACTGGTTGGGGCATATGAAGTCGGATGGGTGCCATCGGGCGCGGTCCTGCCGCTGGAGACGTACCAGACGACCCCGGCAACGCCTCTGGCGTCAGCCAACGCGACGCCAACATCCGATGACATGCTGAATCCGAATAGCGAAACGCTGCGCATCTCCATCGACATCGATGGTGTGATCGCCGGTAATGCCCAGGCCATGCAACAACTCGGTGGGGAGGTGCAGCGCGTGTTCGCGCCATACGTGGAGGCGGGCACCTGCCAGATCGGTTTCGTCCTGATTTCCACCCGGAGCCCGGATATCACAACCGGCGTCGAGGCGTCGGATGCCGTCGCGAACCGGATCGAGCAGACGCTCCCAGCCCTCCTGCCCGAGGACGCGAGCGGAAAGAAGCAGCTCGTCTCCGAGTCGATCGCGCTCCCCGGAACGAAACCGGAAGGCGAGGTCGAACTCCAGGTCTTCGTCAACGCCGGATGTATCCCCGTCACACCGGAGGCATCGCCGGCCCCATAGCCGACGCCGCAGCACGTGCAGCCCCGGCGACGCGGGCACAGCGGCGCCCTTCTCCACGGCGGACCCGTCCAACCGCACTGCGCAGGCGATCCGGGCGGCAATGGCGGTTGGACGGGCGTGGGCGTATGCATTCGCTTTCGACGATGTGCTGGAACTGGCGGCGGAATCGCTCGTCCATGAGGTAAACCCGGCTGCGGTGGAGGCCACGGTCCAGCCGTTGGGAGCATCGGGGCGATAGGGCCATTCTGCCGCAACCGGTGTTCACAGAATGTGCATTCTGCTGCACAATCCCGGCTCTGGCCGAGTTCCGCGCCAGCATCTCCCAATCTTCCAGCAGGAGCCATCGTTCATGGGTCACATGTCTTCGCGCAGCGGGCAACCGTTGGCGCGCCTCTACACCGCGCTGTCCGCCGGGCGGATCGATCGTCGCCAGTTCATCGAGGGCGCCACCGCGCTCGGCGCCGGCGCGGCGCTCACCTTCACCCTGGCCAACGCCGGGGCTGCGGCGGCCGCCGGCGATCCCGCGCCGCTGCGCAACGGGTTCGTCTCGCTCGCACAGGACGCCACTCCGTCGGCGATCCCGGCGAACGGCACCGAGGGCCAGACCCGCGGCGCGGGCGGCGATCTCCGCATCCTGCAGTGGCAGGCGCCGAGCCACCTCAGCCCGCACGTCGCCACCGGCACCAAGGACTTCATGGCCTCCGCCCTCGTGCTGGAGCCGCTGATGCAATACCTCGAGGACGGATCGCTGGTCGCCAACCTCGTCACGGAGTTGCCGAGCGTCGACAACGGCCTGCTCGCCGAGGACCTGACGAGCGTCACCTACACCCTGCTGCCGGATGTCACCTGGAGCGACGGCACGCCCTTCACCGCCGAGGACGTGAAATTCACCTGGGAGTGGGTGATGAACCCGGACAACGGGTCGATCCACGTCGGCGTCTACGAGCCGATCGCGAACATCGAAGTCGTCGATCCGCTGACGGCGAAGGTGACGTTCTCCGCGCCGAATCCCTACTGGCCGGAGAGCTTCGCCGGCACCGACAGCGGCTACATCTACCCGAAGCACGTCCTGGAGAACGGCGGCCAGGAGGCGAACGACGCGTTCCGCCTCAAGCCGATCGGCACCGGCCCGTTCGTCGTCGAGAGCTTCGCGCCGAACGATTCCGCCACCTTCGTCGCGAATGAGGCGTTCCGCTCCCCGACCAAGCCGTTCTTCGGCCGCGTCATCCTGAAGGGTGGCGGCGATGCGGCCTCGGCGGCGCGGGCAGTCTTCCAGACCGGGGAATATGATTTCGCCTGGAACCTGGCGATCGAACCGGAACTGCTCAACCAGATGACCGGCGACGACAGCAAGGGGACCCTGCTGCTCACGCCGGGATCGAGCATCGAACAGATCATGCTCAACTTCAGCGACCCGAACAAGGAGGTCGACGGGCAGCGGTCGGAGATGAACACCCCGCACCCCTTCTTCTCCGATGCGGCGGTCCGGCAGGCCTTCGCGCTCTCGATCGACCGCCAGACGATCGCCGACAAGTTCTACCTCGGCGGCGACCAGGAACCGGCGGTGGCGAATGTCGTCTCCGGCATCCCCGCCATCGAATCGCCGAACACCACCATCGTCTTCGATACGGACAAGGCCAGCCAGCTCCTGGAGGAGGCCGGCTGGACCAGGGACGGTGATGTCCGCAAGAAGGATGGCGTCGAGCTGAAGGTGACCTATGCGACCACCGTGAACCAGGTGCGCCAGAAGTCGCAGGCGGTAAACAAGCAGAACCTGGAGAAGGCGGGGTTCAAGGTCGAGCTGCAGCAGATCGACGCCGCGATCTTCTTCGACAGCGCCGCCGGCAACGACCAGTCGCGCACGCATTTCTACTGGGACGTGGAGATGCACGCGAACCAGCTGCTCTCGCCACGCCCGCTGGCCTACGTTTCCTGCTGGTACGCCGGGCCGTATGGCGATAACATCGCCCAGAAGTCGAACCAGTGGAACGGCACGAACAACGCCCGCTATCGCAGCGCAGAGTTCGACGCCCTCTATGAGGCGGCGACGAAGGAGACCGATCCGGAGAAGCTGGCCGATCTCTACATCAAGATGAACGACCGCATCGTGGACGACGTCGCCACCGTCGCGATCGTGCGGACCGGAATCAAGTGCGGAGCAGCCAAGCGGCTGAACGAGGCGAACTTCGCGCTCGGTCCGTTCACCTACCAGTACTGGAACATCGCGAACTGGAACCTGGCCGAGGGGCAGTAGCCGCCCGGCTCCGACGCAGGAGAGCGGTCCCGGATAGTGATGTCCGGGGCCGCTCTCCTGTGACCGCGTTCGCGGCCTGCCGCATGCGGGGTGACATCCCGGCCCGCGCGGCGTACCCTCGACGGCAGACGTTTCCGATCCCCGCCAGGAGCCATCCGTGAACAACGCCGACCGCAACGAACGCATCCGGGCCGTGCATACCCAGGCGCTCGCGCTGCTGGACGCCGACGATGGCAGCGGACGCCAGCGCCAGCAGATCGCCGACCTCCTGCAGGAGCTCGCCGCCACGCCGGACATCCTGCCCGACGTGGCGCTGGACCGCCTCCACGATGCCGGATCGACCGCCACCATCCTGCATCAGGGCGAGGACGGTCGCGGGGCGCTGATGCTGCTCCGCCTGCCCGATACCGCGCCGACGCCGGTCCACAATCACAACACCTGGGGCGTCGCGGCGGTGATCGCGGGCACCAATCGCTACTGGCGCTGGGAGCGGCACGATGACCTGAGCGACCCCGACCGCACCGACCTGCGCCTCGCCGAAGTCTTCGATCACGGACCGGGGCACGCCGTGCTCTGGGGCGACCCGCCGCACGACTGGCACGCGCAGCAGGGCGTGGACGGGGTCGCCTACGAATTCGTCTTCTTCGGCAGGAACCCGAACCTCCAGCCACGCGCCTACTTCGACCCGGAAACGGGCGCGGTGACCTATGCGATGGCGGCGGGTGCGATGGACGAAACGCCGTCATCCTGAACAGCCACGCCAACGGCCCGGACGGCATTGCGCCATCCGGGCCGTTCCTGGTTCCGGGAGGGGGTGCTAGATCGGGCAGGCCCCGGTCGCGCACTGGAGCGTGGCGAGATCGATGTCCTCCACGAGCTCCGAATCGTCCGCGCGAATCCCGGCGAGGATCGCCGCGAACGCCTCGGCGGAGATCTCCTCTTCCGGCAGGTACTCATACCCCAGCTCGGCATCCGGGCGGCTCGGGAGCACGGAGCAGCAACGCACCTTCGGCTGCTCGGTCCGCACGATCGTCCGGAACTGCTCCAGGTCGACCTGATCCGTGTAGACCTTCAGCGTGTAGCTGACCTGGTTGCCCTGCTCCTCGCCGATCCAGTGCCGCTCCAGCAGGCGCAGCCACTGGTACTGCTGCTCCGGCGTCGCCTCCGGGGCCGTCACCAGCGCATCGCCGATCCCGAGCCGCTGCACGAGCGGAACCGTCGGGAAGCCGACCACCGTCATGCCGGGGAAGGAGCGCAGTTCCTTCAGCGGGTAGCCGCGCCCCTCGTACTCGGCGAGGAGCGGATCGCTCCCCGGCGCCCAGGCGCCCGTCTCCGGGTCGCGCGTGCCCTTGAACTGCACCCAGCGCAGGTACTGGCGGCGGGCCGGGAGATGCGCGCCCTCGGTGACGCCGAAGAGCTTGCTCGTCGTCCCGGCGGGCTTGACGGTGGTGACCGTCTTCGGGCGGGCCATGCCGAGTTCGTCCGCGTAGTGGTTCGCCTCCCACTTCGCGCGGTGGGAGAGGCGGGAGAGCATGTCCCAGAAGGGCGCGGACACCGCTTCGTCCAGCAGGTCCTCGAACCCGAAGCCGAACCGCTGCCACGCCCACTCGTGGAGGCCGGTCGGGCCGATCCCGATCCGGTTCGTCCGCGCGACCTCCTCGCCATAGAGGGCGTTCATGCGGTTGGCGCGGATCAGGAAGCGCACGCCGAGGCGCACGCTCTCGATCACGCGGCGGTCCCACTCGCGGGCGACCTCCTCCGGCGCCTGGCCGGGCGCGAAGGAATCGAACGGCGCCGGGCAGGCCAGCAGCGGCGCGAAATCGGCGATCACGCAGTAGCCGCCAGTGACGTGGAGCACGATCTCGCCGCAGGGGTTGGTGGTCACCGGGAACTCGGCCACGCGGGCGCGGCGCGAGATCTCGGCGAGCAGGCCAGCGGCGCAATCGACCTGGTAGCGGTCGCTGCGGAAGTCACGGCCATCGTGGTGGACCGGCTTGTGCCGGGCGGAGCCGTCGCGATGGTCGTTCAGGAGGTCGCCGTTGATGAAGCCCGGCTCGCCGTTGATATAGGCGCAGCGCGTGACCTCCTCGAAGACCTGCTTCGCGTGCAGCGTCCAGACGTTGCGCTCGTCCGCATCGCCGTTCACCCGCCGCCAGAAGTCGGCGTCGACCATCACGGAGTGGTTGGCCGTCCAGAGGCCACCTTCCGACTTCGCGCGGATGAAGCGCAGGATGCCGGGATCGCGCCAGTTCTTGGTCGCCATCCGCGCGGCCCGCCGGGCCCCGCCGACCTGCACCTCCACGGAAAGGTAGTGATCGACCAGCAGCGCTTGCTCCCACGGCTGGAGGACATCGCCCTGCGGATCGCGGGTGCGCGCCGGCTCGATGACGTGGCGGCGGATGTTCAGCAGGCCGCGCAGCAGCGAGACAGGCCCGGAGGCGGGGCGGCCCTGCATGCCCATGATGGGGCTGCCCGCCCGGCGGATCGCCGAGAGGTCGAACACCAGGTCCGTGTCGGATTCCCCGAGGAAGGCCATCGCCTCCAGCTGCTCCAGCGCCTTCGCCCACCCCTCGCGGCTATCCTCGATCCGGACGATCTCCGCTCCGGCGGGCGCATCGTCCAGCGAGGGCAGGAGTTCGCTCGCGAGGAAGGCGCGGACGCTCGCCTCATCCTCGGCGGAGAGCGTCTCCGGCGTCGTGCCCCACGGCAGCAGGGAGAGATCGGTGCCGAAGCGGACGAGATCGGCGCGGGAATGCGGATAGTCGGGATGCTCCAGCGACAGATGGAGATGCAGGCGCGGCGCCTGGGCCCAATCGACGGCGATCAGGGCGTCGTCGTAGGAGCGGCCGACACCGGAGCCGTTCAGCAGCAGGTAGAACTTCGCGAACGAGGCGATCGCGGTCGCGCAATTCGTGAAGACCTCCATGTTGCGGCCGGCCTGGAACATGTCGCCGTGCTGGAGGTGACGACCCGAGGTGAGCAGCGCGCCGGTCGCGATCGCGTTGCGGAGGCCGATGTGCTCGGTACGATGCCAGGCGTGGTTCGGGATGAGGGACATGTTGCCGGCCGTCACCCGGTCCGCCACCTTGCCGAAATCCTCCTCGTCCTCCGGGCGGAAGACCGTCCGCCGCCCGACCGCCAGGCCCATCCCCTCGTCCAGCGGGCGCGCGGCGACCAGCGCTGGCCCGAACGCCTCGCCAGGCACGGGCTCGCGCAGGATGGTGAGGATCGGCTGGGCGTCGGGGGAGGGGATATCGTCGGCGATGCGAGCGTACATGCTGCGGCTCCAAGGGGATCGTTGCGACCGGATCGACACACTATATGTTGTGTCGCGACCACTCTATTATCCCACATATGCGCCATTCGTAAACCCTTTGTGAACGAACACGCAAATCTGTGACCGTATTGTCACCATGCCGGAAACCCCGTACGTACACCCATCGCCGCTCCGTCTCCGGTTCACCCGCCGCGACGCCGCATCGTGCTCGCCGCGCCTGCCCTCGTCAGGACACACCGGTGTCCGGATGGCACAATCTGCGTCCGGACACCGCGCGTCGGCAGCCCGTTCGAGGCGGGCTTTGCTCGTCATAACGACCAGTCCGCCACCTGGCGCACCACAAGGAGCCATCCATGCCCGACCCGATCCCCGGCCAACACGATCACCTCCCGGTGGCCCCCACCGTGGGCGGCCTGCATCACGTCGAGCTCTGGGTTCCAGACTTCGGGCGGGCGACGGCCTCATGGGAATGGCTGCTGGCGGCGTTGGGGTACACGCGCTACCAGGAGTTCCCGAACGGCGTCAGCTGGCGACACCCGGGAACGGGCGTGTACATCGTGCTCGAACAGTCGCCGGACATGCTCGCCATCCCGCACGACCGGCATCGCCCGGGCCTGAATCACCTGGCCTTCCTCGCTGGCGACCGTGCGGCCGTCGAGCGCCTGGCCGTGGAGGCGCTGGCGCATGGCTGGACCGTGCGCGAACGCATCGTCCCGGCGGCCGGTGAGGCGGGCTACGAGGCGACGCACCTGACCGATCGCGACGGCTTCGAGGTCGAACTGGTGGTGGCCAGTCCAGATTCCCGGCAGGGCGGGGAGGGCTGAGGGGCCGCCTCGCTCTACGTGGCATGTGCAGGGAAGGCGACGGGGCAGTGATCCGCCGGCCCCGCCCTCCGACCAGGACAGCATGCGGGAATCGGTCGAATCACCTCGCGGCTGCGGCCGGTGGTTCGCCGAGATCTCTGCGCAACGCCACACTAGGAGAGACGGCCCACCGAGTGCGCGGGCAGAACGGGGTGGGCGCGAGCCTTGCGATGACCTCGTCAACGCATCGTGAACGCGACCCGTCTCTTCATCCCCAAGGAGCACCTGTGCCCGACCGCCCGGCCCCGTCCCATCCCGACCCGCGACCCGAGCCGGCAGGCCAGTCACACCCCCCATCGCAGCCGGAGCCGGACGGCGACTTCGGGGACTTCCTCCAGGAGTTGCGCATCCTCCTGCCGGGTGCGCAGACCTTGACCGCCTTCCTGATCATCCTGCCGTTCAACAGCGGCTTCGGGCAGATCCAGCAGGGCGAGAAATGGGTCTACGTCGCCACCTTCCTCTGCTCGGTCTGCGCCCTGATCCTCTTCTCCGCCCCCGCCGCCCAGCACCGCCTGCAACGCCCCCTACCCAACCGCGAGGAGTTCAAGAACGACGCCACCCGGCTGATCATCATCGGGCTGGTGCCACTCTCCCTGGCGCTGATCCTGGCGTCCCACCTCGTGATCGCGCAGGCGCTCGCGGACCAGTGGGTCGCGTGGGCCGTCGCGGGCATCGTCGCGATCCTGATCGGCGCGATGTGGTGGCTGGTGCCGATTCGGGCGAAACGGGAGCGCGCCGCCAATCAGTGAGCAGCGCGGATCATCATCTCCAGGATCATGTTGTGAGCGACATGGGCCTTGTCCGCGCCTCGGAACTCGAATTCGAACTCCTCGGTACCAGCCTTGATCGCAATGCGGCTCGTTCCAAAGAACCCTCGTCCGGTGAGGAGGCCGCTCTCGTCCTCGGCGGCGATCGCATGGATACGGCTGTAGGGGATCGAAACGATCGCCTTCATCTTGCGCATGAAGGCCTTGTCATAGATCACGATCCTGTAAGAGGTCACGCCGAGAAACCCGGTGCCACCGCCCTTCATATCGAACGCCCCAAACACCTGCTCGCCAGGAATGCAGGCCGATTGCAGTTTCTCGAGTTGCTCCTTCTTGTCGTAGACAGGAACATGGTTCGCCATCGCAACTCTCTCCGTTGGTTTGTCGGTGCAGGTCTGATCCCGCCCCCATCGTGCCATACGCCCAACCCCCTGCCAACGCACCCCGCTCCCGGCCCGCGCGGAGCGGGGCCGCATCTGGCACACTGAGTCCCGTTGCGTGCCGCCCCGAACGGAAGGACCCGTCCCCATGCCATCCGCTACTACGACCACGATCCTGATTCCCGCCAGCGATGCCTATGTCGGTCATGCCTCCAAGAACGCCACGTCGCCCGCCGATGTCCTGAGGACGCTGCCGAACGTGCGCATCCTCGCCTACACACGGGGCGAACCGCTCCCCGACGGCGCGGCGGAAGCGAGCATCCTCGTCTCCGGCGGCGCCAATGTCGCCCAGGACCTGCAGGGGTTTCCGGGGAGCCTGCCGAACCTGAAACTGATCCAGACCCTCAGCGCGGGCGTGAACAACTGGCTCGGCAAGGTTCCCGAGGGCGTCATCCTCTCGAACGCCCGGGGCGCGCATGGCGGCGCCACCGCCGAGTGGGCGCTGGCGGCGCTGCTGGCGATCTTCCGCGACTTCCCCCGCTACGTCCGGCAGCAGGAGACGCACACCTGGGATCGCGTCCGTAGTGACGGCCTGCAGGAGCAGCGCGTGCTGATCGTCGGCGCGGGCGACCTCGCGACCCAGCTCCAGCGGCGCCTGATCGCCTGCGATGCCTCCGTCACGCTGGTCGGTCGCCACGCGCGGGACGGGGTGCGCAACATGGACGACCTGCCGGACCTCCTGCCGAACCACGACGCCGTGGTGATCATGGTTCCGCAGACGACGGCGACGACCGGACTGGTGGACGCGAGCTTCCTCGCCCGCATGCCGGACGGGGCCGTGCTGGTCAACGCGGCACGGGGCCCGATCGTGGAGACGGACGCCCTCCTTGCCGAACTGACGAGCGGCCGCCTCCGAGCCGCGCTGGACGTCACCGATCCCGAACCCCTCCCTGCGGACCATCCGCTGTGGACCGCACCGAACCTGCTGATCACCCCCCATGTCGGCGGTGCGGTGGAGCGTGGGGACGAGCGCGCCTGGACCACCGCACGCGAGCAGATCGCCCAGTTCCTGGACACCGGCCGCCCGGCCAACGCCTTTGATCCCGCCGACCTCGCAGGCTGACCGCTCCCAGGACCCTCCCAGCCGATGACCCCGAGGCCCGCCGCGGATCGCTGAATCCGCTGGCGGGCCTCCTGCGTATGAAAGTGAGGCATGGGCCGTTCAGCCCACGGCGATCGCGCAGATGCCTCCGAAATGGCTATCGCACGGTGGAAATCGGCGAAAAACATGGCCACAATGCGGATAGATCAGGATATCGTGCGATAGCCACTGCCCGAAGTACTAGACGTCATAGTCTTAGAGTACTATACTGAGCGGGTAGATTTACATCGACGCACGTTTCCCGAAGGGCCCTGCCATGCTCACCCATCTGTCGTCCGATTGGTTCGCCGCCGTGGAAAGTCCGGAGCGCCCTGGGGCGTTCGTTGCCATCATCGTTGCCGCGATCGTCGGCGCCCTGATCTGGATCGCGATCTTCGCAGTCCTGGGCATCCTCTAGGCTTCCGGCGCCCACCTCCGGGCGAATCCCCGAATCCCTTCCCACGGTGGCCCCTTGCGCACCGGCTGCCGGCGTCGATACTGACGCCAACGCACGAGCCGCCGCAGCCCAGGAGCCTCCATGACCGCATCCGTTACCCCGTCGCCTGTCGCCATCGTCACCGGAGCCGGTTCCGGCATCGGCCGCGCCATCGCCCGCACCCTGCTGGAGGCGGGCTTTCGCGTCGCCCTCGCCGGGCGGCGGGAGGATGCCCTGCGCCAGAGCGTGATCGGATCGGTCGAGGGATCGGCCCTCGCCATTCCCACCGATGTCACCGATCCCGCCGCCGTCGACGCGCTCTTCGCGCAGGTCGTGGCCCAGTGGGGCCGCGTCGATGTTCTGGTGAACAATGCCGGCATGGGCGGTGGCGGCGCCGTCGACGAGACGGACATCGCGACCTGGAACGAGGTCGTCGCGGTGAATCTCACCGGGTCGTTCCTCTGCGCGGCGGCGGCCTTCCGCCAGATGAAGGCACAGGACCCGCGCGGCGGCCGGATCATCAACAACGGATCGATCTCCGCCCACGTGCCTCGCCCGCATTCGGTCGCCTACACCGCGACGAAGCACGCGATCACCGGCCTCACGAAGTCGATCTCGCTCGATGGCCGCGCCTGGGACATCACCTGCGGCCAGTTCGATGTCGGCAACGCGGGCACGGAGATGACCGCCCGCATGGGCAAGGGCGTGATGCAGGCCAACGGCGAGCTGGCCGTGGAGCCGACCTTCGACGTGAACGAGGTAGGGCGCGCCGTGCTCTTCATGGCGAGCCTGCCGCGTGGCGCGACGATCGACACCCTCACGATCTCCGCCGAGAAGATGCCCTGGATCGGTCGCGGCTAGCGCATCTCGCCCGGCGATGCCACGGGCTCGTCCCCGGCAGGGCACGCCGGATGCGTCCCACCTCATGCATAGGCGAGTGACGCATCGCGAGGAGACGCCAGCCATGACGCAGGGCAAACGCCAGCCGTTCGATTACGACCTGGATTTCGCCAGCATCGACTTCCGCCAGCATCCGGAACGCTACCGGATCGGGAAGGGCGAGCAGGGCGTCCTGATGGTGGAGCCCTACAAGTCGGAGTTGCTGCCCCTCTGGCGCTTCCGGACGCCGGAGATCGCCCGCGAATCGGCGGCGGCCTTGAGCGAGTGCTTCGAGGCCTACAAGCGCGAGGGCGATTTCGTCGGCATGGACATGGCGCGGAAGTTCCTGCAGATGGGCTTCACCCGCGCCCGGCGCTACGCGAACCACCGCAGCGGGCGCAAGTGGTCGCCCGATCGCTCCGAGGTCCTGCCGCCGGATGTCGATCCCGTGAAGGCGGAATCCGCCGCGATCTTCTACGAGGCCTATGTCCGGGCGCGCGACGATCCGGCGTACCGGGACCTGCGCGAGCGCCATCTCGCCCTGGAGGCCGAGGACCGTTGACCCTCGTCGCGGTCAGCCGACCGTGTAGCCCCGGATCGCGATGTCCAGCTCGTAGACCTTGCCGTCCGGATCGAGCGTCATCAGGATCTCGAACTCGCCGGGCACCGTACCCACGCCGGCGGCCCCGTAGGTATCCCAGCCGACATCCTCGCTCAGGATCGTGCTGGTGCCGAGGATCTTGATGTTGCCCTGGGCGGTGGCGAACGGAGTGTCGAGGACGATATCGGACGGCAGCAGCTTCCGCGCGATCACGAGTGCATCCTTCTGCGACCAGTTCTGCTCGTCCGCCTCCTGCGCCTTGCCCGCCGCGATGTCTTCCGGCCGGTGCGACCACAGGCTGATCCAGACCGCGACGCCATTGGCGAACGTCACCCGGGTGCCAGGCCCGCATCCCTTCCACCGGTAGGCCTGCACGGTCTCGGACGAGCCATCGGCCCCTTCCCCATAGGCGGCGATCCAGGAATCGAGCGATCCACCCAGCAACCCCGCGAGGCGCTCCGTCCCCTCATCCACGGCGGCGATGGGGGTTGCCACGACCGGGGAGGCGGCGGGCGTCGCGACCGGCAGGGGCAGCGAGCACGGCGACCCCGGATTGCCCGACGCCGCTGGCTGGGCGACGACGCCGGTTCCGGCTGCCGCTATCAAGACGGTCGCGGCGACCACTGCCATCAGCCCCGCGACCCCATGCGTCCTCATCCGCATCCACACCTGCACGATCGATCTCCTCCCGGAATGCACCCGTTCCACGACATGTCCCGTCATTGTCCGCGTTCGTCCCGCCTCCGTCCAACCGGCTAGCGCAGCGGATCGGCGGCGTTGTGCCGATTGCACCATGCCGAATGTGCGCTAGAATCGCAAACGGATTCATCCTCATGGCGTTGCCGACTCATCGCTCCAGGTACGCGGCATCGACCATGCGGACGCTGGTTCACACCCTATCGCGCGCTGCCCGCGCCACGTCCTGAGGCCGGGAGCGATCGTCCCATCACACCCGAGGAAGGGGTCCCCTCATGTCCCGCGAATCTGCTCCCGCGTCGCCCGGCCCGGTCCAGTCCCTCTACGACCAGTTCAAGGCAGGCGCCATCTCCCGCCGCCGTTTCGTGGAGGCCACGATCGGCCTCGGCGTCTCCGCGACAACCGCCGCCTTCCTCGCCCAGGGCGTCGCGGCCCAGGGGGCGGACGCCACCGCCGTCGCCTCGCCCGCCGCGTCCCCCGCCGCCTCACCGGCTGCCGCGATGCAGACCGCCACCGCGCCATCCGCCGGCACCGAGGGGCAGACCCGGGGCGCCGGTGGGGAACTGCGCCTGCTCCAGTGGCAGGCCCCGACCCAGATGAGCATCCACAATTCCACGGGTGACAAGGATGTGCTCGCCGGCCAGCTCGTGCTGGAGCCGCTGATGCACTACTCGGCGGACAGCCTGCTGATCCCGACGCTCATCGCCGAGGTGCCATCACAGGCGAACGGCGGCATCAACGCCGATTCCAGCGTGGTGACCTTCAAGCTGCTGGAGGGCGTGACCTGGAGCGACGGCGAACCGTTCACCTCCGCCGATGTCGCCTTCACCTGGCAGTGGATCATGGCGGACGAGAACGCCTCCACCTCCTCCGGCGTCTGGTCGGTCATCAAGGCGATCGATACCCCGGACGACCTGACGGCGGTCGTGACCTTCAACAACCCGACCCCGGCCTGGTTCGTGCCGTTCACCAGCTCCGGCGCGGGGGCGATCTATCCGAAGCACGTCCTGGATGGCAAGGGCACCGATGGCAACGCTGCGTTCGGCCTCAAGCCGATCGGCACCGGGCCGTACGTGGTCGATTCGTTCAGCCCGAACGACCAGGTCGTCTACAAGCCGAACGACAAGTACCGCGAGGCGAACAAGCCGTTCTTCAGCCAGATCACGCTGAAGGGCGGTGGCGATGCCGTCTCCGCCGCGCGCGCCGTCCTCCAGACCGGCGAATACGACTTCGCGTGGTACACGCAGATCGAGCCGGAACTGCTGGACAGCCTCCAGAGCGACAGCGGCCCGGGCAAGTTCGTCGTCTACCCCGGCGTCTACGCCGAGCGGCTGCACCTGAACTTCTCCGATCCGAACACCGAGGTGGACGGCCAGCGGTCGCACGTCGGCACGCCGAACCCGCGCCTCGGCGATCCCGCCGTGCGTGAGGCGATGGCGCTGGCGGTCGACCGCGCCCTGATCGCGAAGCAGCTCTTCTTCGCCGACCAGGGGGAAGCAGCGAGCAACAGCATCATCTCCGGCATCCCGGCGCTGAAGTCGCCGGACACCGCCACCGCCTGGGAGTTCAACCAGGACAAGGCGAAGCAGGTGCTGGAGGACGCCGGCTGGACCGGCAGCCCGCGCGCCAAGGATGGCGTGGACCTGAAGATCACCTACGCCACCACCATCAACCAGGTCCGCCAGAAGGAACAGGCGATCGTCAAGAAGAACCTGGAGGACGTGGGATTCTCCGTCGAACTGATGCAGATCGACGGCGGCATCTACTTCGATTCCAGCGCCGGCAACGACCAGAACACGGGCCACATGTACTACGACATGAACATGCACCAGATCGGCGCCGGGTCGCCGCTGCCGCTCAACCTCATGCGCAACTGGTACGCCGGACCGGACAACGTGAACGTGGCGCAGAAGGAGAACAGCTGGTCGAAGGAGAACACCTTCCGCTACGTGAACCCGGACTACGACGCCGTCTTCGAGGCGGCGGACAAGGAAGTCGACCCGGAGACGCTGCGCCAGCAGCTGATCCAGCTGAACGACATCCTCATCAACGATCACGCCGTGGTGCCGCTGGTGGATGTCGGCGAGAAGTTCTCGATGGCCCGCTGGCTGACAGAGGAGAACATCGGCTACGGGCCGTTCGAGCTCCTCTACTGGAACATCGCGAACTGGAACGGCACCCGTCCGTAGCGACTGCGGGCCGCCTGGCCCGCGTCCGTGAGCACTGCCATAAGCATGGGCCCCTTTCGGGGCGTTCGAGGGGTGGATGTTGTCGCATCCACCCCTCACCCTGTGCCATCGCCAAGCTCCAGGGCAGGAGAGACGTCGGACTCGGTAACCTCGCTGGCGTGGGCGCCGAGGAAGACGGCTGACGCGCGGCGCGACAACCCCTCAAGACGAATGGACCGCTCGGGCGCACGAATGGCCCGGGTGTGCCCAAGCAACCCTGCATGGAGTACCGATGGTCATCCTATAATCCTATGAATAGGCCTGTAATGGAACGGAGGGGCCAGCTCAAAAAGACCAGCCGGAAGATGAGATGTAGTTCCTTCGTGGGAGGACACATACCGTGGTTGCTGTGGGAAATCGAGGTATCAGCACACGCCTTCGGCCGAGACTGGCGCTCGGCGGCGCGCTCGCGGTCATCGGCGGCCCTGCCCGCGCGGTGCTCGCCCAGACGCCAACGTCGTCACCCGTCGCCTCGCCAGCGGCGTCTCCGGCAGCATCGCCAATTGCCGGCACGAGCAGTCACGGCATCCAGCTCGCGGACATGGACCTGTCCGTGCATCCGGGTGACGATTTCTACCGCTTCGCCAATGGTGGATGGCTCGATCGCACGATCCTGCCCCCCGACCGCCCGAGCATCGGGTCGTTCTACGAACTCGATCAGCGGATCGCATCCGACCTGGCCGAGATCGTCGCGGGACTCCCGACCGATCCCACCACGGACGGTGGCAAGGCGAAGGCCGTGGCCACCATGTACCGCGACGAGGCCGCCCGCGATGCCCAGGGGATCGCGCCGCTCCAGCCCATCCTGGATCGCCTCGCCGCCATCGCCACCGTGAAGGATGCGCTGGCCTACCAGGCCTCATCGGCCTTCACCGATGGTGTTGTCGGCCTCTTCCGGATCAATGTCGGCCCATCGCTGATGGACGCCACCACCAACGTCGCGAACCTCAAGACCTTCCGCCCGCTCCTGCCCTCGTTCGAGCTCTACATGAGCGACGAACCCCAGGTCGATGCGCTGCGCCAAGCCTGGATCATGACGACCACCCAGCTCTTCCTCGCCCTCGGGATGGAGGAAGGCGCCGCCTACGAGGGCGCCACCGCGGCCCTGGCGTTCGAGACGTCCGCCGTCTCCATCATGACGCCGCCGCAGGCGATCTTCGGCAATCCGACGCTCGCCTTCAATCCGACCACCGTGGCCGACCTGAAGACCACCGTCCCCTCGGTCGACTGGGATGCCTGGCTGGCCAGCATGGGCATCACCGGCGTGGACACCCTGGTGGTGGCGGACGCGTCGTACTTCTCGTCGCTCGAGGCCCTCCTGAAGGAGGCCGACCCGGCCGCGATCCGCGCCTATTTCACCGCCCAGCTGATCTGGAGCACCGCGCCCTACCTGACAAGCGCCACCAACAATATCGCCTTCTCCTTCAACGGGCCGGTCCTCACCGGTACCGCGGAGCGCCAGCCGATCGACGAGGAAGCGATCGAGGTCGTCAAGCAGGTCTTCCCGGACGCCCTGGGGCAAGCCTTCGTGGACCGCTCCTTCTCGCCCGAGGCCAAGGACGCGATCCAGTCGCTCGTCGCGACCATCCTCGCCGCCTTCCGCACCCGGATCGAGCAGGCGGCCTGGATGACCGACACCACGCGGACCAAGGCCCTGGAGAAGCTCGACCTGATGACGGTGAAGGTGGGCTACCCGGATACCTGGACCTCCTACGCCGATGTCGAGATCGCCGACAGCCTGGTGGCCACCATCAACAACGCGTCCATCGCGTCGGCCAGGGCCTCCTTCGCCACGATCGGAAAGCCGGTCGACCGCACCGCCTGGGCGTCTCCGGTCTTCACGATCAACGCCTACTACAACCCGCAGGCGAACGAGATCGTCTTCCCGGCCGCCATCCTCCAGCCGCCGTTCTTCGATCCCCTGGCCGACGATGCCTCCAACTTCGGCGCGATCGGCCTGATCATCGGACACGAGATCACCCACGGCTTCGATTTCACCGGATCGCAGTTCGACGGCTATGGCAACGTCTCGTCGTGGTGGACGGAGGATGACCAGGCGGCCTTCATCGCGCTGAACATGCGCGTGATCGAGCAGTTCGGCGCCATCGAGGTGCTGCCGGGGCTCTTCGTGAACGGCCAGATGACGGTCACGGAGAATGTCGCCGACATGGGTGGCCTCCAGACGGCATACGATGCCCTGACGCTGACGCTGGCCGACTCCGGCAAGACAGCTGCAATCGACGGTTTCACGCCGGAGCAGCGCTTCTTCATCGCCGCGGCCAGCCTCTATCGCAGCGTCGACGCCGACGAGTACCTGGCGCTGATCGTGCAGTCGGACAATCACACCCCCGGCCGCATCCGCAGTGTTCAGGCCCTCCGGAACATGGACACCTTCTTCGAGGCGTTCTCCATCTCGGCGGACCAGCCGATGTTCCTGCCCGAGGACCAGCGCATCGTCGTCTGGTAGCCACGGCGAGCCCGGCGACGCCGCGATGCATTGCAGGAAGCTCGGGAACGAAGGCCGGCGGACCATGCTCCCGCCGGCCTTCGTCCATCATCCGCCTTCGCCGTGCGCGCGGACGATCCATCGTCCTCCGCGCAAGAGCAGCGCGTTCCACCCGGCCCCGTTTCACGTGGGGGAACGGGGCTGTCGGCATGCGGAGCATCCTCGTGAACGTGTCGTCCGGGGGATGACCGTTCGCCGGAAATGCTCTGCTATGCTGGCGTGGAGGTCCCGCGATGCGATCCCGTCAGGTCCGCCAGAGGAGTACCCCATGACCGACCCCACCGATCCCCGATATCAACGCGCCAAGGCCCAGGTCGACCGGCTTTCGGCGTTCTACAAGAGCCTCGGCGCATTCGTCGTCGTCGGCCTGATCCTGCTTGCCATCAACATCTACACCGGCAGCCCGTGGTGGTTCTTCTGGCCGCTCATCTTCTGGGGCATCGGCCTGGTGTGGCAGGCGTTCACCGCCTTTGGCCCCAGCGCCCGCATGGGCAGCGATTGGGAGCAGCGCAAGATCAAGGAATACATGGACAAGGACCAGGGCTGAACCGGTTGTCCCGTCCTGCCCCCTC
>Ga0182740_1001297_pt1 | contig 17394 bp, 13 predicted proteins | sample eDN5th37CKraftBY_FD_128872 | JGI IMG/M metagenome (GOLD analysis project Ga0182740, IMG submission 128872) | Enriched backyard soil microbial communities from Emeryville, California, USA - eDNA 5th pass 37_C Kraft BY (version 2) (version 2) | ecosystem: Environmental > Terrestrial > Soil >...
CTCTCCGGAAACCGCCACCGATTCAAACTATGAATCGATCGAGAGCGTCGTCGCGCACGAGTACTTCCACAACTGGACCGGCAACCGCATCACCTGCCGCGATTGGTTCCAGCTCTGCCTCAAAGAAGGCCTGACCGTTTACCGCGACCAGGAATTTTCCGCCGACTTGCGCAGCGCCACCGTGCAGCGCATTTCCGACGTGCGTCAGCTCAAAGCCCTGCAGTTTCCCGAGGATCAGGGCCCGCTCGCGCATCCCGTGCGGCCGGAGAGCTACGTCGAGATCAACAACTTCTACACACCGACTGTCTACGAGAAGGGCGCTGAAGTCGTTCGCATGATCGAGACCATCCTCGGTCCGAAAAAGTTTCGCGAAGGCATGGATCTCTATTTCGAGCGCCATGACGGACAGGCTGTGACGATCGAGGATTTCATCGCCTGCTTCGCGGATGTGAGCGGCCAGGACTTTTCTCAGTTCCACCGCTGGTATTCGCAGGCCGGAACGCCGGAACTCGTGTGCGATCTCACCTACGACAAGCGCCGGAAGTCGGCTGAGCTCACTGTCCATCAGGTGCTGAAGCCCTCGCCTGGCCGGGCCAAAAAGCAGCCTTATCTCATCCCGCTCAGCATGGCACTGCTGGGTGAGAACGGCAAAGAAATGGACCTTGAGGTGACGGGCGGTACGAAGATCCGGGATGGCGTCATGGCCGTCACCGAGCGCTCTACGACGTTCAAATTCAAGGGTGTCACGTCGCGGCCCGTTCCGTCGCTGCTGCGCGGGTTCTCGGCTCCCGTGACCGTTACGATGTCGCTGTCGGATCAGGATCTCGCATTCCTGATGCATCACGACAGTGACCTCTTCAATCGCTGGCAGGCAAGCAACGCGTATACGACACGGAGCATTATCGGCCTGCTCGATTCCAAGCGGCCGAAGTCAGTTGTCGGCGGCAAGTCGGCAAAGCTTGCAGATGCCCTTCGTTTCGCGTTGCGGGATGGGGAACTCGACGACGCCTACAAAGCCGAGTTGCTGAAGCTTCCTTCCGTGGCGGATGTCGCGCGTGAGAAGGCGCGCCGCGTCGATCATGCGAGTATTTACAATGCGCATCGCCTCTTTGCGCGGAGCGTCGGCGAGAAGCTCGGCGAGGATCTCGTGGATCTCTACACGGACCGTTCCCGGGAGAAGAAGTTCTCACCGGATGCCAAGAGCGCCGGCCGGCGGGCATTGCGGAATGCCGCGCTGACGCTTCTCACCGCGCGCGAGACCGGCGACGACTTCGAACGGGTCGAGGCTCATTATCGCAAAGCCTCGAACATGACCGACGCCTGCCACGCGCTGTTCCTGATCGCGGGCGTCGACGCTCCCGGCCGTGAGACAATTCTTCACGACTTCTTCGAACGCTGGAAGGACGATCACCTCGTCATCGACATGTGGTTTGCCGCGCAGGCGCAATCGCCAAGGCCGGAAGTGCTCGATGAGGTGAAGGCGCTGTGCCGGCATCCACTCTTCAAGATCACGACGCCAAACAAAGTTCGCGCGCTTATCGGCACATTTGCCTTGGGCAATCCTCTGCAGTTCAATCGTCCCGATGGCGCCGGTTATGACTTCCTCGCCGATAAGGTCCTCGAGATCGATCAGTTCAATCCGCAGGTGGCGGCGCGAATGCTCGGCGCCTTCCGCAGCTATCGCTCGCTCGAGCCGGTTCGCAAAGGGTTGGCTAAGTCTGCCCTGAAACGGGTTGCTGCCGCCTCGATTTCGCGCGATTGCCACGAGATCGTCTCGCGGATGCTCGAGGACTAATCGAGCACTTCCGCCACACTCGGCGGCCGTTATGCTCAGTCCGCCGTCCATGGCGACAAAATTGATTCCCTCGCGATTTTTTCTCCCTCGACAGGTGAGTCGCAAATCGGCGATTGTCGAATCATGCCCTGGGACATGAACGTCCAACGCTTTTTACGGCCGGGCTCTTAGACAAAACTCAGCAAGGGAATTCGAGATGGCTCGGACGTGGTCCGCTCCTCAACGGGAAAGCTTTGCCCGCCTCAATGGCGCGCGGCAACAGGCTGCCGGAGAGGCCGGAAGCGGTGCGGGCGTCTCCCGCCGCGGGTTTATCTTGCTGTTCGCCGGTGTTCTGACCACAGCGGGCGCGATCGTTCCGCAGCTCGACACTCAGCAGCTTTCCACGCTGCTGCTCGCCGCCGGAGCGAGCCTTGCTGCAGCGGTGGTCTTCCTTCCCGCACGCGCTTCCAGAAATCGGAAGGAGAGCCCCCGCCCCGCGCGCGCTCCGCAGCCCCCTTCCCCGCCGTCTGCGTTCGATGGGCGGCAGCAAGTCCGCTTTCCTGAACTCTTCCAGGCGGGACCGGCCGAGGCGTCGCTGGACCGCGCCGCTTGGGCGAAGCTCACCGCGCACATGAGCCACGAACTCCGCACACCGCTGAATGCGGTGCTCGGTTTCTCAGAGATCATGAGCAAAGAGGTTTTCGGTCCGATCGGGTCCAACTACGGTCCTTACGCCCGGGATATTCACGCGAGCGGCCGCATTCTGCTCAAGCGCGCCGAAGATGCGCTCGCCATCACGGCACTGCTTACGGCTCCCGCAAGCCAGGCGCGTCAGACAAGCCGCCTCGCAGTCGTCCTCGATGAAGCCTGCGCATTCTCAGCTCCCGACCTCGCCGCCCGCTCGATTTCAGTTGTGAGAGATAACAACGCCGGCTGCGATATCCTTGGCGATCATCAGGCGATGCGCCAGTTGCTGATCAACCTCATCGGCGAAGCGGTGCGTAAGGGCGCGGCGGATGCATCGCTGCGGATCGAAACAAACTTCCGGCCCGGCGCAGTCGATGTTTCGCTCGCCATCCCCGCCTGCAAGACGGGTGCGGCGCAGGACGATGGCTTCGGGATGATCCTGGCGCGTACCCTGTCGGAACTTTCGGGCGCCGAACTCATGACCTCGGTGACTGACGGCTGCTGCCGGTGGACGGTGCGCCTGCTGCCTGCCGCCCAGCACGATCTCTTCCAGGCGGCCGCCTAAGGGCAAGGCTTCTTTCCCTCCGGAGCCGCCCTTCCCATCCAGCGCTGAAGCTTTCGTCAGATCCCGGTCATCGCCCGATCACGTGCGATCTGAAAAAGCACTAGCGATCACCCTCGGGATCTCCCGAGGATGATCAAGTAGCGCGCGCAAGCGTTCAGCTAGTGACGCGCTATCAGTCCCGCTTGGTGCCGTCGTTCGCGGAGGCTTCGCTTTGCGGCTTCAGCAGGCTCGCGCGCCGCGCCTCACGCCATGACTGCAGGATTTTCCGTTCCTCGGGGGTCAGGTTTGCTGCTGTCTCGGCCATCGCATTGTTCAGCGCCGTCTTGTAAACGTTTTCCGTCTCGCGGAGCTTCGCCAGCGCCTCTGCAAACTTCGCCTTGTCGAAGGGCTCTTGCGTCAGCAGCGCGTTGGCTGCGAGCCAGTTCTGTTTGACCTCCGCCCGCAGGTCCTTCACCGCCTCGCGCGCGCCGGTGATCTCGTTCCTGACAGCCACCTGGCGATCAGAGGGAAGGTGCTTCACGAACCCCAATAGGCCCGGCTCGATCGTCGCCGAGCTCTTCTGATGATGATGCCAGGCTGCAGCGGCAAACAAGCCGACGAACACCAGGTTCAGCGCGAGCGATGCGATGAATGCCGGATAGAGATATCGCGAGCGGGTAGGCGCAAGATTATTCACTTCAACCGTCACAGTAGGTCCTCATCCAGCAAAACGTCCGTGTCGTCCGATTGCGCGATCCGGGTGGCGCTGGCGTTTTCACTCGCACCGAGGATGACCTCGGCGCTCGAGTTCAGAAAATTCAGCTGGCCTGCAAACACGCCAAGCACCAGCGAGGCTGCCAGTGCGGTGGCGGCAAAGCCGTGGTGACGGCGCTGCCAGCCCCACGCGGCGGCGCGCTCCGTGGCGCGAGGACCGGAGGGTGAACCGTTCGCCACGACGCGCGGCTGACGTTCGGCCGTCGCCATGATCCGCTGGCTCAAGCCTTCAAGCCGACTCTGATCGTATTGCGGCGCCTGATCGAGAAGCCGGTCGAAAGCCTCTGCGTCTCTCAACATGCGTTGCGCTTCGCTGCTGCTGGCGATCAAGCCTGACAAAGCGAGACGCAACGGCGCCGGCCAACGCGTACGGTCTGCACCATAGGCGTCGAGCGCGGCTTCTAACTTGTCGAGCCCCACGGGGCCTAGACTATTGCGTGACATCGTTCTGCCGTCTCCCGCACTCAGAGGCCGCTGTCATTACGCAGCGCCTCCCAATCCGCTCTCAAATCCGCTTTAAGCTGCCGCCGCGCCCGGCCCAGGAGCGACTCGACCGCTTCATCGGAAACTCCCATTACTTGGCCGATCTCGATCTGGCTCAGCCCCTCGAAGTGGAAGAGGGTCAACGCCAGGCGTTGCCGGTCCGGTAGTTTCTGCATCGCCAGTTCGACCCGGCGCTGCGTATCCTGGCTCTCGAGGCCGGCCAGCTGCCGGGCTGGCTCTGGAACCTCGGGCAATTCATCAACGACCTTCACCCGGCTCTGACCGCGCACGCGGTCGAGGCAAAGGTTCGAAACGACACGGCGCAACCAGGGCCGGATGCCCGCCGGTCCGATTTCGAGCGTCGCGCTCGAGCGCCATAGCCGCAAGAATGCCTCCTGCGCCGCGTCTTCGGCCTCCGCGTCATCCCGCAACATGCGGCGCGCCACGGCGACGATGCTGCCGAGGTGGCGGGCCATCAGCAGCCGGAACGCGGCGCCGTCGCCGCTGCCGACCGCGGCAACGAGCTCAGCTTCGTCCGTCCGGCTCTCGGCCGCCAGCCGCGGAGCAGCCTGGCCACCATCGGTCCTCGTCGCCGCCACTAATCCTCTCGACATGCCTGTTAGCCTGCCTCGCGCTCAACGCCGCGGATTTGAGCGGCCCCGAAAGGCCTTGAGATCCGTGCCGGTCATCGCAAGAACGGCATAACCTGCCACAATCCGTCGCCGATGTGCAAAGGCCTACGAAATCAGGCGGTCGAAGGCTTCCCGGACATCACTCAGCGTCCGTTGCAGCTTCAGTTCAAGGTCGGCAAATGATGCCGTCTCGCCCGAGCGAACCAGCAAAGCCTTAAGTCCTTCAGGGGCTTGGGCCGGATCGAAGCGGCCTTCGAGCGTCAGGCGCAGGACCTGCGTCAGGTCATGCAGGAGCTGCCCGCCTTCCGACAGCAGGCGGTAGTCGGCCTCGCTGATCAGGCCCTCCGCGGCTGCGGCCGCGAGTGCGACAAGAGTGGTCTGGCTCAGAATTCCCGGATGATCGGCGGCATGCACGAGTTGGAGATGCTGCGTGATGAACTCCAGATCGACCAACCCACCCCTCACCTGCTTCAAGTCCCAGATGTCGGACGTCGCCTTCTCGGCTGCGATGCGCTGGCGCATGTCGAGAATGTCGGCGGTGATTTTCGCCGGGTCGCGCCGGGCTGTCAGGACCTTGCGGATCTCGGCTTCAACGCGCGAGCCCAGCTCGCGTGAACCCGCGATCACGCGCGCTCGCGTCAGCGCCATGTGCTCCCACGTCCAGGCTTCGTTCGTCTGATAATTCGAAAAGCTCGACAGGCGCGTGGCGACAGGGCCCTGTTGACCCGATGGCCGGAGCCGCATGTCGACGTCGTAAAGTGCGCCTTCGGCCGTGCGCGCCGAGATGGCCGTGATCAGACGCTGCGTCAGGCGGCTGTAATAATGCGAGGGGGATAGCGGCTTCTCGCCATCCGACTGCTCGGCCTCGACATCGAAATCGCAGATCAGGATGAGATCGACGTCGGACGAGGCCGTCATTTCGCGGCCGCCGAGTTTGCCCATCGCGACCACGACGGCGGAACCGCCCGGCACGCGGCCGTGGCTCTCTTCCATCTCGCGGGTGACCTCGGCAAAGAGCGCCGCTATCAGCCGCTCGGCAATCGTTGCATAGGCCGCGCCTGCATCGGCTGCCGATATGCTGCCTCTCAATATTTTGACGCCGACGAGGAATGCCTGCTCGCTGCCGATGCGGCGCGCGGTGTCGAGAATTTCCTGCATCGGGTCGCCGACCGCGGTCGCGTGCGCCATGCGGAATGCATTCAGCACAATTTCGTCGATGGCCGCTCCGGTCACGTCGCCGCCATGCAGCTGCGGATCGAGAACGGCATCGAGCAGACGACGGCGGCGGGAGAGAATGCGTGCCAAGCGCGGCGCGGAGCCCATGATGTCGGCAAACAGCCGGATCAGCCGCGGCTGCGCCTTGAGCAGCGAGAAGAGCTGCACACCCGAGGGCAGCTCGGCGATGAAGCGATCGAAGCTTGCGATCGCCGCGTCCGGGTCGACCGTATCGGCGAGCGCTTCGATGAGCAGCGGCTGCACTTCCGTCAGGCGCTCGCGGGCACGGGCTGAGCGCACCGCCGGCGAGCGGCCGTGGTGCCAGCCGCGCACGATGGCCAGCACCTGCGCCGGTTGCGAGTAGCCGAAGCGCTTTAATGTTTCGATCGTACGCGGGTCATCTTCAGCGCCGGCGAAGACGAGGTTCGACCCTGCGGGCGTCAGCTGCGGCGCCTCGGCGAAGAGCCCATCGTAGTGGGTCTCGACGGTCTCGAGCATCGTCAGGAGGTCGTGGGAAAGTTCGGGCGCACCGGCGTAGCCCGAGAAGCGCGCGAATGTTTCGATTGCGGCCGGGTTTATCGGCACCTCATGCGTCTGCTCGTCGGCCATCATCTGCAGGCGATGTTCGAGGCGGCGCAGAAAGCGGTAGGCTTGCTCGAGGTCTGCACGCACGTCTGCTTTCACCCAGCCGCGCCGTTCGAGCGCCGCCAAGGCATCGAGCGTGGCGCGGACACGCAGATCGGGCTGACGGCCCCCTGCGATCAGCTGCTGGGTTTGCGCGAAGAACTCGATCTCGCGAATGCCGCCGCGGCCGAGCTTGAGATTTTGCCCGCCGACGGAAATCTCGCCGATGTCCTTGTGCGCATGGATTTGACGCTTCATCGCGTGGATATCCGCGATCGCCGCGAAATCGAGATACTTGCGCCAGATGAAGGGCGCGAGTTCGGCCAGGAACGTCTCGCCGGCATCGAGATCCCCCGCGACCGGCCGCGCCTTGATCATCGCGGAGCGTTCCCAATTTTGGCCGACTGTTTCGTAGTAGCCGTGGGCGGCGGCGGTCGAGAGCGCGATTTGCGTTGCGCCCGCGTCGGGCCGCAGCCGCAGATCCGTGCGAAAAACGTAACCATCCGGCGTCCGCTCATCGAGCAGCAATACGAGATCGCGCGTGAGGCGCACGAAAAACGACTGCAGGTCGCCGTCGCCCACGAGCCGGGACTTCTCGCGGTCGAAGAAAATCGTGAGATCGATGTCGCTCGAATAATTGAGTTCGAAGGCGCCGTGCTTGCCCATCGCGAGCACGAAGTAGCCCGACTCCCGCTCTGGCTCTGCTGGATCGAGCGGCTGCCACTGCCCACGTTCGGAGGCGAGGCGAAACAAAAAGCGCACCGCTGTCGCAACGGCTGCGTCCGCGCATTCCGAGAGCTTCCGCGTCACCGTCATCACCGGCCAGACACCGCCGAGATCGGCGAGCGCCGTCAGTAACGCAATCTCAGACTTGTAGATGCGAAGCACGCGTTTGGCCGCGACGAGATCGGCCGCGTCTCGCATTCCCGCGGTCAGCTGTTGCGTGGCATCAGCAAAGCGCGTCTCGGGATCATCGCCGAGGATGCGGGCCAGCCTCGCGAGGTCGCGATTGGCAAGTGTCGTCAGATACGGCGAGCCTTCGAACGTGCCCGTCAGCAGCCTTCCGACGTTCGGATCACCCAGCAGACTTGTAAGCTCTGCGCAGCTGCTCTCGGCTTCCGCCTTCAGCGTGTTGAAGCGTGAGGCGCCAACGCCCTCGGGAAATGCTTGCGGCCACTCGGCGATCTGCGCGGCGAGGCTGGCGGAGGCTGTTCTATCCATGGCCTCACTGTGCCGCAAGACCGGGCTCGGTGTCACCTTGCTGTTGCGGCGCTGCGATCAGGCATTTCTCGGACAGCAGGAGCACGACGCGCAACCCCGGCTGATTGTCTTCGAGGCGAACTTCGCCGTGATGAAGGCGCGCGACGGCGGCGACGAGGCTGAGGCCAAGACCGGTGCCAGGTTTCGTGCGGCTCGCCTCGAGGCGAACGAAGCGCTTCAGCACTTTTTCCCGATCGGCGGCATCGATACCTGGACCGTGGTCGCCGACGGAGATCGCCGGCCGTCCGTCGATCAAGCCCGCGCGAACTGTGATCGCGCTTCCGGGCTCGCCGCCACGCGAATACTTGATCGCGTTGTCGATGAGATTGGCAATCGCCTGACCGATCAATTGGCGGTTGCCGGAGACGAACACCCCCTGTTCGGTTTCGATCGCCAGCGCAAAGCCCGCCTCTTCCGCTGCGGGGGCATAGAGTTCGCTGACATCGGCTGCGAAGCGGCCGAGATCGAACGTCTCGGTGCTTTCCTCCAGGGGACCGGCTTCGAGGCGAGCGATGAGAAGCAGCGCATTGAACGTCTTGATCAGTTCGTCCGCCTTCTCGATCGTTCTTTCGAGACCTTCGCGATAGGCTTCGCCGCCGCGCGGGTCACGCAGCGCGGCTTCGGCCGAATTGCGCAGGCGGTTGAGCGGCGTCTTGAGATCATGGGCGATGTTGTCGGACACCTCGCGAAGGCCGCTCATCAGGCTTTCGATGCGCTCGAGCATCTCGTTGAGGTTCGTCGCCAAGCTATCGAGTTCGCCGCCTCTGCCAGACGTCGGGATGCGGCGCGAAAGATCGCCCGCCATGATCTGCCGGCTCGTGGCTGTGATCTCGTCCATGCGATTGACGATGAGGCGGCTGACGGCAAGACCGCCAAGCAGGCCGACGATCGAGAGCACGCCGAAGCCCAGAAGAAACGTCAGCCGCACCTGATCGGCAAACGCGCGCTGATCTTCGACGTCCCGTCCGATGATGAGATGCAGGCCTCCGCCGACATCGACAGGAATGGCGACCGCGAGGTGCGTTTGGTCTTCACCGCCCGCCGGTTGCTGATAGGTGAAGACGGCGCCGTGGCCCTCGGCTTCGACTTCGGGCGGAATGCGGTTGAGGTTTCCGGCGATCTTCCGGCCGTTGGCGTCAGCCAGATAATAAAGCCCGATGCCTTGGGGACGGGAAAGCGCTGTTACCGTTTCGGTGAGCTTGCCTTGCCCGCCGACCTTCATCTCGGATGACAGAATGCGGGCTTCGGCGTTGAGCGTCGTCAACACCTGATCGGTCAGCAGGTTGTTCGTCTGCCAGAACAGGACGCCGACAACGACCGCGGCGGTAAAAAGGAAAAAGGCTACCGCTAGCGCGCTCAGTCCGAATGTTGTGGTCGACGCCGCCTTCGCGACGCGGTCAAGCAGGGCCGTCACGAATTGTATATCCTGCGCCCCTCACCGTGTGCAGCAATTGCCGGTCGAAGTTCTTGTCGATCTTGGCGCGAAGCCGCGAAACGTGAACGTCGATGACGTTCGTTTGCGGGTCGAAGTGATAGTCCCAGACATGCTCCAGCAGCATCGTGCGCGTGACGACCTGACCGGCATGCTGCATCAGATATTCGAGCAGGCGATATTCGCGCGGCTGCAGCAGAATGTGCTCGCCGCCGCGCGTGACCCGGTGCGAAAGACGGTCGAGCACGAGATCGCCGACGGTGTAACGCGTCTGCTGCTCTTCTGGAGCGGTGCGGCGCCCCAGGGCTTCGACACGGGCCAGGAGTTCTGAATAAGCATAGGGCTTCGTCAAATAGTCGTCGCCACCGGCGCGCAGGCCTTTGACGCGATCATCGACTTCGCCCAGCGCGGAGAGGATGAGTACGGGCGTGCGATTGCCCTCCACCCGCAGCGACTTGATGAGGGACAATCCGTCGAGGCGCGGCAGCATCCGGTCGACGATCAGAACGTCGTAGGCGCCGTCCGTCGCCAGCGCCAAACCGGCTTCGCCATCGTGCGCAAGGTCGGCCGTGTGGCCGTTCTCTTTCAAAGATTTCTGAAGGAAAAGCGCGGTTTCTTTATCGTCTTCAATCACGAGCACGCGCATGATGTCTATCCGACCTTCGCCTTTTCTCCGCTCACTGTTTAGCGGGCTGTGCATCAGACGTCGAGGCAGCCCCGCCAGGGAAATGACGGGGCTGCCCGAAGTTTTCATGGCTGGTTAACCTCAGCCTTTCTTGGAGCTCAACTGAACGGCGACAAAGCGCTTCTGATCCGACGATTTGACGTGCAGAAGAACCGCCGTACGCTTCAGGTCCTGGGCCTTTTTGATGCCCGAGAGAACGTCATCGGGAGAGGCAACCGTCTGGCCCGAAACTTCAAGGATCACGTCGCCCGGCTTCAGACCCTTCTGAGCTGCGTCCGAAGAGGGATCGACCTCGGCGATGGCAACGCCTTCCTCGCCCTCTTTGCCGGTGCGTGCCGGCATCAACGTGAGACCGAGCTGGCTCAGCTCAACGGATGAAGGCTTCGTGTCCTCAGGCGTGTTGCTGTCCTCATCGTTCTCGCCGCTCATCGCTGCTTCGGCGTTCTTGGGGAACAGGCCGAGCTTCACCTTGAGCGTCTGCTCGGCGTTGTTGCGCCAAACCTTGACGTCGACCGGAGTCTCGGGTGCAAGGCCCGCGATCTTGCGCGCAAGGTCGCGGCTGTCGGCGATCTTATCACCATTGACCTGGAGGATGGCGTCCTGGGTCTTGATGCCGGACTTCGCAGCCGGACCGTTCGGCGTCACTTCGCTGACGAGAGCGCCGTGCGCTTCGGGAAGTCCGATGCTCGCGGCGGTGTCCTCATCAACGTTCTGGATCTTCACGCCGAGCCAACCGCGATTGACGGTGCCGCCGGCTTTCAGCTGCTCGACGACGTCCTTCACGGTCTTTGCAGGCACTGCGAAGGCAATGCCGACGTTGCCGCCCGACGGAGAGAAGATCGCCGTATTCACGCCGATGACTTCGCCGTTGATGTTGACGGTCGGACCGCCCGAGTTGCCGCGGTTAACGGCAGCGTCGATCTGCAGGTAATCGTAGGGGCCAGAGCCGATGTCGCGCGCCAGAGCGGAGACAATGCCGGCCGTGACAGTGCCGCCGAGACCGAAGGGGTTGCCGACGGCCAATGCCCAGTCACCCACGCGCGATTCCTTGTCGGCGAGCTTGAGCGTCGGGAACGTCTTCTTGCTTTCGATCTTGATGACGGCGATGTCGGTACGCTGGTCGGTGCCGATCAGCTTGGCATCGTACTTGGTCTCGTCATTGTCGAAGGTGACCTGGATTTTCGTCGCGCCGTCGATGACGTGGTTGTTCGTCACGACGTAGCCGTCAGGCGAAATGACGAAGCCGGAGCCCTGGCCCTGGACGACCTTGGGGCGCTGCTCCTGCTGACCGAATTCTTTCGGCAGGTTCTTGAAGAAGTCGTGGAGCGGGTGATCCGGCGGCAGGTCGGGAAGCGCGAAATTCTTGTCGCCCTTCTTGCCCTTCTCGTTGGAGGCGAGCTTCGAAGCGCCACCGTCGTTGACGACCGCGACGGAGACAACGGCCGGTTTGACCTTCTCGACGATGTCGGCGAACGAAATCGGAGCGGTGCCGAACGGCGTCTGGATCGTCTGCGCGGCGTTATCGGCGCGAACGGGATAAGACGGCGTGAAAAGGCCAATACCCACCACGGCAGCGGCAGCCATCGCGAGCGAGGCCGGTGCGATTCTTGATGCTAGCTTGAAAGGTGAAGTCGTCGACGTCCGGTGGGGCAATCGCATCCCAATGATCTCCAAGATAAATGCGGGCTTGGTCAGCCTTCCTACGAGGCGTAGCGAAGGCGGGATTACGGCAGCATGTCAGGGACGTTAACTGTTGGTAATCTAGTGCCCCGAAGCGGGGGTTTTGCCTAGCTGCGGTCGCGGCTCAAAATGGCGTCGAGCTTGGCTTTTTCCTGCTCGGTCAAGGGCGCACCGGCGGCCGGTTGCACCCGCCGTCCGGACCGCAGCATGAATACGATACCGGCGATCAAAACCAGCAATGGCGTCAGCCAGAGCAGGAGGGTCGAGGTCTCGAGCGGCGGCTTCAAGAGAACGAATTTGCCGTAGCGGGCGACGATGTAGTCGAGGACCTGCTCGTCGGAATCCTTGGCGAGCAGGCGCTCGCGCACGAGCCGGCGCAGGTCGGCCGCCAAGGGGGCGTCGCTGTCGTCGATCGATTCGTTCTGGCAGACGAGGCAGCGCAGCTCGGCCGAGATGGTTCGGGCCCGCTGTTCGAGGGCCGGATCGGCGAGCATTTCTCCGGGCTGAACGGCTACAGCGAGCGGTGCGGCCGCCATGAGCGTCCACGCCGTCAGAAATGCCATTGCGCAGTAGCGCCACCGAGATCTCATTCCGCTGGCACCGCTATTGGCTGGCGTGATTTCGCCGGGGCGCCGACGCGCAGGCGCCGGTCGGACAGCGAGAACCCGCCGCCGATGAACATGATCAAGGCGCCGAGCCAGATGAACCGCACGAGTGGGTTGAAATAGGCTCTCACCGCATAGCCCCCGCCGGGCTGGGCGTCGCCGATGACGAGATAAAGATCGCCGCGCCAAGACGCGTGAATGCCGGACTCGGTCGTCGATTGCGGCGGGGCGTCGTAGAGGCGCTTCGAGGGCGTCAGCTGCGTGATTGTCTGACCGTCACGCTTCACGTCGAACTCGGCGAGGTCATCGATATAGTTCGGTCCCCGCGCACGCTCGACCCGGTTGAAGGTCACGTCGTAGCCGTTGATGGCGAGCGTCTCGCCGGGTTTCATCGCCAGGATGTGCTCCTCGCGATAGGCGCTCGTGGCAACGATGCCGACGACGAGCATGCCGATGCCGAAATGCGCCAGCAGCGTTCCATAGGCGGAGCGTGGCAGATTTCTTGCGCGGCGGACGACTTCATCAAAACCGGCCGAGCCCACCTTCACGCGATGGGCCCATTCGGCGATGGCGCCGGCCATCACGTAGACACCCAGCGCGATGCCGAAGGGCGCGAGCCAAGGCCCGCGATGCTCGACAGCGAAGACCGCGACGACGGCCACCAGCGCTGCGCCGAAGGCGAACGCCAGACGTTGCATCGCGCCAGCGAAATCGCCGCGTTTCCACGCCAGCATCGGTCCCACGGGCAGCGCGATGAGGAGCGGTATCATCAGCGGCCCGAACGTCATGTCGAAGAACGGCGGCCCGACCGAAATCTTTTCGCCCGTGAGGCCTTCGAGCGCCATCGGATAGAGCGTGCCGACGAGCACCGTCGCCGCGCCCGTCACCAAAAGGAGATTGTTGAGGACGAGGCTGCCTTCGCGGCTGATCGGCTGGAAGAGCCCGCCCGCCTGCATGTCCTTGGCGCGCAGCGCGAAGAGCGCCAGTCCGCCCCCGGTAAAGAGCACCAGAATGGCCAGAATGAAGACGCCGCGCGCCGGATCGACGGCGAAGGAATGGACCGACGTCAGCACGCCGGAGCGGACGATGAACGTGCCCATCAGCGACAGCGAGAACGTCAGGATCGCGAGCAGCACGGTCCAGATCTTCAACGCTTCGCGCTTTTCCATTACGAGCGCGGAATGGAGAAGCGCCGTTCCCGCGAGCCACGGCATGAAGGATGCGTTCTCGACCGGATCCCAGAACCACCAGCCGCCCCAGCCAAGTTCGTAATAGGCCCACCAGGAGCCCATCGCGATGCCGATGGTCAGGAACATCCAGGCTGCGAGCGTCCACGGCCGCACCCAGCGCGCCCAGGCGGCATCAATGCGTCCCTCGATCAGCGCGGCGATCGCGAAGGAGAATGCAATCGAGAAGCCGACGTAGCCCATGTAGAGGAATGGCGGATGGAAGGCGAGCGCCGGATCCTGCAGGATCGGGTTCAAACCGTTCCCATCGGATGGCGCCGGATCGAGGCGCGTGAAGGGATTGGACGTCAGCAGCGAGAAGAGCAGGAACGCGACGGCAATCGAGGCCTGCACGGAAAGAACGCGAGCCTTCAGGCTCGCCGGAAGATTGTTGCCGAAAACCGCAACGGCCGCACCAAAGAGCGCGAGGATCAGCACCCACAGCAGCATCGAGCCTTCGTGATTGCCCCAGACGCCGGCCAACTTGTAAAGCATCGGCTTCGTCGAGTGCGAGTTCTGCGCGACGTTCAGAACCGAGAAGTCCGAGGTCGCGTAGGCATGCATCAACGCGAAGAAGGCGATGGCCGTGAGGAAGAGCTGAGACACCGCGGCCGGGTCGGCCACGCGCATCATGCGCTCATCCTTGATGGACGCGCCGATCGCAGGAATGACGACCTGCACAACGGCAACCAGCAAGGCGAGGATCAGCGCGAAATGTCCGAGTTCTACGATCACGGCATATCCTTCTAAGGCATCTGCGCCTTGACTTGGCCGGGATGGGCGCTCTCGCCGAGCTTCACACCCTTGCTTTCGAGCGACTTGGCGACTTCGCGCGGCATGTAGTTTTCATCGTGCTTGGCCAGCACGCTATCGGCTTTGAATTGCCCGTCAGGCTTGAGCACGCCTTCGGCGACGACGCCTTGCCCTTCCCTGAACAGGTCGGGCAGCACGCCGGTAAAGCTAACCGGAATTTCTTTCAGCGTATCGGTTACTTTGAACGTAATCGTTGTCCCCTGCCCACGCACGACGGAGCCCGCCTCCACCAAACCGCCCAAGCGGATGCGCTGGCCGGGCTGAACACCCTTCTCTACGATGTCGCTTGGCGTATGGAAGAAGACGATGCTGTCCTGCAAAGCAAAGAGCACCAGGATGAGCGCGACGGCGAGCGTTCCCACTCCGCCACCGATCAGAACTGCGCGCTTCTGTTTTCGTGTCATTGCTCGACCTCTGTGCGTCAGCTTCCAAGGCCTAGCTGGCGTGCGAGATTTTCAACCTCGGCCAAGCCCACCTGATTGCCTTTGAGATTGGCGCGGGCATCGGTCAAGGCTTTGACCGCATCATCACGGCGGCCCAAGATCTGATAGGCGCGGATCAATCTTACCCAGCCTTCCGCGTCGCTGCCATTGGACTTTAGGCGGGCGGCCAAGCTGTCGACCATACGGGTGACGACGGCTTGGCGTTCCTCGGGCGGCATATTCATGATGGCCGCAGCGTCGGGATTATTTGGCTGCGCGGTGGGCGTTGGGGCGGCCGGCGCTGCCGTTGCCTGCTTGTCAGGCTTTGCGCTGCCCGGCCCTTTGCCGAGGTTGGCTAAGCGATCTTCAAGCGCCTTGCGCCAAGGCGCATGTTCGGGTGCTTCGTCGATGAGTTTGCGATAATCGGCGGCCGCTTCCGTCAGCCGTCCGTCCTGTTCCTTGGCGAGCGCCAGCCAAATGCGCGGCTCCGTTGCATTGGGTTCGGTCGTCAGGATTTGCTCGAGGGCCTTGCGCGCATCTTCAGGAACGATACCGTTTTCAAGATGAATGCGCGCGTTGGCGAAGCCCTGCAGACGCCGGGGCGTTGGCCCGATCAGGCGGATGGCGTTCCGGTAGGCGGTAGCCGCGTCTTCGTATCGTCCAGTTGCATAATAGACCGGCGCGATCACATCCCAGCCCGTGCCGTCTTCCGGATGCTCGCGCAGCCGCTCTTCGACCTTGGCGATGAGATCATTCGGCTTGTTGGACTGGGCGGCTGCAGCGAGACGCTCGCTCAAGGGCTGTCCGGGCAAGCCGGGTGCGCCGTAGGCGAGATAGAGCGCGAGGCTTGCAACGGGCAAAGCCAGCGTCGTGGCAATCGAGACGGCTTTGATGACGCGGCTTGAACCATTCGCTCCCGAGCGATGGCTGGACTGAGAAGCGCCCTCGGTCGCACGCAAGATGCGGCGCCCGATTTCGGCACGTGCGCTTTCGGCGTCCGCCTTTGCGAGCGTTCCGCGCGCTTCATCAGCGGCTATTTCTTTGAGCTGATCCTTGTAGACCGCGATGTCGGCGTCGGCGGCCTCGGCTGGCGCTGACGAGGGACGCGTCAGCGGCAGTGTAATGGCGAGCGTCACGGCTGCCACCAATCCGGCCACTAGAATCCAAAAAACCATCGCGGCGCGATCCTCAAGCTTCGCTGCAGGGAATAGGATCGCGGGTCTGCCTAGGCAAGCAGACAAAGCCCGGGCCTGCCGATCTGTCGCGGACTATATGAACTTCGTGAAAGACTTCGTTCTCGCGTTGCAGCGCATCAACCGACGCTCTGCCAAGTTCCGTCCGAACTCCGGCATGCCGTGCCGTGGACCTTTTGCGGACGTCCGTCGATGTACACCGTATGGGTGTAGTCGCGGCAGTCGGCAACGCCCCGCTTATAGGGCTTACTCGGGACGATCTCTCCGTAGTGGCCGGTTTCGGGATCGCGCCACTGGCGCGGGCTGCCGGACTGGCCGCGCTCGAGCGCATCGTACTCCGCTTCTTCAGCCAGGCGGCGATCGCGCTCGTCGAGGCTCTTACCAATCTGGCTGCCCACGATACCGCCGACGACAGCCCCGGCGACGGTGGCGGCGACATTACCGCTGCCTTTACCGAACTGGTTGCCGATGACCCCGCCGGCGATGCTGCCGAGGACCAATCCGGTGCCGGTATTGTCCACTCCCCCTTGGCCGTTGCTGCAAGCACAGAGCAAGGCGGCTGCCATGACAGGCAGCGAAAGGCGCGCGGTGCGCATGGTAAACCCCATGTGGTCATCCCCCTTGCACCGCCATCGAGCGCGGCAGTGCAGTCCCCGAGGGGTATTGGCTAGACCGAGATTGTGCCTTCGACAAGGCGGAAATAGACCACAATCCCCATCCGTGGCCCGATCCACGCGGCTGTTGCAGTGCGGTAGTGGCCCGATCGCCTTCAGGCGGCCGGCAATTCGATGATGGCTTTGAGGCCGCCGCGCTCTGAAGCGTCGAGCCTGAGACGTCCCCGATAGGACGCCGCCAAATCCGAAACGATCGAGAGGCCAAGACCCGATCCGGGCTTCGTCTCATCGAGCCTAAGCCCGCGTTTGCCGATCTTGGCCCGCTGTTCGGCCGAAAGGCCGGGCCCGTCGTCTTCAACGGTAATCTTGAGTTTGCGCCGCGCCGTCGTGTCCGGACTGGTCACGGTTGCGGTCAGGTAGACACGCGACTGTCCCCACTTGCAGGCGTTGTCCAGCAGGTTGCCCAGCATCTCCTCGAGGTCCTGCTTCTCGCCTTGAAACTTGGCGCCCGGCTGAACCGTGTATTCAATCGAGATGCCTTTTTCCCGGTGAATGCGTTCGATCGCCCTGACCAGCGGCTCGGTGATGGCTTCAACCGGCGTCACGCGGCCAATGGTGTTGGTCCTCGCCGCGATCCGCGCACGATCAAGATAATGGGTGATCTGATCGCGCATGAGATGCGCCTGCTCGGTGACCTTGGCGCCGAACGCGCTCTTGTCCTCGCGCGCTTC
>Ga0182740_1001299_pt1 | contig 17393 bp, 11 predicted proteins | sample eDN5th37CKraftBY_FD_128872 | JGI IMG/M metagenome (GOLD analysis project Ga0182740, IMG submission 128872) | Enriched backyard soil microbial communities from Emeryville, California, USA - eDNA 5th pass 37_C Kraft BY (version 2) (version 2) | ecosystem: Environmental > Terrestrial > Soil >...
AGCGCGACGAGCGCGAGCGCTGCGAAAACGGGCGCGAAGGAAAGGCTTCCGCGGGGGTGTGATTTCACTGTGGTCTCCTGGTTGAGTACTCAGGTGGGGCGTTGACGCTGGAAGCGCGCCAAGTGTAGGCCCGTGCCGGGTAACGCGAAATCGGGAAAACTCCCACCACCGGCGGATTTTCGTAACAGGGTTGTTACGTTTTTCTGCTGGATGCGCGATGGGCCGTGTCTCCGGCACGCGCATCCCGACGTAGAACTTGGAGAAAGAGCCTCCTGCCGAAAAAAACAGATCTATGAACGCGGTGGTCCGGCGCTTCCCCGCTATATTCGTCCCGATACTATATTTTCTGCGTTCTCTTTACTCCTCCTGAATATATTCATCCAGATGCCCTGCTCGGTGAGCAGATCCCTTCAGGAGTTCCCATGATGGATCACCTAAAGGCGTCGGATATCCTCCCCTCGGCCTGCACGCATTAAGGTGAGTTGCCGGGCTATGGCGGGAAACGGAGGCGGCCGTTTTGTAGCCTGATCCTTCGGGAACCCTACCTGAACGGTTCGGGGAACCTTCAGGCGATCTGCGGGGATGCCGTGGCTTGAGGCCCGACGAAACGTAAGCGGTTGGTTTTCGAAAACACTACCTTGCCCGCGAACGCCAATAGCTCCGGCCGAGCGATTCCGCTCGTCGTATTCGATGCATCGCGGAGGCCCGGCTGGATTAAGAACGGTTGCGGGCCGCTTTCCTGCATCGTCAACCGTGCACTCGACCGCGGGGTCATATCTGAATTTTTGACAACACCGCCTTGAATGCCCGCTTCTCGCTCCCTCCCGCCGCCCGAAATCTCCGCACATATTGCGTCACGCTCCCGGGCGCTCCCATTTGCAGGCGGTCGGCCAGCCAGCCGTTCGACACGGACGTCACCGTCTTCATCACCGCCGCGAGCCGCACTTTTTCCTTCGCCGCTTTTCGCGGCGGTAAAGCTTCCAACGAAATGCCCAGTGCTTGCGCTGCCGCCCGCAAGCGTTCGTCCCATAATGCCTCCCGGGCCTCCTGCTGCGCAGCGCGATCCGCGCCCAGTAACTCGAAACTCCCCGCCCCGGAAGCCTGCACCGCCAGATCCTTTTTCAGGCCTGCCTTGAATTCGGCCGAACCGACCGCCCAACCTCGCGACAGCCGCCCGAACATTTCGTACCGGCGTCGTGCGTCTTCCTCCGCCACCACCCCGAGATAATCCACATACTTTCGCCAACCGGCCGCCGTGTCCCGCAAACCGCCGCATTCGCCAAGGATCGTCGCCGCGTCCAAGCATTCCGGTCGGAGTTTGTCAATAGTTCACACATGACCCCTTCGGCTCGTCCTTCGATTCGACCGTTCGTTTGCCGAGGCTCATTTGTCGGGCAGCTCCGACCACCGTTGTGGTCACCTCTGCAGGCTCAAACTGGATCTCAATTCGGCATTTTTCTTTGCGCCGTCCTGACCAAATGCTGGACGTAACACTTTCTTCCTCCAGCAACGCGTTCAAGAAACCTCGTGCTTCGTTGCCGCTGGGTCTTGAGAACGAAAACGTTCTCCTTGTTGTCACGCGCCCTGCCTCTCCGCCTCCCTTCAAGAGGAAGCTGAAAGCCATTCTGTTCTCACCAATTTCTAAAACGAGGTTGGTCGGAATACCGACCGCATACCCGCTCCCATCAGCATTAAAGAACACAACATCGAACCGATCCAGGGTCGGCCTCGAAGGTTTCCTAAAAAGAAAATAACTGTAGCGTTCTGGCTGGACACCGCTGAGGAGCATGTCCGCAAAAATAGTGTTTCTCTGCGTTTGCCGCGAAGGCATTCCTTCGATCACAAGGTTGAAAGGCGCTGTTTTGAAAACTCGCCCATCTAGCAGCAGATCGAGATCATTACTCACCTGCTGAAGCGATGGCGATGCCGTCTGGGCAAAGAGGCAAGGAGTTACTAAAAGCAGCAAAAGCCCGAGTATGTGTCGCATGGCTGCGATCAGTTACGCCCAAAGGCATTTTGGACCGCTACCGTCGCTCCCGGAGAGACGCCAACGGCTGAAGCCGCGACAATCGGAGTGGCTAGAAGCAGATCAACTCCACCCATCACATCAGATACGCGATCGGCGACGGAGTTCCCCGCCACGCTGGCGATCACTCGTCCGAAAGGCGAGTTCGGCGCATCGTTAAAGCCTAGGCCGTTATAGCCCCAAGGATGGCCAAGAAAATCATGTGGCCCCGCGTAGGCCTCAAGTAGACGATCCTGCCATGAACCCGCCCCGTAAGCCTTGCCGAACAGAGTGCCGACCTCACTACCTTGGCTTCCACCAAATGGGAGGGGCTTTTGCACCAATTCAATTTCTCCAGTCAACTGATTCTTTTGAACTGTTGAGCGCGACCCTGCCAGAGAATCGCGGTCGCCATTGAAACCGGCACTCTCTCGCCCGAGGTCTCGCGGGTCTGAATGTGCAAGCTCATATTCACGCATCTTGATCGCACCGTAGGTGACAAGGGCAATTCCGCCAGAAATTAGTGCCCCTTGTCGGAACGAGCCTCCGCTGACTTTCGATGCGAGACCGCCACCGACAGCGGTCACTCCCACCCGTGGGAGCGTCCAAGATCTTCCGTAGTAGCCGGCAATTCCACCCATGATTGCTCCGGCGGCCGCCCCTTGAAGTGCGCCTTTAGCAGTGCCCGTCATGATCACTCCCGAGACCGCTCCCGCTGCAGCCCCGCCCACTACACCACCTATCACACCGGAGGCAGCAGAGAGAGAAGCAGCCATTAGACCACTGCCACTCGCAGTCACTATAACGGTGCCGTCCGCAGCCACTGTCATTGTCGTCGCACTCAACTGCGCCGCCACCCATTCTGAAGTCGCACCATATGTGACAATCGCCGCTACAATCGCGGCCGCGAGTTTTAGTTCCTCCTGATGGTTGTCTTCCCACCGTTCAAGCCTGCGATCCATGCCCCTGAGGGCACGAATCGGCAAGAGCGCCCGTGTGACTTGGTGAATGGCCCGACGCCCGGCTTTCAACAGTCGGCTCAACCACGAATAGCCCAGGTAGTCGGTATGGTTAATTCCGTCATTACCGCAGAAGCCGTAGAGATTCAGACCGCCTTGTTCGGCGATGGGGTCGCGGTTGATGAAGCGGCTTAGGCTGGGACTGTAATATCTTGCGCCATAGTAGACGAGGCCGCTTTCGTCGTCGGTGAACTTGGTCGAAAAGCGGAATGGATTGTTGGCGGCATAGCTGCCTTCGGTGCGGAGGAGTTCGCCAAACGGCGAATACTCATACTTTGCAACCACCGTGCCATCGGAGGCACGCAGGAGGGAGGCGATGTTGCCATTGCCGTCGTAGGTCGGAAAATAGGCGGTCGACGCTCCATGATCGGTGATCTGGATCAGCGCCCCGACGCCTCCGGTCGCCGTGAGCGATCCGGCCAAGTCTAGGCCCCAGGTATAGCTGCGCTGCAGCGATCCAATGGACGAACCCGTGGCCGCGAACTCCGCCACGAGATTCCAGCCATCGTAAAGATAACGGGTGTAGGTGTCGCCCGGCATGAAGCCGCCGGTGGTGGACAATATCGCTGAGCGCTTCTGCACGCGCCGTCCGAGATAGTCGTATTTGAACTCCAGCAAGCGATCCGCGTAGCCGGCGTTCCTGGCGGCGGTCGTCGCCGTCATCGTAATCAAGCGGTTCTCCGCGTCGTAGGTGTAGTTCCACAGACCGTCACCCTTCAGATTGCCGTCATCGTCGTAGGTGAAGCTCTGTAGCGATGGCGGCAGGTAGGCGGTGCGCGTCTCCGTACGGGTCAGGTTCGGGCTCGCGAGAGTCGCCGTAAGCGTCAACAAGGTCTTCGCGGGACCGCTGGTGTTGTTGAGCGTCACCTCGGTGCCGAAATACCGGCCGGCGCGAGCAACGCTGGTGGAGGTCGTTCCGCCGGTGACCGCGATCATGCTGTCGGCGCGGGCGGTGCCGGCGACGTAAGCGACGTCGTTCTCGCGGCTGGTGTACTGGTTCAACGCATTGGCCGTGAACTGATCGGCGATGCCAGTCCCCAGCGAACGCGTGCCGGTCGACCGATTGCCCAGATTGTCGTAGGTGTAGCCGAAGCGGCGCCCGACGAGCTGGGGCGACGCGGTGCTGGACGCATTTTCGCCCTGGTAATCGACGGCCTCGGTCACCTCGCCGCGGGCGTTGTAGGCATAGCGGTAGTAGGTCGATCCTCCGAAATCGGCGAACACGTCGCCGGACTGCTTGGCGCTCTCACGCTGGCTCAGCACGTTGTAGGTGTAATCATAACGCGTGCGCGAAGTCGCGTTCCATTTTGAGTCGATCGACGTGAGCAGATTGCGGTTGGGTTCATAGCCTCGCGTGACGGAGAAAGGCGAGCCCGTGATGCCGAGCCCCGAAACCAGCCCGCCGGTGTTGTAGCCATAGGTGAAGGTGCGGGAGGCTTGGGCGCTGCTCGCGGTGACGAGGTTGTCGAACCGACCGCTGGTCGCGTGGTAACCGTAAGTCTGCGTCAGGTCGCCGGAAAGATTCCCGGTCGTGCCGAGCAGAAAGCCGGTGGGACGTTTGACGGCGTCGTATTGGCGGGTCTGCACGCGGCTGCCATAGAACGCCGGCAGGCTGAGCGCATCGAGGCGCAGCGGCTGGGTCGTATTGTAAATGAAGGTGCGCGTGCCGATGACATCGGCAGCCGTGTCCAGCTGACCGGCGCGGGTGTAGGTGAAACTGACCGCCGGGGTGGTGTCCGAATAGGTCTGAGACTTCAGCTCACCGGTCTTCGGCTCGCCGGACCCATCGCCATAGTAGGCGTAGGTCGTAACCACGCCACGGGCCCACGTGCGGGTGGCGGTCTGGCCGCGCGTGTTGTAGGTAAACGTGACCGGTTTTCCGGCGGCGTCTGTTTTCGACGCCAGGAGCCCGCTTGGGCCATCGTAACTCCAGGTGGTCTGGTCGGCGGTCCCGGTTGTGCCCGGCCAGGAGGTGCCCGCCCAGTTCGACCCGCCGCGGTAAGTCTTCATCGTCTCGCGCTCGCCGTAACTGTTGTAGCCATACTCGACCGGATAAGCAGCGTCGCCCCATTGGTAAACGACCTGATCGAGGGTGTTGTACTGAAAGCGCGTGACCTTACCGTCGGCATTGGTGACGGACGTCGTGCGGCCGGCATTGTCGTAGGTGTAGGTCGAGACATAATTGCCGGCGGCGTCCTGTATTCGATAAACGAACGTGGATCCGGGCTTGTAAGTCGTGGTCGTGGTGCCAGTGCGGGGATCGATCGATGTGCTCGGTCGACCAAGGGCGTCGTATCCCGTCGTGAAGGTGAGGCCGTCGAAGCCGGTCGTCGACGTCGGCAGACCATTCTTGTAGGTCACGGACTGGGTGTTCGCGACGCCGGAGACGGTCGTGGTGACGATGGTCGTCTTGTTGGCCCGATCCACGGTCGTCGTCTGGGTGCTGATGTTGCCATCCGTGTCGACGCTGACGACCTCGGCGCGGAGGTTGCCGGTGAAACCGGTGAGCCGCTGGCGCGACGTCGCGACGGTGAGCGCAGTGCCGCTGTTCGCCGTCGGGTAGGTTTTGGCGACCTTGGTGAGCCACCAGGCGCTATTGAGGTATTCGAAATACTGGTCGCTGTCGGCGATCCGATCCGCGCCGGAGAGATCGAGCGCATCGTTGGCGTTGAGATCCAGTCCGCTGCGCATCGGCTGGGAGAGCGCGTCGTATTGGTAGAGCGTGCTCGCGTAGCCGGTGCGGGTGCTTTTGATGAGCCTGCCGGTGGCGCTGTCGAAGAAGGATTGCTCTTCGAAGGCCGGCTGGCCGGTAAAGCCGGGGCGCGAAACCTTGGTGGTGCGTCCGAGCCAATCGGTCCAACCTTCTTGTTTTCGCACCGAGCCACTGGTCGCGATATTCACACGGGTATAGCCCACCCCGCCGGACTGGATCTCGTAGGTGAAGTATTGAGGGATGGTGCCGGTGCCGGTGACAGACTGCGGGCTTCCGTTGAGCTGGTAGGTCTCGATGCGTGAACCACCTTGGGCCCGGCGTCCGACTGACTGACGACTCGACCGGCATCGTCGTAGTCTTTCGATGACGTCACCGTTTCCGACAATCCGTAACCCATAGTTTGCTGCGTCATCCGATCGGCAGCGTCGTAGGTAAATTTGGTGGTGAGTGCAGCGATCGTTGTGCCGGCAGCGGCGCGCGTTACGGTGTCGATGCGATCGGCACCATCGTAGCCATAAGTAAGTTCGATTCCTGAGGCATCCGTCTCGCCGGTCTTGCGCTCTCCGCTGTAAGTTGCGCTCCAGATCGAGCCGTTGCTCGCCGTGCGATTTGTGAGCTGGTTCGCAAGATTGTAGGTGTAATTAACCCAAGAGATGAGACTCCAAGCGCCCGCCGACCAGACATGAGTCTCGGTGCGAACGATGTTCGCGTTAGCATCCCGAATGGTAATCTCCCGGGTCGACTTACCGGAAACCAAGTAGAGGGTGTCCACCGGATAACCGTCAAAACTGGACAACGCGGTTCCGGCAGACGAGTCGGAGGAACCGGTGAAGGCGGCAATCCGGGTGGCATTGGTGGCGCTAATTGCGGGAGCGTCCAACCCCACGTTAGCGGACGGGGTAAACGTAGCTCCGTTCCACGAGCCCTGTTGGTAGGCAAACGACTGTTTTACCTTATCCGGGCGTTCGATGGAGTGAACCTGACCACGAAAGAAATCCTCCGCTGCTTCGTAGAACTGTTTGGTGATCGTAGTCAGCGATGACCCGGAAGCCGAATAGTCCGTGCGAGTTGAGCGCAAAACGATCAACGTGGGATGAGCGGTGTAGCTCGAGAAAGGGGTCTCGTTGGCGTAGCTTGTGACACTCTTCGTGGTCGTGCTGCCATTGGTTTTTGTTTCAACCTCGGCAATGCGAGTGTTGCGTCCCCAAGGATCGGCAGAATAGGTATAGGTGGTGACCGTACCGCTGCCCGCCGGCAATGAAACCGGTTTTACGTCCGTGTTGGCGAAGGGGCTATATTGGCTGGCAGGTCGCCCATCGTTGTTGTACACAAAGCCGGTCCAGGCGCCGCCATTGTTCCAGATGAACTCCGGACGACCGTAGGAGATCTGCTCCTGGTCAGCATAGAATGAATAGTTGGTCGTCATCGCATTTGACGAACCGTTCGACTCCTGGGTAATCTCGTCACCCAGTGGAGTCAGGCCAAAGGACGTGTACGTGCGTGTGGATGACAGCGCCACAGCCGAGCCACTCTGCACCGTTAGCGTTTCGGACATGCCGCTACGGGCACGGACCGTTTGACTTACCACGGAGGTTCCGGTGTGCCAGCCGTCCGCAGTCCACGTAAACGCCGGGGCAGTTCCTGTTCTCGTTAGCTTTGTGGTCAGCGTCCGTGTCGACGAATCGCCAAGGTCCCGGAACGTTCCGGTGATGATCACCCCTGCCGTATCGCTGCCCTGTGGCTGTATCAAATAGGTAGCGAATGGCGATCCGCTGAATATAAAGTATCCATTGCTATCCGTTGTGCCGGGTCGTTGTGATGCATGATAACACCGCAGTTCGATGTTACCGGAAGTGAGGCTGCTCCCGATTACATCAATGCAGACCTGCGGCGCGATCACTTGTCGGATGCTCTGGTTATCTGCGAGATCACGGGCAATGAGCACGCTGGCCGAGGCGACGCTATCGAACGAAAAATTCTGTCGAGTAAACATGGCGGCCAGCGAGGCGGACGAAGCCAAGGCGTTGAAAGAGAGCGTCCCGGCACGTCCCCCGTTGGGGGCATCGCCCAACGAAATCTGCCAGAGCTTTTTGTCGGTCGAAAGCGGGGTCGCCATGCCAGCGGCGAGCCCTGGATCGACGCCGGCGGCGAGCACCCGCAGACGAACCAGTGTCAAGGGATTCTGCGCATTACGGGATAGACTGACAAAGTATCCTTCGCATCCCGCAACTTGTTCCAATTCGACCACGTAACCACTCGGTGCGGAGACGGCGAGGTCAAATCCGGGGATGCCGTTATAAGTGGCGCTCGGATCGAACTGGTTGTCGGCTTTCATCAACACCGTATAGCGCACACCAGGGATTAGCCGGGTGTTCAGTCTGTCCAAATCTGTGGTGTCGGGTAGCGACGAGCCGCGCACCTTTTGCGACTCGCAGCCGGACATACCGAGAGTACTGGACAGGGCATAGCAGGCCATGGTCGCCGTCGCGGTGGAGGGCACCGCCGAATCGCCCCAATAGACTTTGGCGCTCAAAGAGACCACCACGTCCGATTCGTCGACGCCTTGCGCGGACGCGACTGCGGATAGCACAGCCGACGAGACGAGAAAGGAGAAAATCCACCGCATGATCAGTTTCCTCCCTTTCCGAATCTGCGAAATTTCGCGTCCTCTTCATCCTGTCTTTCCAATGCGATCCTGGACATCCGATTACTGGGATCTGCGGCGATCGCGGCTTGATAACAGACCCTGGCCGACCTGTTGCTCCCTGCCAACTCCTGATATACTTGGCCGAGCAAAACGTAGACTTGGGCGACCGCCGGTGTCCGTGCTCCCTTAGCTTTGTCATCGATCGCGCGGGTAAGAATGCTGATCGCCGCTTCGGTCGCGCTGGCTGTACCGGCATAGTCAAGCTCGGCTTGACAGACGTAGGCCCGTTGAATCAGCGCAATCGCGGCCTGCTGATAGCTGAACAGGCTTCCCCGAACGGCAGAGCCACGCGATGCCAATATATCCACCGCCGCGTCGATGTCGCCGGCTATTGCTTTGGCGATAGCATCGTTGTCAGCTGTCCTGTGCTTGTCAAAAGCATCAAGCCTACCTTGCGCCTGAATCGGGGGGAGCTGGGCGAAAAGTGTCGCCGCAGCGAGTAACGTGATCCGATACAAAGAGTTCATTGTCGTATAAAGCTGGTCGCTGGAATCGACCCAATGTCTGCATCAGGGCAGATGGATATTCAGTTCGTTCTGGTTATTGGTGTCGTTGCCGTTAGCACCGACCGTCAACGTCGCTCCGCTCGAAGTGACACTGCCATAGGCATTGGCGACGACTACGCTGTAGGTGGCCGCGTCGCCGGATTGCGCATTCGAAAATACAAGCGAAGACGTCGTGGCTCCCGAAATAGGTGCGCCATTCTTGCGCCACTGGTAAGTGAGGGCCGGGGTGCCCGATGCGCCAACCGAAAAGGTCGTAGAGCCTCCCAAGGCGACGGTTTGATTCTGCGGCTGCGTCGTGATGCTTGGTGCGGCTCCAACAGTAATCGTCAAGGTCCGCGATCCCCTGCCCCCGCTATTCGTGGCGCCTATTGTTGCGTTGCTCGTCCCCGTAGTTGCCGGCGTTCCGCTGATCGATCCGGTAATCGTGTTGACCGAGAGGCCCGAAGGCAGCCCGCTCGCATCGTAGCTCGTGGGAGAATTGGTTGCGGTGATCTGGTAACTGAAGGCGACGCCCACCGTGCCTGTTGCCGAAGACGCGCTGGTGATGGCAGGAGCAGGTGGAAGTGGAGGATCCACGACAAAGGAGCGATCCACTGGTGAGGCCGCATTGTAGTTTGAGTTTCCACTTTGTGAGGCGCGAATCGTGACGGTGCCCGTGCCCGTCAACGTCACCGTACTTCCGCTGATCGTTGCCGGTCCGCTGACTACGCTGAATGAGATGGCGAGGCCAGAACTGGCACTGGCACTAACGTTGAAGGACGGATCGCCGTAGGTTTTGTTGGAAAGCGAACCGAAGGTGATCGACTGATTGGCCTTCGCGATCGTCCAATTCCCCGTGAAGGAACCATAATAGTTTCCGGTGCCAGTTACGGTAGCGCTATAGGTGCCCGCGTCTTTTTTCCGATAGTTGCCAGACAGGCTGTAGGAGGCGCCGGCCGGGTTCGAATTCACCGGAGCATCTTGGTCGTTCCCATTGTAGGTTGCCGCTCCGAAGCTGAAGGACGTCTGAATATAGACCGGGATCGATTCCCAGCTGCCCGTCACGCTGTTACCGGCTTCATCCCAGACCTCGCCACGGACGTTGATCGATCCGGGACTCGATGGAGCCGTCAAAGTGCCGGTTGTCGCAGAAGCACTGGATCCGGAAATCATCCACGGCCCCCCGACCAAGCCCATGCCCTGCCAGCGAATTCCCATGGAGTGAAGATCCCCGTCGAGATCGGAAGCTCCGATGCCCATCGTGAAGCTCTGATTTGTAAAGAGGTAGGAGGGACGGGTCAGACCAAAGGTCGGCGAGTGATTGCCTGCAGAGACGATCGTCGACGAAACGCCAGCGAGAAGGAGTCCGTTGGGCGTCGAACCCTCCGTTGCCTTAAAGTACCAAGTGCCTGCGGTGGTTAACACCGTGCCGCCGCTGCCAGAAATACTGCCGCCAGAACCTCCTCCACCTCCCCCGCCGATCTGAATCCAAGTGGAAGAGCCCGGTGCCTGGGCCCATATGGACGCACTGGTGGCGTAGCTGGGAACGTAGTAAAATGCCAGTGAGATATATTGACCCGTCGTTGTGCTATTGGGTGGCGGACTGGTCCACGCAGCATCCGCCGCCGGTACGGCCGTAAACACACAGAGGCCAAAAAGGAGCCGCAGAGCACGCGAGATCGCCACGCTTCGGGTCGGAGATGGAGGGCGGTACATAAGAATGGGTGTTGTCGCGGGAATCTGATGTGCGTCAGCCACCCCAATCTTTTTTTCCGATCGCAATGCGCGGATCCGCGGGCGCCAGCTTTTCGGCCTCCCAAAGCAAACGCTTAGCGGCTGCCTTGTCATCGAGCGCCTCAGCACGCAGCCACGCCTCCCAGTAGAGCCGATCGACCCGATCCGTCCGCGCGGTTTCAGCAGAATGCCGGTCGAGTTGCGCCGCAGTGCGGTTGGCCAGTTTCTTGGCTTTATCGATCTGTCGCTGATTCTTCAGCCGGGCGCACACCGCCGCTGCCCTCCGGGCGAGTACAGTGCTGGCTGCTGCTTTCAGTGCGTCCGGTCTGCTCAACTGGGCATCGGCAGCACCATCATTATCCCATAGCGCTGCCAAATGCGCTGCAGCGACGATGGCGACTTCTTCGGCCACCACGGCCTCGCCAGACAACACCGCTGCAGGCGGATCAACTTTTTCGATATTGGATTGGGCCCAGCCGAGAGGACAAAGAAGGCTTACAATAGCGCTGCCTTTGATGATAGAATTCATGTGCGTAGACTGTATACTTTTCATTTGTATAGAGGAGCTAAACGGCATTTGCGGATTGCCGTCGGTAGATTGGCAGGTTGCTCGCGAAGAGTATCGCGAGGCTCGTTTCTGACGCCTGCTTTTTTGCAGCCTCGCTCCATACGCAAAGTGCAGTATATCTGGAAATCTGATCCACGGCCTTCAGGAGAGCTGCGCCTCATGAGTCGATCTCACCGGGACGCCCACCCAATGCGATAACTGCAAATACCTAATTTTAGGTATCCTGATTAAGCTCGACCTCAGATGGGTAGATGCTAGTTAATGGCGTTAGTTAAGCCACCCAGCACGCACACATTCCGTAGACATCGCGGTTCCCGAATGAAGATCATTATTGTCGAGGATCAGGTCCTTTTTCGTGAGCTGCTACATACGATCTGTGCGGCGGAACTCGGCTTCGAAGTCGTGGGAGGGACTGGATCGGGCGCCGCGGCGATCGAATTGCTGCGAAATAAGCAGCCAGATTTGGCGCTGCTGGATTTGGTGCTCGCCGATAATGTCGACGGCTTCGAGGTGGCTGAATCGGCGTTAACCGCGTCTCCTGCGACCCGCCTTCTCGGGCTATCCGGAAATTTCGATGCCTATACGCTGCATCGAATCGAACATTCCCGGATGCACGGCTTCGTGGACAAGATGTCTACTACTGCCAGCATCCTAAAAGAAGCGATCACGACGATTTTGCAGGGGCAGTGTTTTTACTCCGAACGTTTCAAAAGCGCGAGACTGGCCCGCCAAACCGATCCACACTGGTTTGCGCGACTTCTCTCGACCACCGAACAACAGGTCTTGGGTTTAATCGGCTTTGGCTTAAGTGACGAGGAGATCGGCCTTGAACTCGGAATCTCTCCCAGCACCGCCCAGACGCATCGGAGCCGAATCCTGAAGAAGCTCTCGATTCCCGGAACTCCGAAGCTCATCGCTTTCGCCGTAAAAAACGGATTCAGCCACACCTTTGCTCCTCCAAGGCTTGGTTCGGCCGGCTATCAGCCGCATGCGCGATCACCAGCGGCACCGCATGCGTGCCAGACGGGCGATGTCGCAAATTGATTCTTGCCGCCGCCAAAAGGACGTCCTTTCCAACGGCAGCAGTGCGCTCGCTTACTGCTGCGGCGACACGCGTTTTTGCAGGGCGGCTTTCGTGAGACCGAGTAGTTTCGCGGCTTTGGCCAGATCCGGTTCCGCGGCAACCACGCGCGCGATCAACTCCCGCTCCACGCGCGGCAGGATCGGTTCCTCGCCGGTGCGCAGCGCAGACACAATTACGTCGAGCGCGCGTTCAACCGAGATCTCGCTTTCCGCCGCCGGCGTCGGCGCGGGCGCGGTGATCGGCTCGACGGGAAAGGGCGCCGCGCTCGCTGGCGGTGGCTTGGGCGCGGTGGCGACTTCGGGCGCTGACGATTCCGATTCCGTCGCGGCTGCCCCGCGGATTTCGGGCGGAAGGTCTTTCACGAGAATCGCGTCGCCCTGCGCGATCACTGCGCTCCGGTAGATCACATTCTCCAATTCCCGCACGTTGCCGGGCCAGTTGTGACGCGTCAGCGCGGTCATCGCTTCGGGCGAGACCTTCGTCACCCTCGCCTTCTTCTGCTTCACGAGATTCTGCAGGCAGAAATCGACGATCTGCGGGATGTCTTCGCCGCGCTCGCGCAGCGGCGGCATTTTGATCCGCACGACGTTGAGCCGGTAGTAAAGATCTTCGCGGAAGGTCTTCGCCTTCACCATTTCCTCGAGATCCTTGTTGGTCGCGCCGATCACGCGCACGTCGACCTTGATCGTCTCGGTGCCGCCGACGCGCTGGATTTCGCCCTGCTGCAGGACGCGGAGAATCTTCGTCTGCGTCGCAAGCGCCATGTCGCCGATCTCGTCGAGGAAGATCGTGCCGCCGTCGCAGAGTTCGAACTTCCCCAGCCGCTGGCCGGTCGCGCCGGTGAACGAGCCCTTTTCGTGACCGAAGAGTTCGCTCTCGATCAGGTTGTCGGGAATCGCCGCGCAATTCACCGCGATGAACGGCTTGCCCGAGCGGTGGCTGTGTTTCCAGATCGAACGGGCCACGAGCTCCTTGCCCGTGCCGCTCTCGCCGGTGATCATCACCGTCACGTCGCTGGCGGTGACCTGGCCGATGACCTTGAACACGTCCTGCATCACCGGCGAGCTGCCGACGATGCCTTCGCGATAGTCGTCGGCGTTGATCGTGGGCTTGTAGTCGCTCACCGCGCGCAGATCGGCGCGGGTTTTCAACGCCGCTTCGGTCAACGCGAGCACCTTCTGCGGATCGAAGGGCTTCATCATGTAATCGAAGGCGCCGTATTTCATCGCCTCGATCGCGGTCTGCGCGGTGCCGAACGCCGTCATCAAGATCACCAACTGCTTCGGATTGGCGCCGCGGATCATCTGCAGTGCCTCGATTCCGCCCATCCCGCTCATGCGCACGTCCAGCAACACGAGATCGGGCGCGGGGCCTTTTTTCACCAAGGCCACTCCCTGCTCGCCGCTCGGCGCCTCGGTGATCTGGTAGCCGCGCGAGGAGAGAACGCGGGACAACGAATAACGAATCTCCGCATCGTCATCGATGACGAGGATGGTGGCTGGCTTGGCCGTTTCGGACATGGCGCCAGCGAAACGAAGCCCTGTTCAAAGTAAATAGCACGCGTGGGCGCGGCATCGCCGGCAAAGCAAACGCATGCTGGCGCTTTTCAATAGGACGCGTTGATTCGCCCTATGTTGGATTGGTCTCTCAAACTGTTTCGGGTGCGCGGCATTCAGCTGGCGGTGCACTCGAGCTTCTTCCTTTTGCTCGCCTGGGTCGCTTATGAAGGCTGGGACATGGCGCGCTGGACCGGCCTCGTGTGGAGCAGCGTGACGCTGATTTCGTTCTTCACCTGCGTGGTGCTCCACGAGTTCGGGCACTCGTTTACCGCGATGCACTATGGCATCGGCGTGCGCCGGATCCTGCTGATGCCGATCGGCGGGATGGCGGAGTTCGAGTCGATTCCGCGACAGCCGTCGCGCGAGCTGCTGATCACGCTCGCGGGGCCGGCGGTCAACTTCGTCATCGCCGGCGTGCTGTGGTTCGTCGTTCGGGGCATGCCCGACGAAGTCCCGCTGTATTCGATGGCGGGCCTGGCCTATCAGCTGTTTTTCGCGAATTTGGCGATGGGCTGCTTCAATCTCCTGCCGGCATTTCCGATGGATGGCGGCCGCATCCTGCGCGCGGGTCTCGCCTACCGGATGCCTTACCTGCGGGCGACGCAGATCGCGGCAACCGTCGGCAAGATCGTCAGCCTCATCGGCATCGCGATCGCGTTGTGGAACTCGTGGTGGCTGCTCGCCGCGTTGTTCGCCTTCATTTCGTTTGCGGGCGAGGCCGAATATCGCGCGGTCCGTCGGCGTGAAATCGAGGATGCGCGCTGGCGCGAGACGCTCGCGCGCTTTTACAGCCAGTCCGCGCCCAATTCTCCCGAAGAGCCGCCCGTCCTCACCCGCTGATTCGCGGCGGCGTTTCTGCCGCAGAGTTGCGATTTCGGGCCTTGCGCCGGCTCGGAGGCGTTCCTCACAGTAAAACGCCCCCGGCTTCGAGATGCGCACTTTGCGGGAATTGTATTGCGAGAAACACCATTGCCCGGCCACCGACTTCGAGCGGCGCGCTTTCTGGCACTGTCTTTACCCGCACGCGCGGTTTTTCGCGCCACTGATCTTGTTGCTCTATCGCGATTTCTTCGTGTCCGACCGGATGCTGCTCCGCAGCATCGCCGAGGCGGCGCACATGCAACGTGTGCGTGACGAAGTCCGCGACTTTTTTTGGGACTCGAACAATCGCGGCTGGCTGCGTCACGCGATCAGGATTCGCGTCTCCGGCCAACGCGTGAAGGACCTGGCCCGCGACTATCTTCCGGAAGGCGGCTCGCGGCTGCCGTTTCCGCCACCCGCCGCGATCGGCTCGAATTCGGCCACGTCCGCCTGATCGGCGGCCGGCCGCCTCGTTCCGAAACGACTCGCGCCCGCGGAGCGAGTTCAGGTCAGCTTCAGCAGTTCCATCGCCGCCATCAGGGGTGGCATCTTGCCCATCGCCACGGCCTGTTCGACGCCGCTCAGGCGGTCGCGCACCATGGGTTCGGAATAGAAACGCGTGCGCAGGCTTTCGAGAATCAGCGCGTGCATCCACTCGACCGCTTGCGCGCGGCGCCGGCGCTCGAGGTCACCGCTGCTGCGCACCGTGCGGAAGAAATCCTCGGTGACTTTCCACACGTCCCGCAGACCGTCGCCGGTGAGCGCCGACGCCAGCAATGCCGGGGTGGTCCAGCCGGCCGCCGTCGGATGCAGGTAGTGCAACACCCGCCGCATTTCCGCCTGCGCGGCCATCGCCCGTGGGCGATTCTCGCCATCGGCCTTGTTGATCACGAGCGTGTCGGCCAGCTCGATCACGCCTTTCTTGATGCCCTGCATCTCGTCGCCGGCGCCGGCGATCATCAACACGAGGAAAAAATCCACCATCGAGCGCACCGTGACCTCGTTCTGGCCAACGCCCACGGTTTCGACGATCACCACGTCGAAACCCGCGGCCTCGCACACGAGGATCGCCTCGCGGGTCTTGCGCGTCACGCCGCCGAGCGAACCGGCGGAGGGCGACGGTCGGATGAACGCCCCTTTTCGCCGGCTGAGCTTTTCCATGCGGATCTTGTCCGCGAGAATGCTGCCGCCGGAGACGCTGCTCGACGGATCGATCGCCAGCACGGCGATGCGATGGCCGTCGTCGATCAGGTTGCAGCCGAAACTTTCGATGAACGTGCTCTTGCCGGCGCCGGGAATCCCGGTGATGCCGATGCGCCGGGAGCCGCCGGTGTGCGGCAGCAGTTTCGCGAGGAGTTCCTGCGCGAGTTCCTGATGCGCGGGAGCGTTGCTTTCGACGAGCGTGATCGCGCGCGCGAGGATCGTGGGATCGCCGCCGAGCACGCCGAAAATATAGTCGTCGAGCTTCAGCGTGCGTCGGCGCGGCACGGGTTTGCCGGCGAGCGCGACCCCCGAGGGCCGCGCTCCTTGCAAGACCCAGGTCGCGAAACCGGGGCCGGCATTTTCCGGCACCCAGTCGGGCCGCGGCTGCGGGCAACCGTCGTGCGTGACGACGCGGGTCTCCGGCTCATCCGTTTGGGGATGAGGCGCGGAAACCCGCATGCCGGGATCTTTGACGACGTCGGCCATCCTCAACCTGCGACCGGTTCCAGCCGCTCGAGCAGCAGATCGAGGATCTTCGCGGCCGACTGCGGGATCACCGTGCCGGGGCCGAAGATCGCGCTGGCGCCGTTCGCGAGCAGGAAATCGTAATCCTGCGCCGGAATCACGCCGCCGCAGATCAACACGATGTCCTCGCGGCCGAGCTTCCGCAGTTCGTCGCGCAACTGCGGCAGCAGCGTCTTGTGACCCGCCGCGAGCGAGCTCATCGCCACGGCGTGCACGTCGTTCTCCACCGCCTGCTTCGCGGCCTCGGCAGGCGTCTGGAAGAGCGGCCCGATGTCGATGTCGAAGCCCAGATCGGCCATGGCGGTCGCGACGACTTTCGCGCCGCGATCGTGTCCGTCCTGACCCAGCTTCGCGATGAGCACGCGCGGCCGGCGGCCTTCCTGCGCTTCGAAGCGCGCGATCTTCTCCTTGATCTTGTTCACGGTTTTTTCCTCCCCGAATTCCTGGCGGTAAACGCCCGAGATCGAGCGAATCTGGGCCTGGTAGCGTCCGAAGACCACTTCGAGCGCATCGGAAATTTCCCCCAGCGTCGCGCGCGCCTGGGCCGCGGTGACGGCGAGCTCGAGCAGGTTGCCCTCCCCTCCTTTCGCACAGGCGGTGAGCGCCGCGAGTGTGGCCTTCGTCTTCGCTTCGTCGCGCGTCGCGCGCAGCTCTTTCAGCCGCTTGATCTGCGCTTCGCGGACGGCGGTGTTGTCGACCTCGAGAATATCGAGCGCGGCCTCCTTCTCGAGACGGTATTTGTTGAGCCCGACGATCGTTTCCTTCGCCGAGTCGATGCGCGCCTGGCGGCGCGCGGCGGCCTCTTCGATGCGAAGTTTGGGAATGCCCGCCTCGATCGCCTTCGTCATCCCGCCGAGCTTCTCGACTTCCTCGAGGTGCTCGCGCGCCTTTTCGACGAGCTCGTGCGTGAGGTGTTCGACGTAGTAGCTG